>Ga0210406_10002552_pt1 | contig 20664 bp, 21 predicted proteins | sample IncBWC30MmetaG_FD_155454 | JGI IMG/M metagenome (GOLD analysis project Ga0210406, IMG submission 155454) | Forest soil microbial communities from Barre Woods Harvard Forest LTER site, Petersham, Massachusetts, United States - Inc-BW-C-30-M | ecosystem: Environmental > Terrestrial > Soil >... | reverse complement strand
ACCGCGAAGCCCTCGACCTACCTGACGGCAACGTCCAGAACACCTACGAGAACCGCCTCAAAGTAGCCGCGGTTCTTCGCCGCCTGCGCCCTCGCGTCGTCATTCTTCCCTACTGGCAGGGACGCCATCCCGATCACTACACCAGCGCCACCCTGGGCTACGAGGCCTGCTTCGTCAGCGGCCTTGCGAAAGTGGAGACTGCCGGTGAGCCCAACCCGCCGCATCGACCCTTCAAGATTCTCTACGCCAGCCTGTACGCCGACGTTCGTCCGACCTTCGTGGTGGACATCACGCCATACATAGAGCAGCGGCTGCAATCGCTTCTCGCCTATCGCTCGCAATATGCCTCTCAGCATCAGGGCGGAGGCCTTTTCGTCCCGGAGGAAGAGATCCGCGAGCGGACCTTCGCCGAAGCGCGCCACTACGGCCTTCTCGCAGGCGTGCGGTACGCTGAACCCTTTGTTCAAAAAGAGGTCGGCCTGGTGGATGATCTCGTGCTTCTTCCGGTGCAATCGATCTAACAATCGACAACAATCGATCTAGGCAGACACGACCGATCCGGCAAGAAGCCGCGACTTCACAAACTCCACTACTTCGTCGGTTACATAGACCGGAGGCCGCATCGCCAGCACAGACGTCCCCTCTACCAGCTTCAACGAGACGCCCTTCCACTCTGGACGCCCCAGCTCCCCCTCGGCGACGAGCACTGCATCGGCGCGATCAAGAAAGTATTTTGCCGACTCCTTGAAGTCCGCCGTCTCCGGGTCGAGCACGCTCAAATATAGATCCGGCCGCAGAAATCGCAGGATACTGTTCGACTCGATGATCACATTCTCCGCGCGTTCGATCTCTTTGCGAATCCGCGGCATTGCCTCCGACAGATCCCCCTGGCGTGTCCTCACCCAAAACGACCGCACCGCGCCAGCCGCGAGATACCTTCCCGAATCGGTCGTGCTATCTCCACCGACACGCTCCTCGCTCACGGCAATGGTGTGCTCCGCTGTCTCGCAGTCACACGGCTCTCCATTGGCCGAGCACATTCCGTGACCAAACTGCGTCACCTTGAACGCCGTCCAATGCATCTCCGGCAACGCCGCGATCAGCCCGGCTACGACACTCGTCTTACCGATATTTCTCGTGTGTCCGCCAACCACCACAATCGCCATCATCCACCACGCATGTCACCACAACTTCACCACCAATTTTATCGAATTCAGCGCTGCTTCAGCCGCGCCAGATCCCGCAGATACTCCTTCAGCGGCCGCGCTGGACGGCCCCAGAACACCTCTCCTGGCCCTCGCATCTTCTTCCCGCTCAACACTCCGGCCCCACCTCCAAGAATCACCCCAGCGCCCACGGTTGCGTGCTCCCCGATGCCCACCTGCCCGCCCAGAATCGCCCCGTCCTCCACCACGCTCGAGCCCGAAATCCCTGTTTGCGCGGCGATCACGACATTCTTCCCAATGACGCAGTTATGCCCGATGTGGACCATGTTATCGATCTTCGTGCCTCGGCCGATCCGCGTCTCGCCGAGGGCTCCGCGGTCAATCGTGGTGTTCGCGCCGATCTCAACGTCGTCCTCGACCACCAGCCGGCCCTGTTGCGGAAAGATCAGATATTCGCCGGTCTCCTTACTTCGCGCATACCCGAACCCGGCAGACCCCAGCACAGCCCCTGCCTGCACCACCACCCGGTCGCCCAGAATTGTCCCACGATGCACCACCACCCGCGCCATGAGATTGCAATCGCTTCCCACTACGACTCCATCTTCGAGCACGACGCCAGGGCCGAGTCTGGTTCCCACTCCAATCCTCACGCTCTCGCCAACTACCGCCGAGGGGTGGACTCCCGCCTCAAAGCCTTTTCCCCGCAGGCGCCGCCCAACCACGGCAAAGGCATAGCGCGCGTCCGCCACCCACAACACCCGCGGGTCGAGCGGAAACTCCGCATCCTCAAGGCTCGTGTTCGCGAGGATCGCTCCCGCCTTAGAGGCCAGCGCACGCGTCATCGCTTGCTTGTCCATAGCAAACACTACGGAGCCCGGCCCGGCGTTTTCAATGCTTGCGACGTCGGTGATCTCCGCGTCAAGCAGCGGTGCACCTATCCCAAGCCAGTCGGCAACCTTGCCTATCTTCACCATCAATAGATCCTTTCTTCGCCTGCAGGACGCGTCTTCCATCGCCGATGCAGCCAGAGCCATTGCTCAGGATACTGCCGGATATACCTTTCGATCGCCGCCGTAAACGACGCCGTGTTGGCCAGCGCATCCTGTTCTGCATCGCCGGTCCGGATCACCGGAAGCTCCTCGCCAAAGTGGAGAACATACTTTTGTTCGCTCTCCTCCCATAACAGAAACCCTGGAACCACGGCCGCTTCGGTCTTAGCCGCAATCCGCGCCATCCCCGATGCAGTACAGGCGAGCACGCCAAAGAAAGGCACAAACACACCCTGCGGCGGCGTCATGTTCGTGTCCATCAGAATTCCGACCGTCTCGCCCGCACGCATCGACGCAATCAGGCCGCGGGCAAAGTCGTCCTTATGGATAACGCGATTTCCATGCAGGCAGCGAATCCGGTTCACAAACGCGTCGACCAGTGGATTGTCGAGCCGTCGTATGACCATTCCCATCGGCATCCCCATAAGCGAGTGGTAGAAGCTGGAGAGCTCCCACGCCCCCAGGTGCCCTGTCAGAACCAGAACGCCCTTTCCCCGCTCCCGCGCTGCTAGATAGTTATCCAGTCCTTCGTAACGAATGAAGGAGCTTGCGGCATTCACCGTATAGTCGGGCATCTTGCAGAATTCGGCGAGGAGGAAGCCCAGATTTCGATACTCGCATCGCAGGATCGCCTCGCGGTCCTCGCGCGTCCTATTCGGAAAGGCCAGCTCCAGATTCCGAAGGCCCACACCGCGCAGGCGCCCTAACGCGCGGAAGGCAATGGCGCCAATCGCGGCCCCAACCGCTCGTGCGGCTTTGCGGGGAAGCAATCGAACGCTATGAACGAAGAGCCAGACGACGGCGAACTCCGCGATTTCGCGGACGCTGACCTTGTCCGGCGGCGACGTTCTTTGTTCAACTTCGCTCAAGCCTCTAGTCTACCGATTCCGAACCAGTACCCCGAAAAACTGAAAGGGCGGCTAAAGTAGCCGCCCACTTCCGATCGAACTCGTCGTCCCTTGTCAGTCGTTCCTTACTTTTCCTTTGCGTCCTTTGCGGCGACGAAGTACTTCGCGACCTCGCGCACAAACGGACGCGCCTCAGGTGGGGTCGCCTGATTTCCATCGAGGATGGTCTTGTACGGAATATCCGACCCATAGAGTGTGCGTGTCCCCTCCTGGTTCTGCGACAGCACCGTGCCGTCCAGATCGATACCAGCAAAGAGTCCTTTGGAGCGAGAGTAACTTAGAAACTCTGCATTCAGCTTCCAGTCCGTTCCTGCCTCCGCGTTACGCCCGACCGGACCGGCAGACGCCGCTGCATCTGCGCCCAGCTTGACCTTGTTCTTCAGCATGTCCTGCAGACCCTGCTGGTTCATCGCTATCAAAACCAGGTCGGTCGCCTGTCCGCCGATCTGAAATCCAACGCTGCCGCCAGTCAGTTGCACACAGGCCGGTGCGCTCCATTTGCCGCTCGGTGTCCGGCAGGTTGCAACACCCTGACCGTACTGAGCGCCAACCACGAAGGCCCCTTTTTTGTAACTCGGAATCACAACGACGCAGTGGGCGCCAGCAAGAATACCGCCCGGGATCGACTTGTCCGGCGTAGCCATGATCTCCTCAATCACCTGGCCAGCAGCGGTCAACCGATCCGCAATCTTGGCTTTGTCGTCACTTTGTGCCGCACGTGCAGAAAGTGAACTGGCCATCATGGCCAAACCACATAAAACCACTGATAGTCTCTTAATCATTTTTCGTTATACCTTTCGCGTCCACAGTCGATTTCTTGGAGTGGGCCCAAAAAGCTGCCTATTTCCAACACTATATGTGATGGGGAACACGCGCCCTTGGTTGTCCACTCCACGCGATGAGCCTACATCGGCCGGAGGGGGCTAGGATCGAGAAAAAAATGGGGGTTGTAGAGATAGTGCCGGGGGTCACCCGACGCTCTCTCTACAACCCCTCTCCCAGGTCTGTGTTGCTGAGTTCACTTTGCCTCAGATCGTGCCCCCTCACAAGGGTACGAAGGTAGGTAGACCTTTGAGCGTTTTGTGTTAACTAAACCGTTAATAGGAAAACGCATCCCTTCGACTCCGATTTTCGGGTTGAAAATCAGCCTGGAAGCAGCTTCCTGTTGACCACCTGCACCGAAAGGGCGATGCGGTTTTTCACCCCCACCTTCCGCATCAGCGCACCTACATGCTTCTTCACCGTCGCCAGATCGATTCCAAGCTCTCCGGCAATCACCCGGTTTGGATGCCCTTCGACCAGAAGTTTCAGAACCTCGGACTCACGTTCGGTAAACTTCGGTTCCACATCCGTTCGCCTCTCCTCGGTTGAGGAGAGATCGAGCAGATTTGCCAGCACCTTCCGCGGAGCCCATGCCGAACCATCCTGGACAATCTCGATCGCCAGCCGCACTTCACTGGACTTCGCCGTATGCGCCAGATAACCCTTTGCTCCAGCCCCGATGATGCGCTGAATGTGCTCGTGATCCTCTTCGAGGCCGAGCACGATCAAACGCAGATGCGGTCGCGTACGCCGAAAGGTAGCCAGTAATTCGAAGATGTGGTCCGTGCAGGCCGCATCGATCAGAATCAGCGAAACCCCCGAGGCATCGAGCGCTCCCGGAACCGACAGAGGAATAATCTCGACCGGTCCGCCCTTCACCGCCTCTTCGGAAAAGATCGTCTGCAAGCCAAGGATTCGCAACGGGTCGGTAGCAACCAGACCCAGCTTCAGCGCCGCGCGAGATTTCTTGTCTGGCTTGTCTGTCATCGCCTGCGCAGCCTCTTCACTCAGCATCGTGCATTCAGTAGGCCGACCTTAGCGCTCCAGGGAATCGCCGCCCGCACCCGGACTACAGCTTCGGCAGAACGATTCCCTGCTGGTTCTGGTACTTGCCCTTACGGTCCGCGTAACTGGTCTCGCACATCTCGTCGGACTGGAAGAACAGTATCTGACACAGACCTTCATTGGCATAGACCTTGGCAGGCAGAGGCGTCGTGTTCGAAATCTCGAGCGTCACAAAGCCCTCCCACTCCGGTTCAAACGGTGTCACATTCACTATGATGCCGCACCGCGCATAAGTCGACTTGCCGACACAGATCGTCAGCACATCCCGAGGAATCTTGAAGTATTCGATCGACCGCGCCAAGGCAAACGAGTTCGGAGGCACGATCACGCTGTCCGCCACAACTGTTACAAAGGATCGCTCGTCAAAGGCTTTAGGGTCGATAATGGCACTGTTGACGTTGGTAAAGATCTTGAATTCGTCCGAGACCCTCAAGTCATACCCGTAGGAGGAAAGCCCATAGGAGATAACGCCCTCCCGGACCTGTTTTTCGCTGAACGGGGAGATCATGCCGTGGTCCGTCGCCTGGCGGCGAATCCAACGGTCGCTTTTAATAGCCACTGAAGTCCTTTTTCCCTTCGTATTGACAATTCGGTCTTCTAATTCTGGCAGAAGGGTGTAGATTAAGGGCAAATAGAAGCCCTTTACTCTTGCCTCATTAGATTCTTCATCTTACGGCAGCGTTCTTTCGTTGACAATCTCGTCCCGACTTTCTACCATCACGATACTAAAACCCGGTCAGTACCATTACTATTCTAAAATTACAGCCCAAGGACGGCGGCCCAGATGATTAAGCAGGATCTTATACAAAGGGTTGTTGAGCGTACCGGACTGCCACGGACAAAAGCAGAGTCTGCAGTAGACGCCATCTTCGACAGCATGAAGCAGACCCTCATCGCGGGCGACCGCATCGAACTGCGCGGCTTCGGCGTCTTCACCGTCAAGCCACGTAAAACCGGCATCGGCCGCAATCCCAGGACAGGCGCCGAAGTCACCATTGCTCCTGGCAAAGCAGTCCGCTTCAAGCCGGGCAAAGAGCTTCATCTGCTCGACTAGCTCCTTACTGCGCGCCGCTTCACATCAAATGCACCGCGTCTACGTCGACCACAAGGTTCCGGCGAGCAATACCCTGTGTCTCCGCGTGTGCCAGCATCGCTCGCAGCGTAGCCCCCAGCGCCTGCCGCCGCTCCGCCTTCAGCACAAAGTGGAAACGATAGATTCGCTTCAGCCGCACGATGGGAGCAGCCGCCGGCCCCAGCACCCGCACCTTGTCCAGCCTCGCCTGCTGAAACCATCGCCCCAGCGTCCCCGCCCATGCCGTAGCCTCCTCTAGCTTCTCGCTTTGAATCACCACGTTCGCCAGCACAGCAAACGGTGGATAGTGCATCCATCGCCGATAGTTCATCTCCTTGGCCACAAACCCCGGATAGTCGTGAGCCGCCGCAAACTGGATCGCATAGTGATCGGGATGATACGTCTGCACCAGCACCTTGCCCGGCAAATCCCCGCGTCCCGCCCTTCCCGACACCTGCGTCAGCAATTGGAACACCCGCTCCGCAGCGCGAAAGTCCGGCAGCCCGAGCTGAAAGTCCGCTCCCACCACGCCCACCAGCGTCACGCCGTGAATATCGTGTCCCTTTGCAATCATCTGCGTGCCCACGAGCAGATTGATCTCTCCGCCATGCAGCCGCGCCAGCAGCCGCTCCATGTCGCTGCGTCCGCGCACGGTGTCGCGATCCATCCGTCCAATCCGCGCCGCCGGAAACAACTCCTGCAGCCGTTCTTCGCCTTGCTGCGACCCTGCGCCGAGAAAATAAAGATGCTCGCTCTCGCACTTCGGACAGACCTTCGGCACCGCCCGTCGAAACCCGCAGTAGTGACACTCCAACCGCTGCCCCGGTTGCGCAATCGCATCGTCGTCGCTCACCTTCTTGTGATAGGTCATCGAGATAGCGCAGTTCTCGCACTCGATCTTTTCCCCGCAGCTGCGGCACATCACCACAGTCGAATATCCGCGCCGGTTCAGCAGTAAAATCACCTGCTCGCCGCGATCCAGCGTCAACTGCGTCTCCTCAATCAGCTTCCTGGAAAAGATGTGCTCCTGCCCGGTCTCGCGAAACTCCGCGCGCATGTCCACCAGCTCGACCGCCGGCAGCGGCCGTTTCATCACGCGCTCGCGAATCTCGACACGCGCATACCGTCCCTTGTCTGCATTCGCCCAGCTCTCGAGCGACGGCGTCGCCGACCCGAGCACCACCACAGCCTCATTCAGCTTGGCCCGCATCACCGCAACATCGCGCCCGTGATAGCGCGGCGTCTCCTCCTGCTTGTAACTCGAATCATGCTCCTCATCGACGATGACCAATCCCAGATTCACCATCGGCGCAAATACTGCCGACCGCGTCCCCACCACGATCCTCGCCTCGCCCCGCCGAATCCTGTGCCACTGTTCTGCGCGCTCATCCGGCGTCAACTGCGAATGCAGCAGCGCCACTTCGCCTTCAAACGCGGCGTACATCTGGGCCGCCATCGCCGGCGTCAGCCCAATCTCCGGAACCAGCAGCAGCGCCGACTTGCCGGCGTCCAAAGCGCGCCGCATCGCAGCAAAATAAACCGTAGTCTTGCCCGACCCGGTAATTCCATACAGCAGATGCGGCCTGAAACCACCTTTATCCATCGCCGCCGCAATCGTCCCCAGCGCCTCCATCTGCGCCTCATTCAGGGCATGTTCATGAGCATGTTTCTTCCCCTGCGCCGAAACGCCCCCGAGATGAAACTCCTCGGCCACCTCTTCAATCGCCACCAATCCACGCTTCACCAGCGTCACCAGCGTCGACACCGGCACCCCTGCACCCCTCAACGCGATCCGCAGATCAGTCACCCGCATTCGGCCGCCAACCGCCGCCAACTCCGCCATCACAGCCAGCCGATTTTCGTTCAACCGCGGCAACCTGGCTCCAGTTGTCAGTTCTCCGTTGTCCGTTGTCAGTTCCCGGTTCCCCGCCAGTAAATCAACTGCCGCTTTCTGAGAACTGACAACGGACACCTGAGAACCTCTGAGCACCGCCACCTTCTCCAGCCGCCTCGCATCACGCTCCTCGGCGGTAGCCTCCCGCGCCAGCCACTTCTTTCTAACCATTCCCTCGAGCAAACTTTTATTTGCGCCTGTAGCCGACCGCAGCGCCGACATCTTCGCCTGCTCCCCGCCTTCCAGATAGTTCAGGACCGCATACTCGCGATTCTGTTCTTCCGCCGTCAGCTTCGACCGGCGCGAAGATCCCTTTGCCGCCCCTTCATACAGAACCTTCCGCCCCGCCTCCGCAATCCGATAAGAAAAATGTCGCTTCACCTCCGCCGCAAGAGGCAGCATTCCTCGCAGCACCTCGCCCAGCGGCGCGACATAGTACGAAGCGATCCACGCAGCCAGCTCCATCAACTCCGCGGGAAGTATCGCAGTCTCATCGAGCACCTGCTGCACCGGCTTGATCTTGAACTCCTCTGCCGGCGCATCCTCGTGCACCCGCACCACCACTCCCATCAGCTTCTGCCCGCTGAACGGGACCAGCACCCGCGCCCCAGCAACAGGAACCACACCGTTCACCGCATAGGTAAACGTCCGGTCCAGAGGCACAGGCAGAGCGACATCGCAAAACAAAGGCATCCCCACAGTTTAACCGGTAGGACAGAACACCGTGAGCCAAGCGGACGGTCACAGCGGCCACAACGATTCTCAACTCCGCTTCCGAAGGACCCAAAGCATGCCCGATGCCGCCATCCATGCCATCGCCGCAAGCCCCAACGTTCCCCAGGAGTTATGCCCCGGCAGAAACCGCCACAACACTACCGCGAACGCCGCCAGACCCACGGCGCCAAACGCCGCACCAAGCGCATCCAGCGCCGCCGCCTCACGGCCCCGCCGGCGGCCATCCCGCCCCATCTCCCGCTTCCTCTTCACCTCATGCTGTTCGATCAGCGTCGCACCCGCCGGAAAGATCGCCGGAAACGCCAAAAACAGACCGCCGATCACCGGCCCCCATCGTCGTGCAATCAGCCCGGCCGCAACGGTCACAGCCCCGCCCAGAACAAACCGCACCAGATGCTCACGAAAATTCGTCTGCCTGAGCGACGAAAAATTGGCTTCGACCCTCATGCCCTCACCGCAGCAACGTCCAGTACAGCCCGAGCGAAACTCCCAGCCACACCGGCGTCAGGACGAGCGTGATCGCCATCGTCGACCGCCGATAACGCACCAGCGCCTGACTCACCGCGTACGCATACACGCAGAAAGCAATCGCACCCAGCACCATCGATCGTGCTTCTGTCGCCGCATACTCCTTGCCATGATGCGCAATCGTCATCCCCACCGTCGCCAGCGCAATCGAAGGAGCCGCCCCAAAGAGACCTGCAAAACTCTTCGGTCGCAGAACATCGCCCAGCAGCGCAAATGCGCTGATCACCGCGCCGCCAATGAGAAACCTCAGGACAAACTCTTCCATTCGTCATGCCGCCCTAACCAATCGCCCGCAACGCGTCCGCTGCCTAGGATGCCTTCGCCTTCTTGATCAACGTCTCCGCCGTTGCGATGCCCTTACATCCCAGCAGCTTGTATTCTTTGCCCTCAAGCTGGTGATAGTTGACGAAAAAATCCTCCAGCTCGCGCAGGAATTGTTTTGGCAGATCATTCAACTTGCGAACGTTTGCATACATGTGATTCGCATCTGCGATCGCCACCAACCTGTCGTTGCGGATTCTCTTCTTCCCATCCACCTGCTCTCCTTCAATAACACCGATGAGCCGCGAGGGCACCAGCACACCAGGAAACGCTGGTTCATCCATCAACAGCAGCACATCGATCGGATCGCCGTCATCCGCCAGCGTCTTGGGAAGGAACCCGAAGTCATACGGAAAAACCATGCCCGCCGGCAACACCTTCTTCAGAGAAAAGATCTCCTGCTCCACATCGAAGGAAAACTTATTCCGGCTTCCCTTCGGCGTCTCGACAATCACCTGCAGCAACCCATCCTTCTTGCGCACCGGCTCCAACCGGGTTGGATCAACCAGATGCTTCGCGCTCTTCTTTGCCATGGCACTCCTTTATTAATAGACTGTTACAGCCTTAGAGCCGCCACTCCCCTCTCAGGTTGCACCACCAACCCTCGCGCGCTTTGAACACACGCGTTATCCTGCTTCCAACTATGAAGAAGAAAACCCTCCCCACGTTTCTGTCTCTTCTTCTTTTCCTCACCGCGTGCGATCCGCACCCTCAGCCCACGCCTGAGCCGCCTCCTCGTCCCCACGCCACAGCGTTCGCCGAACAACCTCCTGTTACACAGAACTTCGACTACTACCTTCTCAACCTCTCGTGGTCTCCGGAGTTCTGCCACTCGCACCCCAACGCAACCGAGTGCGCCCAACACTCGACTTTCGTCCTCCACGGCCTCTGGCCGCAGAACGAAAACGGTACTTATCCCGAGAACTGTTCAAACCAGCCCGGCCCACGCAATCCCGCCGCGTACCGCGACATCTACCCCGATCCCGGTCTCCTCGTGCACGAGTGGCGCACCCACGGCACCTGCTCCGGCCTCTCTTCCGATGCTTTCTTCGCTTTGGCTCGCAACGCCTTCCACTCCGTGGCCATTCCCCCGGCGCTTTCCCGAGTCGATCGCCAGATCTCCATGCCTCCAAGTCAGATTCTCGACCTCTTCACCGCCGCCAATCCCTCCATCCCCAGATCAAGCCTCGCTCTCTCCTGCGGCAACAACTACCTCACCGCCATCGAAGTCTGCCTTAACAAGAATGCCCAGCCCGCACCGTGCGGTCCCATCCGCTCCTGCCGCGCCAACACGGTGGGGATCACCCCTCCGTAGGGGTATCAAGAACGGCGTCGCATACTACTCGCAAACATCAGCATCAGATGATTTGCATACCGAGGATCTAGCGTAAAACGGCGGAAGGACAAAATTTAACTTTTTGCCGGAGCCTTCAATCCCATCTCCGCCATCACCATCTGCAGGTCCTTCCAGGCCTCGCTCTTCATCCGCGGATCACGCAGGAGAAACGCCGGATGATAGGTCACCGCCAGCTTCGCCCCGCGACAGCGATGCCATCGGCCGCGCAACGCGCTCAGTGACTGCTTTACCCCCAGCAGATACATCGCCGCGGTCGCACCGAGCGCCACCACCACCTGCGGCTGCACAACATCGATCTGCTGCAGCAGAAACTGGTCGCACGTGTTCGCCTCCACCGGCTCTGGAACGCGGTTCGCCGGCGGCCGGCATTTCACAATGTTGGCGATGTAGACCTGCTCGCGCTTCAGCCCCATCGCCTGGATCATGTTGTTCAACAGCTGGCCCGCCTTGCCGACGAAGGGAATGCCCGAGGTGTCCTCATCCGCGCCCGGACCTTCGCCGACAAACATCAGCCGCGCATTGGCATCGCCATCGCCAAAGACGATCGTACGCCGCCCCGCATAGGCCAGCGGACACCGCGTACAGTCCCCAATATCTTCTTTAATCGCCGCCAGAGCCTCGGCCTTGTTCGCAGGAGCCACTCGGCTCTCAGGCAAAGGCGCAAGATCATCGAAACTCACCAACGCCGCAATCGGAGGCTCCAGAAAGGCAGGTCTGCTCGGAACAGGAGCCGCTTCGAATTGCTCAACTACCGCCGCAGCTTCCGCCGGCACTGGCCCCGGGGGTTGAATCTCGGCGAACACCGGCTCGCCCCGACGATAAAAGTCATGGACTCCGATATCCCGAAGGTACTCCACATAAGCCCCCAGCTGCTGCTCTGCTTCTCCTGCCATGGCTCTATGGTATCGCTACTTAGTGCACCGGAAGATCGAGCACCGGCTCCACCACACGCTCCGGCAGAACAAACTTCACATGTCCCTGCTTGATTTCATCCTGTGCCACACGGCATGCCTTCATCGACTTGGCGACGATCAACGGCGAGGCGCCCGACTGCAGCTGTCGTGCCCGGCGAGCCGCGCCCTTAACCAAACTGTACTTGTTGTGGAATGCATTCTCGATCGTCATGCGTTTCACCCCCGTAGTCTGAAGTTATAACTCACCACAGCGAAAATGCACTATTTTTTTTTGATAGTGGATAACGGGTCCCTAATCCTGAAACGTGTTTAACGCTGCCCTCAACTTCGGCGAAGCGGCATCGGTTCTGCAGCTTGAAGCAATAGCTTGAACGCCATCTCTCACGCCGCGCTCGCACAACACAATCGCGCGCAGCTCTGTCACGGCCTGCTCCAGGACATCGTTCACCAAAGCATACTTGTAATCCTTTATCTGCTTCAACTCGCGCCTCGCCTCGGCCAGTCTTTGCTGAATCACCGCCTCGGGAACCGCTGCCTTGGAAGCCACCTCCTCTGCTACGGTTCGGTGGCGCAACCGCATCTCCAGAATCTCCGGGCTCGGCGGCATGATGAAGATCGACACTGCTTCCGGCAGCTTCTTCATCACCTGCACCGCACCTTGTACATCAATGTCCAGCAGCAAGTCCTTCTCTGCCTTCTTCGCATGGTCCAGCGCCGAGACCGCTGTTCCATAGTAGTCTTTGCCGAAGACCTCCGCCCACTCCAGAAAGGCTCCCGCCGCGATCATCCGTTCAAACTCGTCACGCGTGACGAAGTGATACTCGCGCCCATCCTCCTCTGACCCTCTGGGCGCTCGCGTCGTATACGAAATCGAAAAGTCCAGTCCTTCCACCAGCGTCCGAAGTTGACTCACCAGCGTCGACTTCCCCGAACCCGACGGCGCCGAAATAATAAAAAGAATTCCTGCCATGCGCCTCAATCACCTGTTTCAAATGTTCTTTGCCTTAGTCTAACAATCCGAAGAGATTCCTACTCCAGATTCTGGACCTGCTCGCGGCACTTTTCGATCTCGGCCTTCATCTCCAACCCCAGCTCCGTAATTCGCAAACTGTTCTCACCCGCGGCTCCACTGGTCTTCGACAACATCGTATTCGCCTCGCGATTCAGCTCCTGCAGCAGAAAGTCCAATCGTTTGCCCAGTTCGCCACCTTCGTCGAGCATCGCAACAAAGCGATCCACATGCGTCCGCAGCCGGACGATCTCTTCCTCAATATCGCTCTTCTCGGCGAGTACGGCAGCCTCCGTCAGCAATCTCTCCTCGCTGACCGCAACACCTTCGGTCAACTCAACCAGCCGGCTTCGCAGCCTGTCGAACTGCGCCTCCCGCACTCCATTCCTCAGCCCGGCCATCTCCTCGGCGAACTCTCGCAACCGCAACATCGAAGCACGCAACTCCGCCACCAGCGACGCACCCTCCTGCGACCGGCCCTCATTCAGCTTCTCCACCAAGGGAGCGATCTGCGAGAGCACGGCAACTTCGAGTCCAGCCAGGTCGTCTGTTCCCACACCGCTCTCCGCCGTCATCATGCCGGGGATGCGCAGCATGGCGTTCAGGTCCGGCTCGTACGCCAGGCCGTTGGCCTCCGAGGCCTCCCGATACGCCTGCATATAAGCGCCCAGCAACCCGGCATTCAACTGAATGCCCGCACTGCTCCGGCGCTCCAGCTGCAACGTGATCTCCACATGCCCACGCCGCAGGCGCTCCTTCAACATCCGCCGCATCTGCACCTCAAGGCCATCGCAGTACGAAGGCAAACGAAGATTCAGGTCGAGGAAGCGATGATTCACACTCTTCATCGCCAACGTAAAAGCAACACTATCCCGCACAGACCCGCGCAGACTGGCGTACCCCGTCATCGAATAGACCTCACTCACGCAATTCCCTCCAGATTCGCCGTCAACGCAACCTCTCCACTGCCCGCGGGAACCGCGTCCTCCACGCTGAACTGCATCCTGTAGAGCCGCTGATAGGTCCCGGAATGCTGCATCAGTTCCTCATGGGTTCCAATCTCCGTAATCCGCCCGCCTTCAATCACCGCGATACGAGTAGCTCGCCGCACCGTGGAAAGACGATGCGCAATCACAAACACCGTCCGCCCCCGCATCAGGTTTGCCAATGCCACCTGCACATACTGCTCGCTCTCCATATCCAACGCAGAAGTGGCCTCATCCAGAATCAGGATCGGCGCATTCTTCAGAATCGCCCGCGCAATGGCCAGCCGCTGCCGCTCGCCGCCACTGAGCCGCGTGCCTTTCTCGCCAATCTTCGTGTTGTACCCATCCGGCATGTTGAGGATGAACTCATGCGCCAGCGCCATGCGCGCGGCCTCTTCCACCCTGCTTAGCGGGACGTCCGGCTGACCATACGCAATGTTGTTCCGCACCGTATCGTTGAAGAGCACCGTCTCCTGCGTCACTTTCCCGATCTGTTCCCGCAACGAAGCGATCGTCACATCCCGCAGGTCATGTCCATCGATCAAAATCCGTCCCTCATTCACATCAAAGAACCGCGGAATCAGATTCACCAGCGATGACTTCCCCGCCCCACTCGGTCCGACCAGCGCAATCACCTCACCGGGCTGCACCGTCAGATCGATGCCCTTGAGCACCTGTCTCGTCTCTCCCTCTTCACTCGCGTAGGCAAAGCCCACATTCTCAAAACGAATTCCTTCGTTGAATCCCTTCAACACAAAGGCGCGCTTCTTCTCCTGCACATCATCCACCGCATCCATAAACTTGAAAATCTCTTCGCTCGCTCCCAGCGCCTGTTGAAAGCTGTTATAGAAACCGGCGAACTTCCGTACCGGGTCGTACAAAGTAAACACTGCGATCAGGAAGGTAATAAACGATCCCGCCGTCATCTGCTGGTGTTGGATACTGATTCGTCCCAGGTACAGCAGCAGTGCAATCGCGACGGAAGCAATAAGGTCCATCAGCGGCGAACTGATCGCCTGAACCTTCACCGACTTTAGATTCGCATCGAACAGCCTTCGCGCCGCGCGGCGAAACCGGTTCATCTCCCACAGTTCCATGCCGAACGCCTTCACAATGCGATTGCCCGTAATCGTCTCGTGCAGAATATTCTGTATCTCCGCCAGCTTGTCCTGCCCCTTGCGCGTCGTCTGTCGTACTCCCCGTCCAATGCGACGGGCCGACAGCACCACTACCGGCAAAAACAGCAACAGGACCCACGCCAACCTGCCGCCAACAATGACAACCGCCAACGCTGTAAAGATCAACGTGAAAAACTGCTGTAGAAAATCGCTCATCACACTCGACATCGCAAACTGAACCTTCTCGATGTCATTGATCAGCGTCGACAGCAAGGTCCCCGTCGTATGCTTCTGAAAGAAGGCCACAGACCGGCGCAAAACAGCGTTGTAGAGGTCATTGCGCAGATCGGTAATCATGCCGAATCCGGCACGGTTCACCAGATAAGTACCGGAATAATCGCAGACGGACTTCAAGAACGCCGAGCCCACCAGCGCTACCGCCACCACGGTCCATGCATTATGGAAGTGGCTCGGAAGAAACCGCTGCAGATTGATGACGGTATCCGTATGCGGAATGCGAAACAGAAGCACAAGACCGGGGGGCGCATCCGGACTCAACACATTGTCGAAGATCGGCTTGACCAGCAGGATCCGGAACGCCGCCATGGCCCCCACCACCGCCATCAGCACGACCGACGCCAGCGAATACAGCGCATACGGCCGCACATACAGCAGTAATCGCCAGATGCGTCTCAAGCCATCACTCTCCTGCTCGTCGTTATGGCACCGTGCATCTCACCATTCTATTGCGCGCCGCCGTTTTACATTCGGATCGCACACCGTCTACTTCGGCATATCCCGATGCGATGTCTTCACCCGGTAACCCTCTTCTGCCAGCCGCTTCTTCATCTCTTCCGCAATAAACACCGACCGGTGCTGCCCTCCAGTACATCCAAAAGCCACCGTCAGATAACTTTTTCCCTCCTGGATGTAGTGAGGCAATAGAAACTTCAGCATGTCCGTCGTCTTGTCCAGAAACTCCTTCGTCTGCGGGAACTGACGAACATACTTGGCCACCTTGGCGTCCTGGCCCGTCAGCTTGCGGAACTCCGGCACGAAATGCGGATTCGGCAGAAACCGCACATCGAAGACAAGATCCGCCTCGGTCGGCACGCCGTTCTTAAACCCAAAGCTGTTGGAAGAGATCATCAGAGTTTGATCGCTCTCCTCACGTTCAAACTGCGAGTTGATGCGCGCCCGAAGATCATGCACATTGAACTTCGTTGTATCCAGCACAATATCGGCGACATTGCGGATCGGATCCAGCCGCTTGCGCTCTGCCCGGATCGACTTCACCACGGTATCGCTGCGCCCCATCGGATGCGGCCGCCGGGTCTCGGAGAAGCGTCGGATCAGTGCCTCTTCACTTGCTTCCAGAAACACCACGCGCGTCGGCAGCACCTTGCGGACGTCCTTCAGAATGGACGGAAACTCATCGAGCCGCATCCCCTCGCGTACGTCGACCACCAGCGCTGCCCGTTCAATCTCCGCCGACTGCCTCACCAGATCCGCGAATCGCGGCACCAGCTCCAACGGCAGATTATCGACCGAGTAATACCCGAGGTCCTCAAACGCCTTCAGCGCAGACAGCTTTCCCGATCCCGAAAGCCCGGTCAAAATAACCAGCTCGCCCCGATATTCAGGCACGGACGCAGCAGCCGTTCTCTTCTTCTTGCCCTTCTTGGCGTCCCTGCCCCCTGTGTGCTTTCGCCGCTTCGAGACCTTCTTGCTCGTCATGCTAGAAATCCTAGCACCCCGGCCTAGGGAACCTCGATCAGCTCCATCTTTCCGTCACGCTTGCGATACAGCACCATGGCCTGGCCGCCGTGATCGCGAAACACGAAGACGTCGCGATCGCGAAACGCCGCCTCCTTCACCGCCTCTTCCAGCGACATCGGCCGCCGCGCAACCCCATCCGTCGAACGCACTACATGCGGCTCCGCCAACGGCGAATGCGAGGGAAAAGAATGCACCAGCATCGGCACCGCCTTGCGGCCAACGCTGCTCTTCGCGGCCACTTTCACCGCGACGTTTGGTCTTCGTGCCCCGTTGACTGCAACCTCCGGTTTTGCGCCCTTCACGTCCGCCTTCGGGTGCCGCTTGATCGTTCCGAATTTCTTTTTATGCCGGATCGCCTGCTGTTCGATCTTTACCAGCGCATCCCGCAGTGCGATCCCCATTTCCGTGTCCTCGCAGCGCGCTACCAGCTTCTGATGCCTGGTCTGCACCGTCACCTCGGCGATCTGCCGGTACTTATCCGTAGAGAGAATCACATGCACGCTGGCGGAGTTGCCCACGATCTTCGCAATCCGCGCCAATCCCGCCTCAGCCTGCAACTTGAATTTTCTTATGATGGTTGTTTGTCTGCCGGTGTACTCCACGTCCATACGTTCACCTCGTCCCTGCAATCGATCAGGATCTTCGCAGACGACTAGCGTACACGACGTTGGTGCGTACTTGGAATCTGCATATCTTCCCGATACTTCGCCACGGTCCTTCGGGTCACCTGGATTCCCTGCCGCTGGAGCTCGGCGGCCAGCTGATCGTCCGTCAGCGGCTTCCGTTCGTCCTCTTCCTCAATCAGTTTCTTCACCTTGCGCTTCAGCAGCACCAGCGGCAGGTCCCCGCCCTCCGGGCCATTCACGCCTTCGGAGAAGAAGAAGCGCAGCTCAAACACGCCCTGCGACGTATGGACATACTTATTCGCGACCGCACGGCTCACCGTCGAAGGATGGACCCCGATCTCCTCGGCCACCTCTTTGATCATCATCGGCTTCAGCGCATTGACCCCATGCTCCAGAAACTCCGCCTGCCGCCGTACGATCACTTCGCATGTGCGCACAATCGTGTTCTTCCTCTGCTCAATATTCCGCAGCAGCTGGATCGCTGATTTGTAGCGCTCCTTCACGTACTCTTTGACTTCCTTTTCAGTTTGTTTCTGCTGCAGCATCTTGCGATAGCCCTGGTTCAACCGCAGCGTCGGCATGTCCTCTTCGTTCATCACCACAACATAGACATCATCCCGCTTCACAAAGGCAACATCCGGCTCAATCAGCCTGGTTTCGCTGTGGTTGTAGCGCTGCCCCGGCCTTGGATCCAGCGTCCGGATAAACTCCACCGCCGCCATCACCTCCTCGGCCGTACGCCCGCAGCTTCGGGTCAGCTCCCGCATGTCCTTCTTCTGCAACAGTGGCAGGCAATTGGTCACGACGTGCGTCGCGATGCTGAAGATGTCCGTCTGGCCGGTATTGGCCTCGACAGCAACAGATTCGATTGGACTTTGATCTTCTTCGCCATCCGCTCCGATCTTCGCAGCCGCATCGGCAGCGGCTATCTGCCGGCGCCGAAGCACGATCGCCGCCTCGCCCTGCTGCGCACAGATCTGAATCAACAGGCACTCCCGCAGATCCCGCGCTCCCACACCGACCGGGTCAAGGAAATTAACCAGAGCTCGCGCCTCACGAACAACGCCCAGCAGAAACGCCACATCCTCATCTGCCGCAGCCGCGATCTCCAACCCCTCATCCTGCTCGGATGCAACAACGGCACTCTCGCACTCCTCCGGCTTATCCCACAGGTGCGTCAGTTTCCCCTTGGATCCTCGTTCGAACGGGATCGGCCCCGGCCGCACCGGCTCTCTCGATTGCAGCAGCGCCTCAACTAATTCTTCGTCGGTTGCCGTCAGATATCCGTCCTCGTTCAAATTCCCCACCACCAGCTCCGTCGCGGCTCGAACCTCCGGACTCAGCGTCAGCGCGCCCAGCTGCCACGCCAGATGGTCACTCAATGTACTCGGCTGAGAGAGGAAGTTCTCAAACGAAGGCTTGTCATACTCCTCAAAGTTTGAGGACGTGCGAAACCCAGGATCCAGATAGTCCTGAAAATAGCTTCCGAAGTCGATCTCATCGAAGGGGTCTTTTTCCACCCTCTCGCCCTCAGCGGCCACCTCCTCCGCCGACCGCTCCCGGTCCCCCTCGAGCCCCGCCCGCTCCTCCAGCGTGACGGCAGACTCCTCCAACTCCTCCAGCACCGGATTCTCCACCATCTCGGTGTTGATCATCTCCTTCAGCTCGAGCTTGTTCAGCGCTAAAACGCTGACCATCTGCACCAGTCCAGGGGTCAGCACCTGTCGTTGCGAGACCTTCAAGTTCAGCTTCGGTTGCAGCAGCACAATTAACCTCTTATCGACCTGTTGCTCTTCTTTTGCGTAGATGTGACGTTTGGCGCTTAAGGTGCTTAACGTCTCTATTATGCAATCATCTGCACATCGAGCACCACTTTGGGCTTGGCCACAGTCTACACGCCTCTTGCTCCTACTGGCTGTAAGTCTAACCCTGCCAATGGCTCCGCGAACTCCACCGATAGCAACGTAGAGTTACAACTTGCGTTGTAGAATTCATACCCTCAATCCATCGAAAAATTCTCTCCAAGATAAATCCGGCGAACGTCGGGATTGCGTCCCAGCTCGCCCGGCGTTCCAGCCGCAAATATTTTGCCTTCGGTGATAATGTACGCCCGATCCGTAACGGACAGCGTCTCCCGCACATTGTGGTCTGTGATCAATACGCCAATCCCGCTCTTTTTCAACGCGAAGATGATCTCCTGCAGGTCTAGCACAGCGATCGGATCGATCCCGGAGAACGGCTCATCCAGCAGAATGAACGCCGGCTCGATCGCCAAGCACCGCGCAATCTCCACGCGCCTGCGCTCCCCGCCGCTCAACGCATAGCCCCGTGTCTTGCGAACATGCCCTAAATTCAATTGTTCAATCAGCCTCTCGGTGCGCGTTCGCCGAGCCTCCCAGCTCAGTTGCTGCGCCTCCAGCACGGCCAGAATATTGTCCTGCACCGTAAGCTTGCGAAACACCGAAGGCTCCTGCGGCAAATAGCTGATGCCATAGTTCCTCGCCCGCAGATACATCGGCAGCCGGCTGATATCATGGCCATCCGCCAGCACTCGCCCCGCATCCGGCCGCACCAGCCCTACGATCATGTAGAAACTCGTCGTCTTCCCTGCGCCATTCGGCCCCAGCAGTCCAACCACCTCGCCCTGCTCGATCTCCAGGCTCACCCCCCTCACCACCTGGCGTCCGCCGTACGATTTGCCAATCTCCTCCGTCGATAACGTCTTCATTGCTTGTTCTTCACCCGCGTCTCCGTGCGCACTCTCTGTCCCGCGCCATTCTCTCCTCCATTAGAAACCACGACGTTGTCATCGCCGGAGTGGAATCGCAGGGACGTACCCGTAACGGTCCCTCGCTGATCGTCCGTCACCTTCGGCAACACGGCCGGTGTACCTGTTAAAACAAACAGGCCATCGCTCGCCGTGTACACCAACTGCTCGCCGGTTGCACGCCGTCCAGGCTGCTGCATATCGAGAGGGCCGCTCACTACCATTCGTTCCACACTGCCGGCCATAAACCCGCTCCCGCCCACTGCAGACGCGGTGCCTGTCTTCCCGCCATCGACCTTGCCGTTACTCGGCGAGGAGCCCTTCCCCGCCCCCGTTCCCGCCGGCTGGAGATACACCACCGCCTCTTGCCCCCGCAGGCTGCCGTCCCTGCTCTGAACCTGGACGCCGCCCGTAAACTCAGCCTTCCTCGCCTCATCCAAGTACACAAGCTCCCGGCTCGCGACCTGAACCACATCTCCTTTGCCTCCCGCAATCAACTTTCCGGACCCAGCCTTTGGTTTGGCCGGAGCCAATTTTGCAGGAGAACC
>Ga0210406_10002551_pt1 | contig 20666 bp, 30 predicted proteins | sample IncBWC30MmetaG_FD_155454 | JGI IMG/M metagenome (GOLD analysis project Ga0210406, IMG submission 155454) | Forest soil microbial communities from Barre Woods Harvard Forest LTER site, Petersham, Massachusetts, United States - Inc-BW-C-30-M | ecosystem: Environmental > Terrestrial > Soil >... | reverse complement strand
ACGGAAACCGTGGCGGCGCTCATTGAAGCACCCCGCCGGCCGGATAGTTCTCCAGCAACTGGTCATAGTTTTTGGTGGTGGGTTGCGGTCGGTCGTAAGATCGCAAGGCGCCGATCTCGACCGCTTCGCCGGGTGGGCGCTTCCCGTTTCGTTCCGCGGTCAACAGCAAACGCAAGGCCTCGACGTCGAAACAACTCAGGTCCAGAGCTTTTTCCAGCGATTCCTTCAGCGCTGCGTATCCATACTGACGGCCCAGCAGCAGCGCCTCGATCATGGCTCGGGTGTGGGAAGAGAGTGCTGGGCTTTGGCCGGCGACGGGGGCGTTGCCCCCGCACCCCCAGGATTTAGCGCTTAGGTGCCTGTCCCGATGAGGGGACTTTACAGACTCTTGGTGAAAAAGGGATGCCGTAGCATCCCCCCTCGATCGGTCGAGGCCACTGAGCCCCCGTTGTTGTAGAAATTGCTCAACGAGGGGTTTGACTTCTCCTTCCAGCAGTTCTTTCGACCTACCGGTGATGACGAAATCATCCGCATATCGGATGAAATTCACAGAGAGACATAAACCTCCAAAGGACTTGAGAGCTTTTCCCGTTGGGTACTTTTCCTTCAGGAGTCGTTCAAGTCCATCCAACGCACAATTAGCGAGCGCGAGGGAGATGATTCCAACCTGCGGGGTTCCGTCCAATGTTTGCTTGGTCTCGCGCAGATCTACGCTATTATAAGCAAGGCAACCAAGCCAAAATGGAATACGAGAAACTCAACCCAACAGTATCGGCCGCCACTTCGGCATCGGGGGAACCGCATAGGCCCTGTTTTTCTAAAGACCGAGGTCGACCGTCGCAATACGATAACCTCAAACTCGGTCGACGTGCGTGTAGAAGAATCACGAGTCAGGGACTTGGTGGGAAAATATGTGGTTTTTTCGGGAACCCATCATGGGCCAAGGCCGCGATCGGGCCATAACGGCTACATAGTTACCTCCTCGAGATAAAGCCGCTGAACATGCACTCGGCAAACCAGTAGCACGCCCGGTTTCCGTCTGGGGCTACCCTTTGTTAGGGGCAACTATCTTGGCGCTGAAAGAGAAAGCAACTTCTTCTTTGTTAGTTCGTACGCTCCAATATCGCAGCCCGGACCATGCGGACGCCTGACCCCACGTTGGTCTGTAGTGACGCGACTTCCGAACGTATCGGTGCAAGCAGTGACCGGGATCGCGTTCGCGGCCGAACTGGTAGGAAGCAGCGCGATAGTCTGCGTAGGCCCGCCGTTATTCTGCAGTCCACTCGGGCTAAGCCCAGCGTTGTTGTTATTCTGATCGCCGGTTTGAGTAAGGAAGCTACAAGTGCTGTCGTCGGCTAGGTTATATCCTTGAGAAGACGGATCACTGATCTGGCTGTCATAGCAGTTTCCGCCCGAGGTTTGACCTGCCAGAATCGTACTCTTCAATATCAGTGTTGCACGGTTGAAGATAGCGCCACCTTCGTTGGCGGAATTACCTGACAGAGTGCTGAAGCTCATCGCCACCGTGCCGCCACCGTTGTAGATAGCGCCTCCGCGCCCGTCTCCTCCGTTGTCAGTCGTGGAGTTACTCGACAGAGTGCTGTTGACCACCGTCAGGGTTCCTTCATTGTAGATGCCACCGCCCCAGCCGCCGTCGGTGGCAGAGTTACTAGACAGGGTGCTGTCCGTTACCGTTGCCACCCCGCTATTGACGATCGCGCCGCCGTTGTCCTCGATGGCGCTATTACCCGAGAGGGCACTATTTAGCACTTTCAAGGAGCCATTGTTATAGATGCCAGCGCCCTGGCCAAAAAAGTCATCGTTGTCTGAGAGGGTGCTATTCCGCACTTTCAGCGTGCCGTTGTTGTAGATACCGCCGCCCTGGCCTCCGTCGTGGACCGCGTTACCCGACACAGTGCTGGAGCTAATCGTCACCGTGCCACTACCGCTGTTGTATATCCCGCCACCACTAGCTCCAGGTAAACCGCATCCGTTGTTCGACACAGTGCTGCTGACTACAGCCAGCGTGCCAGTGTTGTAGATGCCGGCGCCGTCGTTCGAAGAGAAGTTGTCCGACAGGGTGCTGTTGAACAACGTCAGGATGCCGCTGTTGTAGATGCCTTCACCGTCGCTACCGTCGTCGCCGTCGAGGTTGTCCAATACGGCGCTCTTGACCAATGCCAGCGCGCCTTTGTTGTCGATGCCTCCGCCTCCGCCGGCGAGGCTGGAATACCCGTGCTCAATCGTGAGGCCGTATATAACAACCGCAACCCCAGAGTCAACCTGCAACACTGTGAATGTGTCCCCACCGCTAATGAGTAGCTTGGCCGCGCCAGGTCCGCTGACGATCAGAGTCTTGTTGATCTCGAGATGCCCCTGAATGAGGGTAATGGTGCCGGTCACATTGAACACAATCGTGTCCCCTGGATCCGCCGCAGCCAGAACCGAACGCAACGTCCCTGGGGAACTATCGTCGGCCAGGCTCGTCACACGGTCAGTCGCAGCTAGAATGGGCGACGCCGCGCCGATGACTAGCAGACTCCCCGTCAGAGCGTGCAAGACGAGGTTCAACCATAAGTGTCGTTCAGATCTCTTCGCAGTGGAAGAAGTACGGCGAGAGGAATGCGCGTCGGCGAAAGAAGCAAGGATTAGCAGGCGGACGTATCGGGTAATCATCGGTAACCTCTGACTTGACACGAAGGCTCACAAACCAGTCAATGTTGGGGGTGAAAACACATTTTGCAGAGACTATCGTTGCTGGCACGTTTGCGGGACGGTTAGGGCCGACAGACGAGGGGGAGAGTGAACACTACCGCAATTTGCGATGTGCTGTCAACTCAACTCTCAACTCTTGTCAACCGAAATTAGAAATGTCCCCTTTTCGTAGAAAAGGGAATTTCGATTTTAGTTAATCTCCCGTAGCCGCCGGGGCTGTGTGAAAGTCGGCTTTTTGACTTTTCCACCCGCGTCTTTTCCACAGCCCATCGTGCCGACTTTTTTTCTGCTGCTCGTCATCACCGTGATCTTCCTCCATCGCTCGCCAAGCGGACATTCCATGTGGCGATCTCAACCGGACATTTCCTGGATCAACGACACCGGCGCGGCGGTCCCGGGCTTGCTCCAAGGGCGCATCTTGCGATAGGCCTGCCGCCAGGGGTGATCCGCTTTGGGCGTGAGCGGCTTTTGTTTCTTAGCCTTGGCCTCCAGGGATCTTGCTGCCGGAACTGACAACCGGGCGTGGAATCTGATCCCAGGCCACCGCCCTACCGCGATAGCGAATCTGTAATCGTCCATCCTCCCATTCGCACACCGTGACTTTGCCCTTGGCCGGCGCATAATTCCGGGCTTGAGCTTTCACCTGGAAGTAGCGGTTGTCGTGCCGCACCACCCAGTCGTTGCCGATAACTCGCACGGTTTCCAGATGAAAAACGTCCTCCAACTCCACGGCTCGCGGGGCCGCTCGATGATAGTCCTCGAGCTGCGCCGGGTTTCTCCGAAACCGCCGATTGTGTTCCGGCAGATATTCCTTCTCCAGAAACAGGTTCGCCTCCGCATGGTCTTGATTTTCTTCAGGCGCATTTTCTTCACCAGCCGATCCTGGTGGGTACCGTGGTTTCTCTCCACCCGACCTTTCGCCTGCGCCGAATTGGCCGCAATGATGCGGATCCCCAGGCGCTGGCACATCTGCCCAAATTGCGTCACCGGCACCACCCCTTGCAACTGCTCCTTCGTGCTCGCTTCTCGTACATACACATTCTTCCAATCCGTATACAGCGCTACCGAAACGCCGTATTTCTTGACCCAAGCTCGCAACGCTCCCGCCGCCGCCCAGATGGCCTTCTCACTCCCCATCCGCACCAGCGTGTCTCCGCTGGCGTCGTCCACCATATTCATCAAGCAGCCACGCGGCCCTCGCTCCTCCAACCAGGGATGGCGGCTCAAGTAGCATCCAGGTAAACTTGCCGGAAGAGCTGAGCTGAGCCAGACGTGCCAGACGTGACGTTTGGTGCCTCCCGGTAGGTGGCGGCCATGCTCTTTCCTTGCCGTGCCCAAAGAAGCCCTGTTCGCACTGATGAAGGAACATTGGCGCGCCAAGGTCTGCCCACGCTGCGCGCGATACTTCATAGCAAACAACGCAGCCCAAGCGTACTGTTCGTCAGCCTGTTATGGGGAATCGAAACGCAAGCGAGCCTTAGATTGGTGGCGACGTGGGGGCAGTGCGAACCGCGCTAAAGCCGCATCGAAGAGGTCAAGAGGGTCAGCCGTCCACAGGGAGGAAATAATGCGCGTCGTTATCTACGCAAGGGTTAGTACCGTCGGTAACGGTCAGAGCCCAGAGATGTAACTACGGGAGCTGCGAGAGTACAGTGAGCGACGAGGTTGGCACGTCGCCGGCGAGTACATCGACGCTGGCGTCTCCGGTGCGAAAGACTCCATGCCGGAGCTTAACCGGCTGATGGCCGATGCTCACCAGCGGCGCTTCGACATCGTCTGCGTTTGGAAGTTTGATCGCTTCGCCGGGTCCGTGTCGCATATGCTCCGAGCGCTAGCTTAGCTAAGCTAGAGACCTTTAAGGCTTTGGGGATTGAGTTCTCTTCGTCCTCCGAGCAGATGGACACAACCACGCCGACCGGCAAGATGATCTTCACCGTCCTGGGTTGCGGTTGCGGAACTGGAGTGGAGCTTGATCGTAGAACGGCTGCGTGCGGGCCTCCGCAATGCGCGGGCAAAGGGCAAGCGACTGGGGCGGCCATCCTCTCGAAGCTGAATGACGCTGACCTCCGCGCTCTGTTGCCATCTGGTCTCTCGATGGTTGTGGTCGGCGAGAAGCTTGGAATCTCAAGTGCCAGCGTCTGCCGTCGTGCCCGTCGCGTCGCCACCTGAGTCTGGGACGGTTGGGGATTTACAATGCAGGAATTCTGTGGTGGACCAAAGTTGCATTATGGCGCGAGAAAAGCACATGGTTTCGCTCGAATCGCCGACTGTGTCTTCCGAACACCGGGATTCGGCTCTGCGCCATCGGAGCGGGCTGGAGTTGTTCTGTCTGTCATTCCTGGCTCTTTTCCTCGAATTGATGGTCATTCGCTGGGCGCCCGCGGTGGTCCGACTCATCGCCTATTACGCGAACCTGATGTTGATCAGTTCCTTCCTCGGGCTGGGCATGGGAGCGATCGTTGGGAAGACAAGAAGGTCGCTATTTGGATGGTTACCAACCCTGCTGGTAATCAACATCATCTTCATGCTGATTGCGCATTTTGTGACGATGCCGAGTGCTGCGGCGGAAAGTCGCTTCTACGCACCGACTCCTCGGCTGATGCGGTATGTCTTCCTGGTCGGCATCTTCGCCAGCAATGCAATTGTGTTCGTGCCGCTAGGCCAGCGGATCGGCACTTTGTTTGAAGTTCTGCCCCCGTTACATGCTTACTCCTGGGACTTGGGTGGAAGCCTTGCCGGCACGCTGTGCTTCGGTGCGTTCTCGCTGAAGTACTTTTCGCCGACACTCGGCATGGGTTTCGTGATTGCGATGGTCATTCTGTTGCTGCCGCGACCACAGTGGTTGTGGGGAGTCCCACTGCTCGCACTGTCGCTGGCCGGCGTCTATTTTTCCGTCAGCTCCGACGCATTCTGGTCTCCGTACTACTACATCACCGTCACCGAGGGCGGGGCGAAGCATCTTGGATTTGTTCGGGAGCCCCTTCCAGGACTGCGCACCATGGAAGATCCCCCCATGTACAACGTGAGGGTCAATCACTACTTCCTTCAGGATCACGGTACCTTCGACCCGAGCCGGTACTCGCCGCAGAACAGGGCCGAGATGCTCAGTGGCCGCGTGCAATACGATCTGCCGTATGCGCTCGCTCCGGCACACCGACGTGTACTCGTGTTGGGGGCAGGGGGAGGCACCGATACTGAAGTTGCCGTTCTGAACGGTGCGGAACAGGTGGACGCGGTGGAAATCGATCCGATGCTAGTGAAGATCTCCGGCCAATTCAATGCTTCGGGGATCTACGCGAATCCAAAAGTCCACATCCACGTCGACGATGCCCGTGCTTTTCTGCGGCGGTCTCCGGGCGGCTACGACATGGTGCTGTTCGGCTTTCTGGACTCCCAGGCACTGTTCAGTTCCATGGCCAACATCCGTTTAGACGGATATATCTACACCGTACAGAGTATGCAGTCAGCATTCCGGTTACTGAACGACAACGGAGTTTTGTCGCTCAGCTTCATGGCGGGGCACGAGTGGCTGGACCGAAAACTGGTACGCATGGCTGAGGAAGCGACGGGCCAGATGCCCACCGTCTATGAAAGCCAGGGGCAGGTCGTGATCTGCGCCTTCCGCGGCGCTCACCCCTACGCAACACCTCAGTACGGCCGTTTTGTACGTACACTTTTTCCTCCCGGGGACGATTTGTCCGACGCTGCGGCTCCTACCGACGATTGGCCCTTTCTGTACCTTTCCAGCCGCACCGTTCCGGCCGACTACTTGATCGTGATCGGAATTCTGCTGGCCATGACGCTACCTGCAGTCTACTTGTTGCGGGGCCGGGGCTTCGGCGTTAACGACGGTCACTTCCTATTTTTGGGCCTCGGTTTTCTGCTCCTGGAGACGAAAAGCATCTCGGACTGTTCTCTCTATTTCGGTACAACCTGGTTTGTAACGATGGTCGTAGTCGCCGGCGTTCTGCTGATGGTTTTGGCGGCGAATCTTGTGGCCATGTACATAAAACAGTTCGGGACGTGGATGTATGCACCCCTGATCGCGATCTTGCTGTTGCTCTACTTCGTGAAGCGCGACACAATTCTGGCGCTAACCTTCGACGAACGACTGCTCTGGTCTCTGCTGGTCGTGCCGTTACCAATTTTCTTCGCCGGCCTGATCTTCTCCACAAGTTTTCGCGGGGCCGTAAGCCCGTCCTCTTTTTTCGGGGCGAACCTGATTGGGGGGATGATCGGCGGTTTCTGTGAGTACTTCAGCATGAAGATCGGCAACAGAAGCCTGATGTTTCTCGTGATTGGAGCGTACCTAGTCAGCCTTGGTTTTCGACTGCGGTTGGGCAAGGCGGGGGCAATGTGGCAAGCATAGGGCCCACTCTTGATTGGGCATCCCTCGTTATCCGTCGGCATCCAACAAGTGAACGTCGCACCAGACCCTTGGTTGCATGGGTGCAACTCGCACGCGCACCCAGATTCGTAAGCGATTCCAGACCAGGCAGTTAACGTTGACCCTACTTTGTTCGGGACCAGAGGGTCAGACGAGATGGAGCGGGCAAACGATACACCGTCGCCCTGCATGTTGTTGAGCTTACGTTTTCAAGCACTTCGAATCCTACCTGAGGAGCCATTCTTTTATGCCCGTAAATACAGGCGATTTCCATTTCAGGACCCGATTGTACTAATTTCGAACTACGCTCAGGCCGATCAAGCGATCAAGCAGCGGATTCTGTCAACTTAAGGACTAGTCAAAGAGGAGAGGTGTTGCAAAAGTGGTGGACTATCGGGAGATTTCGGCGGCGCGGGTGCGGATCTCGAACCGCTGGGCGTTTCTTTTGTGAACATACTAAGAAAAAGTCCGGTTTCACACTATCTGCGAACAGCGGGGTGGGTGTAACATGGGTGCCGTTTCGAACGAAAAAGGAAACTCCGGCTAAAACATCAAAAGTCTGTAGGTGCATCGACACCTGCTCGGAAACCCAAAATGGTACTCCCGGTCAGAAACCGTTTTTTGCAGACTAACATCCATGGGAGGCTTCCTCATGTCAAAATCACCTATCCTGATCGATGCATTTGCCCCGGGTCTTGAATCCGCGGCAATTCCACCCTCCTGGATCCTGGACGGCGCGCCCCAGACCCGGAGCAAGAACATGGCGCGAAGCCATGATTGGATGTCGCACCTAGTGGTGTGGGAATGTACGGGCCCGGCCCGCTTCACTTGGAATTACACCTCGGACGAGGTCCTCTTCGTCATTTCCGGCGAGGCCTATGTATCGAAAGACGGGGCCGAAGAACAACGGTTAGGTCCGGGCGATGTTGTATATTTACCGGCTGGAACCATCTGCACCTGGCGTGTCCCGGAGTCGATCCGAAAAGTTGCGATTATGCGGGAGACCACCTGGCGTCCCTTGGGGTTTTCGCTGAAGGTGGTCAATAAGCTCCTCCGCGTCGCGGGCCTTAAAGGGGAATCAGCCTTAATGCTCGTCGTGGCGATTTCATTGCGGTACATACGCTGAGGCCCTTGGCTGCCGGTTGAACCGCACAATTTTAGTGGCTAAAATCAAGCCGAATTATCAATGAGCTTGAATTGCCGACCGAGACCATGTCTCTCCCATGGCCAATAAAAACGCTCGACTCCATCCCGGTGACCTTGTGGAAGTGAAGACTCCCGGCGAAATCCTGCGGACGCTGGACGAAAATGGAGCGCAAGACGGACTCCCGTTCATGCCGGAAATGATGCAATTCTGTGGGAAAAGATTCCACGTTGCTCAGCGAGTTGTGAAAACCTGCTACTACACTCTGAAGGGTTCGTCGGGCATGCGGAAGTTTCGGGCGGATGATGTCGTGACACTGGAGGCGGTACGCTGCTCCGGCGCCGCGCATGATGGTTGTCAAAAGGGATGCCTGGTTTTCTGGCGGGAGGCTTGGCTCCGAAAACTTGAGGCTGGCACCCTGCAATCACCTGTGGAGACAGTGGGCGGCGAGCAACTCCGAGCCCACCTCAAAACCATGAGCGGGCCGAAGACCTACTTCTGCCAGTCCAGTGAAATCCTGAAAGCGACTGACCCCTTGCCGAGGTGGGAACGATTCGGAAAATGCGTGGAGGAAGTGCGTGAGGGAAATTGCGGTACTGTGCAGATGATGGGACGCCTGGGCGTTTGGCTGTTCTGGAAGATCCGCAAGATTGTGACGAGAGCATTCGCAGATCGAAACAAAAAATCGGCCCCCTCAGAATCCCAGAATCTGCAGCCGGGAGAAGCCGTCGAGGTCAAATCAGCGGCTAGCATTACCAAGACCCTGGATGCCGATGGCCACCATCGCGGCCTCTCCTTTATGCCCGGCATGCACCAATTTTGCACGCAGCAGCGCCGGGTGGAAAGGAAAGTCGAAAAGATTATTGTGGATGGTACGGGAGAGATGCGGCAACTCCGGAACACGGTTTATCTGGAGGGATCGCTATGTGGCTGCGCCCACGTGGCCCTGGGTGGCTGCCCGCGTGGGGAATTCGCCTATTGGCGGGAGATTTGGCTGCAAAAGGCCAGCGATCCTTGATCAGTAAGGCCAGGCTGGGCAGGGCGTCTGGAGACGCTGATGCAAAGTCGGCCCGGTGCGCCTCTGAGCCCCGGAATCCCCTTTCTCTGGTCAAGCTGTGACCAAGCAAACGCCGACAGCTCCGAACCCTCAAGTTGAGAGCAGAATGGTATTCAGAAAATCGCCTTGCTGGATCTTCAAAGCATGACCGCGGCCCGGCTGATCGACCCTCATGCTCACATCTCGGCCGGACCGCAATTCACCAACGATGGCAAAGCAATGCGCGAAAACGGCGCAGACAATCTTTGGGTTCAACCGCTAGACGGCTCTGCGAAACACCAAATCACGAAATTCGACACGTGATTTATTCATTTGCTTGCTCTCGCGACGGCAAGACTCTCGGCATACTCCGCGGCCACACTGATTCCGACGCCGTCCTTCTGCAGGAGTCCAAATCATAGTCAACTCCATACCCGAGGCGAGGAATTTTCCCAACCGTTGCAAAAGAGGCGGCTCTGACAATATCGGTACGTTCGGGGACATGCTCCCAGCCACAATTGTTCGGGGGATCGCGCCGTGATTCGGCGCTGCGCGATTTTTGTGTCGTTTGTCATGTCATTTTGTTGTCGGGGATGCCCAGTGGCGCGTGGGAATGGCGGTTCGGGTTTCCGAAGGGCATAACGTGTATAACCGGGACCTGACCGTACATACGCTGCTGTGAGATTCGTCGAACGCCATCAGACTCGGGCCAAATCTCAATTTATGCTCTCGCGTATTCCGAAAAGTGAACGTGCTTTCGTTGACGCCCCTTCTCCAGCATGGCGGTCTCTTCCGTTTGCGAGACCTTTTTCTCTAATTTCAGAACTCCTGACATGGTATACCGGACGCTGGTCGCCTTTTTGCTTCAGGATCACGGTTGCGCAACGGTGAAGCGCATTTGAATCTGAGTGCCGGGAAACATGGTGTTGGTCTTGTTCAGTGCCGCGAAATGGGATTCGACGACTCGCGCGGCGAAAAAGGCAGGCCAATGGTAGCTCCGGACCAGACGCTGCTGCAACCATGCGGGGCTGTCAATGCCAATAGCCATGCCAGCCATAAACGGCGGGGAATGCGCAGCTTCGCCTGCATTTGTGTAGTATTGGTGCAGCAGATGTGCGAAGGCTAGAGTCGTGAATAGCACAGCCAATCCGCTCAGGATGTTCAAAATCCGCATGTCGATTCCGCCTCAACCAAGGAGTTAGCTATCTCGCTAGAGGGTTCACGCGCTTGGGGTCGTACTTGAAATCGAGAAGGCCGTCGCGGTAGTCCAATTCCACTTCAAGCTGGCGTAGCATGGCAAACCCTAGAAAGCCGGAAACTTCCGTCCCAGTGTGGCGGCTTATGGTGGAGAGGTCCAGCGTGATGATCCCCAAGTTCGACTGCTGAAAATGTCCGAAACGCAGAGTGGCTTTCTCGGAACTGTAGACCTTATCTACCGCGCCGTTCACACATGAATCCGCACCCGGTCCTCGGAATTTACCTTGCTGACCTGCCGCCCGGCACGCACTGACAGGAGATTGCTGAAGGCACCCGTGTCGAGTCCGAACAGCATGGCTTTCGAATCGTTCACGCTGGTTGGCACCAAGATGCTGTGGCCAAAGCGGAAGACTTTCGTCCAGTCCGCCATTTCGGGTGCAATGTAACGATCTCTGGGCAGGCGTCGTGAGGGATTCACTATCGGCGAGGAAGATTTCTGATCCTTCGGAGTCAACTCATTCGCGCTATCTTCTTTCTGCTCCGAATTCGCCTGCTCCTCCCCTTCGCTATTCAGCGACTTCGGGTCAACTGCGTCTTCGGGACGCTTTGGCAGCGGCGGAAGTTTGAGCCGCATTCCCGGTAAGTCAATGTCGATGAGATAGGCCCCGAGCACATCCGCCCCGATCAACCCGTCTTCGTCCGCCACCGAGCCTTTGTCACTTACAGTGACCACGCAGTCTTGGAACTCCAGTTCGCCGATTCGGATGTGGCCTGCTACCGCCGTGTAGCCGCTTTGCAAGCCTTTATCGCCGATGCCTCCGAAATGCACCGCAGAAATTGGCGTCAACGCTGCCTTTTCAGCGAGCTTGCGGTTCACCATGATCCCGCCGGCTCAAGTGTCAAGCAGGAGATGCGCGTTCCGGTCATTGAGCCAGACCGACAGGCCTATGCCCCGCATTCGATGTATGTCCGCCCCATACATGGTCTCCAGCTTGGTCTCGGTCTGCTCCACTTTGCGAACCAGCCTGCACGCATGGACGGGCTTATCTGCGGTTGCTTTCAGAAACTCCAAATACTCGGTCACCCACTTTGTTTCTTCTTCTTCATCATCAGGATGCAGCCGCCCAGGTAGGCTTCCATTGCCGCCAACCTCTGCCTTCGTGGAAGCATTCGCAGCCATGCCCTCTGCACCTCGATGTCGTCAGGAGCGACCTCGTGGGCGCTCCGTAGCAGGTCATAGGCTTTCCGGTACAGGGAGTAGGATGCGTACAACCGCGCCAGCCCGAGGTAAGCATGCACTTCCTTCGAGTCGAGCTTTCTTGCCGCGAGGTATGACCCCTCGGCATCTGGCATTTCGCCATGACGAAACTGAATGTCACCCTTTGCCGCCAGCAACGCCGACGAATTGGGTTCGCTGGCCAACGCGGCGTTCACGGCGTCCAACGCTTCATCAATCTTTTGTTGCCGTAACATTGCCCGCGCAAGGCCAACTTCAGCAAGAACCACTTCCGCAGGCATGAGCGTCGAGTCATTCTTTAGAACCGCCTGATAGCTGGTCTCGGCTTCCGCAAATTTACCCGCCCGATAAAGCTGGTCGGCAGCCCCACGTTCCGGATTGATGGCTGACGGCTTGGTGTCATCAGCAAGCACTCTGGTTGGCAGCGGGAGCAGCAGAAGAACGGTGACGAGGGCCGAGCGCAAGAAAGAGGGCATCATATGAAGCACTCCGTGTAAACCGGAGCAGAGTAGCATGATTTTCGGAAAACTGCCCAGCCGCCTCGCCTCGCCCGCCTCGCCCGCCTCGCCCGCCTCGCCCCGATCGCCCCGGCATGCTTTCATCGGTAGGACGCGGTAGCCAGAGTTCGTTTTGGCAGCTGAGATGGGAAACAGAAGTTGCGGCTAACACAGCCAGCGTTCATACTTCGACCATGGCACTCAAAAACGCCGCTTTGCTAGCACTGATCGGGACAATTCTGATGACGGCTCTCCTCGTGTGGAATTTCGTCTTCACCTTCCTCAATGTCCTGCGGGGCGTGGTTCCAGCGGTCATGCTATTCCAGTCGTTTATCTATGCGTTTGGCTCCTTCAGCGTGATGGTGTTCTTCTACGTGTTCCACCGGGCGCAGCAGTCGTGATTTCGGCGAGGACGTTTGGGCGCGTGACCACGTGGTGGTCGATTCTCTGGGGATTTGGCTGCCGGAGGGGGTTTGGGTCGGCTCCCGCGCTCCGGCGTCTCACCGGCGTTGCGGCCTTTTAGGGCCAGTCTGAATGCGTCATCGTGGGCGTGGTCTCGGGGCCCTGAGTGAGAGCAATTTTCAGTCGCCCTGTAGGGTGCGTCGTCGAGATGCGAGCGGATCACAACTCCTCGCTCTTGTCCCTGATAGTCAGTTTGAACTGCCAGCCCTCAAAGCTCATCAACATACGGCCAAACTCGTTCCAGCCGATTTCTCGCCCATCGATAACGAGAAGTGGCACGCCGCCATGGCGGGCATCGTCCCACTCAACCCGTCCACGCACGACTCGTTCGTCCGAGATTTGCAGTCCGTGCTCCCCGCCCGTGAGATACGAAACACGGCGCATTTTCTCGATCAATCGCCCGAGCAGAACAAGCAGGTCTTCCTCCGGATCTCCGATGATCTGGAAGTCGTACCCAGCGGGGTGTCCGTCGCAAAGCTCGAAGGCGTCGAGCGCCACTCCGGTGCCGAACAACTGGGTTCGAAAGTGAAACTCGTGGACTTCTCCAGTTGAATCAACGAGACCCACAGGCTCGAACTGGGCGTTTTCGAATCCCGTCAGCCCAGCCGATCACGCCACTTCCTGGTTGAAGCATTGGCTAGAGAGCTGTCTATATCTCTATATCCACCTTCAATGGAGCCGCATTTGACTTGCGCTGGGCTTTCTTTGCTTTTCGTCTAATCTTGTCTTTCTTGGTTGGTTTAGCCACGTCCACAGTTTCCTAGACAACGGAAGACGACGGTTCTTATTGCAACCGTGTTCAATACTGAACAGACAAACATCTCCGCCGTGGCGGCCCTATTTGGATCAGGAGCCCAGCCGCCTTACTTGCAACTGCACTCATAACACCCGAAGGAAAGTATGGCCATGGAATCCCTCACTGTGTTGTGCATCGATGACCGCTCACAAGTGTTGATGCTTCGCAAAGCGACTTTGAATGCTGATGGTTATTACGTCAAGCCCGCGTCGAGCCGCTACACAGCGATAAAGACTTTGGCAAAAATGCCGGTTGCCGCGGTTCTACAGGAGTACAAACAGGAAGGCAACGACGTGGAGGCCATCGCCTACCATGTCAAGTAGCGGCTTTCCAATCTAACCTCATTCTGCTCTCAGCTCACTCCGAGGTGCCAGAGCGCATTCTGTGGTTAGTAGATGAATACGTGATGAAGAGCGAAATGCGGAGCGTCTGATATCAACCCTCGAACGCGCACGGAGACTTGGGCCACGCTCTGACGACGAAACCCCTGCAGGCAAGCAGCAATGTAAGTCCGTTTACCGCCCCGTTTCGTGGCAATGTGCTCTATGTTGTTCAGCAATATCAAATCACTTCAATTCCGAATGCAGAGTGCCACAGGGACTTGCACCGTGTGGTGCAAAACCTCTCCTTTATCAAAGAAAGGCACTCTATATGATCCTCGTGTTATCGTCTGCGTCTTAATTACTTCTCCACCTGTACACAACTGAACAGACAGCCACTTAAAAGCGATATAACTTATCTTTTATAGTCTCGGCTCTACTCTACGCAATGTGTCTCGTCACCGGGCGAAACAGAGCCAACTTGCGCAGACGGCCGATTGAGCCGGCGCGATAAAGATGTAGAGTTAAAAGGCGCTGATTCCGACTTGTCGGGATGAAGGGTTCGCAACTAGTTAGCTTTGTCGGCGCAATGGAAGGTGCGGTGATCGGTGATCACCTTTGCCACAACATATAATAGCGGCCTTCCGACTACCACAACGCAGGTAATCATTCTTGCCTTCGCTGTTGGAAAGGCGTTGTGGAACGCCGGCAAGCGCTGGACGGCTACGAACGTCGGCACGAGCAATCTGGTCATGGTGACGAAGGAAGTTGGGAGCTAGTGTTGAAGATATATCCAAAAGAAAAGCAGGTTGCCGATTTGCTTTTGGCAGGTTGCGCTAATAAAGAAATTGGTAAGGAGCTTCACATCGCATCGCGCAGCGTGAAGACTATTCTCACCACACTGTTTATTCGGTTTGGGATTACCGATGGCGTTAAGCGAGTGAAACTGGCGGCATTGCTTTATCGAGAACGGGTGTACACAAGTGCCGGCCCCAATTTATAAAGTCCACTCGTTCGCACTGACGGTTCGTGAACAGAAGGTAACTGCACTTGTTGCCGAAGGCCATAGGAATAAAGAGATCGCCAGGCGACTAGGCACTTCTGAAAACACGATCAAGAAGTCCCTTAAGGTACTTTTCGACAAGACCGGCAACTGGTCGAGACTTGAACTAGCACTTTGGCAATTGACAAGAGAGAAAAAATGAAGTTCCTGTTAGCTGTGTTGATGTGTTTTAGCCTTACGTCAGTTGCGCAGACCAAAAAACTCGGTGCGGTAGTCAATACTGGCGTTACGCCGCCATCAGTGACACTGTCCTGCGCTGAGGCCGTTGGCGGTGGGACTGTTACCTCAAACAATTTTTACCGCGGCACAGTGAGCGGCGGACATTGAATGGCACCCGTGCGCGATAGACCTTCGCCAGCGAGAACCAGCCGCCGACGAAGCTGATGATTGAACCGACCAGCAGCCACAGACCGAGAAAGTAGAACGGGAAGATCGCCGCGAACGCCGAGGGGTGCTGGTCAATCCAGTGTTGGAGATTCATGCTTGTCAGGAAAACGTAAGCCTGTTCGGTCCTACGCCGCCTTCTTCTGAGCCGCCTTCACCTTCGCCCACCGTGCCCGCTGTGCCGTCGCGATCTTCTTGCGGGCGGATGCCGACATGGTGCGCTTCACAGGAGCCGAAGCAGTTTCCGCCGCTGCTGGCTGCGATCCCTTTCGAGCCCTTTTCCATCTCGCCTTTTGTGCAAGGCTGATGCGTTTGCGACCCGACGCAGACAATGTGTGACGCCGGCTCGAGCTTGAGCTTCCCAAAGCCGCTAGCGCCGCGGAGAAGCGTTCGACTTCCTGCTGTGCCCTTTTCAGTTCTTTCTTCAAATGCCTAACGGCTCCAGATATATTTCCCATCGGTTCCTCCCTCAATAGCGGATTGTAATGGATAGGCTCTAGGCTGCCCTGTGACTGGTGTCACCGTCAAGATGTCGCTGAGGCACGCGGACAGACCACTCGGACGGCTTGACTAGCGGGATTGTGTGATTACCGCTGGCGAGGTCCTTCAGAGCGTCTGCGATCTACTGAGGCCGCCGAGCGGAACGTTCCACCTTGATACGTGCCGTGTGGGACTTGACCTTGGGGAACTTGAAATCCGGGATTGGGGGAGCGGCAGACTTGAGTTCCGTCGATTTCAGAATCGTCTTTCTGCCGCTGCTCACAAACTCAATGTCGAGCTTGTCCTCTCGACTCTCGCTGATCTGCCCTAAGCCGAATGAAGGGTGTTCGATCCAATCTTGTGCTTTCCAGTGCATCAAGGTTTGTTTTCCGGGGGCGGCGTGCAATATTTCCATGAATGCGCCTAGTTTATGCGAGTGAGGACTAACGCGCCAGAGTGATCGGGACGGACTTAAGGGTCGAATGTCGCCATTAACCCATGCCCGCCCACCAAGGACTATCCGCTCTTCTGTTGGCGGACCGCCCCTTCAGGGTAAAGAGTACCTCACAAAAAGACGACTTGGCTGTTCAGAATTGCACACTCTTCAAACTGGAGGGGGTGACTGCGTTGACTTCAGGCAGGTTTCTTTGGGGATGCTTGGAATTCGATCAGGTTCCCACGATCCTCCGGATCACCCTCCCATTCCCACCCGCACTAGCAGCGGACAGAATCCCACAATCGCGCTTTCCTCGGGACTGACTTGCATAAGGCACATGATCTCATCCACATGATTCTTACCCAACTTCATGGTGCCGATTGGAGCAAAAGCGTTTCGTTCTCAGCGTGCATCGGACGGACGGAGTGGGGAATGGCCCCGAGGTGTGGGGCACAGAAGTAACGCCTGTCACGGGACAAGTTGGGAACCAAAAAAACGCGCCAGGCCTCGGTCATCGTCAGCGGCTTCCTGTCCGTCACAGCAGCTGTGGTCATCAGACGAAAGAATCCAAGCTGTGTCAGGCGACAAAACGCGATGGACCCCGTTTCCTGTTCCCACCAGCCCTTTGCAATGGCGGCGTGGACGTGTTCAGGCGCTGCCTATCGCGAGCTATACATCGATGTCAGGGACGTTCAATGAGCTCATAAGCCTCTTCGTTAGTGATGCTGATGCGCCGCCCGGCCGGGCGGCGCAACGGCTGATCGAGACTGAGCTGCCTGCTGGGCCGGGACACTTTGGCTTGTTCCACGGCGCGCTCGATCCCGGCAAGAATGAGCTTGCGCGCAGAACAACCCTTCCGGGCGGCGGCCTCATGGACCCGGCGGTGAAGATCACGCGGCCGGTCAATCGAGGTGCGGATGGCACTCGACTTCATACTCAGATTATCCTCGCGTCATTCACTCGGGCTGTGAGCGCGCCTGTCGAACCATTTCGACCAGAATGGTGCGAGCCGCTGCTAAGTTGCGGGCTTCTCGCGGGAATGCGATGCGGGTACTCCGCACGCCATCGCTAGTGTTTAAGCGCACATGAAACCCCAGGCGATCGACGGCCGTCATTGTTGCTTCCTGGGAGTCGATCTGAGCAAATTGCTTGGCCAGCAATACCAAAGCAGGTTTGTGGTCGGCATTCATGTGCTGAATAATTTCGCTGATCGAGTCAGCCAGAGGGTCCGGCTGGCTGCTTACATATTCGGCGGCAGGCACCCAACCCATGACTCCGAAGCCGCCGACGTAGTAAACGTCCACCACATCTAGGCGATAAAACGAAAAGTCTTCAAAGTCCACCCAATATTTGCTGTTGGCGTGGCGCGTCAAGTAGACCTTGCGAGCCGCCGCTACTTCCGCCTCCGGCACCGGCAGAGCGTTGCCGACCAGGGTGACTCTGGAGGAGCCGAGCGGATCACGGTCGATGTCATTTTGGGTGATGAGCAAGCTGGCACGTGCGTCCGCCTGCAAATTCTGCGTATGCATCGCCATCGTGCTGATGAGAAAAATCGGGAGCCCTTGTTCATCCAACCCATACGGCATCACCGATCCGAATGGAAATCCCGCCTGCTTGCGGGAAAGAGTCGAGAGGCTTCCTACGCGCCCCAGATATACCAACGTTCGTGCAAGTTCCGAGAACGAAGGCTCGGCGACGGCGGGCTGAGCACTTGTCATACCGGAGCCCGCGTGTTTTCTTGTGGAGGTAGAAGACATAGATGTTCTCTGCCTCCAGTTTAGACAACCGACTCGGCCGTGTATATATCGCGGGCCGCTGCTGGGGCTATGCGAGAGCTAAATTTAGATTATCAATCGCCTCGTCAATCTCGGCGGTGTTCTTGTAGCCCACTGTAACGCAATCGACACCTGCGTTCTTAAACGCGAATCTCATCGCCGCCTTGCGGTCGTCACGGTTGAACGTACCCTCTCCCACCAACTTCATGCTGATTACGCCCATTCCCTCTTTGCGAACCTGCCGGACATGGGTAACAACTTCGCTCACATTTCCGAGACCGTTCGTGTTGTAATCCTCCGCGTCCATTCTGACGCCCTTATGATTCACGCGGATCATTGCGATATCGAGCCACCTGTTGCCCGGGACTAAGCGTAACGCGGGCAGTCCGTGAACCGAAGCGCCGTGACTAATAACTGCTTTCTTCGCCTGGGCTTCCAGAATTCCATCCTGCCATCTGTTGCTGTCGGTTGGCCATGTCGCGGTATGTTGCCAATGCAGCAGCATCACGTCGAAGTACTCAGTATTGGCGAGCTTTCGCAACTCATCGATCTTCTCAAGGGGATTTGCTCCTTCACGCGTGGTCACTTTCGACATAATCCGATAGCGATCGCGGGGGATTCCTTTCAGCGCGACTCCGAGCATCCTGTGCATTTCGGTGTAGGACTCAGCAGTCTCAAAGAAGCGAATGCCACGGTCATAGGCATAGCGCACCAGTCTCGTAAACCCTTCCTGACCTAGACCTCGCTGAACTTGGCCGCTGAGGCTCCCAGTGCCAAATGCGAGCCGAGTCACCTGCACTCCGGATTTTCCTAGTCTTACCCAATCTGTGGCTTTCTGTCGCTCTGCCGACAGCGGAAGGCCACCGGCAACGGCAAGCGCCCCGGCGGCGAGTCCGGTTCTTAAGAATTCACGTCTGCTGTAGTGAGACATCGATTTACCCCGCTTCGCCGAAGGGTACCATAATTGCGCAGCAAAGTGTTGCTGGCGGGCTCAGGAATCCGCTCGACTCTTGCCCGCAAATAGCCGGGATTTCTGTCTTTCCATTCTTCTCATCAGCATGGAGCAAGACGACTGCAAGATGGGCATCTGCATTGAAGCCGGAAGAGCCGTCAACGTCGCCACACTGCTTCGGTCCTGCGAAAGCCTTCCGGGTGCCTATTGCCCAACTACTGCGCGGTCTCCCAAGTCGTCTGCCCTTCGCGCGGGCGTTCCGCAGCCCGGCACGAACCCGCTCCTCGATCAGCGCCCCGCTCGAATTCCGCCATCGCTCGATAATCTGAAACATCAGCCGGCCGGAAGGCTACTGAGATCCAGATTGTCTCTCAAACTGACGAAGGCTGCTCCGAGGACTGCGAGTTCAGCGAGGGCATTGACGAGGTGCTTTAGGGACCTCCCAAAGCGGTCGCTTTCCGTGGCAAACAGCACGCCCTCGCTAGTCCGGGCCTCAATTCGCTCGCCTCTTACTCTCCAGAACCTGCATCACGAGGAAGAGCTGACCCTCCTGCTCGGCGAACTCATGGATCGCGCTGATATTGGGATGGTCGAGCGCCAAGGCCGCCCGCGCTTCGCGTTCGAAGCGCTGCAGCGCCTTCGGATCACGCCTTGTGGAGCAAGCACTGCGGCTCAAGCTCGTGCGCCGCAAGCGCCGCAGTCTTCCACGGTGCAAACGAGAAGCACGACAGGCTCATGGGATTACGGGGCGGGCGGGACGGCCGCCGGATCCATCGGGGCGGCTTCGCCGGCGTACGGCTCAGCGCAAATAGGTGGTTGCATTGGTTCTTCGTCGGAACCCAATCCAGCCTATCAGGGGGCTCAGCCTCTTACCCGCGGCGACACCCTCGGATTCGGCCAGTAGTTGGCCTGGGAATCTGGACAGCAGTGAGTCAATCTAACGTTTAAGGACCAAACACAATGACGATCCAGTTCGAACTCAACGCGGAAATGGAAGCCCAACTCGTCGCCGAAGCTCGCGTCCAAGGCATACCTTTGGAAAAGGTGGCGGAACGTCTCTTGCAGTAGCTCTGGCTTCTAGCTCCCTGCCTCAAGGAGCCGCGCCTCTGTTAAGCGGAGGTAGAATCCTTGCGCCAGTTTTCCTCACTTAGACTGTCAGTGGATTGCTGCGCCCAGCGCGAGAGAGAAATTCCCAACTGCCGCACGATATTGCACGGCGATCCGGGTCTGTGGAGCGCAAGCCGGCGGCTTATGCTCAACTCCGCAAGGCTGTGACGTTGCTTTCTACGGTTTGTTTTGATGTTTCGCCTCGGGTTCTTTCAAACTCAGTATTAGGGGACAGAAGTCGATGCGACTGAACAGAAAGGAAGCAAAAGTCGCAGGCCACGGGGACGATTGACGAAGCGGTCACAGAGTATCTGGAAGATCTTCGGACCAAGGGTGGCAACGGAAGTAAGCGACGAACCCAAAACAGGTCCAGTTCTGTGCTCGCTAAAGAGGCTTAATCCAACGAACTGATCAGTTTGATACAGTCTCGGAACTGAAACTCAGCCATACTCTTCATGCTCTACTACAGAGTCCCATGCAGGGCAAATGCGACTACTTCAAGGCTGCACTCAAGCCATGTTGGTGCAGGACTCGCGAATGCTTCAGATGACCCGCGTCGGTAATCTCAGGCTGCTGTTGCCCGAGGTAATGACCACCGCGGATGAAGTGGATTCGCAGGCGAAACAGGCGATGAATCCGTACATGTATGTCCTGCAAAGTTGCCGTCAAGCGAGGCAA
>Ga0210406_10002550_pt1 | contig 20671 bp, 19 predicted proteins | sample IncBWC30MmetaG_FD_155454 | JGI IMG/M metagenome (GOLD analysis project Ga0210406, IMG submission 155454) | Forest soil microbial communities from Barre Woods Harvard Forest LTER site, Petersham, Massachusetts, United States - Inc-BW-C-30-M | ecosystem: Environmental > Terrestrial > Soil >... | reverse complement strand
GTAGTCAGCCGTGCGCCCCCGCGAGCCACGGATCATAGTCAGGTTCGGGAGGATCTTCTGGCGGGCGCTCGCCCTCGGGAACGTTGCGCAGATTGATCCGGATGCGAGTCCAGTTGGTTGATCGGCCGCGCATCGAGTCGACGAGGACATCGTCCACGTGCAGCTGCGCCGCCGCTTCCGGATACCGGGCCTTCCAGCGTTCGAGGCCGGCGAGCGCGTCCGCCTTACGCGCCGCCTTGGCGACGGTGATGAGTGGCTGGGTGGACACACGGTGACCGCGGCGTTCAGTGCTGGAGCCCGAGGCCTTCCGTCGTGACGGCGCGACGCGCGGCGGCTCGTCACGTTGCTTCTGATAGTGCGGCGGCCACGGGGCGTCTCCGAAGCCAGCAGCCTCTTGCGATGCAGACAGCTCGAGGAGTGCATCGAGGGATCCCGCCGCGCTGTCGATGCCGGCCGACGCGTCGCCGCGTTCCGCAAACCGCGCCGGCGCGGTGGCCAGCGTGAATGCCGAAGGATCGCAGCCGGCCACCTCGTCCCACTCTAGAGGCATCGACACGCGCGCGTCGGGCGTGGGCCGCACCGACCAGGCCGAGGCCACGGTCCGGTCCTTGGCGTTCTGGTTGTAGTCGAGGAAGACCCCGCGGCGTTCCTCCTTCCACCATTTGCTGCTCGCGAGGTCGGGCGCGCGCCGTTCCACCTCACGCGCGAGGGCCAGCGCCGCGCGTCGCACCTGCTCGAAACTCCAGCGCCGCTGGATACGCACGTTGACGTGCATACCGCGCGAGCCCGAGGTCTTGGGCCAGCCGCGCAGCCCCTGCTCGTCGAGAACGTCGCGCACGAGCAGCGTCACCCGCCGCACAAAGTCCCAGCTCACGCCCGGGCCGGGGTCGAGATCGACGCGCAACTCGTCGGGATGCTCGAGGTCGTCGGCGCGCACCGGGTGCGGATTCAAGTCGATGCACCCGAGGTTCACCATCCACAGAAGCTGCGCCGCGTCGCGCACGACGATCTCTCGCGCCGTCCGCCCCGACGGAAAGCGCAGCTCCACCGTCTCGATCCACTCGGGGCGCTGCTCGGGGGCCCGCTTCTGGAAGAATGGCTCACCCGCGGCGCCATCGACATAGCGTTTGAGCACGATCGGCCGCCCCGCGATGCCACGCAGCGCGCCCTCCGCGACCGACGCATAGTACCTCACCAGGTGAATCTTGGTGTGGCCGGCTTGCGGAAAGAATGGCTTGTCGGGGTTCGTGATCACGACCTCACGCCCAGCAAGCTCCAAGACGGCCTGGCGCGCCTTCCGCATAGGGATCTTTTGCCAGTCTGACTTTCGCAGTGCAAGCCCGTGAGAGACCCTTTGCGTGCAAGGAAGCCGACACTTCGCGGCGATGCCGCGGAGCCAGTGCGCCAGCTCGCGGTAATGCTTGCCAGCGTCTCGCGACCGCCAGTCCCGATCTGCGTTCCGGCACGGCCAGCTCTTAGCAACTTCGGCGATTTATGGCTTCTCGGTCGCCATCGGGTCTTGTGCGGTAATGCCGTTGAACGCAGCGATTTCGAAACTCCGATGGGCGGGAGCGGGCTGGCGTAACCTTCACCGATCCACCTGACCGGGCGCGGCGCCGGCATCAACTTGATCCGTTGAAGCCCGAGGAAGGGCAAAACAGGGACGTTCCCTGAGCCTTCTCGCCGGCGAGTGGCCGCATCTGTGACTCGACGCCAAGTTCCGGTGGTCATCGATGGGACGCGCCCCCAAAAGCCAGGTTCGCACCAGACTCCTCGCTGGAGGGAGAGGGATTCCAACCGCCGGTCCCTTTCGCGACGGCGTCGCTTGATTCTCGGGGAGGAGAGGGAGCCGGAGGTCGATCAGCGTGGTCTCGAAAGACGCCATCTCTTTCCACGGGGGACCAGCAGTTTGAACCCCGCTTCCTCCGCCGGAGAGTCTAAGGTTAGGTGCGCATGTCGCTGGCTACGGCGTAGGGCTAGGTGACGCCGATCAACGTGCGGACCGACGACAGTCGACGTGTCGATGCTGTCGAGCAGCGCGCGCCTCAGCTGGATCGAGCACCGGCGTTTATCCAGACGACACGACGTGCCGGGGCCCTCCCGAAGCGATCGCGGCGATTATCCGAGTCAGCGGAACCAATTTCCCGTCTCTTGGCGACGGCTTCGGCCTCGGCATCGCGGATCTGCGCTCGCCGCGAATCGGGCGGAACGTCGATCGTGATCTTGGCGACGCAGGGCAAACCCTGGTCTGGCGGATCGATGGTCGGATGTCGTCAGGCGCATTGCCGCGGAGTGTGTCTTTGTCGATGAGCGGCGCCGTCGGTATTCGGCTGAAACCGGCCGCGGTGATCGTGCGGCAGTACAGCAACCAATTCCGTGCGCCTCGGCGGGAGCGGCAGCCTCGCCCACCGAAACCGCCGCCAATGCTGTGAGCGGCTGGTGGCGTCTCGTCCGCCCTAGCAGAACGCCCGGACCTGTCGCAAACTGCCTACAGAAAAACAGGGCTTGCCGCCATGACCGATATCCGCCCCTGCCGCGATGACGAACACTCAACGATCCTATCGATCGTCAACGCCGCCGCTGAGGCGTATCGCGGCGTGATCCCCGAGGATTGCTGGCACGAACCCTACATGCCGGCGAGTGAACTCCAAAGCGAGATTGCCGCCGGCATCGCGTTCTGGGGCTACGAGGCGAAGGGAACCTTATTAGGCGTCATGGGCATCCAGCCAGTGCGTGATGTCGAGCTGATCCGTCACGCGTACGTCCTTCCCACCCGCCAGCTTCGCGGGATCGGCACCGCATTGCTCTCCCACCTTCGAGGCCTGACTACGCAGCGCATGCTGGTGGGCACATGGGCGGCTGCCGAATGGGCAATCCGCTTCTATCGCCGCCACGGCTTCGAGCTGGTCCCGCCCGACCACAAGACCGCTTTGCTCCGCACCTACTGGACCGTTCCGGACCGCCAGATTGAGACCTCGGTCGTGCTGACCAATCCGCCGCTGCGCCAGGATTGAGCCGCTGCACCGACGCCGGGGTCCACCCGCACGCACCGGGTCGTGCCGCGGCGCCGACAGACGACTCAGCGAGACCTTCGGCAAGCCTCCCGATGCCGGGCCAGCGCAATATGTCGTGCGACGCTTGAGACCCGCCGTGGGAAGCCCAGCTTTACCGTCTTCGCCTCGGCGGATCGCTACGATCGACCGAGAGGGAATAACGAGGAGGGCTTGAGCGACGATCGCTATGCCTGCTTCTTCGATCTCGACACTTGGCGCGATTACGTTACCTCGGCCCGCTTCGTGGATGTCGGCCATTACTACCGCCCGCCGGGACTGCCTCGACATCAGCAGCCGTGGCTCGCGACCGTTTGGCGCAAACGCTAGGCCCGGCAGGGCGCGCCGCCGAGCGCGGTGCCTCCCGGGTGCTGTTTTTCACACCCGCTGTCTTGCTGCGCTGCCGCAATGCTGGACCGTCCAGCCGGTCCTGATGCCCTCGATGGCCGGATGGTCGCGTGCCGTAATCCATTTTGAACCAAAGGAGACGCAAATGACAAAGACGATAGTGATCGGCGCCGGCGTGATGGGCGCCTCGGTCGCGTATCGGCTGGCTCAGGCCGGCGCGGCTGTAACGGTACTGGAAGCGACGCGCGTCGGCGGCGGCACCTCCGGCATTAGCTTCGCCTGGACCAACGCGCACAAAAAGCCGCCGAAGCCCTATCACGATCTGAATGTCGCCGGCATGAAGGCGCATGCCGCGCTGGCCGACGAGTTTGGTGCCACGCCATGGTGGCACGGCGGCGGCAGCCTGGAATGGGAAGCCGAACCCGATCGCACGGCGCAGCGTGAAAACATCGAGCAGCTGCGATCCTGGGGCTATGCCGCGGAGTGGCTCACGCTCCGCCAGGTGCAAGAATTGGAGCCCGACATCGATCCGGCGACAATCGGCGATGCGCCTGTGGCGTTCTTTCCGGAAGAGGGTTGGCTCGATCCGGTGGTCTACGCGCATGCCATGCTGTCCGCCGCGCGGCTTCGCCATGGCGCGAAAGTCATCTGCGCCGCCCGGGTCGTAGACCTGATTATGGCCGGCGATCGTGTGACCGGCGTCCGCGTCGCCGACGGCACGCAATACGAGGCCGACACCGTCGTGAACTGTGCCGGTCGCTGGACCAACGAGGCAACCCGGGATGCTGGTCTGCACTTGCCGCTCGCACCAACCGTGGGGTTCCTGGTGCTCACGCCCCCTGTCGCTGCCAGCTTGAGCCGTGTAGTCCGCACCACCGTAATTGACGCGCGTCCTGATGGCGCGGGGCGCCTGCTGCTCCATTGGAACGCGACCGACGCGACATTGAGCTTCGACACGAGTCTTAGCCCGTCGATGCCGGAGGCAAGCGACCTAGTGCGGCGCGCCCGACAGCTGCTTCCCTCGATCGGCGAGGTCGAGCCGGAGGCGGTGCGCATCGCCATCCGCCCGATCCCCGGCGACCATCTGTCTGCCATCGGACCGATGCCGCGGACTTCCGGCTACTATGTCGCCATCACCCATAGCGGTGTGACGATGTCGCCGTTCCTCGGCGCGGCGGTGGCTGACGAGATCGTACGGGGGCGGCAAAGGGCTGAGCTTGCCCATTTCCGGCCTGCACGTTTCTTCAACTGACCTGGAGATGTATACTGCCGGTGCGGCGCACCGAGCGCGGCGGCATCCACTGCAGTATCGCCGCATCACCCGGGGAATGGCGTCATCAGCTCTCGCGCATCCAGCAGCGTTTCCAATCGCCCGATTGCCGCCAGTACGGCATCTACACTCGCCTCCGACAGCGGCTGCGCCGCATTACGCGCGCAGTCGCGAAATTTGGCCTCGAGCTGATCATTGGTGAGAGGCTTCTCCGGCGACCCGATCGGATCGGTGGCCTCGACGGTAACCGAGCGCCCGTCGGTCCTCTGAACCGTGATGCTGAGCGACCGTTTCGGTCGGCCATCCAGCGCGACGCCGGCGATCCGATCCGACAGCGCCAGAACCGCAGTATCCCCCAGACCGTCCACCTCCGCTATCCCGACCTTGCCATGCACCAAGGCGGTGGCGATCAGGAACGGTTGGGCGAACTGCGCCTCCACCACCTGGGTGGGGCGGCGCTTCGCCGGCCCGCGGCCGAATTGGTCGTTGTGACCGGCGGGGTCCGCCTCGACCGTCACCGATTCGATGTCATCGGGCCGCTCGATTTCAAGCCGCGCTCGTGCCGCCAGCGCAGCATCGATCGCCGCATGCAGCGGCCGGCCGCAGGGATAGGGTTTGTAACTCAGCGCCTCCCCGCGAAAAACCGTGCCTAGGTCTTGCAGAAGCAAACGAGGCGTCGTGCCCGTTCGGCTGGTACAGTTCTAGAAACCCGAAGCGGCCGTTGAAGACGTTATGCGCCCCAGTGAACCCGGTTTGCGCCAAAACGGCGGAGAACACACCGGCGCTCGCCGCCTGTCCGGCCTGCATGCGCTTGGTCAGTGCCCCATCCAGGATGCACTGACGGTTGCCGGCGGCGTGACTGTAGGCAATACCGAAGGCGTGCAGCATCTGGTCCGCCGACAGATCCATCAGTTTGCCCGCCGCCGCCGTGGCACCAAATACGCCCATCGCAGCAGTACGGTGCCAGCCGCGATCCAAGTACTGGCCAGCGCGATGCGGCACGATACGTCCAGCCCGAGCGCCACTGCCAGCAGGACATCCCGCCCGCTGACGCCCCCGAGGCTATCGGCCCCCGCCAGCACCGCGGCGAGCACAGAGACGCCGGGATGGATGGACCCGCCGGCATCGAGCGTGTCGTCGAAGTCCAGCGCGTGGCCCATGCTGGCGTTCAGCAGTGCGGCCTGCGGCGCCGGCAGGCGGGTTGCGCGCAGAAGCACGCGGCTTTCCTCCAGCCCGCCCCAGCGGCCCATCACCCTCCAAAGGCATGGCGAGGCGACCAACCTCCGGGGCTGATCAGCTGACCGCCGTGACCTCGACCGCGATCGCGACGCGCGCCTCGGATCTCGTTCCTCCCGCGTCCGAGGTCTCAACGCTGGCGGTAAGTACTGGTCGGCGGCAGCGATCTCGACCTTGATAACGTCAGCGTTGCGCGGACAACAATCGCGCATGCGGGCGGCATGGGCTTCCGCAGCCTCGCGCCTACGGACGGTGAGGGCGCGACGCCGGTCCGTCGTCCAGGCGCCGTTATAGTAACCCACCACGGCTTGGGTTTCGCGGTCGCGGAGTGTGACGAGGTAGGTGGTCACAGAGGCTTCCCCTTCGATCGTGGCGGGGTCTTATCCGGCACACTGAGCCGTGAGGCGGGGCTCTTTGATCATCCACTTTTGGTCGCCCCAAAGCGCCACCAAGCAATGGTCGAAACGGGCTTTACGACCGGGCACTCCACCTATGCTCAGGAGGCCACACAAATGCCACGGCGTTGGCGATCTAGCGCCGAGGCGGTCAGCAAAACCTGTCCGTCTCAGCCTGGCGGAGCGGCAACGCCGGCCGGTTCGTCGCAGGCCGGCTTGGGTCCCAACTGAGGTGGCACTTCCGGGTGATGCCAAAGAGTGCGACGCAGGACCCAGCCGACGATGTCAATGATCCAGAAGATGAGCATGGGTGTAAGCAAACCCGCTGCCACGACAAACCAATATTGCGTCTCTGAAAGCCTCTCCATTGATGTCCCACGTGAAGGATATGTTCACCAGATTGACGGAAGAAATAGAGTGGACGCGGTTATATTCTACGCTCAGCGTCCTGTTAGCGTCCTCTCTAGCGTCACAAACACACCTGATTGTTTCTTTTTTTACGGTGATTGGCCCTGAAACTGGCTGCGGCTTGGGCACCCCCTCGATCCGGTTAATAACGAGACGCGGCCCCCGGCGCCCGCCGGCTGTGGGCGATGGCCTCAAAAGCCAATGCATAGGAACCCGAAAATGATCTCCCCCTATCTCGAAAGGCCGATCCGTCCGCTCGCGGTCGCCCTGCCGCGGCTGCTCGTACAAATCGAGGCAGAACTCGCGAGGGAGAAAATCAGCGCGGCAGAGAAGTCGCCGGTTCTACTGCGAGCGGAGTTGATCCGCTCACTGCTCACGCCGAGCCGGATCACCTAACCCGCCGAGATCGAGACCGGGGCCGTCGTCTCGGGCCTGCGATCGTTAAATGCCTCAGCGAGACAGGCCGCGTGTCCGGTACCAGACGGGGAATCACACGATAATCAACGGCGAAGTTTCAGAACTGACGTGATGGAGGTGTTATGGCATCTATAACAGAGCACTTAGTATCGTAATGGTCAAGCATCGTATTGTAATATCGCTTAATTACTCTTATAACAAGGTTTCGACGGTTTATCTCCATGCTGGTGGTTACGTAAGCATCAAGTCGATCATTAAGTGTGTTTTTATCGATCATTCGGAAGAACTCCTCATCCTGTGGGAATGGATGGCTTCCCTTAGTGTAATAAGAAAACAGGATAGCGTCTTCCGAGATTCGAATGTCGTGCATCTCGTAATACATGTTCCGATTTTCGAATTGTAAAACCTTTTGTTGCTTAAGATCTATCGCGAATATGTGGTTTACATCCCTCCCATCAACTTTATTCGCGCATGACAGCCAAATTATGTGCTTCGTAGCCTCGGACATTTGGGCCATAACGTTGGTGGGGCTATGGGTTAGAAGTTCGGCGGCTATTAGAGAGACAGCGAGAAGTCGTTTCATCGACTCACGTCCCCCTTGTACCATCGCGAACCGTGCATCCCAGGGTCGGGAGACTGTCGACAATAGTAGGCGAATATCCGACGCATTTGAGCTGCTCACACATAGTGGTCAATGCCCTACGCGGTGCGCCTCGATCGGTTAATTTACATTTTCCGAAATATAGCGTTATCTATGAATTCAGCTAACCAGGCGGGTATGGTCGTCACAGGAACAAAGGGCGCAATCGTTACCGTCAGCACCGTAGCAATGCTTCGGCGAGCTGGCAGCGCGCGACGGTCTCACAGATTGATCGCTGAAAACCTTCCCATCATTGGCCTGACATACGCTGAGGAATGACGGCTAACCGAGTTGGCCGCGCCGGCCGGATCACCTAGCCCGCCGTGATCGAGAACTGAGCGCCTTCGCCGGAATCGTGGCTGCCGCGCCGCTCTTGGGACCGTTCACCCAGTGTTAATCGTCGACGCGCCAAACTGCTCGTTGCGTTGCTGCTGGATGAAGGCCGGCCGTGAAGACCGCAACCAACCGTGCCGCCGAGGCGATAGAAGCGGCAGAGGTAATGTTCGCTGAAGAGACGGGTGGCACCCTGGACCTCAGCCCGGCCTCAAAGGTGGCGCTGATCACAACTATCGCCGCGGCAATCGAGGCCGCCGTCGCCGAAAAGCAGGAGAGCCTCACATGCGCGCAGTAATCCTTGCCGTCGTATGCGGTTTAGCTCTGGCCGCCACGCCGTTGCAGGCCGCTCCGGTTCCAACCAAGGCGCTCCCCGGCGAGCTTGGCGTTGCGCCGCCCGTCGAGCCGGTGCGTGACGGCTGCGGACGCGGCTGGCACCGCCACCACTGGCGCGACCAAATGGGGCTATTGGCGATGGGGTGACTGCGCTCCTGACGGAGGTCCTTATGGCGGCTACGGCGCGGGGACGTACTATCCGTCCCCCGTTTGGCGCAGCGCTCCTGCACCATGGGGTTGGGGTTGGTAACCCATAGCAAGCGACATGCGCGGCGAACCCTTCGCTCGCCGAAGATCCCGAACGCCTGATCCTCGGGCAAGCGAACCAGGTTCTCTCCCGGACGCCGCTTTGACGTTGTGGGAGGTTAATTCGCCAGCAACAGCATCAATTTTAATCAAATCTCGGTGCCGGACGCCTTGCTGACGCCCGATCGGACAGGTCGATGATTGAACATGCGCCAGCCGGCTCCTCACGTGATGCGTTAGCAAAAGGTGAAGTAGTGACGACCCCAGCCGAATTAGCCGCCGCTGCCTGCAGGCTCGCTCATTCCCTCGGCATCCCCGTCTACATTCGAGATGGCCGGATATACCAGAACGGACCCGGCATTGAGTTTTTGCCGTCAACTGGCGCCCGTCCAACCGTGTTGGACATTTCCGCTGACGAAGACGCTTTTTCCGCCAAATCGGACGAACCGGAATAAGCTGGTGGGGTAAGTTACTGTTGGCTTGACGATCCCGCCTCTGATCCTCGGCCGCGCCGATCAAACGATTGAGTGAGTGGCGGGGGCTCGACTATGGAAGTCGGCATTGTCTTCAAGCAAACGCAAAACAGGTTCTTAATACGGCACGCGAGCGAGCGTTTGATATCAGTGCTCGGCATCAAACCGGATTACAACACTACAACACGCCAAGGAAGTGAGCCTCACCGTGCAGCCACAGATGTCCTCCGGTTCCAGGCAAGCTATTGACCGACGCACCGTCGTCGTTGAGGGCCCTCTTGCATTCAGGACGAGGCGGCTTATGGCCGCACGGAAAGGCGAGACGGGCCTCCATATCGCCAGCCTACCTCTCCTCGCGGCCCGTCTGGCAGGAGGCTTTCGCCGCCCAGCCCGGTCTCAAGATCTAGAGCCGGCGATCAGGACGGCGCTCGATGAGGGCGGCTTCGCCCAACTCGACGAGGTCCGGGCACTGCCTGGCATGACGCGTTCGGTTATGTGGACACTCGTCAAGGCCTGGGGCGCCGATCTCTCCCTAAGCGCGATTGCCGCAAAGAACGCGCGCATCGCCGATCTTGCATTGATCGAAAAGCGCGTCCAGGCCGCGTTGCCGCCCGGCGCGCTAACGCCGCGTGAGCTTCGCGACGCAGCTCTCGGTCGCCTTGCACATGCGCCGCAGGTGCTGGCTTCCATCCAGCTCGAGGGCGTCACCTATGTGGCGCCCGTCTGGCGGCCGCTCCTCGACGCGCTCGCCGATGTCGTTGAATTACGCTGGCGGCCAGCTGCGCGGGGGGAGTGGGCCTGGTTTCGCGGCAAAATAATTGACGAGACTGCCCCGGGCCCGGCGCCGATCGAGCTCGTGTCATGCGCCAATCTGCAGGCTGAAGTCGTCGAGACGCTTCGATGGGTCCGCGAACTGCTGGCCTCGGGCCGCGCCCGGCCCGAGGAGATTGCCATCGCCGCGCCTGCAACCGAGCCTTGGGATGAACATTTCTTAGTGCTGGCAGGAACCGCCGGGCTGCCGATCCACTTTTCGCATGGCGTGTCCGCGCTTTCGACGCGCGAGGGTCAGGCCTGCGCCGCGCTTGCGGACACGCTCCTGAAGGGCCTTAGCCAGGACCGCATCCGACGGCTTCTCGGGCATGCCATCGGCCAAGGCGCCATGGTGAGGGATCTGCGACGCAACTGGGCCGACGGGCTCTGGCCCGACGCCGGACTGTTTGAAATGGATCACTGGCGCCGCGCCCTCGACACGGCAGTGGCGAGGCGATCCGATGGTTTCGATCCGAGACCGATCCTGATGCCCATCATCGAGCTTCTGACCGGCGGCGTGGCAGTCGCCGAACAAGCCGGTGAGGCTCTGCTCGGATGCACGGCACGATCGCTCTGGACCGAAGCTCTCCGCAAAGCCCCGCCGACCGCGCTCGAATATTCGTTACAGGATCTGCGTGTCCCAGACGCGCGTGATCCCGGCAACTCCGTCGTTTGGTGTCCGGCAAACCACCTCGCGGGCGCCCCGAGACCTTGCGTTCGGCTTCTCGGCCTGACGAGCCGTTCTTGGCCGCGCGGCGAGGCGGAAGATCTGCTGCTACCCAACCACATTCTCGCTTGCCGCGAGCTCGATCCCGACCCGATCACCGAGCGCGACCGCCGTGCGTTCGCCATCATTACGGCACGTGCGACCGGGATCTGCATCCTTTCCCGAAGCCGGCACGACGCGCAAGGCAAGGTCCTCGCGCCCAGTCCGCTTATCCGAGGTTCCGCACCGGCGGTCGCATTCAGACGCGAACGAATACCGGCACACGCTTTCAGCAACGCCGATCGCGTTGCCGCGCGTCGGCAGGATGCAGCGGCGTCTCCGGTCATTGCCGGCGCCGCGACATGCTGGGCGGACTGGCGCAGCCCATCGGTCACGGGCCATGACGGGCGGGTGCGGTCCGGCCACCCAGTCGTTCGTCAGTCGATCTCGGAGGTCCAATCCGCCACGTCGTTGCGCCTAATGCTGCGCGATCCGCTCGCCTTCGTGTGGCGATACGCGCTGGGATGGCATGCCCGGAACCAGGATGACCAGCCATTGAGTCTCGACGCCCGTGCCTTCGGGGAACTTGTACATGAGCTGCTCAAGCGGACAGTCGATGCGCTTGAGCCACAGCCCGGCTTCGGGCGCTCGACGCGACACGAAATTGAGGACGCCCTGACGGCCTCGGTTACAGCGACACGGGCGCAGTGGCCGCTCGAACGGTCCACGCCACCTTCGCTCTTGTGGCAGCATACGCTCGAGGCGGCGGCTACCCGCGCGCTGGCGGCCTTGACATTCGATCCCGGGTTGCTCCCCGGCACACGCAGCTGGACCGAGGTCCCCTTCGGGCAGAGCGGCGTCGAAACCGGTGCCGATCTGCCCTGGGATCCCAACGTGCCAGTGCAAATTCCGGGGACGAATATCAGGATTTGCGGCAGCATCGACCGGCTCGACCTGAGATCGGCGCCGGATGCCGTTCAGGTCTCTGATTACAAGACCGGCGTCGAACCGAAAAACGCAAGCGAGATCGTGTTCCGCGGCGGGGCCGAACTCCAGCGCGTCATCTATGCCTGTGCCACCCGCCAGCTGCTGCCCGAAATAACCCGCGTTTTTGCGCGGCTTATCTTCCTCGGTGAGGACAAGCCGAATTCTTACCGGCTGGCCGATGTCGATGCAGCCATCACCGAAATCACTTCCTGTGTAGCATCCGCTTGCACGCTCCTGACCGATGGGTCCGCTCTTCCGGGCCCCGATGCTGAGGAGTCATGGAACGAGTTCCGGTTAGCGCTACCGGCAGCACCAGCGACCTACTTCGAGGTCAAGCGATCGGCGCTAGCGCGGGCGTTTGGCAGTTTCTCACGCGTGTGGAGCCGCCGATGACGACACTCGCCGACGCCGACGCGCGTGCCCGCGCGCTGAGGGATCTGCGATCAACGCTGCTCGTCGAGGCCGGGGCCGGAACGGGGAAAACGGCACTCATGGCCGGGCGCCTGACGATGCTGCTGGCGGACGGGATCGAGCCAGTTCATATCGCCGCTATCACTTTCACCGAGCTGGCGGCCAGCGAACTCGCGACCCGCGTCTATCGCTTCATTGATGAACTCCTGGCCGGCCGCGTACCCGAAGCCATGAGCCCGGCCTTGCCCGACGGCCTCAATGCAGCGCAGAGCGCGGCGCTTGTGGCTGGCGCCGCTACGCTTGACGAGCTCACGACCGCGACCATCCACGGCTTTTGCCAGAACATCATCCATAGTTATGCCGTCGAGGCCGACATCGACCCGGGGGCGCGTATCCTCGATGCTTCCCAGGCGGAAGCGGCCTTCGATGCGGTGTTCGAGCAATGGCTGAGGCGCCGCCTGACTGGCCCCGCCCGCACCGGCGATCCGATCGCTACCTTGTCGCGAGATGATCCCCGGCATGTCGTGCCAACGCTTCACACGCTGGCATGCTTCCGGCGCGATCATCGCAGCGCCGGGCCGCTTCCGGCCGATCTCTCTGGCCGACCCGACATTGATCTTGTCGATGCCGTCGGGACGTTCAGCCGCTGGATGGCGCGGTCTCCCGGCGAGGCGAAAACAGCGCGCATTGTCGGCGAACTCGAACGGCTGGCCGACTTCTACGCTGGCTCCTTCGACCAGCGGCCGGACTTTGCCATCCTTTGGAAACTCGCGCATCCGCCGCAGTTGGCCTGCATGCGCCGCAACACGCTCGATCTGATGCCACCCCGCCGCCAAGGGGCATGGGAAAAGATCGCCGGCAAGGAGGCGGGTGGCCGGCTGAGCGAGGAAGCCGGACGCCTCTTCGAGCGCGTCGACGCTTGCTACCGACGGTTGCTGGGGCGGGTTGCCACCGCGCTGGTCGCGACCTTATCGCGCGAACTCGACGAAGTCCTCGCCGACTACGACACCTTCAAGCGGGCGGCGGCCGTGCTCGATTTTGACGATCTCCTGGAGCGCGCCCGGACACTGGTGCGCGACCATGGCCTCGTGCGGCGCGCGCTCGGTGCCCGTTACAGCCACATCTTAGTCGATGAATTCCAGGACACCGATCCCGTGCAGGCCGAGATCCTGTTCCTGATCGCCTCCCACGAGCGCGCAGAACACTGGCAGCGCCGCCCGCTGCGGCCGGGATCCCTGTTCATGGTCGGCGACCCGAAACAGGCGATCTACCGGTTTCGCGGTGCCGATATCGGGTCTTACGGTCAAGCGCGCGAGGCGATAAGGCGCGCATCGCCCGAGAGCATCATCCAGATCACAGCCAACTTCCGGTCGCGGCCTGGCATTCTAAGGCATGTCAATCGGTGTTTTGAGGCGCCGCTTTCGGGCCCCGGCCAGCCTGGATATGTCGCGCTTGTACCGACACTTCCCGAAGGCGAAAGGGGCACCCCTTGCGTCGCAAAGTTGCCGGTGGAGCTTCCGTCTCAGCCGCGCGCCGACGAAATCCGGGAGGCAGAAGCCCTCGCCGTGGCCCAGCTGTGTGACCGCGTGATCGGCCGACTGAAGATCCGCTACCCGGATGGCGCGATGATCCCGCTTGCGGCCGCTAATATTGCGCTGCTCGCACCAACCGGCACCGATCTCTGGCGCTATGAACGGGCTCTCGAGGAGCAAGGGCTGCCGATCGCGACACAGGCCGGCAAAGGCTTCTTCAGGCGCCAGGAGACACAGGATCTTCTCGCGCTCACGCGCACGCTAGCCGATGCGGGCGATACCCTGGCGTTCGGCGCCTTAATGCGCGGCCCGCTTGTTGGGCTCACTGAAGAGGAACTGCTCGATATCACCGCGGCGCTGCCGCCGCGACCCGATGAGAGCGGCACCCTAGGACGCTTCTCGCTCCTGACCAACCCCGCCCTTGTCGCGCATCCTGTCGCTCGCGACACGTTATTAATCCTGCGCGATCTGAGGCGTGGCGCGAGAACTACGTCACCGATGCTCCTGCTATCCGAGGCCGTCGAGCGGCTGGCGATCCGCCCGATCCTGGCCGCCCGCGAACCCAAGTACAGGGCACGCGCCGGGGCGAATGTCGATGCGTTGCTGGAGCTGGCAAGGCCCTACGCCGTGAAGGGTCTGAAACGTTTCGCGCGCGATCTCACCAAAAAGTGGGTATCGCACGAGTCGTTCAGCGAAGGCCGGGTCGACGCGGAAAGCGACGCTATTCAAGTCGTCACCATGCACAGCGCAAAGGGTCTCGAATGGCCGGTTGTGATCCCGATCAACACGGCCACCCTGCGTCGGTCGCGCGAGCCATTCGTTCATTGCCCGTCGGACGATACCCTGCATTGGATGCTCGGCGATGTCAGGCCGCCGGATCTCGATCACGCCTTGCGAGCAGACGACGAAAGTCTCGCCCGGGAGCAGGAGCGCCTGTTGTACGTCGCCTGCACCCGCGCCCGCGATCTTCTGATCCTACCGGTACTCAGCGGTGCCAGTCAGAACTCCTGGGCGCGCATAGTGGATTTCGGGCACCGGGACCTACCGACCATTGATCTCGGGAGCTTGGTTGGCGGAAGACCCGTGCGAACCTCGGAGGATCCGCCCAACCTTCAAACGGCCGAGATCTTCGAGGCGCAGCGTGCGGCGATTGCCGATGTCGCCACGCCACTCGCTTGGCTGCGGCCGAGCGATCGTGATCTTGATAGGATGCCCGTCGCCGCAGCGGTCGCCCTCGATACGTCCGAGATCGCGGAGGCCGAAACGCCGGTGGGCCGCGGACGAGTCCGGGGGCTCGTCCTTCACAAGCTGATGGAGGAAATTCTGACCGGCGAGGTTGCCGACGCCGTGCAGCCGCTCGCCGACCGCGCGGCAAGCCTCTTGCTTGAGCTAGCGATCGACACGGCCGAGTCGAGCGAGCTGCCCTCCAAGGATGAAATCGCCGCAACCGCCTGGAAAACTATGCGCTTGCCGGAAATCGCCGCGCTACGATTGGAATTGGTGGCGGAATTGCCCGTCTACGGCATGCTCGGCGACGCAGCCGATCAGACAGCCCTCGCAGGTCGTGCCGACGCTATTGCGGTTCGGGACGCGCAGGTCTCCGCCGTGGTGGACTGGAAAAGCGATGTCGCCCCCACCGCCGCGGACGTCCGGGCGCATGCCGGGCAAATTCGCCACTATATGGCTGCGCTCAACGCGGCGCGTGGCGCCCTCGTCTATATGACTTCCGGAGCGGTGCAATGGGTTGAAGCGGAATGATGGGTCAGCGGATGGCCGAGACGCCGTGCGGCTCGGTACGCTCTCGCGCATAGCGCGCGGTCCCCGAAGGGACATGCCCGAAGCTCGAGCTAACTGAGTGCCGAAGGTCAGTGCACCGGCCCGGAAGGTGTGGTGTTGGCAAGTGTCTCGGCGGAGCCGGCAACGCGGCGCCCTTGTGATCGCCGGCGGTCGCGGGTTCGTCGGGCATTTCGTTCGCGCTATCGGCGTCATCGCGCAGGTTGATCGTGTCGGCATGGCGCCGGCCTTCTCGGGCAGGATGATCTCGCTCTCGAAAGGGTGGGAGCTCATTAAGCGGTTTTCCGAGTGCGTCGATTTCAAGGTCGGCAGCGCCAGCCGCGCCCGGCGCGAGCGCACCACTTGTCGGGAACGGGTCCTCAATGTTCGTCGAGATGCTACAGCGGCTGGAAACAGATCCTTTATGGGCGAGGGAGTACGAGGATTTCGTGCGGGCAGTTTCGTTCGCCGGCCCGCGGATTTGACGACGCGCTTGCAGCTTTCGAGGCGGCTGGTGTCATTAGTTTATGGAAGTGGTACAGAGATAGCACGCTAGGGGAGACAAAATTGAACGGGCGCGATCGAGGTGCCATTCTAGGTGCGCTGGAGCAGCTTCGCCTTCGATTGCTCGATTTATCTGGACGAAATCGGCTCCTTAACTTCAGGGATACAGCCGGTAGATCCCTTCAGTTTGTCGAAGGCCAACCTTCAGCGATTTATCAGAAGCTGTTCGAGGGCGCCAATCGTCCATCCATCAACATCCTTGGGCTGCCTGAGCCGCCCCGTAAGACTGGATCGAGCGCAACGGGCGGCTGTCACGGCCCGAGCCAAGAGAGTGGGCCAAGGGGCAAGGCATTTCCACGAGTTATGACTTGCCGGATTCTTCGGGAGATTTATCAGCCTCGAACATTCGTGCTCTGTTGTATCTGGACGATCTAGCGAAGCACTGCCGCAAGCTTGAACGGGAAGCGGTATTGGCCATCGAGGAAACCGGCGCCAACATGTTTTTTTTGGTGCTCGGCTTTCTCGAATTTCCTGATCAACGCAATAGCGATCAAACTTTTGCGGCACCGCTGATTAGCGTTCCGGTGGCTATGTCGAAGCGGGAGATTGGAGGAAATCAGGTCTTCTCGCTTCAGTACACCGGCGATGACATTTCAGAAAACCTATCGCTTCGCGAAAAATTGAAGACCGACCACAGTCTGATCCTGCCGGAACTCGATGAAGATCAGATCGACATTGAACGCTATTTCGACGCCCTTAGGAAAATAATCAAAGATCGCCCCGGCTTTGCTGTACGCCGCCGCGTATCGCTTTCTCTCCTCAGTTTCACAAACATGCTCTTGGTCCGAGACCTAGACCCAACAAAATGGCCGCAGATCGGAGATCAGCACGCACTCCTCGATCACCCTATCGTTCGTGAGGTTTTTGAGGGTAGCCGGGGCGAATCTGATAGCGGTTGGGACATCGCAGCCGAGCACGAGGTTGAAGACGGGGCGGGGGCACAAATTCCCCTCGTGTTTGACGCCGACAGCTCCCAGCATAGCGCCCTGGTCGACGTACTTGCGGAGCGAAAAAATCTCGTCATTGAGGGACCTCCGGGAACCGGTAAATCTCAGACGATCACGAACCTCATTGCGGCGTGCCTCGCTGATGGAAAGCGGGTGTTGTTTGTTGCCGAAAAACTCGCCGCGCTCGACGTTGTAAGAGTTCGTTTGACGCAAGCCGGGCTCGATCCCTTCGTTCTGGAGTTACATAGCAACAAGACAAACAAAAAACGGGTGCTTGAGGGCCAAGAGGGTCGAATACCGAGGGAACCCGCCCCCCGACCTTCCCCGGAAATTGCAAGAGCTAGAAGGCCATCGTGACGATCTTCGTACATACCGGGACTTGATCAACTCCATAACACACAATTCCTTTGGGCTCACCTTGCATCAGCTAATGTGGCGAGCCGAGACGTACCGCATGGGTCTTTCATTTGACGAAAGACCATTGACACAACGGTCCGTCCCCGACGCGGAGGAGATCTCGGCGTTTGAACTGAGTCGCCGAATGGACTGTCTTTGTCACCTTGGCGCTCAATACTTGGACATCGGCGGTTTCGACACGGACGGCACGTTTTGGGGCTTCTTTCCTGACCGAATTGTCCCCGGCGACGAAATCCGCCTGCAGCAAATTTTGTTTTCCGCTGGTGAATGGGTCGAGCGGTTTGTGGAAGATCTCAAGTTATATATCGACGTATCCGAGGACCCTCTTCGTAATTTCACTTTGGCGTTTGCGGAAAAGCAGCTCGACGGCCTAAGAGAGGTCGCGACCTCGGCCGATGATTCCCTGCCCTTACACCTCACTTCGAAGTTGTTTCAGGATGATAAGACCGGCACACGAGTTAAGCGGCTGCTAGAAGCGTTCTCCGCCCAACTGGATCGGTATCATAGCCTCGCATCGATTACACAGCAGGGTCTTCGCTCAGAGTCTGCCGCGAACCCGTCGCGGCTTGAAAGCCTTCGGCAACTCGATCGCATCGCCGCGCAGGTCGGTGCCGTTCTAGGGACGCCAGGCGAAATCATCGAACTTACCGGCGCACTTCAACGTGAGTGCGATCGGCTGGATAGTGCGCTTCATGTAATTCAGGGTTTCTGCCGGGAGAAAGGTATCCCGTTTGATGGCGGCCGTATGACGCTATCCCGCCTGACCGAGCTTGCTCGCGTGGTGGCAGAGGCGCCAGAAGAGCTCCTGCATTTACAAAATGTCAGGCTCACGCGTGCTGGCAGCGAGCAGGCCATCGAGGTGCTCGCTCATCTGCAGCGTGCATGGATGGACCTCAGCGAGCGTCTCGATGGTCTATTGTACCTTGACACGCTGCCCGGGGAAGGTGAGCTGACGCAAGCAATCCTTACGATCCGGGAAGGAGACGCGTGGTACCGACGCTTTCAAAGTCGCTGGCGGTCAGCGATTGCAACCCATACGAGCCTACAGCGCACCAAACAACGGCTCCGCGCCAAAGATCGGCTTACGCAACTTGAGGCGGTCACGGAGCTCCTGCAGCTAAAAGGCCGCTGGAAGTCCGACTCGGCCTGGGCGCAATACCTCGGCTTCTCTGCGCCGGCAGAGCCTGTCGCATTAGACGGGTATCTTACTCTCGCGAGATGGAGTCGATCTGCGATAATCGTCCTGGAGGACTTCCAGGCGCCCGTTTTCTCGCCGTCGGAACTCACTCCGGAAAGGGCTCGATCGCTGCGCCGTGAGTTCGCTGGCCTTGCGGCGGCGTTGTCGACGGCAACATCGGCGCTCGAGGCGCTTGACGTTTTGCTCCCGAAATTAGCCAACATTCCCGCGAGCCAACCTATTGCAAAGTATGTCGAGGTCGTGAGTTCGTTCGCCCAATTGGTCAGTACGCAGATCACTTGGCCGCCAAAGTTATCGCAGCCATAGAGGTGGAAACGAAATGCAGAGTTCTTTGCCACCCTTTCTTGAATAATCTTCTCGTCGGGAATTGCAGCCAACCCATTTCGAAGCGGTCGTGGAGCGGCACGCACAGAAGCCCTTGTCGGTCGCGCCCGGGGTGGTCGAGGCGGCGAGCGACCATATCCGCACGCTGACCGTCCGCATCAGGTTGGTCAATCAACAGCTGAAAGCAGCGCACTGCAAGCTGGACGAACTGTGCGCCCAGCTCATCCCGTCCGAGGAGAACGAGCCGGGGCAGCATCGGCTTTCTTAGGCGTAAGGAGGTTTTTCGGATCAGTGGGGTCGCACAATAGCGGATGGTTCGGCAGAACGCGCTTCAGCCATACAAAAAAGAGATCAGACAGTCGTAGCGCTGGCCGTAGCGGTGGATACGGCCCATCCGCTGTTCCAGCCGGTTAGGGTTCCACGGGATGTCGTAGTTAATCAGGAAGTGGCAGAATTGCAGGTTGATGCCTTCGCCCGCCGCCTCGGTGGCGACGAGCACCTGAATGTCGCCATCCTTGAATTGTTGCTCGGCGTAGAGGCGAGTCCCGGGGATGTCGCGGGCGCCGATGTTCATTGAGCCGTGGATCGATCCGGCCTTCAATCCCCAGCCCGCCAGTTTCGATAGGATGTAATCGAGGGTGTCCTTGAATTCGGTGAAGATCAGCAACCGCTGATCTGGGTCGGCGAAAAATCCCTCGCTTTCGAGGAGGCTATGCAGCTTAGCGAGTTTAACCTCGCTGGCGGTTTCCTCGACGGCCTGCGCCAAGCCGGCAAGGCGCTCCAGCTCGGCGATTTCCTCGCGGACCTGCTCGGGGTTGGCGGCCAAGGTGATCGCCTCCAGGACGCGCTCCCAGCGTTCCCGATCGGCCTCCTCCATTTCCTCAAGCTCTTCTTCGGTCGGAATCTCGGCGGGCGCCTCGCGGGCGATGTCGCGCGCCTTCTTGAGGATTTCAGTGAGGCGGTTGACGCGATTTTCGAGAGACCGGTGCAAGGCATAGGTCGAGGACGCGAGCCGGCGCTGATAGAGGGCCATCAGGAAGCCAACCGCACGCGCCCTGCTATCCTCGCCGCGCGCCGCTGCCGCCGCGCTCTGCCGGCGGATGAAGCGGGTGACCTCGGCGTAAAGCTCGAACTCGTCGCCATCGATCTTGAAGTCGACGCTGCGCGGGATGCGCTTGGTGAAAACCTTGCGCGCAACCCATTCGCCGTCGGCCGCCCGCTCGGGGAAATAGACCATCGCCTCCTTGGTGCGTCGCAGGTAGAAGGGTGCCCGGCGGTTCTCCATTGCCTGTCGGATCGAGGTCACATCGGCATAAACATCCGGGTCCAAAAGCTGGAGAAACAGCGTGAAGTTCTGCGGGTCGCCTTTGTGGGGCGTTGCCGTAAGCATCAGCATGTGGTCAGTGGTGTCGCGGAGCAGTTCGCCGAGGGCGTAGCGGGCGGTCTTGCGGGCTGGCGGCGACCACGACATGCGGTGCGCCTCGTCGATGATGACCAAATCCCAATGGACCTGCCGCAGGCCCGGCAGAACATCGTCGCGCTTCGCCAGATCGAGCGAGGTGATGACCTGGGATCTTTCGAGGAACTGGTTGATCCCGTACTGCTCGCGCAAATCGCCGCCCTTCACCACCTCGAATTTCTCGTCAAACTTCTCCTTCAGTTCGCGCTGCCATTGGAAAGCAAGATTGGCCGGGCATACGACGAGAATGCGCTCGATCAGGCCGCGCAGCTTCAATTCTCTTACGAGCAAGCCGGCCATGATCGTCTTGCCGGCGCCGGCGTCATCGGCGAGCAGAAACCGAACCTGCGCCACCTTCAGCAAATAGTCGTAGACCGCCTCCAACTGGTGC
>Ga0210406_10002549_pt1 | contig 20673 bp, 20 predicted proteins | sample IncBWC30MmetaG_FD_155454 | JGI IMG/M metagenome (GOLD analysis project Ga0210406, IMG submission 155454) | Forest soil microbial communities from Barre Woods Harvard Forest LTER site, Petersham, Massachusetts, United States - Inc-BW-C-30-M | ecosystem: Environmental > Terrestrial > Soil >... | reverse complement strand
GCGAATACCTCCCTGGAAACAGAGCTACCACCGCCATGAACCTTTACGAATCTATGGGAAGGATTTCTGTGGGAGGGGTTGAGCGGGAGCAGATCAGTTCGAAGGGTCGCTGAGCTGGCGCTGAAGCCTGCTCCGAGATCCGTGCGCTGTGAACTCTAAAAAGAATGGCTCCTCAGGTAGCACGGTTCGCTCTAGACACCCCAATTTTATGGCTGTTGAAGGCAAAACATTTTACCTCGTGGAGAGCAGGCGAGAAAGCCGCTTTTTGCACCGTCATTGAGCGTCGGATACGAGATTTTTATTGGAAAAGTCAGAAACCATCAGAAAGATACTTCATCATCTCAGCCGACTTGCGAATGACTTCGTACGGCTCGTGCGTGCATCGAACGCATGTTCCAGCCACTGCGCCAACTCCGAGCCCAGTGCGCCGAGACCTTGACCTGGAGAAGTTGATATCGATATTTTCAATAATCGATGGCAAATTTCCTTGAAGAAATCTGGCTGCGATCGTTGGGCGCGTGCAACGATCAGATTCTGGAACGACTGGGGCGAAACCATGATCGCGGGGGCGACCGCATGGCTCCTGGCGGACCAGCCGCCGGGTGAAAGTCGCTTAAGCAGGCTGTTTGATTTATTCACGGCTGATGACGCGGACTATCAGCTCGCAGTGATGCTGGACAAGAAGGAAGTGTCGAACCGGGCCGCAAAAGGCGCAATCAATGCCTACCTGCAATTGTCTGACCGTGAGACGCGTCCTAGCGTGCTGGGGACTGCGCAAACGCATTTGAGGCTATTTGACAGTGACGTGATAAGGAAAGCCACCGACACAACGACGATGGATCTCGATGCCTTCGTTGCCGGCGAACCGATGTCACTCTATCTGATTGTGCCGCCATTCAAACTTAACGCCTATCGTCCGTTGCTTCGGCTGTGGCTCACGGGCTTGATTCTGCTTTTGACGCCACGCAAACAGCGTCCCCAGGAGCGCACACTGATGCTCTGTGATGAGGTGGGAACCTTGGGCGCATAGACGCGCTGCTCACAGCGGCAACTCTGCTTCGGTCCTGGGGGCTCACGCTCTGGAGCTTCTGGCAGAATGCGGGCGAATTGCAGATTTACGGCGCGCAGGCGAATACCCCTGACCGACAATGCCGGCGTCATCCAGATATTCGGGGTCAGGAATTACCGCATGGCCAAGGATCTCGCGGATGTTATTGGAGGGATTTCCGCGGACGAGCTATTGAAACTCCCTCCCGATGAGCAAGTGCTCCTGATTGAGAGCAAGCTGAGGCGCTGCAAACCGGTTCGTCATTACGAGGACGAGATGTTCCGCAATGCGGGGTAACGGTTCGTCAAAAGAAAGCAGGAATATAATCGGAAAGATTAGAAAGACTAAGCCATTTCAACTCTGGCTTCCCCGCTCAAACCCCACGTCAATCCGCTGCCGCCCAGCCTGAATCGCAGCCTCGATAGCAATCTCCTGCGTCGTGAAAGTGCCGGGAACATGGAACTGAGTTTCGGTCACACCGGATGCATCATTCTCCTCGATGGATAATTCGGCCGAGAATCCGCCATCGCTTAACTCCAATGACCGTGCCTCGATGATGTAGCCCTCGTACCCCTGCCTGCTCTTCATGATTGCGACCTCATGGCTTCAATTATTGCACTTCGAGGAGGGAGAGATTGTTCAAGTCGAGGGCTGTGGCAGCGGGGGGGGGCAGTCACTCTGCCGCTGCTGAGCGTGCCTTACGCTCTCAAGGCAGCTGACACGCGGACTCTGGGCGGGCTGCCGCCTTCAGCTTTCGCGCTCGCCCCGCCATCGGCGAGCGCGTCCGGCGCAGGTATTCAGCCGGCAGCAACCACGGCAAAAGGCACCGTGACCAGCGTCGGGCTGAGCGCGCCCGTCTCCGACTTCACGGTAAGCGGCTCTCCGGTCACCACGAGCGGGATGCTGGAGCTGAACTGGAGTGTCGCGCCCACAAACGCCGACACCGCGAGCGCGATCGTGAACCGCCATGCCAACGGCAGCTTTACTGCGGGAGCGATCACCGCCAATCTTGGAAGGCGTGACAACAACTGCCTCGGGCAACGGCGTCGCGGGCATCAACAACCGGGGCGGCACGACAGTTTATGGCGGGGGCAACACAGGAGGGGGCGTTTGGGGTCAGAGTTTCGGCACGGGCGATATGCAGGTCTCCGTGGGCAAAAACTTCGGAATGAAATCATTCGCGTTGGAGTTCTTCAGTTCTTCATCGCAGCGCGTTTCGTGAATCTAGCCGTTTCACTGCCTCAGTATCAATTCGCCAGCCACAGGCACCGGGTAACGCATCATTGCGTACGATACGACGTATACTTTGTTCTGACTGTGTCAATAAACGCATCCAGCTCGGAGCGAATCTGCGCTGCAGGCCTCTGGGGAGTGCCTTCTGCAGTCAAGACATCCTGACATCCTGTAGTTCTGTGGATAGTTTCGATTTTCGGCTTTGTAGTTCGCTCTCTTTCTCTCGGATGTCTGTTGGCAAGCTGCGGCGACTCGCCTCCGAAAAGCGCACTCCCCAAAGTTTGTTGAAGACTTGACCCTTATCCCCTTCCGCAGTCTGGAGGGCGAGCACAGCATAGTCAACTTTTGCGCTTGCCTGCCCTTTCAACCGCAGATACAAGGTGTTAATTTAAGGAAGCTTGTGTGGTGGCGTTAGGGTTTCCTCCATAGGGGAAAAAAGCAGGGTCTTCACGCAAACCTCACGGAAGTACCGGGCAGGTCTCCGTTTGGAAGTAGTGGTTGCACTCTTCGGAAGTGAGATTGCGAGTTACTCGGCTGCGGGCCAGATTGAGTAACTCATAGACATCCAGGGTGAAAACCTGCACTGTTCCATCGGTGCTAGCGCTCGCAAGGCGCTTGCCGTCGGGGCTATATGCCACACTATTGACTGCGCCTGAATGGCCTGACAAGGTTTGTAACCCCTGCATTTTAACCTCATCCCACAGCTTCACCGATCCGTCCTGGCTGGCGGTTGCAAAATGGATGTCGTCCGGACTAGAAGCTACAGCGAGCACAGAGCTCGCGTGTCCATGCAGCGTTCCCAAATGCTCCCCGCTCACCGCGTTCCACACCGACACGGTGTTGTCCACGCTGGCGGTTATGAGGCGGCTGCCATCAGGACTATAGGCCAAGTCAAGAACACCGCCTCCTTTGTCGTGCAACGTCAGCAGCACCTGTCCGCTCTCGTTATCCCACACCTTCGCGGTGCCGTCCGAACTGGCGGTGGCGATGTGCTTGCCATCCGGACTGTAAATCACGTAATTAACGGGGCCTGAGTGGTGCAAGGTCAGCAAGTCCTGCCCGGTAACCGCGTCCCATATTCTAGCCGTGCCGTCGACGCTGGCGGTCGCGAGGCGCTTGCTATCAGGACGACTGTAAGCTAGTCCATTGATAGAGCCCGAGTGACCGCTCAACGTCAAAAGCCACTGCCCACTGCCCACATCCCAAATCTTCGCTGTGCCGCCCGCACCGGCCGTGGCGATGCGTTTTCCGTCCCGACTGTAGGCTACGGCGTTAACTGGATATGAGGCGTCGCCCAATGTAAGCAACTCTTCTCCATTCAACGCATCCCAGACCTTGGCGGTCTTGTCGGAACTGGCAGTTGCGAGGCGCTTGCCATCCGGACTATAAGTTACGTCATTGACAGAGTCGAGGTGTCGCAAAGTTAGCAGCCCCTCCCCACCAGCCAAATCCCAGACCTGCGCCGTTGCGTTCGTGTTGGCTGTGGCTAGGCGGCTTCCATCGTGACTAAATGCCACTCCGCTAACAGAGCCCACCTGACGCAAATTCAGAACCTGCAGCCCTTTGCTGGCGTCCCAGAGGGTAGCCGTGTTGTCCGAACTGGCGGTGGCGAGACGCTCGCCATCAGGACTAAAAGCCACCCCCTTGACAGAGCCGGATTGACGCAAATTCCGCACCTGCGATTCTCTGCTGGCATCGGCATCCCAGAGCCGTGTAGTGTTGTCTGAACTGGCGCTCGCCAGGATCTTGCCATCCGGACTGAAAGTTACTGCATTAACCGAGTCTGAATGACCGCGCAAGGTCAATAACAGATGCCCGTCACTCGCATCCCATGTCTTGGCGGTCTTGTCCGAACTGGCAGTGGCGAGACGCTTTCCATCCGGACTGTAAGCTACGCCATTGACCGAGCCAGAGTGACCGCGCAAGGTCAATAACAGATGCCCGTCACTCGCATCCCATATCTTGGCGGTCTTGTCCGAACTGGCGCTAGCCAGGCCTTTGCCATCGGGAGTATAAGCGACGCCGTTAACAGGACTTGAGTGATCGCGCAGAGTCAGCAATTCTTGTCCGTTCATTGCATCCCACTCGCATATCGTACCGTCCTCACCGGCGGTGGCCACGCGCTTGCCGTCCGGACTGTACGCTACTCCATTGACCGAGCCAATGTGTCCGCGCAAGGTCAACAACACATGCCCGTTAGCCGCATCCCAAACCTTCGCGGTCTGGTCCGAACTCGCGGTGGCGACGCGTGTTCCATCCGGACTATAAGCTACGCCATTGACAGGGGCGGAATGCGCCAGCCTGAGGTTTTTGGGTAACGACAGAATTGCTAGCTGAAGGGCGTCTTCGGCAGTCGGCACGGGAGGCTGGCCGAATCGAAGCGTGGCGTTCACCGCCTGCATTCCTAAGAGAATGCTTCTCTCAGGATCCTCTCTAAGGCCCGCCAGGGCCAGCGCTGCCAACTCCCGAGCTTTCGACTCCCTGCGCGAACTCTCTGCCTTTCGTTCTTGCCTAACTGCCCAGAAGCTTGCAATCAGTGCGGCACCGAACAGCATAGCCAGCGCCGTCATGAGTCGACGAAGTCGCCGCGCCGACTTGATCTGTATCGCTATTCTCAGTTTTTGTTCTTCGGCCAGCGCAACGGTTTTCTCATAGTCTAGCTCTCGCTTAAGTCGCTCGTTTTTCTCCTGAATCTTCTTTTCCCGTAGCGCTTCGCTCTCGGCCAGGAAATCCATAGCGAGCTCAAAGCCGCCCCCGTAGAGTTCCGACCATGAAGGGGTGACCTCTTCCTTGTTGCGCCAGTCCAGAGCTACCTGCAGTTCCGGGTCTCGCCATGGGCCAGACTTGCCATTCGCATAAAGAGTGGCCGTCTCGGAGAGACGGCGGTACAACTGGGCAGATTGGGCTTCCTCATCTGCCCAAGTTTTAAGCCGTTCCCAAACGCGCATCAGGCTCTCATGCGAAATGTCAATCACCGTGTGCGGTTCGAGCCGCTCCGGCAACGGCGGCATTAAGAAAGAGCGGCTCGGTTTGCGAAAGATATCTAGGACGCCGGCGACTTCTCGCTGGCTTGCCTTTGTCAAGAGACAGAGTGTGGCGAGGCTAGTTGGACGGCGGATCCCTCGCACATCGGTCCCCTTGTCAGTTAACGCCTTGAATATTTTTTCGCAGATTTTCTTTTCGCGGTCATTGCTGAGTTCCCCGTACGCCTTCTCGGCATGTCGGTCTAGTGCGTGCGCCATGGTGCCGATCGATTCATAATGCGGTAACGAAATGGGTCCCTCACCATGACCTTCATGTTGCCAATGGGCCCAGGTGCGATTCAAAGCATGCTGCAGTATGGAGAGCTGATCTGGATTGTCACCGACATCGTTGATAAGACGAGTCAGCAGGACCGGACTGATCTTGGCTCCGCCGACTCCAACCGGTCCTTTGATCGCTGCTCTGCGTTCCTCGCGCGTCATGCGCGGGACTAGGTATTGTCCTTCGTTGATGGCTTCGGGCAGGCCTGGGTATTCGGCACAATTCCCTAGAAAGTCAGAGCGCATGGTTAGTACGATGTAAATCGGGAGATCCAACTGGCGCTTCGCTTCCAACAGGAGGTTGACGAAAGCGACACCCTCCTCGCTCCGTTCTCCTACGCCCATCGCAGATGTACTCAGCGTCTGATAGCGAAATAGCTCCTCGAACTGATCCACAACCACCAGCAGGTTGACTCCATCTGGCAGGCGCGCCTTCCGGAAAGCGTCGATTAACCCTCGTTTGCTGACACGCAAGGAGGTGTCGACGATTTCCTCCAGCGGGACAGGTCCCTTATAGTCGCAATAGAGCACACCATTGCTGGCCAGCCTATGTGTCATCGCGGCGAGCGGCCGGCTACCTGGACGGAATTGCGCCACTCGCCACGAGGTGCCCGCCCTAGTCATCAATCCTCGGTGCAGCGCCGGCCGAAGACCACAGTTCACCAACGACGACTTGCCGCTGCCTGATGCTCCCACCACCGCGAGAAAACGTGCGACAGCCAGCTTGTCGACTATCGCGTCAACTTGACTTTCCCGGCCGAAAAAAAGGTGCTCTTCATCGTCGCGGAAAGGTCTTAAGCCGGGAAAAGGATTGCCGAATTCGCCTGCAACTGTCTGGCTCATACCGTCATGCGTTGACCGATTCTCAAGATTTGAGCAATTTGACCAAAGACATTATTTCCGCGTCCGGAAAGCCTTCCAACCCCTTGACCAGGTTTGGCTCCTCGAGCTCAATGAGTTCCTTCTTGTCATCGGTGAAAGGGGCCGCTAAGTAAAGGTAGTTGGCCAGCAGAGGCTTGTCGTCGCGGTATGCTTTCATTTTTATCAGCTCGTTTTCCACCGTACGCTTCCAGGCTTCATCTCCGGCGCCGTAAAACAGGATCACTGCATCACAACGAGTGAAAAGCTCCCGGTTCGCTTGGCGCACGGTCGCTGCGTCGCCCTCGAACACCGGGATCACTACGTCAATGCCTTCAGCTTTCAGAAACTTGCGCAATGGAATAGTCGCAGGGCGATCCCTCTGGTCGCAGATCAAATAGACGAGCTTTGAATTCTTCTCGGCTTGAAGGGTTTGCACCGCCGGTTTCTCCATCTTTTGAAGAGCGGCGTGGATTGCACCCTTAAACGATTCCAGATCACCGGTAACCAGATCTGCTCCTCGTTGCAGACCTGCAACTTTCTGCAACGCGCCGATGAAGGCTTGTTGCTCCGCCTGATCAGAACTCGCATCCTCGGGCAGCCAAATCACGCGATGCAAACCGGATTCTCCGCTTTTTTGGGCGGCGATCTCATTTTGGAGCTGTACTGCCGACTTCAAGCTGGGGCCGTCAGGTACCTTTCCCCGGAATTTGCCTACAATGTGGACAGAAACTTGGCACTCGTCTAGTAGACGACCCACTTCCGCGACGTACTCCAACTCCAACTCCGGCAGTCGCGCAAGTTGGTCGGGAAGAACCTTGTAGCCATGTGCCCTCAGTTCGCCCCTTATCTTGTCTCGGTCGTCGCGGAGTTCGTAGCTGCATTCAGCCAAATACACTGAGGGTTTCGAGGCCACTTCCGTTACTGATTCGCCGACCTCCTTTTGCTTCAGCTTGCTAATCAGATCAGCGATGTCCTCTGCGAGGAAATAGATCTGCCGTCGGTAGGTTTCTCCGCTTCCGAAACTTGGATCCAAGGGCAACTCACGGCCTCCCTCAACCCCTTGAAAAAACTCGTAACCCAGCGCGTCTTTCAAAATATGCGGTAATTGCTCCCTTCGTTCAGATGGGATCCTCTTCAGTAGTACCCTGAGAACCCTGGCTTTGTCGTCCACGGTTAAGCCGCCGTGTACTTCTGCCGTTTTGCAAAATTCAGTAACTTCCTTAAGACACCATTCGGATTCGATATAGCGAGGAGAGAGTATAGAAATGAGAACTGCCGTTTTGGGGAATTGCTTCACGATCTCGTTGGCAAAGATGTCATTGCCTCGCAACCTGTCATCCCGCCAAACCCTAGCTTCCTCACCGATGCTCTGGCTCAGGTAGGTTTCAAGATATTTATAAAATCGAGTTACCCATCCTTGGTCATCACCCGGCGTGGGTAGGTCATCGACGTGAGCGTAGCTAACAAATAGATGTTTTTCAAAATTCATCCGGAATTTCCGTTTTTATCTCCCAATGGCCACACACTGTACACCCACCGAGGATCCAGCGCACTACTTTTTTGGCTAGACCCAGTGTGCGAAATTTAGCTCCCTCTGCCTCATCGCAAGTCACGCAAATCCTGGTTTTGTCAGACAGCCTCCATGCGCTTTCTTGGCTATGCTGTCCAGTAAATCGCAGTGATGGTAACCCTCAGGCGAGAGCCTACCACCCACAATCCGGGTTGCAATACCTGCGATGTCACAAAAACTCAGCGGCCGTTAGGAACATCATCGGCTATACACTCTTGGGCCGCTCTGAAATGATTTTGATCTTGGAATAGCGCCAATCTCTTCCACCATGGGAGGATCACGGCGGGACACTCAAATCGGGGTGCCTGTCCACAGAGCGGTGATGCCGTCGCGGACATGGCGCCGGCAGCGGTACTTCCACTACTTCGTCGATTCGTTCCGGGACTGGAGAAGTTATATTTCTTCTCACTACTGTCCGGTTAAAACTCGAACAGAATCAGTTGATTAGCACCTTCGCCTAATTCAGTTTGGGAGTCGTACGCTTCCAAGGCCCGTGAAATGGCATTTTCTCAAAAAGCGTAAGACTCAAAATCTGTAGAATTTGGTAGAAGCTCGATTGTAGCCGCAGGCGCTTGCGGATGATTGCGACCAGCACGTACGTGGAGACGGCGATCCATATCTGAGTCTTCACAGCTGTCTCGCTCGTTCCCTAGAACGACTTAATGCGTAGATGACTTTTTATAAATTTAAAAACCGGTTCGACCATCCAACCTGACTTGTAGATCTTCGCGATTGTAAGTGCCGGAAGAGCAAAATTATCTGTCGAGAACTTCAGGCGCCTTTCGTTCTCGAGATCGAAGTATGTGACGCGGCGCAGCGCATCTGGATACACCTTGACCGATTCGATAGCCGTTAAAATGACGGTCTGATCTGAACGCACACCAGTGCTCCGATCAACGGGATGAGAGTAACGTCTCTCTAGCAAAATGTTCTCTTTGCTGCGGACTACAAAGAATGCGGAACATAAAGTGAAGCGGTAGAGGCGTTAATCAGTGTGCACCGCTTCCTTGTCTCAACTAGGGTCTTTAGGGAGGCTGCAGTACATGCCACAAAGAGATGGCGACCAAAAACACCGCCCCGGCCGTCGCCATTTGCGATTTACCCTGTCCCGAGAAAGCCGTAACGTTCGCGAGCGGAAGGTGGGCGCCCAGCAGCAATAGCTTCGTTCATGAGCTGCGCTCCTCAATAACACCAGCGGCAACGACAACACCGCCGTCGGGCACATTGCCCTTTACTCCAATACTACCGGTATCGACAACACTGCCGTCGGACATTTCGCCGACGTTTCAACGGGGAATTTGACCAACGCCACCACCATAGGCGCCGAAGCCGTCGTCAACGCCAGTAACAAAATCCGCTTGGGCAATACTTCGGTCACGGTGATCGAGGGTCAGGTGCCGTATACCTACACTTCCGACAGGAACCAGAAAGAAAACTTCCGGCCCGTGGATGGCGAGCAGGTGCTGACCAAGATCCGCGACTTGAGCCTCACGAGCTGGAACTACATTGGCCCACGATCCGAAGCAATTCCGTCACTATGGCCCGGTCGCTCAGGAATTCCATGCCGCCTTCGGGCACGATGGCGTGGGGACGGTGGGAAACGACACGACGATCAACTCGGGAGATCTGGACGCCATCCTGATGATCGCCGTACAAACGCTGGAGAAGCACATGGAAGAACTGGAAACGCTGAAAGCGATCAATGGTGATCTGAAAGCCCGACTGGACAAACTCGAGCGAGCGAACGGCAGGTAGTGTGGGAGGCCGCAACGAGAGGAGATCTCCTCATTTTATAGTCATTGGAAATGCTCCTGTTTGCTCATGCGCGGCGACAGTTCGATTCGGAGTCAGTCTGTTGTTATCGCACGATATCTTGGACGTGGGCCGCGATCCCAGTTAGCAGAACCAGGGTGCAAGAGAGGCAACGTGGATTCAGGGTAGGCATAATCGGCTCCTTCCGGAGTCGCTGGGTGGTTACACTCTGCAGGCGTCACGGCCAGCCGTCAGGTTCGAATGATCTGACGTGTAGTATGACCGTGACGGCCTGCTGAATGCTCTCCCCATCCCTAGAGGCGCAAACCAGAACCCAATTGGCTCATCTGGTTCTGAAGATTTTGTTTTTTTCAGGCGGGTGTTGAACCTGCGCAGACATGCTCTAAGACGGCCGTATGGCGGGCACTCCCGCCCGCTTGCTTTTGACCTGGCGTTTGATCTTCGGGGAGAATCCCTATGTCAAAATCAAAGCGGGCAGGAGTGCCCGCTCCACATTGAGGAGGCGTGCCTCAATTCGGGGCCCTCGCCGCGCGGGCTTTGCCCGCAATCAGCAGGAAGCCCTTTTCGGCTGAGTCTTTCTCCAGTTGAGCGAGGCGAGCCCGGCCGGAAGAGGCGCGGGCCGATCGGATCTCGATTTCGCCGAGTGCCAATCGCGCCTCCAACTCGCTCGCCATGTACCCGTACCGCCTGGCCTGTGCGATCATGGCTGCCAGACGCACGGTTTGATCCGCCCCCGCTTTTATTGCGAAGGAAATGCGTGCCGAAAGGATCCCAATATCGATCTGTTGCAATCGGTCCTCGATCGAATGCGCCAGTCCCTCCGCCCTGCTGATTTCTACTCTAGCGTCCACAGGTCTTCCCAAAGCTAGCAGAGAGCTCGCGAGAACAGTCTCGGCCGTAATCTCCACTTCGGGCTCTTTTCCACTGTGCGCTTGATCGCGAACCTCGCGGGCTGCCTTTTCCGCATCTGCCGGGTGTCCTTCTTCAATCGAGACAAGTCCGAGCGCCAGGCGGCTCTCCTCGGTGGTCGTCTTCTCGCCCATCTTGGTGCGAATGGCCAAGGCCTCTTCCTGAGCCTTGCGAGCTTCTTCGAGCTTTCCCTGCGCGAGAAAGAGCCTGCCCTGAAAGAAGCGGGCGTATGCCAAACCTCGCTGATTTCCCGTTACGTGATCGAGCTCAACTTGCTCCTCTGCACACTTTTGTGCGGCGGCGAGATCTCCCTGGGCAAGAAGGACTTCCGCAAGATTATTGAGCGCGATTGCCGTGCCCACCTTGTCGCCAATTCCGCGCCGCATCGTAAGGGATTCTTCCTGCACCTTGCGTGACTTGGCGAGTTCGCCCTGGTCCTTCAGCACGATTCCCAGATTTGTAAGGGCGCGAACGGTGCCGCGCTTATCTCCGATTTCGCGGCTGATGCCCAGAGCCTGCACATACATTTTGCGCGCCGCCGCCAGTTTTCCATCTTGATAAAAGAGGACTCCAATATTATTCAGACCGACCGCTTCGCCACTGCGGTCACCGACCTCACGGCGCAGGGTAAGGGACTGTTCATAGGCCTGGCGGGCGGCTGCGAAATTCGCTTCGTCCTTGTGGATGACCCCGATGCTGTTCAGAGCATCGCTCATGCAGCGGCGATTCCCAATGGTCCGACAAACCTCGAGCGCCTGCTCGTGCAACTGAAGAGCCCCCGCATTATCGCCCTGTTCGGAAATTGCAGAGGCCTTCTGATGCAGAGCAGTTGCTTCTCCGTTTCGATCGCCCGCTTCGGCAAAGAGACCTTTCGCTGCTTCGGCTGCGAGCTGCGATTCCTTCGCATCCCCTAGGCTGAAAAGCGCTCGCCCCTCGGCTAGCTTCGCTCGGGCCAGCAGCAACCGCGCGCCCAGCGCCCCACCTTTCTGTTCCGCCTTCCTGGCCGCTGCTAATTCGCGTTTGAAATCGGAGAGGCCGTGCGCTGCTTGTGACTCGACGAGATCAATCCGTGGGTCCTCCGAACCTGGTGACGACATTTTGCGAAGAGCGTCGACGGTGACCAGCGCTTCTTTTGGCTGCGCACCGCTAGTTTGTGCGCTCGCAAGACGAAGGCCGTAGTCGAGATTATCGGGCACAAAGCTCCACAGGGTGTGGTAGACATCCACTGCCTTTGCCCAATTCTTGTTGGCCTCGTAGTAACGTCCTTCGATTACGAGGTGCTGCTCGCGGGGCAGATTGGAAGATAGATCGAAAGCTTGCTTAGCCTCTTCCACAGACTTGACGTCGTAACCCAGCGCTGACCAGGCTTCGGCGAGCCCCGCGTGCTCAAGTGCAAAATTAGGTTCTGCGAGCACTGCTTTTTGCAGAGAATCGCGGGCGCCTAGATTGTCAAACGAGCGTATCTTAGCGAGCCCTTCCGAGTAGTACCGCGCGGCATCCGGATTCGCGGGCAATGAGGCCTTGACCTGAGCTGCCTCATCCGAAGAGACATCTCCTGCTCCCAACTTTGCTCGCAATTCGGCTCCTGCCCGTGCTACCAGGTCCAGCAGGCCCGCTTCGGTTCCGCTCTCCGCAAAAGAGGCCAGGGTGTCTCCGGAAGCAGTGTCTTGAATGCGGAGATCAAGGCGAATTTGCGCACCTGAATCTTTGCCCAGATCGAGATATGAGCCCAATACCACGAAATCGTTTCCCAGGTTCTTGTGAATCCGGAATAGCGTGTCTTGCGCGAGGCTGTCGGTTTCCGTCAAAGCTAAGTCACTCTTGGCGCGGACCACGTTTTCCCCGGAAACCGTGCGTAACTTCTGCCCAGCCGCCAGTTCCGTGGTTAGCATCTCGGCCAGCGCGGGCGACAGCCAGCTCGACTCGGGACGCGCCGAGAGATTCTTGAACCCGAGAACCGCTACGGTCTTGCGTGTCTTGATGGTCGCTGTGCTGGAGGTTGTGGGACTCTTGCGATTCCGAATTTGATAAATAAAAAACAAGGCTGCGAAGCCCGCCAGTAGCACCATCAGTGCTAGGACCGAACGTCGTACCGTCGGCCCAGCCCACATTCCAGCGACGCGGTCCCGCAGAGTCCCGCTCCCGGAGCTCGCCTCCAGTTCCGAGCAGAATTCCTGTACGGATGGAAAACGATCATCAGGCACCTTTTCAAGGCAGCGTTGAACGACCCGGTCCAGTGCAGGCGGAATGGAACCCTTCAAACTGGAAGGTGGAAGCGGCATATGCGACAGGAGGGCGCTTATGGTATCGGCCGCGGATTCACCACGGAAGGCCCGCTGCCCAGTCAGCATTTCGTAGGCAATCGCTCCCAGAGCAAAGATGTCTGTCCGCTGATCGACGGGCTTTCCGCGTACTTGCTCGGGAGACATGTAACCCGGAGTCCCCATGATCACTCCAGTGGCCGTTCTCTCCACCTTGCCGACGGTTGTTACCTCCGGCTGGTCTGGTAGTTGCTGGAGGACGACGTTGGGACCCACCAATTTGGCCAGACCAAAATCGAGAATCTTAACGTTGCCGTCCGTCGTGAGGAAGATATTCTCGGGTTTCAAATCGCGATGTACGATGCCCTTCGCGTGGGCGGCACCCAAACCCTGAGCGATCTGCAGGAGCATCCGAATCGCCTGGTTGACCGAGAAGGGGCCTTCCTGAAGGCGGGCCCGGAGGTTTTCGCCTTCCAGCAATTCGGAGACTACGTAGTGGATGTCGCCCGTGCTGCCCAAGTCGTGAATCGCAAGAATGTTCGGATGATTAAGAGCCGCAGCAGCCCGGGCTTCTTGCTCGAAGCGGCGCAACCGGTCAGGGTCGTTGGCAAGCAGAAGGGGCAGCACTTTGATGGCAACGTTCCGTCCGAGTCGGGGGTCATGTGCTCGATACACTTCTCCCATGCCACCGGCACCGATCAGCTCCCGAATTTCGTATGGACCTAGGGCACGGCCAATCATGAAACTGTATGACTTCGAAACCCCTGCTGATAGCGGATGAAGGGCAGGTGTTTCGAGGAAGGCCGGACCGGCCTTCTCATGGGAAGCGAGCAGCGATTCGATCTCCTGCCGCAGTTCCGGGTCCGCCTTTCCGACTTCGCTCAGATAGGCAGCGCGCTTCTCGGGCGGAAGCTCCAAAGCGTTCTGTAGCTTATCTTTGACCTGATCCCAGCTTTGCGGCGGCATGGAGGGACTCCGGAACTTCTGCCCGAGTCGCAAGTTACGAATGAGCCGTGCGATCCATTTCGCGGTACAGCCAAACTCGGGCAGTCGCCCAATCTCGCTTGACGGTTGCCGGCGAGATCTCCAGAACGTCCGAGGTCTCCTGGATCGAGAGACCGGCGAAGAACCGCAGTTCGACAATCCGGGCCTGTTGCGAATCCATGCGCGCGAGTTCCCTGAGCGCGTCGTCCAGCGCGAGCACATCGAGATCGCGCTTTTGCGGAAGCTCGATGACGTCGTCAAGCGTAATCTTGCAGTCGTCGCGACGTTTTGCAGCCTTTCGGTTGCGGGCGTAATCCACCAGGATTTGGCGCATCAACTGGGCCGCAACCGCAAAGAAGTGCGCGCGGTTTTGCAGTTGCAGTGGCTGCTGGGCCACCAGCCGCATATAGGCTTCGTGAACTAATGCCGCGCTTTGCAGGGTATGACCCGGACGCTCACCCTGCAAATAGTGGTGGGCCACCCGCCGGAGTTCATTGTAGACAAGTGGCAGGAGAGTCTCGAGAGCAACATTTTGCCCACCTTTCCACCTGACAAGTAGCTCACTGACAGGTCCGGAGACTTCTGGATCCCCCATGTGGAACCGCCCCTTTTCACTTTGGCCGAGAGAATACTTCGGCAAGGAAACAAAGTCAATTGTTATGGTGCACCATTGTTATGGTGCACCGCGACACCCAGGCGTTTCATCGTGCGGCGCAAGCCGCTATCCGAGGCTCGTGGCCTATCGCTCTGGAGAACAGGGCTTTCCCTCTCGCGGTTTTCTCGGGTGGTGGCAGCTCCAGATCTCCGAGGAGGCATAGCGTGTAATATGCGACTCGGTGCCGAAGCACCGGCCAATCTCACTGACTTGATACTCACCCTCGAACCGAGCTCTCCAGACCTTTGCCGACGCAACTGTTGGGGGTCGAAGTTCACGCGTTTCTTCCACATGATTAAAGTGATGGTGACAATCTTTCGTGTGGGGGTGAGACGGGCCATCGTCGGGCCGCATCCCTTCGGCAACCAGAGCGACATAGATGTCATGGATCGGGCCAGGACGGGTGCTGGCAGAGACGACGAAGGCGAATCCGCTGGCTACGCGCAGAGGTGCAGGTCGTGAAGGACTGATGAGAGCGCGGCTAGAGAGTTTCAAAATACTCTAAGTTGAGTGGGCCGAGTCCGAAGGAGCCGCTTTACAGCCCGTTTCGGCTGCTAAATTAGAAGGGCAAGAGCACATGATCAGCGTCCAGATTCAGAAGGTCGCCGGGACGGGAGAGAATCCATCCCTAGCCTCACTCCATCGCAAGATCGCCGCCGCCTGCAGAAAGCGCCGGCTCCCCATTCCTTCCTACGGGACCGTACTGCGACGGCTGCAAGCCTACGACGCGCGCGCTTCCGGAAGGAAGCCGGAGCGTCCGGCACGTTCTCAGTCTACTGTTCAACGGAAAAAGCGGTCTACCTATTAACGGTAAATGCGGAATGAAAATGCCAAAGTCTACGCATTCAACGGAAAACGACACCGTGGTTGGCGGCACGGTCTTCATGGTGTTCGCCTTGAATTGCGGCCCGTGTTCCTTGTTCCTGACCCACCAGCCCCCTGCAACCAGCCATTCCCCAGCGGTTACCGAGGGCAGCGACCCGATGACCGTGGTCTCCTCCAGGTGGACCCTGTGTCTTCAGGCACAGCGCACAGGGCACCGGACACAGGACACAGACCGCTCTCTTGGTTGTGAAAGGTGACGCGCTCGATCAAACCGGAGATTTCCTCCGTCGCGGGCTTGCGTTCAGAGAGTGCGGCGGTCATCGCTGGGAATTCATTTTGCCACGGGAATCGGCTGGCGGTGGCTTCAGGAAGGCGATTCAAGGACGATTTGGGTGACGGGTAGGGGTCGGGAAAGAACTGGTGGTTCGAAAGCCAAGGCAGGCTTTGGGGCCAATCCGAAACCCTTACCGTGGAACCGAGCCAGCCTTTACCCAGACCCTCAACAGTACTCAGAGGCTTCGTGACGGGGGTCACTGAACAGCACCTTCGGGCCGTGTTACGGTGAGGAGTCCGTTCCTCGCACCCTCTTCCCCCAGAGAAGAGAGCCTGATGTTCCGACACGAACGCCAAGAGAAAGTGCTTGCAAAACTGAGCACCGCACGATGCGAACTCGAAGACGCTCTGAGCATCTCAACCCAAGTCGCACGATACGACGCCGTTGTGCTTCCTGAATCGACACGCGTCAAGCTGGCATCCATGATCGACGATCTAAACGGGATGGTGAGGCAGCTTGAGGGGAGTCAGTAAGGCGGGCAAAGAATTTCGTTGAGGTTCTCGCGCACAGCTTGATTCACCATAACGCATCTATCGAAACTTCATTAGCGGCGCCTTACTCCATTTACCCCACTGTCGCCATACCCCACTCGCCTCCGGGCAGGCAAGCCCGTTTGCCGAGGTCCACTCCAAGCAGAATGGTCTTGGGATAGCGCGAAACCCCACGCCTGGGATCTCCTCGATGTGGTCGATTGTGTTTGTTCTGCCACGCGAAAGAAATATACATCGGACACTTCCCTGACGAACCCGAAACTAATCTAACAGGAGCTTGCTTTGCCGAGCTTTGTCGCGTTCATGCGATATTTCAAAGATGCGTGCGGTGATTTCGGTGAGCGTGTTCGGATTGGTCTCGGATGCCGCTCGCTTCAAGAGCCCTTCGAGTTCGTGAGTGCTTTCCATCTGTTGAATGCTATAAGGCTTGGCACGACAGGGATGTGATTTCAATCACAAACGAGAGAACTACGTAGCGGCACGTTGGCACGCGATTGATGGTTGGCACCACACCACAGGACTCCTCCGATTCGTTCGAGTCACCGGTCGTTTGTCGATCAGCCCTCTTCCAGGAACTATTCAACGCCCGAACCCAACAAAGCCCGCCACCTAAGCAGCGGGCAGTGTTCCGAAATTTAATTTAACCCGCCTTCTTCGCAGCCTTGACCTTCGCCCACCGCGCCCGCTGCGCCGCAGCGATTTTGCGGCGGGCAGACGCTGACATCGTGCGCTTAATAGGTGACCCACTCTTCGTTTTCCCATCCGCTGGTTTTGATCCCTGCCGAACTTTCGCCCATCTCGCCTTTTGTGCCTGCGCCATGCGCTTCCGCGCCGCCGCCGACAAGATGCGCCCCGGTCCAGCGCCCTTAGCCGAGGTTCCCGAACCATGGCGTCCCAGCAATCCTTGAATTACGGAAATCGCCGACTGTAGCTTCTCGACTTGTTGTTGTGCTTGCTTCTGCTCTTGCCGAAGCTGCTGAAGTGCACTGCCTAAATTGGACATTGATCCCCCTCACTAGATAACTGCGGCACGATTGTAGATGGGCGGGGGGATGGATGGCTACTTGGACGAGATTGGGGAAGACTCGTTGGGCGCGAGGAAACTTGAAATCCGGGTTGGGTGAGGCGGCGGATTGGAGTTCCTCGATTTGAGAAGCGTTCTCCGGCCATGGTTCAGAAAAGCAATATCAAGCATGCCCTCTCGACTCTCGCTCGCTTGCCCTAAGCCGAATGAGGGATGCTCAATCCAATCCTGTGATTTCCCGTTTCTCAAGGTTTGTTTTTGCCGGCATTGCGTTTGCCGTTTCCACAAAGCGATCAACCGCATCCCCGGAGTCAGCCAAGTATCGGTGTCGCGAATGTGAAACCTTTTGGAGTGATCTGCGTTTGGCAGCACGTGAAGGTCGAGGAAGCACGGTTTTCCTTGTCCAGCCGCGCCAGCAGCATTACGTACCCTGCGCTCGTGCTGAACCGGGTCAATCTGCCAGCGCACAAGGAAGTAAGCAAGCCGCACTGTGGCATGTTGGCCTGTTCTGCGTGATCCGCGACCTACGCTAAATCACGCCGCGTGGCCCAGAATCGCCAAAACTTTAGGAACCTTTGACCCGGAACCATTTGGCGATACGCTTTCTGGTGGGATGGAAGTCCAAGCTCGAATTCTGGCCATACGTGGCAATCGCGATCTCGCTAGTCGGGCTGGTGTACCTGATGGTGAGGTCGATTCGCATACCGCCGAGCGATGCGCCCCAACGAGGTACGCCACTAGTCAAGGCATCGTGAAACCTCTACGGTTCGGACGCTGGGAGACATTTCCCGTCGTTCCGGTCGGCTCCATGCTACTTCTGTAATCTTCGCACCCTGACAGTCGGGCGTGTATTCTGTTCCAGTCAGATCCCAAGATGTGATACCCCCATGACAAATTCTCTCGCGGCTGGCTTCTCGTGGATCGCACTCCACTGGTGGGTCATCTTGATCATTTGTGCTCTCGTGATTGCCCCCATATGCATCCGGGGTCTTGAAAGCAACGAGGCCCGACTCGAACGTGCGCGGCGTAAGCAGAAGAGGCAACTCCGAACGCTCGCCAATAAGATTGTGAGCTACGGGCAGAACGTGCATCAACGCTATCCGACCGGGGACGTGGTCGTCAGCGAGGCAGACTTATCTGAACAACTACGTGACCGCTCGGATGCCGTAGTCACGGCCCTCAACCTGCTGCTAAATGAGCAGAAAGTTCAAAAGGCTCCGCTGCGCGGATATTGGAAGCTGAACGTGTGAGCAATGCGCTGAGAACCGGCGTACTACGTCTTCGTGCTCTGTTTCTGATGGCGAACGTAGGTCCTCCCCCACGTTTTAATTCGGAGATCAGGTCTGTCGCAGCATGCACTGGCTTGACGGATTGTTTTCCGAGCCACGCTGACCGCACTGGATAACCTTCGCGCAACTCAGACCAGCAGCCATATCCGTCCACGACTCGGTCAAGCAGAATTGGGTCTTCCGTTTCCGTCGAGTCTGCCTGCATACGCCAATTTTCGCCGAATTCCCGATCGGTTGCGAGTCCGATCACCGAGTGTCCAATCGAGGTGCGCCAACCATCAGCGGCACTCGTTCAGTTCTTGCCTCGCGCATACAATGACGCCATGAAAGACCTGAACAATCGAATTGCTCTGGTGACAGGCGGCAGTCGCGGAATTGGAGCCGCAGTTGCTATCGCGTTGGCTGGGGCTGGTGCCCATGTCGCCGTGAACTATCGCGAACGAGCCCACGCTGCAAATGGAGTCAGTCGCACAATCAGCGAGATGGGGAGGAAGGCAATCACGATTCAAGCCGATGTGTCGGTCGCCGTAGACGTGAGGCGCATGGTCGCGGACATTGAGGCGCACCTTGGTGGGATCGACATTCTCGTTAACAATGCAGGAATAGCCCATCCGCGCAAATTGGACGAGATCACGGAGGCGGAATGGGACAAAGAACTCACCGTCAATCTAAAGTCGGTGTTCTTGGTGACTCAAGCTGTGGCCGGCGGTATGCGACAAAGGAAATGGGGAAGGATCATCAATATGTCCTCGGTCGCTGCCCAGACGGGCGGGGCCGTGGGGGCGCACTACGCCGCGTCCAAGGCGGGCATCATAGGGCTGACCCATTCTTGCGCCTCGTCGCTCATTGGAGACGGAATCACCGTGAACGCCATTGCTCCCGCGCTGATTGAGACGGACATGGTGACCAGCAACCCAAATGCGAGTCCGAGCCTTATCCCGATGGGGCATTTTGGCTCGGTGGCCGACATCGCATCCGTGGCTGTGATGCTGGCTATGAACGACTACATGACCGGGCAGACGATTTCAGTCAATGGTGGCTGGTATATGAGCTAGTCCGCTTGACCAATTCACGCTTCGTACTGGATGATCGAGACGCGTGGACGCTGAACAGACCATTGCCGAAATCGAGTGGCTAGAGCACACCTTCGCAGTGCCGGACACGAGACCCCTGAGCCCGAGTGACCTCCTGGCTGCGAATCGAAGACACGACGAAATGCTCGCTCACAGCCCGTGGTTTCGACTTTGGCAGCGGTACGGGGCTTGCTCCCGCTCGTGAACGCGTTTTGGCCGCCCTATGGCTTAAGGTCTACCAAGGACTTTCCCTTGTCGAATTAGTCGGTAACTTCGGAGGGTACCATGTCGCCACGTACACCTTTTCTCAGCAGGCTGATCGGGCTGTACGCCATTCTCGTTGCTCTATCCATGTTCAGCCGAGGACAAGCCAGCGCGGAGACGGTAGCAGCCCTTCTTCAGAACCCGTCAATGGTATTCGTCCTCGGCGTAGTCATGCTGGCCGCTGGGTTGGCAATGGTTCTCGCGCACAACATCTGGTCGGGTGGTGCGCTCGTGGTTGTAGTCACCCTCGTCGGTTGGATGACGCTGATCAAGAGCTTGGTGTTTTTATTCCTGCCTCCCGAGATGGAGGCGAGGCTGTTTCTTGAGCGGCTTCACTACCAGCAGCTTTTCTATTTCTATTGGGCTCTTCCTCTCGTCCTCGGCCTCTACCTGACTTATGGCGGATTCAGGTCACCGCCACAGTAGCCAGTACTCGGCAAGGCTCCCAAGCACGAGGAGTCGACGGTTCCAGTATTTTGTTTGAATCACGTCGCATACCAGTCCGAGTGCGGCGACCGGCCTCTACAGGAGAGACATTGTGTCGAAGTCCATAGGTGGAGGCAAGCCGGGCAGAGCCGCCACTGCGCTCGCTTACGCAGAACGGTTAGGTCGTCATTTCAGCAATATCGTAGAGTGGATGTCTTGGCCAGACACTGAGCTTCGTCAAGTACTGAAGGCGCGGAAGAGGATCGCGATCCAGGACTGGCAAACTTCCTGCGACTGGCGGCGGCGGATTCTGATCGCTTGGGTCACTCCGCACATCCGTCGCTGCCAAGC
>Ga0210406_10002548_pt1 | contig 20678 bp, 20 predicted proteins | sample IncBWC30MmetaG_FD_155454 | JGI IMG/M metagenome (GOLD analysis project Ga0210406, IMG submission 155454) | Forest soil microbial communities from Barre Woods Harvard Forest LTER site, Petersham, Massachusetts, United States - Inc-BW-C-30-M | ecosystem: Environmental > Terrestrial > Soil >... | reverse complement strand
CATATTTTATTGTGTGAACTCCATATCCAATCGTAGGGTTGGAAACAGTATGATTCTTGCTGTCTTTACCATCGAAGAACCATAATTTGCATTCTGGTGACACTTGAAGTGTGAGCCGATGCAACTCTCGCATGTCACTGCGTTTTGGCTCCGGTTGGCTGGTAATGTACTTCTTGATTTGTTCTCGTACGTTCATATGTTCTGCTCCCTAGTTGCGCGCACGAGATTATACGACGTTTAATCCTTCTCCCCTTTCAAGGGCGAATGGTCGCCCTGACGGTCACCGTGATTTACTGGCCGGAGCCCGCGCCTGCAACCGAGCCAGCACTTTCTTCAGTGGGCAGGGGGAATTCGGGCGTGAACCGGGTCCGATGCTCTCACTCGCCGGGCAGCGGTCGATCAATATGCGGTTGTCCGAAGCGCCTTCCCCGGAACATGCCAACTGACACCAGGCCTCGCGAAATGGTTCGTACTGTCCGATCGATCCTTCTCTGTGGATGTGGCGACGGCTTGCGCCACGAATATTGCGGTCACCGCCATGACAACCAGCATGCTGCGCTTGGAGATATGGAGTGGGAACTTCATCTTGGATACTCCTCGAAAAAGGCTGGGGTTTCGATGTTCGGGCCGGCGCCGCAGTTGCCCGCCTGGCGGAGTCAAGCACCCGCTGAACCTAGGGTTAGTCGGGACGCTTTCTAATGTTGTCTCCCGAGCCCGCAAACAAATCGGGCCGCCTCGCGGCGGCCCCTGATTTGCCTGGCTGAATGCTGAATGCTAAGTGCTAACAACCAACTGCTGTCGTTCCTCTTACTTCTTTCCCGCCTTCGCTTCCGCAGCCTTCTTCTGCTGTTCAACAGTCCACGGCGGAACGATGGCATTCTCTCGGGCATAAGCCACGACTTGTCCCAAATGCTCGTGTGCGTCGGCGACCAGAATATAGATGACGTCCCCCGCGTTCGCCTGCGGGCCCAGCTTCGGGAGCAGTTTCGCGAAGTCCGCGTTGGCCATGCCGTTGATGGCCTTCTGCGTGAACTCCCACGACTTGTTCAGTTCCGCCACCAGCTGCGCTCTATCAGTTGTGGATTTTTCATACGTCTTGCCATCGAATCCCGCCGGCAGCTCGGTTCCCATCAGATTGAGAATCTGGTAGCGCTCGCCGGAAACGTGCAGAAATACTTCCGCAAACGACCGCGAGTCCGCCGAAGGACGCCATGTGAGTTTGTCGGCCGGCAAGGCATTCGCCAGATCCACAAATTTCTTCTGCACCACTTGAAGGTCCACCAGCGACTGCCCTTTCAGGTCGTAGCTGGGGGCGGTGTGGTCGGTTGTGGTGTCTGTGCTCTGCGCCCTTGCCCCAATCGCTCCCGCCAGACTCACCACCAGAAATAAGGCTGACAAAAACACTCTCTTCATGTTCATTCCTCCTCAGGAAAGCAGCTCAGAAAATCCGCCCGGAAACCCGATTCAGCAGAGCGGCTGGCTTCCTTAGACGAGGGAACCGGGAAAACGGCCCTCGCTAGCCCTCAATTCGTACAAAAAAACCCGCTTCTCGCGAAGCGGGTCATTTACGACGAAAGTCCATTCTCTAAGAGCCGTTCTGGCACATGGTCAATCCCTCACCCTGGAAGGTGAAGAAGCCATTCACTGACGTGCTCGGTGGAGCGCCGAAATAAGGTAGTGTCACCAGGTCTTGCAGGTTGTAGGTGAACCCATTCAAGACATAGTGATACGATCCGAAGTTCGCGTTGTTCTCGAGCGGATCGCCCACTTCCAGAATCCCGCAGGGCGTGTTGTTGCCGTTGTAGTTCACCACTAGCGGATCGTCCGCCCACTCGCCCACCTCATGCGACAACGCGGAAACGTCCTGGGCAAAGTCGCCGGGATGGTCCACGTACGTGGCATGCGAATAGGCTTGAAGGTTGCTCAGGTTACCTTCCGAGCTGTGGTAGCCGCCAATGCAGCACTGGCCGCCCTGCGTCAGGTAAACGTCATAGGTCAGAAAGATTGGCAAGGTGTTTTGCGTCACTCCCAGCCGGCTCATGATTGCCGGCAGTTGCGCGTCAAACCAGTTAATGTCAACCAGTCCGGCGGTGAATCCGAACGGGGACCCGGTTGTCCCGTAATTCCTGGGCGGACTCAGCGTCTGCTCCGCCAGCACCGTCGGTCCTCCCAGCAGCAAGTGGTAGCTGCTGTCGGTTTGCACGGTTCCCCAGAAGTTGGCGCGCTGGAATGCGTCAATGTACTGGGTTGTTCCCACGTTGACCCCACCCTGAACGTAGGTTGTGGTCTTGTCGAAGATAGGCGACGTGGTTGTGTTCGTGATCACCGTTTTTCCATTCGACAGCACGTGCGCGGGATCAAACGTCGTCTTCACACCCCGCCGGTTCGTGATTACAATCTTCACCGGGATGATGTAAGTCGTCACTGTCGTCGTCGCGTTCGTCGACGGCGCGGTTCCGACCATGTTATAGCTGTAGTTGGTCCCGCCAGAATTGAAGGAACCGTTCCACGTTTGCAGACTCGAGGCCGGCAGAGGTGTTCCGGGGATCACTCGCGCCGGGAGCACTACAAATTTCGGTTTTACTGAATCCTGGTTCCATTGCATGCCATCATCTTGTGCAACAGCGCCAGCAGTTAAACAACCGCAAATTAACAGGGTAAGTGCAAACCACCGTACACAACGTCCCTTCATGTGCTTTCTCCTTGCGACGTGATTTAAGTGGCGAACCCCATTCGCGATAGTCTTCCACGGATACAAGTCACCCGACACCGGAAGACAGACTCTGATTCTCCCTTGTGATGTTATTGATGTCAACGCAAAAACTCAGGCGTTACCAAGCCCTGCCGAAGCATCTAAAATGCTTTTCATGACTGCCAAAGCCACCGGCCTCGTCCCCATGGCCTTTGTCGCGGACGTGCAACGTTCCATCGACTTTTACGCCCTGCTTGGTCTCAGCCTTCGCGGTACTTTCAAGAATCCCCAGGGAAAGTTGGTGTGGGCGCACGTGCAGTGCGAAGGGGCTGAACTCATGTTTTCCCTTGCTTCCGACCCGGTCATCCCCGGCCAGCAAGCCGTGCTCTTTTATCTTTATTCTCCCGATCTCGTTGCCCTGCGCGACCACTTGCTCGCCCAGGGTGTGAAGGCGCTACCGATCAGCTATCCCCAGTACATGCCCAAGGGAGAAACCCGCGTTGAGGATCCCGACGGCTACGTCCTGCTGATCGGTCAATCAGGCTGATTACTGCCGGTTACCGCTGTGGGTAGCCGAAGTTCCCACGGAAACTAAACATCTGCGTTCCCCGGTAATCAGCGTATGATGAGGACATGCCCTGCCTTTCAGAACACCTCATCAGCCTTCGCCAGGAAATCACCGATCTGCGCAAATTGAATACGTTGTGCTCGGAAAAGAGCGATCCCAACCTCCAGGATCAGTCTGCGCTCGAACTGCGCACCAACCGCTTGCGCGAAATCAAGCTGGAGCTATCCAAGATGCTAAATCCCCCGACCGATCCCAAGATCTGGTGGGATGGCCGTCCCGGCCCTAACCAGGCCCGAACCTAGTTGAGGGGATGGCTTTCCATCCCTACCTGGATGGTTCCCAAAGCTAGATGCGATTGCCATCCGGAGATGATCTAGTATTCCGCGGTTTTCTCGATTAGCACCGCTTATGCTCTTGAGATGGCCAAGGGTTTCAGCCATATTCTTCACTAGATAATTAATCTGCCCAGTTCGCGGTTTGTCCTTGATGTCATCATCAGCTCTTGAGTAGTCGAAAGACGCGATTTTCCATTGACATGCGGGGCGTTCTCGGATAGATTCTGTTGCCGCAGTAGATGTACGCCCCGGGAGCAGTTCACTTCTTCGCTGGAGGCACCTCGCATGTCCCGCTTCGTCCGTTTTTCGTCTCTCTCTCCCCCTGTCTGTGTTCTATGTTGTTGCTAACCTCTGGCGCCGTGGCTCAGACTGCCCAAGACGTGACTACCCAGCACAACGATACCTATCGCACGGGGGGTGTACTGCCAGAGTAGGCCGAAAGGGCCTGTAGTCACCGTGCCGGGAGTTAGGACGGACTCGTGCTGTTGCCACTGGGTACCACGTAAAGTTCGAAACCCCCACGACATTCAATGGAAAAGTATTTGCTGGCGCGCGGAACGAGTCGAATACAGGCGGATTGGTTGACGTTTGGGGCCTATGTAGCGAAATTGGCGGGCCGTGTCTAGAGTAAAGGAGCCATCTGTCATGAAAACTCGATTCTTTCTACTTGTGCTGCTGTTAGTGGCATCGCTGGCCCCGCACGCCATCGGGCAATCTCTGGCGGAGGGCTCCCGGCCCCCGACGGTCCCGATCTTGCCTTCGTCGCCGCCCGGCGTGAACTGCTCGCCCGCCCCGTGCGTTTTGCCCGCGATGCTTGCCTCGGAGGGAACCAGCGCTGATATTTACGCTCCGGTCGCCGTGAACCCAAGAAATCCGGCGCAGCTGATTGTGGGAAGCGATGACGGGAACTGTGGTATATCCACTCATGTCGGCTTCCATGTGTCGAGCGACGCCGGATCAACCTGGAGCACGACTTGCCTCCCCTTCCTCACGGCGTTCGGACAGGGTTTTGAGCCCGGCGACCTTCCTCTTGTGGGGTATGATCTAAAAGGGGCAGCCTATATCGCTGCGTATTACCAGGTTCCTGGGCCTAACGGGCCCTCGCTCATCGCCATCGAGAAATCAACCGACGGCGTCAACTGGAGCACGCCAGCTGTAGCCCTGGGCAGCGACAGCTCGCTGATCTTTTATGCGTCTCTTGCAGTCGATCAGACGCAGAGCAGCCCTTACGCCAACAGCATCTATGTTCTCGGCATCAACTTCGCAGGGCCGACTCAAGTCTTAGTCTCGCGCTCGCGCGACGGCGGAAACACATGGACTACGGCGCAGCTGGCCACAACTCCCAACGCAGATGAGTATAACCCCAGTCTGACCATCGGCGCGGATGGCACCCTCTACGCCGCGTTGATGCGCTGCACACTTGATGAGCTGGGGTTTCTCTGCGCCAACGACACGGACTACATGGTGTTCTCAAAGTCGAGCGACGGCGGCGTCACCTGGTCGCATCCCAAGGTGGTCAGGAGCGTTCACGAAGTGCCAGACAGCTGTGGGTGCTACCCTTTCGGAACAATACCAAACACCACCGTATACCCGACCAACACACCCGCGCTGGGCATAGACAACAGCAGTGGACCATACTCCGGACGCCTGTATGCGACGATGTTCGAGTGGACGGGCACCTACATGCGGGTGCTGGTGATTCATTCGTCGGATGGCGGCAACACCTGGTCGAAGCCAGTCCCGGTGGCCCCGGCGAGCGAGACCCACGACCAGTTCTACCCTTGGATTTCGGTGAGTCCGAGCGGACTGGTTGGCGTGAGCTGGTTTGATCGGCGCAACGATCCTGCGAACGTCGACTATCAGGCCTACGCCGCAATTTCCTCCGACGGCGGCGAGAGCTTCCAGACCAATGTGCAGTTGACGACTGCATCTTCGAATCCTGACAACAACGGCTACGACCACTCCCTGGGCCACTATGCCGGCAACACCTGGGACGGCCCCAACTACTTCATCGCTGCGTGGATGGACACCAGCAACGGCATCGGCAGCCAGGACTACGTCGGCGGCATCCGGCTGAAGTGAGGCTCAAGCGTGGGATTCTAAGAAACGACTCGGACCACCTTAGGGGTTATAGCGAACAATGGCCCTACATCTACGGGCCGCGCGGTCAACGAGTGCTAACGCGATGTCCCGACAAGGACGGTTTTCAGTAGTGTTTCCACACCGTTCCAGGTGATCTGCACGCCAATGCACAACAGCACGAACGCAACAATCCTCAGGATGCCGTAGGCCGTCTGCGCTGAAATTCGCTCCGTGATTTTCGGGGCATAGCGGTAACTGACAAGGACGGTCAAGCTTAAGGCCACCACTGCCAGAGAAATCCCCACGTGAGCCATGACATCGTCAAGCGCACCCCGCTTCGCCGAAGCCTGCGCGCTCAGTGTCAACATCACCACGATGCAACCCGGGCCCACGGTTAACGGAAACGTGAGGGGATAGAAAACCTTTTCTTCGACGGATCCGAAGCCGGCTTCTCCGACTTCTGCTCGTTTGGGATCAGTTTCTGTCTCCGGTTCTTTCAGCAGACCCCATCCCATGCTGGCCAGCACCAGTCCTCCGGCAACCTGCACCACGGGAAGCGATATCCCGAAGAACTCCAGCAGCGCGCTACCCACCAACTCGACCACCAGCAGGAAGAGCGTCGTTCGGATTGCGATTTTCCGCGCCAGATCGCGGAAAATGGATATGGGTGCGCTTCCTACGATGTCGAGCAACAGCAACGCCGAGCCCAGCGGATTAATCACTGGCAGCAGTGCGCTTAACGCCAGCGCGAAGAACTTGATGAACAGGGGTACGCTCCCCATATAGCGAGACAGAATAACACCTGCGGGAGTGTTTCAACGGACGACGGAGGCCAGCTTCAATTCGGGCGGGCGCTCGATGGATCGGTCAGCTCGATTAACTTTCCCGGCGGATATTCTTCAGGAGTAAGAGGAGTCTGCGGTTCGGGGTTCACGATGGTCAGAACTTCGCCGTTGACCACCCCGCGCACCAGCAGGCGGTCCCCTTCTACCTTAACCACCCGATACTGCTGGTCAAAAATCGATTTTTCCGGCTCTTTCATTCGCTGGTTAGATGCGCAATTTCCAATCGGCGATTCTCACACCTTCGCGGCATCTACTGCAACTCGCGATGGGTATACTATGCTCGCAGTTCCTGACATTAAGAAGGAGAATCGGCGGTCATGCGTTATCTGGCTCGATTCCTATTCGCAATAATTTTGGCCTCTGCGGCGGTTCGAAGCGCATCCGCGCAAGGGTCGCCGGCCGACGGCTGGGCTTACTACGGCCACGACGCTGGCAGCACCCGCTATTCTTCTTTAACACAAATCAACCGTCAGAATGTCTCCCAGCTCAAAGTCGCCTGGGTTTTCCACTCTGGAGATATTTCTGACGGCAACGGCGGCAAGAAGCGTAGCGGCCTGGAAACCACCCCGATTTTTGTGGACGGCACTTTGTATCTGACCAGCGGGTTCAATCGGGTGTTTGCCGTAGACGCGGAAACCGGAAAGCAGCGCTGGGTTTACGATCCCATGATCGAGCTCGCGGGAGACTATGGAGACGGTCTGATCAATCGCGGCGTGGCAACCTGGCTCGATCCCTCGCGCAAGAAAGGCAAGCCCTGCTATCGGCGGATTTTCGAAGCCATCCTGGATGCGCGCCTCGTTGCCCTCGACGCCGCCACCGGCGAGCCCTGCATGGACTTCGGCAACCGTGGGCAAATCAGCCTGCGCGATGTGCCCCGTTACGCACCTGGGCAATATCACATGACCTCACCACCCGCAGTGATCGACGACATCGTCGTCGTGGGTTCCGCGATCGACGACAACTCGCGCGTTGACATGCCCAGCGGCGTGGTACGTGCCTTCGATGCCCGCAGCGGCGCGCTGCGCTGGAAATGGGAGCCTCTGCCGCCCAACGAACCTTCATCCGCGGGCGACGGAAAAACCTGGCGCACCGGAGCCGGTAACGCATGGATGGCCATGGTGGTGGATCCGGAACGCGACCTGATCTTTGTGCCCACCGGCAGCCCCAGCCCGGACTATTACGGAGGGTTGCGTCCCGGCGACGACAAGTGGGCGGATTCGGTGGTCGCGCTGCGCGCGAAAACCGGAGAAATGGTCTGGGGATTTCAGTTGGTCCACCACGACCTTTGGGACTACGACACCGCCGCGTCGCCTCTGCTTACCACATTGCAGCACGATGGAAAAAGCGTGCCGGTTGTGATCCAGGGCAACAAGACCGGCTTTCTGTATGTGCTGAATCGTGACACCGGCATTCCCGTATTTCCCGTGGACGAACGCCCCGTGCCGCAGACTGACGTGCCGGGGGAAGTAACATCCCCGACGCAGCCTTTTCCGCTCGCGCCTCCAGCTCTCGTCCCCCAGAAATTTTCCGCCGATGACGCCTGGGGCATCACCCCGGAAGATCGCGACTACTGCCGCGATCGCATGAAGACCTTGCGCAACGACGGCATTTTTACACCGCCGAGTGTACAAGGGTCGCTGACGGTTCCCGGCAACATCGGCGGCATGAACTGGAGCGGGTATGCTTACGATCCGCAGCACAGCTTGCTGGTGGTCAATACCAATAACCTGCCGGCCAAGGTGCGCGTGATCCCAGCCGACAAATTCTGGGACGAAGTCGACAAAAACGCAGAAGATGGAGATTACAATCGCCAGGCAGGTTCACCCTTCGGACTCTTTCGCACATTTCTGTTCGCGAAGGCCCATCATCTGCCGTGCGTCCCTCCGCCATGGGGAACGCTCGCCGCAGTGGACATGACTGCCGGCACCATCCGCTGGCAGGTCCCGCTTGGCTCATTGGCCCCCGACACTCCCGCAGTCCCGCAAGGAGCCCCGAGCCTCGGCGGGCCCATCGTGACCGCCGGAGGTCTCGTATTCGTTGCGGGTACTGTTATTGATCCAACCTTTCGAGCCTTCGATGTCGAGACTGGCAAGGAAATCTGGAAGACGCAACTCCCCACCAGCGGCGCGGCTACGCCCACGACCTATCAGACCCGCCCCGGCGGTAAACAGTTTGTGGTTATCGCTGCCGGCGGGCATGCCAAGGTGACCGAGGAAAAACAGACCGACGAGATCGTCGCTTTCACACTACCCTGACGGAGCAAAACATGCGCATTCTCGAAATCCTAAGCGGCTTAGCAGTGCTGCTCTTTGCCTTGTTTTTCGTCCACGTAATGCACCACTTCTATACTCACTCACTTGACCACAACCTGATTTTTTGGGCCGGGATGCTCACCGCCGTTGCGCTCTGGATTCTATCCATCATCGGCGGATGCTTACTGCTCAGGCGCAGCCGCTGATCGCATCCGCTACACGTATTTGAACGGCCGCAATGCCAGGGTCTTCCAAAAGTATGCCAGGATGATCACACTCGCTACCGCGGCATACGCGCACCACAATGACGTAAACGCGTACCGCTTCACCGCCATCACCGCAAGCAGAATGATCAGGTTGGCCGCCCCGAAAATCACCATGTCCTTCTCTTTCGAAAAAAACAGCGTACCGCAGGTCGCGATCACATACAGGATCGCCACCGCCAAATTATTCGTCGCCGGATTGACATACACGAGAGTGTTTGCTTTCACAGACACTTCAAACGAATAAGCGGTCAGCGCCCACAAGATATACAGTCCCGTCGCCCCGCCAATCACGAGGAATGGCGCCATCCTCTGCCGGCTCTTTGTTGTAGGCTCGAACAGCCACACGCTGAGCGGTATTAGAAAAGGTAAAAGCCCCTGCGCATATAGCATGAAAGCCGCACCCATCGCGTGCGTAACCTCCGGCGAAAGCACGCCGTCCAATCCGAGCCAGACGAACCCCTCAATGAACTGATGAACAGCGAACAGCAAGGGCAGTGCTGCAAACAGCAATTCACGCCGATGCCGCACTTTTGTCAATGTGATCACGCCTACGGTCCCCAGGATTCCGCTACCCGTAAAGTTGGCCATCGCCGAAAAACACATATCCCCTCCCCTGCATGCAGTGTTGGAAATGATAAGGCCTTCGGATGAATTTACCCAGGCAGCCCAAAGCCTCTTTGCGCCCTTTGCGAATCTCTTTGCGTTGTTTGCGGTTAAAGCTTTGCTTAGAGCAGCCGTTCCCACTGTAGCCGCGTGATCAACCACTTCTCTTGCCGATCAACTCGATTTTCCAGCGAACCCGCGCCCCATCCTGCGCATCTTTAGGAAAAGTACCAAACGGAGGTTGCATTATGCGTTTTCAATGGGTTGGCATTTTCGTGGTTATTTCTGTCGTGTCTCTTGCCGCCAGCGCAGCGGCCCAGTGGAATCAAGTTAATTTCAGCGCCGGTGCCGGATTCAGTGTCCCCGCGGAATCGTCTTCCAACAGCGTGAATACCGGCTGGAACCTCGATTTCCGCGGCGGCTACAACGTCACCCGCCATCTGGCGCTCGACCTCGACTTCAACTACAACCGCGCCGATCTCAACAATGCCGCGCTCGTCCGCGCACAAGAACCCGGAGGGCACGTGAGCATCTGGTCGCTGACTTTCAATCCTGTCTACCATTTCCTGCGGCCGCGCGCCCGCTTCAACGCTTACGTCACAGGAGGCTACGGCCTCTATCATCGTGACCTCACCTTTACTCAGCCAGTGATCTTCAGCACATTCTTCTGCGACCCATTCTTTGGCTGCTTTCCGGGCACATTTACCACCAATCAGGTGATTGCGTCTTTCGACACTTACAAAGGCGGATTCAACGCTGGCGCCGGGCTCGAGTATCGCATCGGAGATTCACATCTCAAACTCTTCAGCGAATCCCGCTACCAGCGTATGTTTACCACCAACGGCCACGATTTAACCTACATCCCGACGACCTTCGGATTCCGGTGGTGAAGAATTGTTGCGGACGGGTTGCCTGTGTCTCGGCGCCTTCGCGAGACATGGGCATTCAGGTTATCTCTGTCCGAACATAACCAACCCTCACTGTCGCAACGGAGGCGTGGAAGCCGGTTTCGCCGAAAGCCAGGCTGCCGCAGTCAAAGCTAGCGTAATCACGATTGAGAAAACGATGGGAATAATAAAAAAGTATTTCCAGTCCAAAACCGTGATGGCGGCAAAGCAAAGGGCGAACGTCCACGCCGTGCCGCGCATCTTCGCCAAAGACTCTGGCGGAAGGCCCGCCGAGCTGCCACGCCAATACCGCCGCGAGTAGAAGAATCACGCTGATAGTAAGTCCGAACCCAACATAAAAATCCCAATAGGTCCGGTCAAACCCCAGAATGTAAAAGTGAGTTGACCGCATGGGGCCAAGATCCACTGCCCACGCGGGATCGGACCACGGAAAACCAGAGGTATGTCCGGCATCAAGAAGCAGGAGAAGAACAGCGGCGATTCGATAGAACATAGATGCTCGCATGGTTGCCTCCAGGGGTCACCTCAGCGGGCACCATCCCCCGCGCGGTTCAAACTGTACCATTAACAGAATTGCGATGGGAAAGGGCCGGCTGCTCCATGTCTCGACGCATTTGCAAGACGTGAGAACCATCCCTTCCTACTTCCTCATCAAATCCCAAGCTTCACGATAAACCTCCCACTTCGCGCGTTTACACTCGATGTCCGGATGAAATCTCAAACTCCGCGGCGTGTGGCCCGCCGCTTATCCCGACGGTTTGGTTTGAACCGGGGTGCCCCGCTCCTTGGCGCTTTTCCAAGGGGCGGGCGTAGCCATCACGAGCCTCGGCCGGGCACCCCCATCCTCGCCGCCTTTGCGAGACATGGACATTCGACAGAGGCGGATGCACCACAATGGTGTATGATGGTGCTACCATGCCAGTCGCCAAACGAACCCACGCAAAGACGACCCGCTCCAAACACGTCCGGCGAAGCGTAACCTTGCCAACCAAGATAGCCAGACAGGTCGAGAACTTGGCCAAACAGCGCGCCCTCAGCGATAACCGTGTGCTGGTGGAACTCATCGAACAGGGAATTGAAGCCCAGCAGCAAAAAGAAAAGACATTTTTTCAGTTGGCCGAACGCTTTCGCGCCGCCAGCGATCCCGAGCAGGTCAAGCAGTTGGGCAATCAGTTGGGACGCTTCGTTTTTGGCGAATAGCTCCGCATTGACCCAATGAAGATCGAGACTTGGTCTTGGCTCCCCTCCGCCGTTCGCGACCACCTGGTCGAACGCATGCACGACCGCAACATCAGCCTCGAAGACCTGAACCAGCTTCGTATTTGGATGGAATCGGGACCTGAGGTTCCAGACGGACCGTGGTACAAGGACTTCGGCTCCTTCAAGTTATGCGGCGAAAGCAAATACCCGAAGACCTTCCTTCTCGCAGGCCAACCCGCCAAGGGCCAAAAGCTATAGATTCGCGGCCGGAAAACCCGGAAAAATCCTCTCGGCAAGCCCTACACGCGCCCCGCCTGGGCAGGATTTTGAGGTTTTGCTGAATGCTGAGTGCTGACAGCTGAGTGCTGAATGCGGGTGCCCGACGTCTCGCCGCCGTTGCGAGACACGGGCATTCAAGTCACTACTGACACTTCCCCATGCGCCCGCCGCGTAGGCCTCACCACGATCTCTACATCCTGTCCCAGCGCCGTGAGAAAGTCCATGAGCCGCTCCACCGAAAAAGCCCCGGCACGATTACGCATGAGCGCCGAAACGTGGGGCTGCTTGATTCCCAGAATCTTTCCGGCTTCGACTTGCTTGAGGCCGCGCCCTCGGATCAGACGATAAATCTGTAGCGTGAGCTTGGCTTTTACCAACTCCTGTTCGGGATAAGGTACACCGAGGTCGGCAAAAACATTGCCACTGCTTTCTTCTGCGCGGACCTTCCTTGTAATTGTCTTAGTCTGGTTTCGCACTTAGTTCTGCCTTTCCCTATGCAGGCGCTCGGCTTCCGTCAGCCGCTGCCTTATAAGCTCAAGTTCTCTCTTTGGTGTAGCGATCCCTCTTTTCGATTTTTTCTGGAAGGCATGCAAGACGTAAACTGCTTCCGCAAACTGAACCGTATACACAGCCCTCCAAGTGTCGCCGCGATGCGGTGCGACAATTTCCAACAGCGACCCTCTGCCAAACCCTCTCAACGGCTTCGCCGAGGGATCACTCTCCCCTTGCTGGGCGGCATACAGCGACTGGCCGATATCGCGCCGGACCTCCCGGGGAAATCTCCGCAGCTCTCTTCGGCTAGATCCCATCCAGACTATCGGCCTTTCCGATTCCACATTATACATGAATACGTATGTCCGTATATCTGGTCAACGCGGGACCGGCAGGCTCCCGGGTCCTCAAAATGGGGCTTGCCGTCCGGCAAGACGCTTGCGGCCGGAGGGCATGGGGGAAGACTAGCGCCCGATCTCCTCGAAAGATGTGACGGCTGAACCTTGGCGGGGGTCTTTAGGGTTTGGCTGAACGCTGAGTGCTGACGGCTGAAGGCTACGTTCCCCTAATCATTTCAATACTTTACCTCCCATTCACTGCCCAATCCCACCATTAAACCCCAATTTTGCGCCGTTCATTGGGATATACGTGCCTTATACCTTGCCCCATCAATAGGATAGTGACAACGAACCTGCGGGAGAACTCTATCTAGGGCTGTCCCAAGGGTGAAGGTCAAGACAATCAGATTCTCGGCAGGGACGTAACCTGGTTACGTCTCCGGGTGAATGCAGGTAGGTAGGAGTCAACCCAGGGGTGGGCTTTGCGCCCAACTCCCAGTGAGCGAAAGCGAGAAAAATGCACAAACCGATTAAGTATGTGGAGAAAGTTGCAACTGTGGCCGCCACCGGAGCCTTTGCGGTGTTCGCGCGGCTCAATCGCATCAAGCCCAATCCTTCTCCCACGCCCAAATGGTCTGACAAGCCGCTGCTCAAGTCCTACGAAAAGTCGAAGCCGCCGCTCGGCTGGCCGCGCTCGACGGATTCGCTTTGTCCCAAGTGCGTGCCCGAAATTCGCCAGCAGATTCTCGACGGCAAGCTGCCCGTCGATGTGCTGATGAACGAAAAAGTCGGCGAGATCAAAGCCACCATCATCGAGCGCGATGGCAAGATTCTGATGGTGAAGCAATGCCCCAAGCACGGCACCTTCGAAGACGTGATGTCGATCGATACCGAGTTTTCGAAGCACCTCGAAGACGTCTTCCCTGGGCGCGACATTAAGGCGCACAACGACGAAAAGCTACATCATCACGGATCTTCGACCGTGAAGTATGGCCGCGGATCGGTGCTGACCATCGATCTGACCAACCGCTGCAATATGATGTGTGATCCCTGCTTCATGGACGCCAACCAGGTTGGCTTTGTGCATGAACTGACATGGGAAGAAATCAAGACCATGTTGGATAATGCCGTGACCATCAAGCCGCGTCGCCAGATGAGCGTGCAGTTCTCCGGCGGCGAGCCGACTTTGTCGCCGTACTTTCTGGACGCAGTTCGTTACGCCCGCAAAGTTGGATACAACAGCGTGCAGGCTGCGACCAACGGAATTGAATTTGCCAAGAGTCTGGAATTTGCTCAACAGGCCGCCGAAGCCGGATTGCGTTACGCGTATTTGCAATTCGATGGCATCGGCAACGCCGCCAACGCTCATCGCAAAGTTGGCAATCTGTTCGACGTAAAGTTGAAGGCGATCGACAACCTGCACAAAGCCGGAGTGGAGATCGTGCCCGTAGTGACGATCGTGAATGGCATCAACAATGAGCAGGTGGGACGCATCATCCAGTTCGCGCTCGATAATCCGAAGAAGATCGGATTCCTGTCGTTCCAACCAGTGAGTTTCACCGGACGCGACGAAGCCGTAACCGATGAGCGCCGTCAAGCGCAGCGTTACACGCTCTCCCATCTCGCCCACGACGTAAAAGGCCAGACCGGGCTCGGTGAGCCTGCCCGCGACTGGTTCCCCATCAGCTTCATGGGAACTTTTTCTGACTGGGCCGACGTGATGCACGCCAACGACGCCAAAAACGACTGGGGCCAACTCTCCTGCGGTTGCCATCCTAATTGCGGGACTGGGATGGCTGTGATGATCGATAAAGAGACTAAGGAAGCGGTTCCGGTCACCGCGTTCTTGCACGGCGACCAATTGGCTAAGGACATTGCCAAGGTCAACGATGGAGCGCGCAGCAAATTCATTAGCGTGGTGGGGATGGCGCTTTGCTTGATGAAGAATTACGATCCGTTCAAGTCGCCGACGCATTTCAAGCTGATTGATCTGTTGCGGAAGTTTGACAAAAACTACAACGCCACTGGCAAGGACTATGGCAAGGTCGGGCCGGACCGCAGCATCGACGATGTCATGAAGCGGCGGCAGGATCGCTGGAACTTCCTGTTCATCGCGGGGATGTGGTTCCAGGATCTGTTTAACTACGACTTCCGGCGGACGGAGCAGTGCATTATTCCTTACGCCACGCAGGAAGGCGAGATTTCCTTCTGCGCTTACAACACGGGCGTGGGCTGGCGGAACATTATTGAGAAGATGCACATGACGGCCACGCTTACCAAGTGGTACGAGGAGCATGGACGGCATGAGATCTTCGCGGGCGGCAAGAATGTGAAGATGGAAGCCGAAGACCACAACCTGGTGCTGCGCGAAGGCATTGTTACGATGGAAGAGCAGCATGATCTGGACAAGCTGGGCATCGCCAAGAACTCGCGGGAAGAAAAGCTGCGAGCGCGGGATGCGAAGCAGGCAGAGGCGCGCGGTCCGAAGAAAAACGATGCGGCCTACGACGCACGGATGGCGTCGCTGTATCGGGAAGTGGTGTTGAAAGAGAAGCCAGTGCAATCGGAGAACGGATTCATTCCGCTGGGTGCATTGATGAAGCCGCAGGCTCCGAAGCCGGAAGTGGGTGAGCCGGTACTCGGAGATTAGTTTCTAGTTTCCGGTTTCCTAGTTTTAGAAGGGCCGCCGCGAGGCGGCCCGATTTGTTTGCGGCGGAAATGCCCAGGTTAGCGCCCCGAGACCAAGGGCGTTGCGCAAAAAGGAGGGCCAGTGGCCGAAGGGATGTCGCCACCCGCGAAGGTTCCAAGATTTGCACAGGCGGCGTTACATTTTAGAGACATTGTCCGTTGTTTTGTCTCCGGGTGTGTGGTAAAGTCCGGGCCAATCGGGGTCGCTCGGGTTGCTCGGAAGTTCAGAAATTCAGGGTTTTTTCCAAGCCATACGTGTGCCCCGGTGAACACAATCACTGAATAAGGAGACTAAATATGAGAAAGAGAGTTATGGTAGGGTCCTCCCTGCTCACGGCAATCCTGCTGGTTGTCGGCGCTTCGGTTGCGCTGTCGGCGTCGTCACCTAGCAGATTACTGGAGAACAGCCCAGTCCGTGGCGTCTCTAACAAGCAGGCTCCAGATCTGATTTTCAACCGCAAACTGATCAGCACGACGCAAAGTTACAGCAACAACGAGGCCACAGCCAATCCAGGATTCACGGCTTTGGACGGGGTCCTCAACTTCAGCTGTCCGGCGGCGACGTGTTCCGTGTCGGCGGAAGAGAATGCTCAGGTTACGGGCGCAACGTCCAGCAATCGGTGGGCGATCTGTCTGGAAGTGGACGGCACGTTCGTAGGCCAACCGAATTGCCCGTACCTTGGGTTCGTCCCATCGGACGGCTCGTTCCTCGGTGGATCGTTTACTCAGAACATGAGCGGCGTGACTCGCGGCGCTCATACCCTCCAAACGTTTGTGTACATGGATAACGGCGGAACACTGAGCATTTACAACGTCACATACCGCCTCTATACACCGTAGGGCAAGCACGACTTTCTGTCTTGGAAACGGGCGAAAACGCCCGTTTTTTTATTGGCTGTAATTGTGAGAGGGCAGGCCTGCCGACATACACCCGCCCAGCTCACAAAGGTTGTTACAGGTCACTTTCCTTTGTAGGTACGTGGCGAACCGATTCCGGCGCAAAGATCCCAACCGGTCTTGCAATTGGGATCGCCCGTGGTGATGTCGTAGAACGGGCCCTTATAGGCTTGGCCGTTGGCATACTCGCCGTAGATAAAGGAAAGTGCCTGATCGCTGGACTTTCCCAGGTGGCCGGCGGCGTTCACGATGCCGGCAAAAGTCGGGGAGGACCAACTGGTGCCGCCGACCTCGCCCCAACCCTGAAGATAGATGGCGGCGCAGCAGAAGTCGGAGGCGACGTCGGGGTATCCGCGAAAATTGCCGACAATGTTAGAGATAACGTTCTGATAAGCGGGGCGAGGCTCGTAAGGGCTGATGTCGCCGCCACCACCGTTGGTGTAGTACTGCTCGTTGAGGAAGTTGCCATTGTTATCACGGTTGAAGTAAGTGCCGCCGACCGAGACTACCTTGGGAGAGGCCGTGGGGTGGGAAGAGACGCCGATGCCGGAGTCGCCGCTGGAGGCGAAGTAGATGACGTTGGGGGCGGTGAAATACTTGTCATACTGCAACTCCTGGGGGAATTCTGGAATGCCCCAGCTCATGCTGACGACGCCGCCGCCATTTTGAGAAACCAACTTGCCGGCCACGGCGACGGCCTGCCAAGTGGGGTCAGTTGTGCACTGTGGGGTCGTGCACAGCACGGACTCGACCAAGAAAAGTTTGGCTTTTGGCGCCATGGCATGGGACCACTCGATATCGAGGGCTTCTTCGACTTCCCAATCCTGATAGACGGGAGGCTTGGTGCCGCCAGCATAGACAACGGTGAAGTCGGCGTCGGGGATGCCGAATTGAGCGGAGAAGGCATGCAAGTCCGACGCGGCGGTCGGGTAATCGCCGGCATCAACGATGGCTATAGCGCCGACTCCGCCGGTGGGTACGTTGGCGCTAGTGGCAATCGGGCAGCCCGAAGGGCCAGACACCAGTTGATATACGCACGCCAAAGAAGCGGGAGTTTCAGCGTCGGGCGGAGGCTGAGGCGTAAATTCGCGAGAACCGACGATGAAATAGTTGGTATTGATATGGCCGGGCCGTGGGACGCTGGACTCCGGGAAAATGATCTTTCGTCCATGAAAAGTTCCGGTTTGTTGTTCTTGTGCGGAACTGGACGAAAGGTACGCACCGAGTGAAAAGACAAGTCCAACCATCGCGAATATTACGAACGAACGCTTCATGCTGAATCTCCCTATATGGCCGCCGGGTGGCCCGACTGGCGCGGATCATTGTACACGGAGGATTGGAAGTTGCATGGAGACTTGCTTCCCATAAAGTGTGGGATTGGGTTGGCGGTTAGAAACGCCGGCAGAAGACATGATCCAGGCACTCGCCCCTTGCACAGAACGCAAGGAGCGGGGCGCCCGAACTGGTGGGATTGGGCGAATCACTTTCCTTTGTAGGTTCGTGGGGAACCGATACCGGCACAAATGTCCCAGCCGGTCTTGCAGTTGGGGTCGCCGGTGGTGATGTCATAGAACGGGCCCTTGTAGGCCTGGCCGTTGGCATACTCGCCGTAGATCAGGGTAAGCGCCTGGTTGGTGGACTTGCCCAGACGCCCGGCGGCATTCACAATCCCGGCCATGGTGGGTGTGGCCCAACTGGTGCCGCCGACCTCGCCCCAGCCTTGAAGATAGATGGCGGCGCAGCAGTAGTCGGCAGCGACGTCGGGATATCCGCGAAAGTTGCCGACGAGGCTGGAGATGACGTTCTGGTACGAAGGTCTGGCTTCGTAAGGACTGATGGTGCCGCCCCCGCCGTTGGTGTAGTACTGTTCGTTGACGAAGTTGCCATTGTTATCGCGATTGAAATAGGTGCCGCCGACGGCGACCACGTTGGGAGAGGCAGCCGGGTGGAAGGGGAAGTTCAAGCCGAAATCACCGCTGGCGGCAAAATAGACAACTCCGGGTGCGGTGAAATATTTGTCAAAGTTCACTTCCTGCGGCCACTCGGGAATTCCCCAGCTCATGCTGACCACGCCGCCGCCATTTTCATGGACTAATTTGCCGGCCACGGCGACTGCGCGCCAGGTAGGATCGGTGTTGATCTGGACCGACTCGACCAGGAAGAGTTTGGCTTTCGGAGCCATGGCGTGCGCCCACTCGATGTCCAGCGCTTCTTCAACGATCCAATCCTGATAGACGGGAGGCTTGGTACCGTCGGCGTAAACCACCGTGAGGTCAGCGTCAGGAATTCCGAACTGCGCGGAGAAGGCGTGCAAGTCGGAGGCCGCAGTTGGGTAGTCGCCGGCGTCGACGATGGCGATGGCACCGATTCCTCCGGTGGGCACATTGGTACTGGTGGCGATTGGACAGCCGGTGGGACCGGAGACAAGTTGATAGACGCAGGCCAGCGAAGCTGGGGTTTCAGCATCGGGAGGCGGTTGGGGCGTAAATTCTTTGGAGCCGACAATAAAGTAGTTGGTATTGATGCGGCCGGGGCGGGGGATGCTGGATTCAGGAATGATGATGTTGCGTCCATGAAAGGTCCCGGTCTGCTGTCGCTGGGCTGAACCGGACGAAAGGTATGTACCGACGGACAAGGCGCTGGCAACGACGGCGAACAGTGCGATAAAGCGCTTCATGCTAAATCTCCCTTTTGCGAATCGGCGGTGGCCCCGACTGGCGCGAACATTGTACATCGAGTGTGAGGATTGGAATGGAGACTTGCTTCTCATAGGAGTGGATTGTCGAAAGCCAGAGTTAAGAGCGAAATGGGAGAGTGAGTGGCCGAGCCATCCCACAGCCGCAAAACAATGGGTGAGACGCAGGGCACCTGTCTGATAACAGGGGTCAAACCGGAAGCGTTTATACTGGCTGGCAGTGCGAGAGAAAACAGTTCTAGTGACGGGCGGAGCGGGATTCATCGGCTCCAACTTCGTGCTGCAGTGGCTGAAGCTCGAGGACGCCGCGGTAGTGAATCTCGACAAACTGACTTATGCAGGGAATCCGGGGAATCTGGAGGCTGTGGCCAGGGACCCGCGCTATCAGTTTGTCCACGGCGACATCTGCGACCGGAAGCTGGTGAGTGAGGTTTTGCAACGGGAGCGGCCGCGCGCGATTGTGCATTTTGCGGCGGAGAGTCATGTGGACCGGTCAATCCACGGGCCGGATGATTTTGTGCGCACCAATGTGAATGGGACTTTTTGCCTGCTGGAAGAATCGCGCGCCTATTGGTCGGAACTGGGCGAGAAGGAGCGAGCCGGATTTCGATTTCTGCATGTTTCGACGGATGAAGTGTACGGGTCGCTGGGGCCGGACGACTTGCCATTCTCGGAAGCGACGACGTACGCGCCCAATAGTCCGTATGCAGCCTCGAAGGCGGCGTCAGATCACCTGGTACGGGCTTATCAGCACACCTACGCAATACCCACGCTGACTACCAATTGCTCGAACAATTACGGACCGCATCAGTTTCCGGAGAAATTGATTCCCCTGGTAATTTTGCACGCCATGCAGGGCAAGCCGATTCCGGTGTATGGGGATGGGCAGAATGTGCGCGATTGGTTGTATGTTGAGGACCACTGCGACGCAATCCGGACGGTGCTGGCGCGAGGACGAGTGGGGGAAACTTACAATATCGGTGGACGGAATGAGTTGCGGAACATGGAAGTGGTGCAAACGATTTGCGGGATCATGGATGAGCTGCGGGCGGGAGATCCAGTGGTGCCGCACGGCAAGCTGATCACAATGGTCACGGACCGGCCGGGGCATGATCGGCGATATGCCATGGACGCAGGAAAAATCGAGCGCGACCTGGGCTGGCGGCCGCGGGAGACGTTTGAAACTGGAATTCGCAAGACCGTCGAGTGGTACCTGGCGCATGAGGCGTGGATTGCGCAGGTGACGAGCGGAAGCTATCGGCAGTGGATGGCAAAGCAGTATTCGATGTGAGAAGAGCAGCAGTCAGCACTCAGCAGTTAGGAGTTAGCACTTAGCATTTAGTGGGAGGCGGCCTGGATGGGTCTGAAAAAGGTAAGATTCCCCTCGGTGGTGGATTCCCACCCTTTCGCAAAGTGCGCGAAAGGATGGGGCACCTGTAGATGATCAAGAGGTTGTACCCGTTTCGGAGCGGCTGATGGGCGGCTGGTAGTGAAGGCTACCATGAGGACGGTCATGGTTGTAGTAGTCGGTCCAGGGA
>Ga0210406_10002547_pt1 | contig 20680 bp, 15 predicted proteins | sample IncBWC30MmetaG_FD_155454 | JGI IMG/M metagenome (GOLD analysis project Ga0210406, IMG submission 155454) | Forest soil microbial communities from Barre Woods Harvard Forest LTER site, Petersham, Massachusetts, United States - Inc-BW-C-30-M | ecosystem: Environmental > Terrestrial > Soil >... | reverse complement strand
ACCACGTCACACCCTCAGGTCACCCAGCGCTAAGTGAAAGCGCATCTCAATTGGCGTCATGCGAACTCGTTACCCGAACTAGCAGGCTGCCCGAGCAATTGCCGATCCCATTCACTAATGACTTGGAGTGCTCTTGGCTTGAGGGCCATGGCCACTAGGCCGAGCAAGAAATCAATCGAATCGTCAGGATGAGCGGCGAGGCGTGAACACAGCCTTAGGCAGAACTAGCTCCGCCAGCATCGGTGCTAATGCAGGCTTAACCAAAACGCCCCGAAATATAATCTTCGGTCTGCTTTTGCGTGGGATTCGTGAATAATTTTTCGGTCCGATCAAATTCGACGAGATGACCCAAGTAGAAAAACGCCGTCATATCGGAACAGCGCGTTGCTTGTTGCATGTTATGCGTCACAATGACGATGGTAAATTGATCTTTCAGGGCAAAGATTAATTCTTCGACCTTCGCCGTGGCAATCGGGTCGAGGGCCGAACAGGGCTCGTCCATCAAAATGACGCTGGGTTGCACCGCAATAGCGCGTGCGATGCAAAGTCGCTGCTGTTGGCCCCCGGACAGCCCAAGCGCGCTTTCATGGAGTCGATTCTTGACCTCCTCCCAAAGTGCCGCTCCCCGTAGGCTTTGCTCGACAACTCCATCGATTTTGTCACGGTCTCGCACCCCCGAAATCCGTAAGCCATAGGCAATGTTCTCGTAGATCGACTTCGGGAAAGGATTCGACTTCTGAAACACCATGCCAACTTGCTTCCGCAGCTCGATCACATCGACACTGGGAGCATTAATATTGGCTCCCTTGATCCGGATTTCTCCAGCCGTCACTCGGGCATTGTCCACAAGATCGTTCATTCGATTGAAGCAGCGAAGGAGCGTGGATTTGCCGCAACCAGAAGGTCCAATGAAAGCGGTGACCTGTTTTTCCGGTATTTTCACGCTGATTCCATGTAATGCTTTGGAAGAACCGTAGTGGAAATCAACGGAGTTAACGTCAATAATGATTGGTTTGGTTGAGGCTAGACCGTTATCAGCCTCGACAGAGTAGCGCCTGGTTACCGTCTCAGCCCCAGAGGTCTGGCCAGTCGCAGCCACTGGTTTTGCCTCAGTATTAGCAGGTTCCATAGGATTTGGTCTTGAGTTTGCACTTCGAAACGTCCTTTTAGAAGCGCAAATAACCGAGGTTACTCTGGCAGGAACCGGACAAATCGCAATGCCTCGATTGTAGCGGATTTGTCGCAAACCGTGGTCTCACCCAATCGCAAAATAAACGAGCCGGTCTGCTCTTGCAGACCGGCTCGCCAAATCGCTTTTCGCAAATCAAGTCCCGATTGATTAGCGATATCCCGCCGGTCCAAAGGGCCAACGGGATTCAAACTCCCGCGAATCCGGGTTGTAATAGGCTGGATTCGAAGGGCTAATGGTCGGCGCTTTCGAATTGGCGCAAGAGCAGAGAAAACCTGAACAAGTTGCGGCGATGCCCAAGAATAGCAGTGTGATCGTTCTCAATTTCTCTCCTTTCAGAATGTCTCTAGAACCTTAACGCCAGGTCGACCGCTATTACTTGGGAAGAACTCGCGTTATTGAGCGGGAATAGGCTTGGGCTAGTTGCGAAACCCCCGTAGAGGTTTCGGCTTAGATTATTCGAAAACCAGCCTGTCACCGCGAACACTGCAAAATCAGTGAGGTTGTAGGAGACACTAAACCGCCAGCCGGCAGAGTTCAGAAAGCTGAGATTGAAATCGTTGTTGTTGATATTGGGATCGTCCGCCGCAAGACCGATCTGTCGATAGTCCACTAACAAGCTAAGATCACCCGCATGCCGGTTCGAGCCGATTCTTATACCTGCAAGCCAAGCGAAATAGTCCTTAAATGATGGGCTAACCTGGTCGGAGAAGACCGGAGTAGTACCGCGATAAGTCACCCGGCTAAACAGAGGCCCATAAACCTCGTTAAACCGTTGCGGGCCCCAGACATTGTATGACAGGTCCCAATAGAGCGACACAGGAATTTTCCCGATCTTAAAGTTAATATCACCGGGAGCCTGTAAATAGAATTCGTCTCGCGTAGAAACTGGGAACGGATTTGCGTTACCGAAAGTTCCAAACGCGCCTGTACCGGCAGGAGCCGTCGCAGTCGTAGAAGTCGCAGGGTTTGGCTGTCCATTCGCCAGAACGCCTGTCGGGCCGAGACCCGCTTCGTTCCAGATCTGAACGTCCGGAGCTTCGACGATCGTCACAGCGCCACCGAACAATCGGATCCGGCTGAGCAACTGGGTCTCAAACATGAACGCATCTGTCTTATCGAACGAGAGACTCGAATCCGCGTTGTTATTATAAAAAATGAACTGGCCAGCGATCAGGCTGAGATCGAGCGGATTCACGGTCGGCGCAGGTGCAGGCGGTGGCGTTTTTCCGTCCTTGCTATAACCAGCCGGCTCTCCCATCGATCCCCATCCGAAAAGAGCGTGGAAGTCAATTCGTTCAACCAAACCCGTAGGGCCAACGTCAGAAGCCCAATTCAATTCCGTCGCATAGAACGGGTTGTTCTGCTTACCGATCACAAATGTCAGACCGTCAATGGGCGCCCAGCCAATAAATGCGCGACTGATGTAGATGTTGTAGTTATCGAAGCCACTGGTGTAAGTCGCGTTGGTCGTATCCCCGTCTTTGTTGTCCGATGTCGACAGTTGCACCCCGCCGAAAAAGTTGCCCGCCAGCTTGAAATCAGCGTCCAAACGCAGGCGGAAACGCAGCCGTTGACGTTGGATGTTTTTATCAAATGCGGTGCCGACCGGAGGAAGCTGGTTCTCGAAGTTTTGATAATACTCCCGGAACCGCATATCCCCGTACAGATCAAGTTCTTGGACCCAATCCCCAATCTTTATTTTGTTCTCGAGTCCTCCTTGGGTCGGGGCGGGTTCTTTACTGACCTCAGCCTCCAGTTTCTCGGCTTCTTGCTTGGTCAAGATGCCCTTCTTGACGAGCACATCCAGCAAGGCGCTGTCATCGGCTCTAGAAATAGTAGCGCCGAACGCCAGCAAGCCACCGAGTGTGACGGCACAGATTTGTTTCGCGATCATTGGTTAAGGTGCTTCTCCTTAGTAAGAATACTTGGGCAGTATAGAATGCTGAAAAACCTGCCGACAATGAAAAAAGAATAATAAATTAAGATTTTTTAATCTTGCAGGGTCTTGAGGAAGAAGCACGCACGGAATCACTTGCCGTGCAGCCGGCTGCAAGGGTTTCGCCTTGACCGCGACTCTCATCTCCCCCGTTCGGAAGTTCCTAGCGAGATGTGCGTTTGGAGGGTACGGCCGGGCTCACCGGATCCATCGCCTGGCTTTAGCAACGCGAATTCTTACGCTGCGGGCGAGAGCGTATGAGACTTAAAGAGAAGAGATCGGCCAGAACACTCGAGTTTTTCAACTCAATTGGCCGGGGACGCCAAGGCCACGAACGACCTTGGCTTCAAACTAGCGCGACGATTCCTAAAGACAGCAGATCGTGCCCGGTTTTGGATCGCGCCGGAAACAACGCCGCGAGGATTACTGCTGAGGGTTATTGGCCAGGTCACCGAAGGGCCACGGTTTTTCGTAGCCTCTTTCGTCAGCGCTATAAGTTTCGGGCCGGCCCGGGTTGGTGTACTGGCTCTGGGTGTTCTGGGCACTATTGGGCAGGGCACCGTTGGACACGCCACCGTTGGCCTGCCCATTGTCTTGAGCACAGCTGGAAACCAAAGCCGCCAGTGCCAAAGGCGGTAGAACGATTAGTACTCGAGCGATCTTAAAGAGCATATTGTTGATCATTATCTGACTGCAATCTTGTATAAACAAACACATAGCCCGCAAAACACATCCGCAGGATAAGCGGTGCATTTTGCGGGCTGATCGGAGTGCTAGATATTAGCGATAACCAGCCGGGCCAAACGGCCACCGCGACTCAAATTCCCGCGCATCAGGATTGTAATACGCAGGATTCATTTGCGGGCCGGTATACGCTGGGTGGTTCATCGAGCAAGACGACAGTAAGGTCGAGCCCAGCCCTACGACACACAGAAATAAAAGGGTTACTTTTTTCACGTTATTATCTCCAGTTCAGCAGAGTCCCTTTAGAATTTTACACCAAAGTCGATCGCCAGCACGGTCGAGCTGTTCGCGTTCCCGATCGGGAATGCGCTCGGGCTGGTAGCGAACCCGCCATAAAGGTTCCGATCCAGATTGTTCGTGAACCAACCGGTGACTTGGAGAACAGCAAAGTCGGTCACGTTGAAGGCGATACTGGCTCGCCAGCCAACCTGATTGAGAAAGCTCTCGCCAAAGTCATCAGAGTTGATGTTGGGATCGGCAGCCGCCAAACCGAGTTGCCGGTAGTCCACCAGGAAACTGATGTCCCCTGCGTGCTTGTTCGTGCCGACCTTGATCCCCACCAACCAGCCGAAATAGTCCTGGAACGTCGGACGAACCTGGTTGCTGAAGTGCGCCGTGAACGTTGGGTTGGTGCCCGTGAACGTCACCTTGCTGAACAGAGGACCGTAGACTTCGTTGAAGCGCTCTGGTCCCCAAACGTTATACGTAGTGTCCCAGTAGATACTAACCGGGAGCTTGCCGCCAAAAAGCTTGACCGTGATATCGCCAGGAGCCTGCAGATAAAACTCGTCTCGCGTTGATACCGGGAACGGATTCGCATTGTTCAAAGTTCCAAAGGCGCCGGTACCGGCCGGGGCAGTCGCAGTAATAGAGGTCGCCGGGTTCGGCTGTCCATTCGCAAGAACGCCTGTTGGGCCAAGGCCGGCATCATTCCAGATTTGGACCTGCGGACCAAACGTGATCGAGACGTTACCGCCGAACAGCTTCACCTTCGTGAGCAATTGGGCATCAAACATGTACGCGTCGGTCTTGTCGAAGGACACCGACGAGTCGGCATTATTGTTGAAGAAGATGAATTGCCCGGCAATCAGGCTCACATTGATCGGGATACCACTCGGGGCAGGAGCAGGAGGCGGGGTCTTTCCGTCCTTAGAATACCCGGCTGGCTCACCGCCGGCATCCCAACCAAAGAGGCGATGGAAATCCAGTCGCTCAACCACACCGGTTGGACCGGTATCCGGGGCCCAGTTCAACTCTGTTGTATAGAAGGGGTTATTCTGTTTACCCACAACAAAGGTCAAGCCATCGATCGGCGCCCAGCCGATAAAGGCTCGGCTGATGTAGATATTGTAGTTGTCGAAGCCGCTCGTATACGTGGCGTTCGTCGTTGCACCATCTTTGTTATCAGACGTCGATAGCTCCACTCCGCCGAAAATGTTATCGGCTAGTCTGAAAGTCGCATCCAAACGCAAGCGGAACCGAATGCGCTGCCGCTGAATAGTTTGGTCATAAGCGGTGGCGCCTGGAGGCTTGGGAAGTTGTTGCTCGAAGGTCTGATAGTAGTCACGGAACCGGATATCCCCGTAAAGATCCAGCTCCTGGACCCAATCACCGATCTTGATGTTTGGACCTTGAGGCCCGGTCGTAACCGGCTCTTTGCTGACCTCAGCCTCGAGCTTCTCGGCTTCTGATTTGGTTAAGATGCCTTTCTTGACGAGCACATCTAGCAATGCGCTGTCATCCGCTCGCGCTCCGGCGGCCAGAAAGGTAAATAGGCTGCCTACAGCGAACAAACACAGTTTATTTCGTATCATGAGGTTCTTTTCTCCTTGGAACATCGCTCTGCGAGCCGCCCCCATTTCCCCCCTACAACCCGACACCGAGTCGCTACAGCAGCCAGCCAGAACAACGACCCGAATTGAACAGCCGCATGTTACAATCATGTGACGGCCTGGTAACAATTTGGACACGATTGCGGGGCTTTTATGGAGCATTACACGTCATCCAAAATCCGTCCTAGTACACAGCCGAAAAACAGCGCTCTACCGCAGGGCGACTCGCAAATCCAGCCAGCGCTGCGGACCAAGCTTTGGTATTCGAAATAAGAGAGAACCGCCAGCCCTTTACGACGCCAACCGCCGCCTCAAGAATGAATCCTGGCCAACTCCAACAGCTCCTGGCTGCGCCTTTAAAATCGCCTCCAGATGTCCGCGAAATAAAGGCCAACCGGAATGCTTCCGACTGTTCCCGCAATTGGGGGCCAGGCTTATGAATGGGCCGATTTTAAGATCTAAGCGCTGGAGGCGAGCCGCTCTTGCTGCCGCCGCTAACCTGAGCTGATTGCGCCAATAAACGTTGTATTACCAAGTGACTAATTGGCAGGCGGCTCCCGCGAACGACCCAGGACCGTGAATTGTGGTCTCGGTGCCGCCTGGCGGATCTAATCACACCATGGCTGCAAGCGACACCAGCAGACATTCCCGGGAGCCGCCTGCTGGTCACGTCCCAAGGCCGAGACTAACGCTGGGTTCCGACGCGCATGCGATCAAATTGACACGAGCGAAAGCGGCTCCCCTCCAGCGCATTTTACGAGCACGAGCACGAGCACGAGCGCGGAACGCCGAATGCCGAACGCCAAACGTTAAACGCCTCGTCCTTTACCGCGGCACTGATCGATGCTTCCATTAAAATGTTTTAATCGGCGGTTAATTGTTTTGCCCCCTAGCCAAAATATATACTGCGCGCCGAATGCGGATCCTACTGGTCGAGGATGAGGAAAAAGTGTCTCGGTTCGTTACGCTCGGACTGAATGCCGAGCAGTTTGTCGTGGACCGGGCTGCGGACGGAATTACCGGCTACGAGATGGCGACCGCCCATCCGTACGATATTCTGGTCGTTGATCTTATGCTGCCGCGATTGAGCGGAAGCGAGCTGATTTCCCGGCTTCGCCAGAACCATATTGAGACGCCGGTCTTAGTGCTGACGGCCCGCGACCAACTCGACGACAAAATAAAGAATTTCGAAAACGGGGCCGATGACTATCTAACAAAACCGTTCGCGTTTGCTGAACTCCTTGCCCGCATTCGAGCGCTGTTGCGACGCAGACCGGTGGGAAGCACGATGCTGACGGTCGGCGATCTTGAAATCGATCTGGTCACCCGCCAGGTCAAGCGGGGCGCCAAGGTATTGCGGCTGACCTCTAAAGAGTATGGCCTTCTAGAGTACCTCGCCTCCAATCCCGGCCGAGTCCTCTCACGAACCATGATTATTCAGTACGTTTGGGATCAAAGTTTCGAAGGATTAACTAACATCGTCGACGTTTACATCCGGCATTTGCGACAGAAAATCGACGATCCTTTTGATCGAAAGCTCATTCGAACGGTCCGTAGCGCGGGTTACATGCTGAGCGATCGTGATGACGAGTGAACACCAAGTCCATTCGGTTCCGTCTAGTTGCCGGATACACGATCCTGATCACGGTCGTAGTCCTGGGCTTTGGGACTTACACTTACATGAAGGTTGATACATACCTTAGGCTGGTACTGGAGCAGACACTGCTTCGTCGCGCAGAGGCGATCGCGAGCTCACTTACGGTTGACGTCGATCGAATAGGGGAAACGGAACTAGCGCGAGAGGTGCGAGAACGATACACACCAGAGCAAAACGATCGTTTCATCCGGATGTCTGAGCGAAAACAGGGGGTTTTCTATGTCTCCGGGCAACCGATCGACCGGAGCTTTAATGCGTCCAAGGTGCCGCTGACTGGGACCTGGCCGTCGAAACCGGCAACGTTCACAGTGGATGCCGGCGGCGAGAGCAAGCTGCTGCTCGTGGCAGTCAAAGTTACTGTCCCCGAGCACCAGTATTTGGTGGAGCTCGGATTCTCCGAGCAAGGCAACGACCGAGTCTTGCGCGGCCTGCTTACCACCCTCTTAATCGGTCTGCCTGTCGTGGTCATCGTTGCGGCAGCGGGTGGTTCCGTCTTGCTGCAAAGCGCGCTGCGCCCCGTAAGAGACATGATGGATAAAGCCAACGAGATTTCCCATCGCGAGCTCAACGCAAGGCTTCCGGTCTATCACACGGGGGACGACCTAGAACGGCTTTCGATCACTCTGAACCAGATGATAACCCGCCTGCAAGAATCCCTCCTGAACAGCCGGCGTTTTACCAGCGATGCTTCTCATGAGCTGCGCACGCCGTTAACCATTATCCGCGGCGAACTAGAGCAGCTGCTGACACGCAAGGATATTCCCGACTCGATCGAGGAACGGGTCTCCAGTCTGATGGAGGAAACAGACCGGCTCATTGGGATTGCGGAAGGCTTGCTTGCTCTTTCGCGTTTAGACGCCGGTGAGGCGATTCGCGAAGATGTTCGGGCCGATCTCGGCGAAATGGCAGCGGCAACAGCCGAACAAATGTCCCTTCTGGCGGACGAAAAAGGAATCGAATTAACCTGCATTCGGCATACGCCGGCCGAGGTCAAGGGAGATCGCTCGGGCCTTAAACGGGTCATTGTGAATCTGTTGGACAACGCGATCAAATATACTCCGCCTCACGGCAAAGTATGGATCGATGTTCGCGCCGAAAAACGGCATGCTTACCTCCAGGTAAGCGACAATGGGATTGGGGTACCAAAAGAGGATTTAACCCGGGTATTTGATCGTTTTTACCGAGCGGAATCAGTAAGGTCTACTACCACAACGGGGGCTGGTCTGGGACTATCTATTGTCCATTCGATTTGCACGGCGCATGGGGGAACGGTCCATGCCGAAAATTTGACCAGCGGCGGTTGCAGATTCGTCGTTCAACTGCCCCTGGCCGACTAACCAGTCACATAAGAGAACCATCGATGAGCGAATTAGAAACACAGCCGTCACCCGTGGCGGTCGAGCCGACAAAAAAAGGGCGGCGCCAGCCGCGGTTTTTCTCATTCTTGATCGGGGCCGTCGTTGTCCTGGGCATCGGATTCGCAGTTTGGCAGGCAATGTTCGGCGGGGAAAAGGCCGCTACAGCCGCCGCGAGCCGGTCCAAGGTTGTCCCGGTGGTCAAAGCCAACCGCGAAGACCTGCAGACAGACGCAACCCTGCAGGCCGAATTCGTGCCTTACCAGGACATCGCGGTGCACGCCAAAGTCTCCGGCTATGTCAACATGATCAGGGTCGATATCGGGGATCGGGTCAAACAGGGCGATTTGTTGGCCACACTCGAGATTCCGGAACTGCAGGATAACATTAACAAGGCTAAAGCAGCTGTCTCCGCCACCGAACAAGAGATCGCCAAAGCGCAAGCGGACTACGATAATCAACATCAGATTGATCAGCGTCTGGCGGATGTAGCAAAAGCGCATCCGAATATGGTTGCACAACAAGATCTGGATACGGCGAAATCTAAGGAAGTCGCCGCCCAAGGCGCCCTGGGCGCGGCACAGCAGCATCGAGATGAGGCTCAAGCTGAGCTGGGTCGGCTAAACACGTTAGCCGCTTACGAGAAAATCACAGCTCCGTTCGATGGGATTATCACCGAGCGCTTCGCAGACATCGGTTCGCTAATCCAGGCCGGAACCAATTCCAATACCCAAGCGTTACCGCTGGTCCAACTAGCTCAAGACGATCTCTTGCGCCTGCGGTTCCCGGTCCCGGAGGCTCAGACCCCGCTCATCGAGAACGGAAAAAAAGTCGAAGTCACCGTCCCTGCCTTGAATCGAACCTTGGTTGGCACCGTAACTCGATACGCTTGGCTGATTAACCGATCTACCAGAACCATGACGACCGAAGTCGATGTAGAGAATCCGCAAGGCGTCATCAAAGCCGGTATGTACGCCTACGTAAAACTACCCTTACAAGTTGCTAGCCAGGCTTTAGCAGTTCCGTTGCAAGCATTAACTGTCGGTGATGATCCTACGGTTTTTGTTTTGGCCAAGGAAGGCAGGTTGCAGGAACGCAAGGTGAAGGTCGGCTTACGTACCCCGTACAAGGCCCAAATTCTTGGGGGGCTTGAGGAAGGAGACGTCGTCGTGGTGGGAAACCGCGCCGGATTGATTGCCGGCGAAAAGGTAGAACCAAAGTTCGTGGAGCTCCCCAAAGTTAAGTTAGCTCAAGAAAATTGATTCCTCATGCCACCGGAAATTTCAAAAGACATCCTGAATCGGCTGGCCGAGTTTGATTCCTGCTCAATAGCAGACGCCATCGAAACCTTTGAGGTCCGGCTTCGGAACGAAGGGTTTAACGACCCGACCATTCGCTGTTTCTTCCCACAGTTTGCACCCATGATCGGGTATGCATTCACTTTCAGGGTGAAGTCGAGCGACCCGCCAATGAAGCCCGATTTCTATTTGAACCGGATGACCTGGACACATTTGGAAGCTTCCTCAGTGCCTAAAGTCATTGTGATTGAGGATATCGGTACAAAGCCCGGACGGGGAGCTCTTGTGGGCAAAACTCAAGCGACGATCTTGAAAGCATTGGGCTGTGCCGGAGTGATTACGAACGGGGCTATCCGCGGGGTTAGGCAGTTTCAAAGGCTAAGAATGGCTGCATTTGCGAGCAATCTTTCTGTCTCTCACGCCTATGTACATGTGGTAGATGTAGGCACACCGGTAAATATTGCCGGCGTTCACATTAATCCCGGGGACCTGATTCATGGCGACGCCAATGGAATTGTTAATATTCCCCTCGAGTTGGTCGCCCATATTCCAGAAGTCGCAGAAAAGCTGAAAGCTCGTGAGCAGGAGGTGACTCGTTTTTGCGGGTCTGACGCTTTCTCGTTGAGCGAGCTCAGCAAAATTGTCGAAAACGGCCGACCAAAACGCTGACGGCCGGGGTCAGGCAAGCTTACCAAGAACGAAAAAGCCCAGTTATGTCGCGCTTTGCTATCCGCTATCCCTACCTGATCATCGTTTTCTGCCTCGTCGTCACGGTGGTCGGCGTTAGCAGCCTCCTTCGCATGCCGGTCGATCTGTTCCCGCCGATCAACATTCCGGTGGTAGTCGTGGCAACATTTTACTCCGGCATGCCACCACAGGATATCGAGAACGATATCACCGGCACCTATGAACGGTTTTTTACCCTAGCCAGCGGTATCGATCATATTCAGTCCCGCTCGCTTCCCGGCGTCAGCCTGATCAAGGTTTACTTCCATCCGGGAACAAATGCCGATACCGACGTTACCGCGATTTCAAACCTGGCGATGGCAAACCTGCGGCGCTTACCACCGGGCACGTTGCCTCCCGTTGTTCTAAAATTTGACGCTTCCAGCCTGCCCGTCTGTCTCATCACTCTGCGCGGAGAAGGGCTGAACCAAGCTACACTACACGATCTGGCCCAATACAATGTCCGCAACCAGGTAGCCAGCACACCCGGATCTTCAGTTCCTCAGCCTTTCGGTGGCAAGGTTCGTCAGATCCAAGTCTATATCGACCCACTTAAACTTCAGGCTTACCAGCTTAGCCCGATGGATGTGGTACAAAAGATCAACAACGCCAACCTCATTCTGCCGGCGGGCGACGTAAAGATCGGGCCGTTTGACTACAATCTCTACACAAATAGCCAACTATCCAACGTAGAACGAATTAACGAGGTGCCGTTGAAGATGGTGGACGGCCACCCGGTATTGGTCGCCGATGTTGGCAAAGCGAAGGACGACGCGGCAATCCAGACAAACATTGTTCGGGTCAATGGACAGCGCTCGGTCTATATCCCAGTACTGAAGTCAGGAGCTGATGCCAATACCATCGCGGTGGTCGACGGTATCAGAAGCGCCATATCCCACCTGTTGGATATTCCCAAACAACTCCAGACCAACGTGGTGTTCGATCAGTCTGCCTTTGTAAAGACGGCTATCGATAACCTGATCCATGAAGGACTTATCGGCTTGGTCCTGACCGGTTTGATGATCTTGATCTTTCTGGGCAACGCCAGAGCCACTCTGGCGGTGTTTCTTTCTATTCCGCTCTCGGCGTTAGCCACGTTCCTCGTGCTTTACTTTGGCGGGAGTTCGATTAACGCGATGATCCTGGGAGGCTTAGCCTTAGCTTTTTCCCGGTTGATCGATAACTCGGTTATCGTCTTGGAAAACATCTTTCGGCACATGGAGTTGGGCGAACCCCCGGAAGTGGCGGCTGAAAATGGCGGTAAAGAAGTCGCCCTGGCGGTATTGGCGGCCACACTAACAACGGCGATTGTGTTCTTCCCGGTTACCTTCCTCTCCGGGGTAAGCGTGTTTCTCTTTTCGGCGCTGGCTTCCGCCGTGGTGCTTTCCCTGTTCGCTTCTTATTTCGTCGCGATGACGGTCGTGCCGCTTTTTTGCGCCAAACTCATTAAAGCGCACCAAGTGCATGCGGCTTCTGGCGAAGCTCATCGCGAGCTGCCAAAAGGTTTGTGGAACAAATTTAACTGGTGGTTCAATAACAAGTTTCACGCATTCCTCGATCGCTTCGACCGAGTGCAAGGGTTCGCACTCGCGCGTCCTTCCGCAACGGTCATTGGGATTCTCGGGATCTTTTGTTTGAGTTTTACCCTATTGCCAGCTCTCGGGTTGGCTTACTTCCCAAGGACAGACCCGGGCCAGTTCGTTATCAATTTAAAGGCGGCCACCGGAACCCGAGTTGAGATCACGGAGCAAGAAGTAGCGAAGACCGAAGACCTGATCAAAAGGATCGTATCACCGGAAGACCTGCGGTTGATCGTTTCAAATATTGGAGTCACCCCAGACTTATCTTCGATTTACACAAGCAACTCGTCTACTCATACCGCATATGTGCAGGTTAGCTTGAACGAAGACCATAAGGTCGGCAGTTATGAGTATATCGACCGGGTTAGGACCGCCATGCAAAAGGAATTGCCCCAGTTGTCCACCTATTTCCAGACCGGCGGTCTCGTGGACGCTATTCTTAATCAAGGGCTCCCCGCGCCCATCGACGTCCAAGTTAGTAGCAACGATCTAAGCCAAGCCGCCAAGATCGCCGCTAAGATCCGGGAGCAGGTGAGCAAAATACCGGGCGTGGCCGACACTTATATTCCCGAAGATGTTGATGCACCCTCGCTGCAGCTAGGAATTAATCGGTACTACGCCCAGGAAATGGGACTCAGTGAACACGAGGTTGTCAGTAATATTATCACGTCGCTTACATCCGACGGCATGATCTCGCCGAGTTATTGGGTCGACCCCAAAAGCGGTAACCTCTACATGCTAACGGTTCAGTTTCCCGACAACACCGTTCGATCGCTGGAGGATCTGAAGATGATGCCGGTCCGTTCTTCCGACCAGCAAAACACGACCAACTTAGGCAATCTGACCAATGTTAAGTTGATCGAATCCCCCACCGAAGTAGATCACTACAAGCTGCGCCGGGTTATTGACGTTTATATATCCACTAAAGGCGAAGAACTAAGCCGGGTCGCCAATGCGGTTAACCAAGTCGTCAACCACGTCGAGAAACCGGAAAACGTGGTGATTTATGTACGAGGCATTGTCGGCGCTATGAACTCGTCCATGCAATCCTTTGGGTTGGGTCTGATTTTGTCGTTAGTATTAGTTTACTTGGTACTGGTCGCGCAGTTTCGATCCTTTGTAGACCCGTTTCTGATCCTGCTAGCCGTCCCTCCCGGGATAACCGGCGTGTTGTTAATCCTGACCGCAACTGGGACTACGTTAAATATTATGTCGCTAATGGGCCTCGTGATGATGGTAGGAATCGTAGTTTCTAACAGCATCTTGATTGTCGAGTTTACCCATCGTCTGATCGCTGACGGCATGGTTTTGAGAGAAGCAGTTCAGTTCGCCGTCCGGGTCCGGCTTCGCCCGATCTTGATGACCTCTCTAGCCACGGTGATCGGCTTGATTCCGATGGCGCTGGCGTTAGAAGCAGGAAGTGAATCCTATGCGCCGTTGGCCCGCGCGATTATTGGAGGATTGCTTGTGTCTGTCACCCTGACGGTATTCATTGTGCCGTCCGCCGTCTATTTGGTGTATCGGAAACGTCACGGAAGTGGCTCTCCACCAACTGGTCGGCCAGCGACGTCCCATTGATCTAAACCCCGCTCGCCAAGAACGACGCAAGATGGATCAACGCACTTTCTGCAATCACGTACGAGTTAACCCAAAATCCGATTTTGGGGTCTCGTCCTCGTACTCCTCGTCGTCCTCGTCCTCGAGGTTTTGCTTTCATTGTGGAACCAAGGTCGAGCCAAGTGCTAACCGGCTTTTTTGTTTCGAGGCACGTTTCTGGCAACACCGGTGCTCTTCGAGGACGACGAGGAGGAATACGAGGACGATTGTCCTGCTAATCCCATTTTTGTTTGCTCCCAGTTGTCTCTACGCACAGGGCACGGCCACTCCAAAGCCTTCGTCGAGCGCGCTCGTCCAGAGTTCGACGAAAGCGACACCTGCCAAAATGAGTCGGTCGCCGGTCAAGCGCGTTACCCCGCCTGCAAACGTAACCGAAGGTCCACCAAAAAAGCTTTCGCTAAAGCAGGCGGAATCTATTGCTCTTCGAAATGCCCCCCCACTAGGGAGTGCTTACTTTAATGCGCAAGCGGCCAAGGACGTTGTTAAAGAAGCTCGCTCCCAATTTTTTCCACAAATCGAAGGTGATATCGAGGCGGTCGGAACAGCCAACGCAATCAGAAACGCGTTCGGAGGAACTAACAATCAAGTGCCTCAGATCCGGTTGGGTGCTTCCGGTGGACTTAATAACTCGTTAATTCTCAGCCGAGAATCTCAAGGGTTCAACATAGAGCAGATGATCTTTGATTTTGGCCGGACCGCTAATCTCACTGCGGCAGCGCAATTCGATGCTTTATCCCAGGCTCAAAAAGCGCAGCTAGTCCGGGCGCAAGTCGTCTATCGAGTTGATCGCGCTTATCTGAACGTGCTCAAAGCGGAAGCTCTTTTGAACGTTGCTCAGCAAACCGTGGCAGACCGGCAAGTCTTATTCGATGACATCCAGGCTCTGGCGCAGAACAAATTGAAGTCGGATCTGGATCAGAGCTTCGCTGAGGCTAACCTCGAACAAGCAAAACAACTGCTCCTCCAGACAGAGAACGCGGTGGGCGAAGCTTTTGCCGAACTCAGTGCGGCGCTGGGATACAAAGTTGAGTATCGGTTCGAGCTATCGGAGCAGGCGCTAACCCCTTTCCCAAAAGAAAGCGCAGATGCGCTTACTCAGTTGGCTTTAAGAATTCGGCCTGACGTGATTGCCATGCGCGAACAGGTGCTTTCAGCAAAAAAAAGGGCCTTGGCTGAAAGAGATGCCCGCTTTCCAAGAATTGATGCGATCGGAACGATTGGTCGGACGCCGTTAGGTGATCCCGGGGTCACAGGCAACTATGCAGCAGCCGGTGTCAACGTCTCGATCCCAGTTTTTACAGGTGGTTTGCTTTCGGCTCGACAGGATGAAGCCTCCTTACGGGCCGACGCCACCCAAAAGGGGCTAGACGACACCGAAACTGAGGTTGTTTCAACGGTACATGCCGCCTGGTTAGACGCTTCAACGGCGCTCAAGAATATCGATGTCACCGAGGCGCTTGCCGCCAGCTCCGATCAGGGACTCATTCTGGCGGAAGCGCAATACCGGGCCGGGCAAACTTCGATCATTGAACTAAGCCAAGCTCAGCTGACAGATATCCAAGCCGAGATCTCCGCCGCCTCTGCGAAATACGATTACCAGATCCTGCGCGCAGCCCTCGATTTCCAGGCGGGAACCATCCAGTATGAAATCCCAAAGCCAGCCAAGTAATTGCGAAACGGCGACTCGGCGAAAGGGCGATCGGGCGAAGGCCGGAACGTTGACCTGCTCGAGTGTAGGAGTGATGCGACGCCTCGGAGTCGGCCTGGCACTTGCGTTTTCGTTTTTCGGAGCCGGCTGCCAGAGCGAATATAACACCGTGCTCAATTCCCTCGGACCGGTGCCGAATGAAAGAAGCTCTCTATTCTACCCGCACGTATCAACCTCACTCTCTTCCACGTGCCCACCGGGCCAGGGCTCGCTACTGGTCATGACACCTACTGGAATGAGTTACGCCGGGTCGATGATGTATTTCCCGCACTTATCTTATTTTGTCGAATCAGCAAACGGTTGGCCGGTACGCTGTGTCGCCAATCGTCGTACGCGCATCGACGAGATACCGCAGGTAGTACAACTACCCGCCGGTCACTACAGGCTGGTCGCAGAAGCCGACGGCTTAGGTAAGGTGAATGTGCCTCTCCAAATCGACAACGGCACCCTGACCAAAGTGGTTCTACAGCGGTTCCGCGGTGAGAACGATATTTGGTGAGGGTTGGCGATTGGCGGTTTGGTAATCGTCCTCGTACTCATCGTCGTCCTCCCGACTCCGATATCGTTCTCGTACTCGTCGTCGTCCTCGTCCTCGACGCTTTCTTCCCTGCGTCTCTGCTTATCCTGGCGCCAGACTGATCGCTGGGTAACTCGTAACCGTGGGGGAGCGGCTACACCGTCTCGAAATCGAGGACGAGGACGACGACGAGTACGAGAACGATTAAGGAGTCGGGAAGACGACGACGAGAACGATTACGAAATCTCTAGGACGAATTCCCTTCACCTGGCCGGAATAGCCAACCGATAACCGAAGCCGCGAACAGTCTCAATATACCGGGCGCAGTCGCCGAGTTTATCTCTAAGCCGGCGCATATGGGTATCTACGGTCCGGGTATCGATTACCGAGTCGTAGCCCCAGACATCGCTTAGTAGCCGGTCCCGGCCTTGTACCCGGCCGTGCCGCTCCATCAATATCCGGAGAAGCTTGAACTCAGTGGCCGTACATTCCACGAGTCGATTGGCAGCCTTTACCTCGTGACGAGAACAATCGAGGATTAGCTCCCCGACCTTAATCCGTTCGCTGTCATCCTTATCCTTGGTGGAGCCGCGCCGACGAAAGATCGCCCGGATGCGGAGGACGAGCTCTCTCGGACTGAACGGCTTGACGACATAATCGTCGGCGCCAAGCTCGAACCCGATTACCCGGTCAATTTCGTCGGCTCTAGCCGAAAGGATCAGAACCACCACCTCACGTGTCCGAACATCCCCTTTAATCGCACGACAAAGATCAAGCCCCGACATCTGAGGCAGCATCAGATCGAGAATAACTAAAGCCGGTGGATTACTTTTAATCAAATCCAAGGCGGACAGACCGTCTGAAGTCAGCTCGACAGAGAACCCGGCCTTGCCAAGGTGATGCGAAATCAGCTCCGCCACATCGGCTTCGTCCTCAACGATTAGAATCCGTTCACTCATCAAGCGTTCGCGAAACGAGCATGGTATGACCGAGAAAAAAAAAGACGCAAGCCCGGAATATAAACAAATCAGGTCCCCGGTCCCTTCGGGAAATTGGCTTGCCCTAGGCACAGGCGATTCATTCCCGGCCATCATCATCCTCGCAAATGAGCCGGCACGCGAACGGAAGAAGGGAAGCAAGATGCAAATCTTACTAAAACCAAGAACCGAATTTAGGATCCGCAGCCGCCGGGCGTGTCGAGGGCCTAAGAATCTAGCCAGCTGCTGAAAAAACAGCTCCGTAGGAGCGACATCTTTATAGCTGCCGACGTAAAAAACGAGAACAGCTCCGTAGGAGCGGCATCTAATCCCAGATCCCGAAGACGGAAAAATCTTGCCGTGGCTATAAAGATTCCGCTCCTACAGCGGAAGGCACCTCCATGCCTCGAGGCGTCGCCCGGCTTAGGTCAAGGGCGTTCATACACACGAAATGCGGCTGAACCGGCCGCGCCGCTTCCTACAACGTCTGTCTTGCATCGACACCATCTCTGCGCCAATGATTGCCCTCGTGATCTGTCGAAATTTTTGGCTTCCAGTCGCAATGTTGGTGTCTGTAACGATCGCAGTTAGTGGGCTAAGTGTGTCCGGCTGCTCCTTTGGTGATCAAGACAACGTCGGTTCGGTATATGCACCGGCCGGTCCTGCATCCACTCCCCAAGTACCGGAATCAATGAAAACCAACGATATGGGCGAAGGACCTCAGGGGCCGCCACAGGGGCTTTAACCGCTTCGCAGTTTACAGTTTTCGATTGCACTTTCCAGTTCGCAGCTTGCGTTCCGTTCACAGTAAATTTCCAACAAAACGGCAGAGACCGGCAACGGTCCTCGAATTTGCTATTTGCGATCTGCTATTTGCAATTCTGTAAACAAAATCTCCCCGCTTGTTCCCAAGCGGGGAGATCAATTTGCTGCTAACTAAGTCAATTAGCTCGGTCTAGAAGTACCACTCAATCTGGGTACCGAACAACCAACCGTGGTTAGTGTTGCCGTTGTATGGCGGCATGAAGTTACCCCCACCGTTTTCCCCTGCAGGCGTAGTCATGCCTCTGAGGGAATCGGACCAAACAGAATACGTCGCAAAGAAACGCAGCTCAGGCCGGGTGTAATAACCTCCTTTTGGCTTGATCACAGGTCCAACATCGAAGACTCCCAACCAACCATGTCTGGCGCCAAATCCAGGGAAGGTTGATCCGTTGAAGTTGTTGCTTTCGTATTCAGCGGAAAATTGTCCTTGGAAAGCGATATTATCCGTAAGCCAGATGGCTGGACGGATACCGACGTCAAAGGTATGCGCGTGGCCTGAAGCGATTTTCGATACCAGCGGTTGGCCCGGATTGACGACGTTTCCGCCGTTACCAATTCCAGGGCCGGTGAAGCCGGCTACTGCTGAACCATTAAAGCTTTCCTGCCAGTTACCCCAGAATCCAATGGAGAACCACGGGAGCGGGGCAGGAGCGGGCGCCGGCGCGGGTGCCACGGCTTTTCCGTCCTTGGACATTCCGGCGACCGGTGCAGGCTCGGAATGATACCACGGCAGAGCAATGTAGGTTTGGAAACCAGCCCTATACGTGAAGGAATTGTCGATTACGTCGCCCACATTGACGGTGGTTCCAGCTGGCGTCCTTGGATTGAAGGCCAGGAAGAGGTTCTCGGCCTGTTGAATTGATCCAAAGTCATCGCCGGCACTGAAGTTGGTAGCACCTCGACCAAACAGCGCATAAGCCTGGAACGAGTTGTTACCGCCGCCAGGTCCGAATTTGATACTATAAATTACGCCGCCGCCGATACCCCACGCGGTATCGGAACGCACCGGATTAGTTAGGTTAACTATACTGCCATTCGGCTGGAAAACGCCTTTTACGAAAGTGCCAGTACCATATCCTTGGTTGAAGGTGCCACCCTTCTCAACGTTACCGATCAAGACCAACGCCAGGCTACCGAAGCCGCCAAGGCTGATATCTTTTAATCGGATATCAAACGTGTGTTTGAACAAGGTGCCGATACTTGGTGACAGGAAGCTGTCGTTCAGACCACCGATCCAGGCGAAGGCCAGTTTTCCGACTCCAACGTCGATGTTGTAAACACCGGCGCCGTATCCGGAAGTATCCAGCCAGAAGTAGTCATCCGGGTCCGTGTTGAAACGATCGTAGAACCGTTCGCCACCCCAGAAGGTGATCTCGGGAGCACCTTTGAATACATTCTTCATTTCCAGGAAAGCCTGACGAAGAACAAATTCGAAGTCCTGACCGTTGGCCTCTACTCCACTGCCGTTGTTTACAGTGAAGGTGTTGCGGCTCTGCTGATAAACGATTGCCGGGGTGAACGTCATAGAAACGTCCATGACATCCGGGCTGTCACCCAACATGTGTGCCTGCATCCAGGTTAATTCCATGTAGGTGTCGTTTTCGTTTCCGAGACGCTCACGACCGAAACTCCGCCAGCTAGGCAAATCAAAGCTGAAATTCCCGCCACCGCCATTGCCGTTGAACTGGAACCCGGCCCGGACATACGTCGAGAACGTGAAGTTCCGGGTCAACGACTTTAAGAAAGACTCGTCTAGCGTTGGCGCTGCGGAGACTTCCTTGCCATCGGCATCTGTCAAAACGCGAGTGTTTAATATCGAACCCGAATCAGCCTTTGACTCCAAGGACTTCATTTCGGCCTCCATGCTGGAGATTCGATCTTCGTATTCCTTCTGCATCTTCTGCATTTGCGTCTTCAATGCAGAAACGTCATTCTGATTACTCTGACCAGTGTTTTGGTCAGCGCTCTGGGCGAAAAGACCGCCAGAAGCCAGCAACGTAAGGCTCGCTGCTAGCCAAGGTCTTAGGCCCGGCAGTCTGGGGAAACTAACCGGCATATTTGATTATTTTTACTCCTCGTTGTCGGGGATTTTGGTTGAAGGGCACCCTACGAGTAGCGAAACCGCCCTCCTATTGTCGAGCGTAAATTAAAATTTTTTTTGAACATTTTCAGGATTGATCCTGTCTACTGGGCCGGCAATCGAGAATTTTTGACGACATGTAATCCGCCCTGGGGAAGGCGCAAAGCCCGGTGTCAGAGACACGCCCGCTTGAAAGGAACCTGGAGGGAAGCCGCTTTTGATCGCTGGCAAACCTGTTCGCGTATTCGAGCGAAAAATCGTGGCAGTTACTTCGATGTACTTTAACAGGCGGCTCCCGCAAATGACCCAGGATGTGAATTAACCCAGTGGCTCACCTCTCTTGAACCGAACTAACACGTTATGCTCATGGCGGCGTCAGGGTCCGTTCGCGGGAGCCGCCTGCTTATAAAACCTGGAGCCTCAGACCGATTGCCGGGTTTCAGACACGCGCGCTCAACTCACCACGGGCGTAAGCGGCTCCCCTCCAGGCGTTGGGCAGGTAACCCGCCGCGTTACCATCGAGGAAGAGTCAGTTAGAGCCAAGTCCCGGACAAATCCTGCGGAGTGCTTCGGCAACACCGTCTCCACCTGCTTGTTCTGCTACGTAACCGCCGTGGTGTCTGACCATTTCTTTGA
>Ga0210406_10002545_pt1 | contig 20683 bp, 18 predicted proteins | sample IncBWC30MmetaG_FD_155454 | JGI IMG/M metagenome (GOLD analysis project Ga0210406, IMG submission 155454) | Forest soil microbial communities from Barre Woods Harvard Forest LTER site, Petersham, Massachusetts, United States - Inc-BW-C-30-M | ecosystem: Environmental > Terrestrial > Soil >... | reverse complement strand
GCCATCTCGCCCTACACCACGAGCCGCATTCTAAGCGAATGGCAGAAGGCCGGCGCGATTCAAAAGCGCCGGGGGAAGATCGTCCTGGACTCCCCCGAAAATTTTTTCCTCAAAGTTCTGCAATCCAGGCGTTCCGCCTTTCCGCATACGACTTTGTAAGATTGCTTTCCGGGCCCTGGCTGCCTAGCGCCGCCTCTACTACAGCATCAATCCCCGTCGGCACCATTGTAGGCTGGAGCCCCTACTACCTGCCGTCCGGATTCTCGCGCCAATTCGTCAAGCTGCGACTGACAAACGCTTGGCCCAGTAGAACGGACCGGATGCCCGCAACGAGGTCTGAGTAGGAATCGGACTTCAAAACGTAGCCGAAAGCACCAACGTCGAAGGCGGTCTGAATGAGATCAGAATCACGATGCTCGCTCAAGAAGAGGACCTTCGTGGCAGGAGAGTGAGCGCGGATTTGACGTGTCGCATCAATGCCATTCAGCACAGGCAGGCTCAGGTCCATCAAAATCAAGTCAGGCCGGATTTCCTTGGCTTTACGAACCGCCTCCAGTCCATCCGTTACGGAGGAAATAATTTGCAGGTCACTTTCTCCCTGAAGCATAACGGAAACAAAGTGCTGCCAAGCCAAGAAATCATCAGCAACAAGAATTTGCGTGACCGACATCCTCCCATGTTTTCACATGCAAGCATGAGTCGTCGTTGCCCTTGGGCAGACAGGAAGTTGCCGTAGAGCAATCCACTTGAGCAGCGGAAGACAAATGCGATTCATTAACTCCAGCCATCCTTGGTAAGGCTGTCCGCGCAGAACTTTAGTTCCTTCAGGTGAATGACGACTGCAGTAGTGGAGGAAGCATTTAACTTTAGCCGGTTACGCGGTCAGAATTTGGCCAAATGCCGGCTGTTAGCGTGGAAACTGCCCTCTTGGGAATGGCGTTCGTCGGTAGAATCCAGGCGAGCGGCACTCTTATTGTCCCTATTGAGGCGCGAGCTGGCTAGAGCGTGCGATGTCCTGAAATCTTTCCCGCTGTGCTGACGATTCAGCCTTCCGGACATCAGATGTGAGCAGCAAAAGCTTACTCGGCTGTGGGATCGTGAACCAAGAAACGCCACAGTCGAGGCAGACCGACAGCTTCGGGAATAGCCATACGCCGGGCTTGTCGAGATTTTCGGGGCCGGGTAAATGGACAATCATCTCGGCCGTGAATTCTGCCTGATTCTGCGACTGACATGATGGACAAATCATAAGCAACCCTCCTCCCAGCTTTGTCTCCATGAAACTGCAATATGGTTTGGCAGGCGCCACCGACAATCGCTCTTACCGTAGGAAATCGATGGGCGTCTGTCTGTTCAATATTGAACACCCGTGAAAGATGGTGGCCATCTAGCGGTGAGCGATGATTTGCGGTTGGACAGGCTGACCTTGAGCTAGTCGTGGAGAACAACGCTCAGAAGCGAAGAATGCACGCGAAGTCTGTCGTTATAATCAATGAATCCGAGCTTCCTGAATTTGTTCATGAAGAAATTCACGCGTGAGCGGGTTGTCCCAATCATTTCCGCCAGCGTATTCTGGCTTATGTCTGGGATTATTTCCTCGGGCCTGTCCTTTTTCCCGAAGCGGGCCAGCAATAAAAGAGACCTCGCCAGCCGTTTTTCGCTCGAATTGAAAAGCTGATCGACCAAGTCTGCTTGAGTCAGGTTGTGGCGTTGAACCAGGTAGGCGACAAATATGTCGGAGAACCGGTGTTCTTTGTGAAGCGTGCGTGACATCTCTTTCTTTTCAATCTCCAGGACGGAGCAATCCGTAGTTGTAATCGCCGTTGCCATGCGGACTGGTTGATTGGAGGCGATGCATCCCTCGCCCAGGAAATCGCCGGGGCCCAGCATCGCGATGGTTGCCTCCTTGCCTTGTCTGGAGACCACGCTGAGCTGCACTCTCCCTTGCTGTATGTAGTACACGGCGTCGGCGGGCTTTCCTTGCGAAAATATAGTTTGTTTCGGGCCATACCGGCGAATCGTCCTTCCGATGCCGGCATTGGCTAGAAATTCCTGAGGGTTGAAAATCCTGGTGGACCTAGAAGAGCGAAACTGCGGTTTCCGTAAGCGATGAGCCTGCGGCATGCGAAAACTCCCCAAGGACATTTCGAGGCGATAATCGTACACATGTTTGGGGATTTCAAGCGAAAAATGGCTGGCTTGGTAGAAGCGGAGGTCGTACAGTAGGCGCCGGTTCTTCAAAAAGGGGCACAGCCCTCGCAAACTGGCGCCCGATCCTTCGCATTACGTGGAAAGACAAACCAGCCCATGCCACCGTTGAGGGAAAAATTTGCCGAAATCTTCCGCAACCTCCTCCGTTTCCAAGAGTTAGGCCCGTGCGTATCGACGCGTTATACAGCATCACGGCAAGCCGAGCTGGGCAGTTTTCTTCTGGGTGAGCGCTAGTTTGGCCTGCCAAACCACGAATATTGCCAGGCGACAGAGAAGTTGCGATAGCTCCCGCCGTACCGGATATAGGCGCCGTCACTATAACTGAGCTTCAGGGACTGACGCTTGTTCACAGGAATAGAAGCAGTGAACCCTACGCGAGAATTCCCCTGCATCGTGGCTGGGTTTGATACACCATTCATGCTGGTGACGCCACCGAACCAATAATTGCCATCCAAAGAGACCCACAACCGCGGCTTGAAATCATAACTGAGATGGCCTTCGAAGGAGCCAATGGGACTCTCCGACTGCGTGTTGATCCCGGGTGAGTACTGGTTGCGGGAGAAGAATTCGGGGTTCGTAGTAAAGAACCATGCTCCTGCGTAGGCATCAACAATCCAATGACCACCCCAGCGCCGGGAGTACCCAATCTCGGGTTTAAGGGCCCAGCGGTTAGATCCGAAATTAATCAGTTTCGTGGGGTCGTATTGGCCTGTCGCAGGTACCAGTTTGAGACTGGCACCAAGAATGGTTTTCTGCCGCCATTTGCGGAATTCGTCAACGCCCATTGAGGGGCCACCTATCAAGTTCACCGAAAAGCGAAATGTTGCAGGCAGGAGGCCAGAGCGATACGCCAGTGTTTCCGCGCCAACGACAGTCCCGTGGAAATTTCCATTCCCGTAGGGAAATGACACCAGGAAATTAGCAGTCCGGCCGAAAAGATTAAACGAGTGATAAGCGCTAAATATAGAAACGTTAATGCGAGCGGAAGCGCCTGTGATCGGCGCTTCTCCGTCAAAAATGAGGCTCCCGTCGAAAAGGGAATAGGTCAGAATGACCGCGTTCGAATGAAGAGGGGTAATCACATAAGCGCGTGGGGCAAGGTCTTGCGCAGAACTCCGTCGAGCGCAGAGAAGGCAGAGTAGCAAAATGATACGCCGCATCTTCTTGCAGGTTCCACTTGGGGCAGGAAATGTTTTCCGCAATGCAGACTGCCTCCTTTTGACAAGAGGCGAATCACTCCGTGCCAACCAAGGCTCTCGGACGAATCAGGGCAGTGAGGCCGACGACAGTCTGTCCTTCATCATCTTGCACACTGCTTTATAGTTGAGTCACCGAGCCAGTGTTATGCATTCGAGACCAGAACCCTACTGTCAAAGCTAACAGAGGATTTCTTGGGGACTAGCCAGAGCTAGAGGTCCTCACTAACGGTCCGCGTCGACCTTCACAAAGCTGTATTTGGCGCTGAACTGAAAGCGCGGCACGTTTGCCGATTGGCCGTTTTGCAGCATCGTCCAACCATAAAGAAATTCGGCACCGACGTTGAACGACCCGTAGGGATTCCAGATCAAATTCGCACCGGTATAGGTAGCGTGATTGTAGGGCGCGGCAAAAGCCGAGTCGAAGGCCGTATTATTTACTGCGGCGTAAGAGTAGATTGCGCTGGAACGAAGCCGCTTGAACCAATAGTGCTGATAGGATGCCTCCACTCCTATCGCGGGAGTCGCCGTCAGACTGGTACTTGATGCTGGCTCGGCATCAATCCCGAGTCCCGAGGTGTCCTGGAGGTAGCGGGAGATTCCGTGTCCGGCTGCAACCGCAAAGATTGCGTTGTCCTTGCCGAAGGTCCTGAATCCGGTTGAGGCGTTAATGCCCCACCCAAAAACGGTGTCTGATCTCGGGGGTGCAGTCGTCACAGATGCTTCGATAGAACGGAAGATTGCCGCGACTTGGATGTGTCCCCGCTCAAATTCCTGACGCAGGCGAATCACTCCATCGGGACCTGGAGCGTTGGACTGAATGGAGGCCGACGGAGGTTGGAAGGCGACGTCCGAGCTTGGTTTTTCGACCGAGAGGTAGAGGGTGGTGCTTGGGCTCAACGCGAAACCATAGCGCAATTGTGGATTGCGGATGCTGACCATACCGTTGGGTCCCTGGAAATCGAGGGTATCCGGGAATGCGTCTGGGTCCATAAAGTTTGAAAATGTCTGGCCAATCAACACATTCCTCGCCTGTGCGTAAGCGTGGCGCAGTCGAGGAGTGGTCGCATTGGTTCCAAACAGGTCACCCTCCAGGTAGAAGCGCACCTCACCGAGCGTGGCGCTCGGGACCCTGAAATCGAGGCTCAGACGCGTGGGTCGGATGGAAACAGTCGAGTTGTTCACACTGGTTGGTTGGGGAACGGGGAACGATGAAGGTATAAACGAATCGGTGTTCCCCGCGGGTTTCAAATCCTCGATGAAGTCTGTCTTGAAGTAGCCGCCGATTTTCAGAATTGTCTGCGTGCCGGGCAGCACAAAGAACCCGTGATACTTGGGATCCAGCGGGACGTTGTTGTAACGGGCTGCGGCCAGAGTGTCCTCGGAGAATACGTTGTAGGTGGCTGTGGCTTCACCCACTTGCTTGGAGGTCGGACCTTGAGCGGGTGGCTGAGTGGTCTGAATCGAGCCTCCCTGGCTGGAGACGCCAGCTGCGGAGCGTTGTGCCACGGTGGCGTTTGTTGCGGGTGTGGCCTTCACTGCTTTTAGTTCGTCGAGCTGAGCCTCTATCTTGTTCATTTCTGCGCGCAGTTCATCGAGGCGCTTGCTTAACTGGTCTACGGCTTGACTGGAGCTATCCGACTGAGCGGCAACGCGGCAGGGTATGAGAGCTGATAGCACAACAGCGGCAACGAATAAAAACCCCTGGCGACAACTCATGGAAATTCTCCTTGCGGCATCACGACTTGGAAAGGCATCGGTGAAACTACTGAAAGTCTTTCCGCTTCAACGGCACAAGTCGATAAGCTCGTCCAACAGTGGTCGTCCACGCAGATTTGCGCTGCCGACCCGTATCGCTCGGGCCGAGCAGGTTCTCTGGCTTGCACAGGTTGCCGGGAACGCCAATTACGAACTACTGTTACTTGTGACAGACGCTTCAGTGCAGTGCGGAAGGCAATCGTCTTCTTGACGACTGAGACGTGGTGACCATCATAAGTGAGTTGGTTATTGCTTAAGGGCAATTGCCGGCCCGCTGATCCGTTCTGCCTTAAGACTGACACTCACCTCGACGCGGTCGGCGATCTTGATGAACGGAATCCCGCTGTTCATTCCATATTCCTTGCGGTCAAATGCCATGGTCCCGGTAACCGTGCCTGAGCCAGTCCCGTTGCCGGAAACATTCAGGTTCAGTTTTTCGCGCCGCGTCACGCCGCGAATCGTGAAGTCGCCATCGACAGAAAATGTTTCGGGTCCGGTTTGCTCAATCTTTGTGGACTTAAAGGTGATCACCGGATTCTCCTTCACATTGAAGAAATTCTTCCCTTTCAACTTTCCATTCTTCATGTCGCTCCCGGTATCCACGCTGTCTGCCTGAATCTCAAGGTCCAGAACGCCTGTCGAGACGTCAGGGGACGTAAATGTCAGAGTGGCGTCCCACTTGTCAAAGGAGCCCACGATAGACACCGACGCTTCCACATCGAACTTGATCTCACTTTCCTCCGGTTTGATCCTGAAAACAGGGAAGGCCCCAGCATCCTGCGGGCGAGAGACGGACGATTCGCCCGCGTATGCGGGCAAAAGATGCATGAAGTTAGCTGCGTTATTCTGAGCGAACGCCTCGGCGGCGAAAAGAAGCCCGCCCAGTAACAGAGCATCTGCAAATTTAATTTTGATTATATAACCTCGCGATTAACAATAATTGAGAATTAAGAAATCACAGCCGGCTGGGAATCGAGTTCCCCGATTCAGAGCGTTCCTCGACAAAGCGACTCAGTCTTATGGAAACAGCCTTGAGCTGACACTGTCAGTTTTAACAGCCGAGCTTTGAACCGTGGCTTCGGAAATCTGCAATGTTCTTTCCCAATCGTCGGCGCGCCCAGGCGTTCGGCCGTTGGTGCGCTTGCGCTCTCGATCGCGGATAGCGACCTAGCACCTTGGCCGGAGGGCCTCTTCTCTTGAAGATTGAACTAATTAGCTACTGGTTGTCGGAGGAACTCTTGATTCTTGTCGTAGAAACCAGCATACTTTTTTCAAAGTGTTGTTGAGGATTCCAACCCCGTGGAACCCCGCAACATCGACGCAAATGCAACGTGCGATTCACGTTCTCCTCGCGCACAGTTCAGGAGACCCATTACCAACGGACCCGATTCTTTGCAAAGAACTGCACGGATTCTCGCAGTGGATGATTTTGAGCCGTACCGTAGGTTCGTCGCTTCTTTGCTCCATGGGCGGCCGGACTTGCAGGTGGTCGGTGGCGTGTCAGACGGCTTGCAAGCGGTGGAGAAGGCGCAAGAGCTGCAACCGGATCTGATTTTGATGGATATCGGCCTTCCCGGGATTAACGGAATCGAAGCTGCGCGACAAATCCGCACACTGGTTCCCAATGCGAAGATCATCTTTCTGACCCAAGAGTCCTCTCCTGAGGTGATACAAGAAGCACGGAATCTCGGAGCGTCCGGCTACGTCTTGAAAATAGAAGCAGAAACTGATTTGGTAGCGGCAGTGGAAGCGGTTCTTCGCGGTCGGCAGTTTTTTAACGATGGCACAGGCGGCAGCAGCCGCTAAGCCCACTGGCAACGGGTCACAAGACAACGCCGGTAGATACGAAGCTTCTCCCCGTCTCAGGTTATCCGGCATTTGCGGACTTGCCGACGAGATTGAGAGGGATACTGGCGTGAACTTCAGTTCCTTTCCGATCCTGTGAATCGATGGAAAGATCGCCAGCCACGAGCTTGAGCCGCTCCCGCATGCTTGCAATACCGAGACCGCGTCCCTTCATTGCTTCTTCAACATCAAATCCCGTCCCTGAGTCCCGCACAGTCAGGTCGATCCTATCCGATGTGCAAGCGAGTGATACTTGGAAGTGCCGAGATCCGCTATGTTTCGCGGCATTCTGGAGGGCTTCCTGCAACACTCGAAACAGACACAACGATATCTCCTTGGGTAGGTTCTTCGGGACGGCTTCGTCCTGAAAATCAACCTGTACTCCTTGCCGCTCAGTGAATTCTCCGCAGAAACTTGCCGCAGCCGTGACCAGGCCCAGGTAGTCGAGCTTTGAAGAGTGCAAGCGGTGCGACAGAGCCTGGACGTCGTTCCCGAGATCCTTGACCTGCGCCTTGATCTCATTCACGGACCGACGGGCTGCGGCTGCAGCCGGAGGAAGGTCACGCTTCACAACATCCAGAGTTACCGCCAGCAGCGCGAGGCGCTGATTGATGTCATCGTGAAGCTCTCTTGCAAGCCAAGTGCGCTCTTCCTCGTGCGCTTCAATCAGCCGGCGGCTCACTGTGGATAGGGCGTCTTGAGCAAGTTTACGTTCCGTGACATCAAGGCTGGAACCGATATAGCCTGCGAACGAACCATCGGAGTTGAATCTGGGGACACCCAGGTCAGTGATCCAACGATATTCGCCGTCGTGGCGACGAAGGCGATATTCCATCTCGAAAGACTCTCGTTGATCGAATGCTTTGCTGTAGGTATTCCAACAGCGTTCCAGGTCTTCGGTGTGGACACCTTCGGTCCAACCATTCCCCAATTCTGCCTCCAGAGAGCGCCCGGTGAATTCAAGCCAGGGAAAATTGACGTAGTTGCATAGCTTGTCGACGCCCGTCATCCAGATCATTACCGGAGCGGTGTTCGCAACCAGGCGGAAGCGCCGCTCGCTTTCGCGCATCGCGTGTTCTGCCTCCTTGCGTTGTGTAATGTCACGGATGATGCCGGTAAACAATCTGCCATCGTTGGTATTGACCTGGGAAATGGAAGCCTCGATCGGAAACTCAGTCCCGTCGCTTCTCAGACCGAACAATCCGTCAGGAACACCCAAGGTGCGACTGGTGATCCCGTTTTGGCCAAAACGACCAATCTGCTGATGGTGTGCTAAGCGAAAGCGCTGCGGGATGAAGCGCTCGATGGGAGTCAGGAGAGCATCCTGTGCGCAGCAACCGAACATAGCTTCGGCCGCGGCATTAAAAACAACGATTCGTTGCTTGTCGTCGATGGAGATAATGGCATCCATGGCCGAGGAGACGATGGCTTCCAATCGTTGCTGGCTGTCCCGGAACTTTTGTTGGACTTCTTTGAAGTCTGTGATGTCCACTTGCACGGATGCGGAATGCAGAATCTTCCCTTCCGCGTCTCTGACGGCGCCTGCATTGAGAAGGACAGTTCGCTTCTTTCCTTCTTTAGTGAGCAGCACCATCTCTTCGTTATGAATCGAACCCGTCTGTGCCCACTCCAGCTTTAGGGCGGCCCGTTTCGACCGAGACTCAGGCGCATAGATGGTGGACAGGGGCTGGCCTACAAGTTCGTCCTTGCGATAACCCAGTGCCCGGCAAGCCGCCGGATTGATGTCCAGAATTTCGCCCCCGGTGGAGCTGACGTGGCAATACTCCGGTAAGGTTTCGAAAAACTGCCTGAACTGCTGCTCAGAAAGTCGGCGCGCCTCTTCAGCCCGTTTTAGCTCGGTAATGTCGATGATCGCTGAGAGGGCACACTGCTCCCCGTTGATTTCAATTAATTCTGCGGATCCCAGGCCGGTGCGCACTTGCCCGTCTTTGGTTCGGAAAACCACCTCCAGATTCCGAATTAGGCCGTCGGTCAACAGCCGTGCAACGAATTGCGCTCTTCCCTGGGGATCAACCCAGATACTAAGGTCGTCTGCAGTTCTGCCGATAACCTCGTCCCGGCACCAACCGGTTGCACGCTCGAATGTTTCATTCACCTCGATGTAGCGATGGTCATGGGCACTTGTTAGAACGAGCGCGATTGGGCTCTCGCGAAACGCCTTGGAAAACTTCTCTTCCGACTTCTGCAGGGCCCCCTCGGTCAATTTGCGTTGCGTGATGTCGACGGCCATGCCCAGCATGCGAGTTGCTTCGCCATCCGGTCGATAATCAAATTTGCCGCTAGCAGAAACCCAGCGCGCACTGCCGCCCGATCCGACCAACCGGAACTCGGCGGCAAACGGCTCACGCCGTTCTTTCGAATGCTGCAAAGCTGCGGAAATCCGTTGCCGATCTTCTGGGTGTACGTGATCAGAAAGCTCGCCGAACTCCGTGGACAACGTGCCAAATGAAACTCCGAACATGTTCTGCAATCCGCCAGACCAGATGGTACGTCTCTTCTTCAGATCAATGTGCCAACTGACCGCACTGGCAGTCTCCATCGCAAGATGTAGTCGCTCGTTAGCGATGACTAAAGCATTCTGCGCCTTTTTTCTCCTCCTCCATTGAAATACAAGCCCAACAATAATTGTTGTTTGGGCTAACAGCAGAAGGATTCCGGAAATTACATACTGACGATAGCTTTCCCAAAAGCTTGGCTGCCGGTTGAGCACGATGCTGCCGGGTGGAAGCCTACGCTCCTTCAAGCCCCAGCGCTGTAATGCCCGCCAATCAAAGGTGTACACCTGCGAGGCCGTTACGATTGGGATGTCCCGGGGCGTCTCACCATTCAGAAGTCGGGTGGCAATCTCACCGACAGTCCTGCCTTCCGCGGGAAGATTTTCGAGATACCCTCCCACTTCGCCTTGTCCGAAGTCCGAGTCGGACGGGCTGAAAACCGGGGCACTGGAGGCAGCGGTGATCATAGCGCCGGCCTGGGATAGGCCAGAGTATTGCATTCCTTTCGCGTCCAGCTCGAGATGGGTATAGAGGACAACCGTGTGGGGGGGCAGACGCCTTAGTTGCTCAAGGAGACTACTCATATCGAGATCTGTCAAATACTTGAAGTCCAGTTTAGTTTCGTAACTGTGAAGGCGCTCTTTGAAGAGTGCTTCGAGCTGTCGATCAAACGGTGCCACTCCTCCGACTACCACCACATGTTGTGTACCTGGCTGAAGGCGCAAAGCTCCTTCCAGAGTTTTTGCCGGCTCGAACTGCTCCCAGACACCGGTAAAATGCGCATCGAGTTCGGGATTGTCGGCTTCTTCCTTGGCAGCGCCCGCGAAAACAATGGGTATGCCGGTAAAGAATTTCTCGTGGGACTCGACCAAGAATTTGAGCGGGGATGGCCCGAATGCAATGATGAGGTCCGGCCTGCGATCGCGATATTTGCGAACGTAGGTATCGCGGAATTCCTGCTGCATGACTGGATCAGGAAATAGAACGGTCTCGAAGTATTCGTGATAGAGCTCGATCTGGTAAGGCGTGTTGGCCAGCGTGTCACGCAACTCCTGATCGACAAACGCTACGGCCGGCGAGGACAGGCCCAGTTCGTAGAAAACCAGAACTCGCTTCACCTGTTTCGTTTGTGGACTGCTAATCGGCGGGAATAAAAGCACGCCCAGAAGCAGGCAAAAAGCCAGATTTAATTGCCGCACTGTGGACGCCGGACAAGTAATGTACGGCGCCTGACAAACCGGGTAAAGACGCATGCTGCACATGGAGACATTCGCACTTCAGAACACGCCCTTGAGCCGGGAGGGTCTTCCAGATGAACCGAGTATATTACGAATGAACTTTGTGCAACAGCCAAATCTCTGAACAGCCTGAACGCCTTTCCTGCTATGTCTTCACATGGTCCTGACTGGAATTTCGCCTTTGATGGTGCCCCGAAACTGGACACCTTCGCCACTTGATTTGGCAGGAGGGGTCCCGTACGCGCGCAGGGTGAATCCCCATTTCGCCCGGGCAAGTATCCCGCAAGAGGAATATGAGCTACCGCAGTAGATCAGGGCGCAAAGGCGAAGCTAATTTTTCGGCGTGGGCGGAAAGTTCTTCAGTAGTTTCTTGACAGTCTTGGCGATGTTCTTTTCTTTCTTCTCTGGTTTGGCCTTAGGGTCCAGTGTTTTGGACGCATTGCCCCGCCATATCAGTTGCTTTTCGACAGGGTCGTACACGCTCAGGTCCAGTTGGCCGATATAAACCGTGGACGTCGAGCCATAGGTCGAGCTAGTGGACATTCCACCGCCATATCCATACCACCCACTGCCCCAACCCGGACCGTAACCCCAGCCCGTGTTGTACGAAGTGAATTGCTTCTCCGTGCCAATGGCAGTCTGATAGCCAAGGTAGAGGTCAGCGGAGTCGCTGTCTGTCTTGGTCAACCCTTTCGTGGCAAGTTCGGCGTCCACGGCGGCGGTCAACTTCTTGCCTGTCAGTTCGTCCGGTTGGTCGGCTCCCTTAATCGGTACCCACTTGTAGGTCTTATATTTGGAGAAATCCTTGTTCTTGTCAAAATCGTAGCGAACGTCTTGGGCCACCGCAGCCGCGACGACACCGAACATTAGCAAGACTAACGTAAGCAAAACGGATGCAAGAAGGAAAACTAGTTTTTTCATTACTGACTTCTCCTTTATTCGGTTAAATTTTTCACTTCAAACATCAGCAAAAACGGGCTCACCAGTAGTCATTGGTCGCGCGCCACGTTTTGTCCGGGTTGTAAAGCTCCATCTCGCGGAACTGTTTGAGGGTTTCGGGGCCCAAATCCTTTTGGTATACGATCCCGTCATGACTAACGACAAAAGTCTGCACGCCAGTGACGCGATATTCCGCAGGTGCCGCGGCGAGAGCAAACCCTCCAATCATCGCTCCCTCAACGACAAAGTCCATCTTGCCCAAGAGTGCCGCAGACCCTTGTCCTTTCAAGATCTTGAAGTAATAGCCATGATACGGTTGACTCTTGTCGGTATATCCCTGCTCTAGGGCCTTGGCTATTCCCTCCGCGATCGGTCCTGCCAGGCTTCCATCTGGGTTCCGCCAGGCAAGACCGTCGTGCTTTCCGGGCGAACTGATGATGCGTTGCGCGTACTGATTCACTTTGGCGTCGTCGTGTTTTTCCATCGCGTATTCGTGTTGGGCGTCAACGTATCCGCGGCAAATCTCGATGGCGTCCAGCTCATTGGAACCGACGCGCCGACGCAAGATTTCTTCCTTGCCGGCTTTGGTATCGAAGCGCCACTTTCCCGCATTCTGAACCAGCGGGATGGGGAGAGGCCAACCATCATCGCCAACCAGGAGGGTAGCCAAGTTGGGATTCTTCGGGTCTACGGTGACCGTGTTTTTCTGGCGTGCCTTTGCGGCAAACTCGGCCGCATTGTTCTTATCCTGTACCGGGTCTTCTGAGGCCAAAATACTCTTGGATTCCGGCCCAAGAATCTCCGTTAAGGAGGATAAATCGTAGCTTTGCGCCGCTTGAATCAAAGCGTCTACGGCTTGTTTCGGTGTGGCGAAACTTTTCTGGATTGCGGGTGTGGACGATACTTGTCCTAGGACTGCCGCAGCGCCAAATGAGGCAACCACCAGGAATGCGCAGAGCGTATTGCGTACAACAGTCACTGTCTGTGATTTCATGAGATTTTCCTGGTTCATGGATGAATTACCTCCGTCTCCCACCACCGCCACGGGAACCTCCTCCGCCGCCCATGCTTGAGGAACCCCGTGAACTGCTGGCACGGGCGCTACTCGCACCACCGGAAGAACCACCAAAGGCGCCACCCTTCGCGCCACTACCCGACGATACACTTCGATTTCCGACGCGATCACCGCCTCCGCCCCGGTTTGAATCCATGCCGCCCGCACTTGCGCGGTTGCCGCCGCGGTCACCGCCTCCGCCGCGATCTGAAGCTCCCGCACGGTTTGACCCTCTATCGCCCGCGCCGTCGGACGCCCGATTGCCCCCTTGTTGCTGCCGCTGGCGCGCATCTGCTTGACGGTTACTCATGGAATCTCCGCGAGCTGAACCGCCAAATTTGTTTGCGGTTGCCTGGTTTGAATAAGGTGCGCCGCCACGGTGCTGAGGGTTGTGGTTCCAGCTGCCGCTGCCACCGCGGTTACCGCTGTTGACGTTGTTGCGGTTCCCACCGTTGACGTTTGTGCGGTTCCCACCGTTGACGTTTGTGTTCCGATTATAATTGTTATTATTATTTATTGTGATGTCGTTATTGCCGCCCCAGCCGCAGTTGCCCCAGCCGCCACCCCAAGCTGCTCCCATGGCCATTCCGACTCCAAACGAAATCGCCATGCCCGCCGCGTAGTAGCCGGGCGGCGGATAGTAGACCGGTGGATATGGGTAAACGGGGGGACCGTAGACTACGGTAGGGTTATAGCTGGGAACATAAACAACCTCTGGGTTCGCCTGTTGAATAACCACAACGGACTTGCTCTCGATAACCTTCGTCTCTACCTTCACCTGCTCACTGGATTTCAGGTTTCCCGTATCTTTTGCCTTTGCCCGCATGCGTTGGACCGCATCCATCACGTCGGATTGCTGCGCCAAAAACGCGTTTCCCAGATCTGTCGCCCACTGGATGTCATCTCCCAGACGCTTGACGAGATCCGGAAGTGGGGCCATGGCTTGAACGCTGGAGTCCCAAGGTTGCTTGGCGACTGCATCGGCAAGAGCCTTGTCCTTCAGATTCTTGTTCTTCTCGAGCCACTGCTGAAGCTGGATGATTTCCAGTGGATACGTCGAAGCCGCTAAGACTTGCGCCAAGAGCGGATCAGGATAGAGAGCGATGGGCGCAACCAAAGAGTCCAGTTGGTCATTCGGAATTTTTGCCGCTTCCGCTGCGGGTGCGCTGGCTTGCTGCGGAACCGGTTGTGATTGCGTTGATGGCAGAGTCCCAGGAAGCAGCGCGATCGAGCACATCACTGCGGTCAGTCGACTCGACACGGTGAGGGATTTCATTTTTCACCTCTAGGTTCATCGCCGATCATGAATAGCTCCACGGCCCTGTTTGGGACACTGGCAAAAATGACAGCGGCTGCCGCTAATTGGGAAGCCTGAGCGATCTGGAAAATCAGAAAGGCATCCCACTGTCAGTATTGACAGTTTGCTGGAATCCCTGTCGCCCTTTATCGTGCGAACCTGGAAGCAGGGCTTACCACACTCGATTCGCTCTATGTGTGGGCTATGGCAGCCGAGAAGACGCCACTCGGCTTGGCCGAAAAAGGCGCGCGGGGCCTCTGCATAATCTGTGCGGTTGAGGTTATGGAGAACCTAAGCGGCGGTGAGGAGTCCCAACGACGATATGAACATTCCAAGAGTTGAGCGCATTGTTTTCGCGATGGGTCTCGCGCTCCTAACTTTTTGGGGAGTTGCGCGGCTGCACCGGACCCTGGCGTCCCGGGAGGCCATCGGGGGGTTTAAAACGGAAGTAGCCAGCATGCCCGCGGGGGGCACGTCCCCAACTACCGATCCAATCTTGAGATCGAAGGTTGACTTTAAGCTGTGGTCGACCAATCGAATCGCGGCATACGAAGCGAGCCTGGTGCAGAAAAAAAACCAGCCTCTAGCGATTCTTCGAGTCCCCAAGATCAGTCTTGAAGTGCCGGTGTTCGATGATACTGATGAGCTCACCTTGAATCGTGGTGTTGGGAGAATCCGGGGAACGAAACAGATTGGGCAATTTGGAAATGTCGGCATAGCGGGACATCGGGATGGTTTTTTTCGGGGTCTGAAAGACATTGCGCTGGGAGACATCGTCGAACTCGAAGGGGCAGGAAGTACGAAACAGTACGTTATTAAACAAATACAAATTGTTAGACCTGAGGACACGTCGGTTTTAAGTCCCACGTCAATCGCGACTTTGACATTAGTGACTTGCTTCCCCTTCTATTACGTGGGCAGCGCGCCTCAAAGGTATATTGTCACGGCGGTAATTCAGGATTCTAGCCAGCGGGAACAGGAACAGGCGGGGTCTCGAGTAGCACCGGCTAGAGCATCTCAAACAAGGAGAAGGAAACATGATCTCAATTAAGTCCTCAAGGACGATCTTGCAATGCCTACTGGCGGGAGGCGCTCTTTGTGTTGCCTTCTCACTGCCAGCGGCGGCGCAGGTGAAAAGCACCGAGACAGTAGAGCATGGCACTGCAGCCAAGGAGGTGAAGGTCGAACGCGGCGAGATTGTCTACGTCTCCGGCAATGACGTCGTCGTAAAGATGGAAGACGGTTCGCTGCGGAACTTTTTCAATGTTCCGGATAGCACAACCATCACTGTCGAAGGCAGGCAACTCAATGTCCACCAGATTAAGCCGGGCATGAAGGTCGAGAAGCAGACCATCACCGCAACCACACCGAAGGTGATCACGAAGGTCGAAACCGTGACCGGCAAGGTGTGGCATGTGTCACCACCCAACTCTGTGATCTTGACCTTGGAGGATGGCACGAACCAGACCTTCAAAATCCCCAAAGGGCAGAAGTTTACGATAAACGGGGAAGAAACCGACGCCTTTAATTTGAAGAAGGGGATGGTTGTCTCCGCACAGAGAGTCACCGAGACTCCGGAAACCGTGGTCACTCAGGAAGTGAGGAGAAGCGGAACGATGCCTCCTCCTCCGCCAGCCCCGCAACCGGATGTGCCAATCCTAGTCCTAGTCTCTACGGCGCCTCCCGCCTCAGCTCCTGTAGAGGAAGCCAAGGCGGAGCCAGCACCCTCAAGACTCCCTAAAACAGCCAGCCAACTGCCGCTCATCGGGCTTTTGGGAGCGCTGTTCTGCGGGATTTCTCTGGCAATAATTGCGGTCCGGAGGCTCGCGACCCGATTTCATCTGGCAGAATGACGCTCATTCAGGCCTGACTCAGTTCGCCGCGAGTGTCACAACAGCGGGAAGGGGCGTACCACCTCACCCCTTCTCCGAGCCTCCGACAATGCAGAGTGAATTCTTGCTCTTGTGCAAGAAGCCGGCATGAGTGAAACGCAGATCGAGTCACTGGCGTTCCGTCAGGCGCAGCTCAAGAGTGAACGGCTACGCCTCCTGATTGTCCTTGGGACCATCGGCATCAGCTTTCTATTGCGCTCGGTGCGCGTCCTAATTCACAGCGGTGATGAAAACGTCCAATTGTGGTTGACCACGCTGGGCGTGCTGGCGCCATTCGCGGGGGCCGAATTTCTGATGTTGCGCGCGGTGAATCGCGCGCACGAGCAACGGCGGGAACTCTTAAACGCAGCATGGATCGGCAACATTGTCGTGGAGAGTGCCCTCCCCGCATTCGGCATGGTGTTGACTTCAAGTTCCTCTATCGACCCGGCATATCGACCTTTGGCCCATCCTTCCGTGCTGGTCTTCTTTCTGTTTATCATTCTGTCGACGCTCCGTCTCAATCCGGCGCTTTGTCGGCTGTCTGGGTTTGTGGCAGCAGTTAGCTACCTGGCAACCGCACTTTTTCTGGGTTGGAAACCGTCATTCGCCGGTGGCACCTCCCTCCTGTCTCCTCAGAAAGCAGTCTTTGACTTTGCACTGGAATTCGTCATAGGCGGGTTCGTTGCCGGGGCGGTCGCCAGCGAAATTCGCAAGCAGGTTGGCGCAGCTTTGCGGGAAGCAGAAACGCGACGCCAAATGGATCGCATGGAACATGATCTCGAAGTGGCAAGATCGATCCAGCAGTCTTTGCTTCCGAGCTCCATGCCTGATGTTAAGGGCTACGAGATTGCTGCTTGGAACCTGCCAGCCGATCAGACCGGCGGAGACTACTATGACTGGCAACTCTTGCCCGATGGCAAGGTGGTACTGGCGCTGGCGGATGTTACCGGTCACGGAATTGGGCCAGCTCTCCTGGCGGCGGTCTGTCGAGCCTATGCCAGAGCGAGCTTCAAGTCTCAGAACGGGCTGCTGGCCGCCATGGATGAACTCAACAGCGCACTGGCAGGAGACATCGGTGAAGGGCGGTTTGTGACGTTTGTAGCAGCGCTCTGCACGCCCGCAAGTTCCACTGTGGAGCTACTCTCTGCAGGGCACGGCCCGCTACTGGTTTACAAACTGAGTCGGGATCAAATTGACGAGAGAGGATCTCAAGGTCTGCCACTCGGCATTTTGCCCAGTCTGGTGTCTGCTCCTCCGGAGATCCTCGAAATGCATTCAGGAGACCTGTTGGTACTTGCAACCGACGGATTTTTTGAATGGGCAAACCCCAGCGGCGATCAATTCGGGGTAAGTCGATCGGGAGAAGTGATTCGACAATCGAAAGAGAAATCCCCCAGTGAACTCATTTCCACTCTATACCGGACCGTCGTTGAATTCTCTGAAGGAACCGAACAGCAGGATGACCTGACGGCGGTTGTGATCAAACGGATGTAGATGAGAGTCTCCCGTTAGGGGTCCCCGAAGTAGGTGGTCCCGCCCGGCGGCGTCCGGAACTACTTCGTCCAGCCTCATATCTTTGTCTAAATCACCCGCCGGTACAGCAACGATAACTCGCAGCGCCAGGAGTCAGGTGTAGTTCTGTTGTGAGCGCTACGTGAACCGCATCTTGCGGAAGCTGGTCGTCGCATAGCAAAGTATGCCTGCGCAAGTTGTGAACGCCGGAGAACATCCCCAGATCGAGACTGCGGCGAAAGCGGAGACCTCGATCGAGAAGGGCTTTGCCGGTCAGGGGCCGCCGGCCTTCATCGTGACCAGCAAGTTCAACTGACTACCTGCCGCTGTATCGGCTGGAAGATATCTTCGAGCGGGAAGGCTTTGCCATTTCCCGCGCCACGCAATCGGTGTGGTGCGGGGATGTTGCGGACCTGGCGGAGCCACTGTACCGGCCCATGACGGAACGAGTAAGGCCGTCCCATGTGGCGGCCACCGACGACACCGTCTTTCCGATGCTGGGGCCGGGGGCAGACGCAATCCGCGCGCATGTGGGTGTAGGTAGGTGATGAGCAAATCCGTACAACGTGTTCGACTTCACGTTGAACCGCCGACGAGAAGGGCCGAAAGAGTTTCTGAAGACTACACCGAGGTTCTTCCGGCGGATACCTATGGAGGCTACAGCGGAGTGGTAACCGGCAACGCCATCACGCGCGCCGGATGTTCGTGGAGGGCGAGAAAACGGCGCCGGAGACGGCTCGCGCGGCTGTGGATTTGATCGGCCAGCTGTTTGCACTTGAAAAGCAGGCCAAGGATGTGTCGGTGGCCGAGAGACTAGCGTTGCGGCGTCTACAAGCTCAGCCAATGGGAGGAGCTGAGTGTGTTCACGACCGATCGGTGTGAGGCTTTGGAAATATCCCCTCTCGATTCCCGAAACTGTGCTTCACACATCGCTCGCGTTCTGTTCAGCGTCAAAGCGAGAAACAAAGAGATGGTCAGCCAGTACTTCACGAATCGCTGTGAGCAGATCGACAGTGACGCGAGCCTTGAGAATGTAGCCCAGGGCCCCGGTGGCAAGACATGCCCGGACAAAGTCAGGATCCGAATGGACGGTCAGAAAGATGACTTTCGAGGCGCAACCCGCTTTCCGCAGTTGTTCGACAGCTTCGATGCCATTGACCACGGGCATGGAGATGTCCGTCAGGATTAGGTCCGGCTTGAGGCTCAGACCACCGTCAACTAAGGCTCGACCATCTCTCACTATTCCAACGACCTCAGCCATTGCTCCAAGCAGAGTCCCCACCAGTTCTGGAAACTGTGGGTGATCATCGGCCAACAAAATCCGTACTTTGTTCATTTGACCCACAGGCTGACTGCGCGTGGGAAGCACATGGTGTTTCGGACCAAATGCAGTAACAATGGACTTCACAACGCACCACTACACAGATGAAAATACAATCGCAAAGTTTTAAATACTGTTAACTCTGCCAGAGTTACGGCTGAACTGATGTTCTGGACAGGGTGTTGTGTTCGGTGCCGTTAACACCGTGCGCAACACCAGCAAGTGGCAAGCGTGCGCGCGGTGCGCGGCTATTGATGACGAAAACGGTCCGGCGGCAAAATGCCGTGCAGAGTCTGTGCAGCAGGCAATTAGCGAAAAAATGCCGATTTGACAGCAGCTTTCGGCCTGCTTGGATTGTGGCTTTCTAGAGCTTCGCGTTCCGCCAACCGAATTGTTGTTGAAAAAGAACAAATAGGCATGCCGCTCCTATACTTGTCGTTTTAAAGGCCTTGCAGTTGCAAGCCGCCTTCCCTAAAATTGCTCCGGTCATAATCGATGCCTTGCTGAGGAGCGGGGGTAGGACTGGCCTTGAGGCCGAGCCTGACGCAGGCGCCGGCAAGTAAGCTTTGCTCGCCTCGACCGAACACCGCGGCGATTACTGTCCTGCAACGGGGAGGGAAACGGGCTGCTCGATTCGGAACTCGAGCAGCGATTCGCTCGGGATCTGTAGCTGCTCGCCCTTTTTGGAAGCTGCAAGCGCTGTTCCCCCTGCGGCGCCAGCTACTACCCCAATTGCGGCTCCCGCTCCTCCCCCCGCGATCCCGCCAATGATTGCGCCAAGCCCTGCGCCGCCCAGCACCTTTCCAGCCGTCTTTTTGCCTTCTCCTTTGCCCTTAATCTCGTAAGTGTTGGTCATAAGCGAATAGGATGTACCGTTGATGACTATGTCTGTCAATTCGAGACTGAGCTCAGAGCTTCCGGACATCCTGCCCGCAGAGGAAGCTTCCGCCAATCGCCCGTATACGGTGGTGCCTCTTTCCGCCACCACTGTATTTTCCAGCTGCAAGTTTGTTTCGAGACTCGCCTTGAAACGGTACCCGGTCTTCTGCTTGCTAGAGTCTATCGGATCGATGGTTCGGATCAGGATTCGCGTTCCTGCGGGAACGGATACTTTTTTTCTGGATTGCGCGGCAGCACTGCCCACCATCGAAGGATAACCGATCAGCATCCCTGCCAGCAGGACGGCCGTCACCCTGAACGATTGAGGCATTCGAGTAACTCCTTTCCTTGAATTCACTTATCTTGTCCGACTACCGGTAACGACGAAGCGATTTGTAAATCAATGATCAGCAGCAGTTGCTGCTCAACTTGGGCAAAACGTGCGGCTGTGATTGCCCCGACGGCCTGCTTGATCCGTGTATAGGTTTTCTCCAAAAGCTCCGCGCGTTGCCTTTGGTATGCCAACGACTTCTGAATCAAGCCGTCTGCCTTTTGATCGGTCATCTCGTTGTAGACCCGAGCGTACTCCTTGATATTCTCGATTCGCAGGTCATTCAATTTGGTCAGTTCTGCGTCATATTCACTGTAGATTGGCCAAAATTTCGTGGCGTCATCGGCGCTCAACACCATTACCGCCCCCATAATCTCGGCCTTTTCCTGGCGCACGTTCTTGCGCATCAGATCAACGTAAGCTTGCAAATTTTGTTTCTGTGCAGCGGATTCGTCCGATGCCGCGGAGTTGCTTCCAGGTTCTTGCGTTTGGGGTTGCGCGCATGCAGGATTCGAAGTGATCACACTTTGAACAAACAGTATCGCGAGCAACAGGCGATTCACGAATTTCATATGGTTTTAGCCTTCCTCTTTTGAGTTACTGCCTCGAAGCGCTAGCCTGGTTAATTCATCAGAGGCGAGAATCGTAGCGAGGCAAGCGCATAGATGGCAGAGGAGAGGATCGCGCTCGGTAGTCGACCTGCCTATGGGTT
>Ga0210406_10002544_pt1 | contig 20685 bp, 16 predicted proteins | sample IncBWC30MmetaG_FD_155454 | JGI IMG/M metagenome (GOLD analysis project Ga0210406, IMG submission 155454) | Forest soil microbial communities from Barre Woods Harvard Forest LTER site, Petersham, Massachusetts, United States - Inc-BW-C-30-M | ecosystem: Environmental > Terrestrial > Soil >... | reverse complement strand
GCCGAAGAGGCATGGAGTTATCTGCCCGGGATCCCCAATGAGTCGGTGTTCTTGAACGCCTGGCATCAGTTTCCCGCGGGAGCCGAACGTATCTCCTCGATCGATTGGGATTCATTGATCGCGCTCAAGGCCGATGTGGCGCGCGAACTCGAGCGACTGCGCGCGCTGGGCTCGTTGGGGTCTTCGCTCGAGGCCGACGTCACGGTATTTGTGCCGGAAGCCCTCGCCCCGCGTTTCGACTTGATGCGCGATGAACTGCGATTTCTATTGATCACCGGACAGGCCCAGGTCGCGACGACGGCTGCGCTTCCGGGGAACGCGGTGAAGGCGACTCAAGATGACGTGTGGATCGAAGTTAAACCCAGCGAGAATCACAAGTGTGTGCGCTGCTATCAGTTGCGCGGCGATGTCGGCAGCAATCCGAATCATCCGGACATCTGCGCGCGCTGTGTGCTGAATGTTGAGGGACCCGGCGAGGAGCGCTATTTCGCATGATGACGGATGAGAAGCGGGGTCGGGCGGCGAACTGGCTGTTGTTGTCGGTGCTCGTGGTATTGGCGGACCAGGTGAGTAAGTTCTACATAACCGAGCACTTTGGTGAGTTCGAGCACATCAGCGTGCTCCCAATACTCGACATCACCCGCATGCACAACGTCGGAGCGGCATTCAGCTTTTTGGCCTCGGCCTCCGGTTGGCAGCGCTGGGTGTTCATCGGACTTGCGCTCGGGGTGAGCATCGGGATCATCGTGTGGCTGCTGAGATTGAAGGGAAGAGGGCACCGATTGCTTGCCTGCGGGCTTGCGCTGGTGCTGGGGGGAGCCCTCGGCAATGTCCTGGACCGCATTCGGCTGGGGCATGTCATCGATTTCATACACTTTCACTGGGATCGAGCGTATTTTCCTGCATTCAATGTGGCGGATTCTGCCATTACGGTCGGCGCCGCCTGCCTGTTACTAGATGCGTTGTTGGAAGGAAAGCGAAAACCTGATGCAAATATTACTAGCTAATCCCCGCGGATTCTGCGCGGGCGTCGACCGTGCCATCGATATCGTCGAACGTGCGGTCACGTTGTTCGGTGCACCCATTTATGTAAGGCACGAGGTCGTGCACAACAAGTACGTCGTGGACCGATTGCGCACCATCGGCGCCGTGTTTGTCGAAGAATTAAATGAGGTGCCGGATGGCGCCACCGTGATATTCAGCGCACACGGTGTGCCCCGGGCGGTGCAACAAGAAGCCAAGCATCGCTCGTTGAATGTGTTCGATGCGACATGCCCCTTGGTCACCAAAGTGCACATGGAGATCACGCGCTACGCGCGTGAGGCGCGCGAAGTCTTCTTGATCGGGCACGCGGGGCATCCCGAAGTGGAGGGCACGATAGGGCAATTCGACGTATCGCTTGGCGGCTCGATTTACCTGGTGCAAACCGTCGAGGACGTGGCGGCCCTGGCGGTGCGAAATCCATCGCATGTGGCCTTCGTGACGCAGACCACTTTATCGGTCGACGATACCGCCTCGATCGTGACGGCGTTGCGGGCTCGATTCCCGGATCTCAAGGCGCCGGTGAAGGAGGACATCTGCTACGCGACGCAAAATCGCCAAGACGCCGTGAAGGATCTGATCGGCCGCTGCGAGGTCCTGGTCGTGGTCGGGTCAAAATCCAGTTCAAATTCCAACCGCTTACGCGAAATGGCGGACAAAAACGTCAAGCCGGGCTACTTGGTCGATGGACCCGAAGATCTGCGGCGCGAGTGGTTCGAGGGCATAAAAACCGTCGGCGTGACGGCCGGGGCCTCGGCCCCCGAAGTTCTGGTGCAGGGCGTTATAGCGCAGCTGCGCCAGTGGGGCGGCGAAGTTGCCGCCGAATTGGACGGCCGCAAGGAACACGTGATATTCGCCCTGCCCAAGGCGCTTCGTGACGTGGCCAGGCACGGCAGCAGTCTTACGTCGGGCGACGCAGCAGGTTAGAATGCCGCCCCTTCCGAAAATGCCGCAATAGCTCAGTTGGTAGAGCAACGCATTCGTAATGCGTGGGTCAGGGGTTCGAATCCTCTTTGCGGCACCAAAAAACTAATAAAATCAAATACATGCGTGGCGAAAGCTTTCCGCACGAGATCCCACTGTAGTCACTTTTGTACCACGCCGTAATGCGTGGGTCGGATGGTTCGAATCCACCCGCGCAAAATGAAAATGAGTAAAGGCAAGCACATACGTGACGCCAGTTGTTCTCGCGTGTGATTTCGCTGTGACCAGATTTGCGCACGAACAATGCGTGGGTCAGAGGTTCGAATAGCCTGTCGCGCCAGCTCTTAGAAGCGTTTCGAAAAGTAATCACCTGTGCTCACTCTTACACGAGGCGAAATCGGGCCTTCAGTTTCGAGAGCCGGGTACTGCTTCAGTGTTCGTGCGACTAGCCGGTACCGTTCGGCAATTTTGGGGGCATCGGCCCAAGGATCGGAGGACATAGGCAGGTACGCCCGCATGCATCAGCCCCGACGCCTGCGTGTGGCGCAGGTCGCGGAACCGTAGACCGGCCAGACCCGTCCGCCTACGCGCCTACGGGGCTGCGGCACGCCGCGATACGTCCGCTGCGAAATGCTTCTTCGAAAACCCGATGGCTTATCTGGCGGGCAAACTTGCGGGGAGAGTCAACCCATATTCGCGAACGCGAGGAAGCGATCGCGCGGGAATCGGCGGGACGAAAACTGCCAGTCGAGCCGGGCAAGCGGGCTTGGCAAGAACTATGAGCAGGTGAGACGATGATGCCAAGAAGTGAGTGACTCTTTGACTCGGCCAGTCCTCGTTGAATTGGTCCTACGTCTTTCCGCGATTGGGAGCAAACGGAGGTTGCCAACCGGTCACAGGCCCAACGTGGACGCTTAGGCCGTAGGCGTACTGATCTTGGTGGTACGGCGCGCCGCGGTAGAGAATCACGGTCGCTGTCTCGGCCAATTTCCGATAGATAGCATTGTCCGTCGCGCAGCTGTAAAGAAGGACAGCTTTGAGCCGCTCCGTTCCCGCGGCGGCGGCGACGGACATGTAGAGACCTTGCTCTTCGGGCTCACTCACCTCAACACTCCAACCGGCATCTCGGAGGGGTCGAACAAGATCCTTAATACAGTCGTCGGAGAGTATGGCCTTGCGGAGCAAGGCGCCATCATCTGTGGGCATCTCCGGCACGAGGCGACCCTTCTCGTGATAGCGCTTTTCTTCAATGGTCTTAAGCACGCTTTGCGCTTGCGCTAGGAAGATTGCTTGCTGCCACAGCAGCTTGCTGTCGTCGTTCATCTCAGGGAAGAAGAGCGACACACGATTTGATTCATCATGCCAAGACTCAATCACACCCAGAGTTGCGATGGCAACGACCAGTCTGCTGAAGTTAGCGCCTTGCTGCCACGAGGACGAGGTGCCATGGGCGAAGAGATGTCGGTTAAGCCAGGTGACGCCATCATATTCACCGGTGCTGCGGAAAAATGACCGATGCAGCCAGCGACGAAATGTTTCGAAAACGAAGACGCGCTCGTCCTGGCCAAACAAGTATTCAGTCGTCAGGTACTCCCGTGGTACCCACATTTGGTCAAAATGAAGGCGCGCTGCGCAGCCGATGGCACGATCTATGGCTCGATCAATTTTGTCGACTACCGTGAGGTTAGACTCCATTTCAGAAACAATTCGCGTTAACGAGCCTTCAATGGCCGGAATCAGGGCGGCGATGCTCGACGCCCTATACCCACTATAGAACGCGAGATAGGCTTCGCGCGCAAGCGGGGAGAACTCACGCAAGCTGCGCGCTTGCGGCATGATCTGCGCAATGCAAACCGCTTGGAATGCCAGCGTGTAGATGGTCGAGGTGTGATAGTTGAAGAGCTCGATCGCTCGTTCCTTTGAAGCGCCGCCAGCATCAACGAGCAGTTTGTGAACGTGCATGTTCGAAATCCACAACGGTGAAAACCACTCCATCTTTTCCCAAAGAGCGGCCGTGCGATTTGCCTGTAATCGCCGCTGTTCCCATCCCAGATTGCCTGCCGAGGCCACTTTCGGGAAACAAGCGCGGCCGCCTTGGACGGTCAGAATGATGCTATACGTGCTCTCAAAACATCCAACGTTGCTCTCCTCAACACGCTCAACGCTGAGCCCGCGTTCGACCGCCCAAGACTTGATCAGTTCCGGTGCGACACCGCTGAGATCGGGCTGATTCAGTGCTCGCCGCCAGAGGGCAAGAAAGTGATCGGCGAAGTTCATTGATGTCATCGGTGGTCCCGCTCGGCGACTAGGGCTTCTCAGGGCGGGGTAGCTGCTTGGCGACTTCGCCACAGGTCATGAGACTCAACCAACACGCGCGATACGCTTGGTCCGGCACAGAACTCTCCTGTCCGTAGCGCGCATTCGCAGAGCATTCAAGTTCGGCGATTAGCGAGAGATCGATCGGAGTTAAACCCAACTGGATCGCAGCTTGATGCAGCTCTGCAATCAGGTGGATGCGCCTAAATTCCTCGCCGCGTGACTGGATGAAGCACTTCAACGCCTTCTCGGATGCTTGCATGGCAGCATAACGTGCTTGCCCAAGGTGTGGGGGGCGGCTCATCAGAAATCGGAACGCCGCAGCAAGGTCGCCCCGAGCTTCAAAGATCATCGGAAGACTGGCTACGGACTCCAGGCGAGACATCGCGTCGAACGCCGACATGAATCGTGAAAGGAAATCTGCGAGTTCGTCGTCGCTCAAGGCGTTCCGCAGTCCGTCCGGCAGCTCCAGCACTTGATCCAACACGTTTATTCTTGGAGGAATGCGTCGCGGTAGATAGTAGTCTGGCGTGGTGGATCGTTGCGTCCTCGAAGCAAAGTAGTTCACAGTCCCCCATCCGCGCGGCATGCGAACAGACCACAGGTCACCGCGTATGGGAATCGCAACCAACCCCGGTCCGAAGTCGACTGCCTCGCGTTGACCATAACGCGCCTTAAACCATTGGAAGATTCGAAGCGTCAGATCATCGCCGACAAATACGCCGGGACGCGGAAAGGCTTGAGACGGGAATAGAGAAAGACCTAACCCCAAGGACCAAGAGACTACTCGCCAAGCCTCGATGGAACGCGCCGGGATTTGAACTCCCGCGAGGCGGAGCTGCTCATCGACCAGTTCCATCATCTGAGAAAATTCATCTTCGTTGGTCGGTAGAGCGAGCGGTAGTTTCTTTTTCAACATGGGGCTTCCCTCACATCGCGACTGCCTATTGGGCCCATGGTGAGTTGCGAGCAGTTGGGAGATGAGAATCGATACGCTTCGCGGAAAGCAATAAATCGCTTCACTTAGGCTGAGAATTCGTCGCCGTCAGGCACGGTCGCAGTTTGGTCGAATCTATTGTTCATAGTTGCGTCGTTCGGCCCGGGCGTCGCTCTAACGCGTACTCATCGACCCCATTGGGGGTGGCGACGTACTCGTCTTGACACGGCAGCAATCCCACGGGAAGAGCTCGCGTAGCGCCCGGGTTGTGAACAACGGCCATCGGCTTGGCGTTTCCTATGACCCAGGTTGCATCTAGATCCGTCGCCCAGATTGCGCTCACGGGAGCAAATGATGGGTCAAGGAAAGAATACGCCGGTACTCCCGCGCCATTCGGCTTTTTGATGATGGGACGGTGCTGATGACCTTCCCCGACGGTCTGAAGGGTGTTCCGGTCAATGGTCAATGTCATCGGTCCGACCGCAAACGCCGCCTCGACGGCGGACGGAAGCTGGCTGATGCCAGTGATTGAGGCAAAGTGCGGACCACGAAGTAGGCGTCCGTTAATAGCAATCACGTAGGAGTCTTGCGCGCTGACAAACCCTTTTTCTAAGTAGCCTTTGATTCCGTTCGCTGGATTCCCTAGCAGCTTCTCCGCTTTTTCTTTGACAGCGGCGGTCCAACGAAGTAGGACCGCCTCATGTGGGAAACTCATCGCTTGCCCCGTTGGCGGGGCGAGCCAGTCCTGCGGGATTCCAGTCGGCTGGGGACAAATGACTTCGACCCAAATCCGATGGTCGTCGACCTCCAGCAGGAAATCGGGTCCGTGAGATGAGGATCGAATAGGTAGGCCTGCGGCCAACAATTCGTTGCCAACCAAGGCTTCGGACAACCGCTGCCAGTAACGTGCGTCAACGCCGGCGCAAAGCTCGGTGACAAAGTTTGCATCACCCAGATCGCGTTCGATGTGCTGTACACACACCTGACGGATGAAGTCTCTCACGGCCACAGACCGAAAGAACGTGCTCGGATAGCGCGCGAGTAGATGCTGTTCTATGACCGCGGTCTGCGCCGCGATTCGAGCGAGCCGTACCGAGTCACCACCCATACGGGGCTCGCACGCTTCGAATAATGGGATTTGGATTCCACATGCTTTATTTCGGGCCAACTGGCGGAGCTGTCCGTGCCATCGCGTGGAGCTGTAGCCGACGGGCATTAAATCGTTGTACCTCCTGAGACTTCGCAGTGTCTAGCCGCTCGAAATTGCTGATGGCGTCGCCGATCTTCTGCCGCGCGCTGACCTCGATATGGGCTTCGAAGAAGCGGTCCATTTTGCCATCCATGTGCTTGATGGTGTTCTTGAGTCGGAAGAGTTCTCGCCACCAAATGCGGTGATCCGGCGCAGTCTGCCGTAATGCATCGGTCATGGCTTTCAAGGCGCCGATCTTGAGACTCGTGGAGTCCATGCGGCCGCGGAGTCGAAGTAGCTTTGATGTCAGTTCTTCTGACACGGCGGCCAAGTTATATGCGGCGAAATGCCGTGCGTGGTCCAAGTGTTCTGTGATGGCCGCATCCAAGAGCTCCGATGCGACGTCGCGTTTGTCGAATCCCTTCATGCTAGGTTCTGAAACGGCGCCACCTTGTCGTTACTGCGAGGCGTCTCAGTGAGATCGCTTAGCTTACCGGAGGGTGGTGCTCCTTCGCGAAACTGGGCGAGCGTCGGACCTCCATAGTCCGCTTCGGGGTCGATCGACCAACCCGCTCTCGAGGCGTCTAAAATCTCGTCGTGACCAGAACTGCCATGAAGAAGTGGTTCGCGGAGTCGGCTGATGTACTGATGTACCAATTGGCGAACGGGACGCAGAAGCGGCAGCGTCATCGCGCCGGCACGGTGGTATTGCAATTGTTTCTGCTGCCGATAGCAGCCGTCGATCACTTTGAGCAGAAAGTGATCGGCGGGGTGTTGAACCGGCCAACCGGCGGTCTCAGTTCGCGCAAGCGCACGCGGGAGATCGTGGCCGATTTTCATCAACTCGTCCTCGGTAACAGCGCCTATGAGCAGATGGGACTTGAGCGCATTCTCAATCGCCTGACTCAGCAGGAACAGAATGGTCAAATAGTGCGGTCCGCCGGCGTCCGGTCGACCCAGTCGGACTACGCCCGCATCGGCGACGGCTGCAAAGCTTCGGGCGCCGTCAAGCAGAGTGAAGGGCCATAGATCGTTCGTCCGGGCGTATCCGAAGGTCGAAATTTTCATCGGTGAGCTAGCCAAGGTACGAATCCCTCCGGTGCTGCCAAGCTGGATCGCTAAGTGGTTGATTATACGGTACTAGTCAATAGATCTATTTCACAGATCGCTGAAACAAGCCATTTAGATGAAAATCTATCACAAAAGTGATATGTTCAGCGCCTGCTGAAACTAGGCAATACAGTGAAAGTGGACCCGTCAGATCTCGAACAGCTTGCGGCGGAGCGGCTGGGAACGGCCCTGGAGGGGGTTCCGTTTCTGCGACCCGGAAAGCCATCGACGCAACAATCCTCGAACTCATCTGCCCCAGATCTTACGCTCCCGATTGAGGTCCGAGGACAGTCGTGGACTCTCGTGTGCGAGGTCAAAAATTCTGGACAGCCTCGCTTCGTGCGGGAGGGGGCATTTAGGCTTCGCAAGTACCTTCAGGCGCTGTCTTCTCATCACGCATATGGCGTCTTCGTTGCGCCGTACCTTTCAGAAGAATCAGCCGCAATTCTGCGAGAAGAGTCACTCGGGTACTTAGATTTCGCAGGCAATTGCTTTCTCTCATTCGACGGTGTCTTCGTCGAACGAAGTGGCTCACCGCACACGCCGGAGCGGCGCCGTGAATTGCGCGAGATTTTCGCGCCCAAGGCATCACGGGTACTCCGGGTTCTCTTTGATGATCCGGATCGCTCCTGGCGCGTGACCGAATTAGCGGAGCGCGCCGCGGTGAGCCTGGGCCAAGTAAGCAATGTGCGACGGGCGCTCCTTGATCGCGAATGGGCCACTACCGATTCGCAAGGATTGAAGCTGCGAAAACCGGGAACGGCCCTCGACGCCTGGCGCTTGGCTTACGCGCCCAAGATGGGAGATGAGCAAGAGTACTACACGCTCCTCCACGGGAACGCGTTGAGCAGCGCGATCAAGAAGTCATTCGCGTCACTCCCGCAGGGGGCGCGTCTGTTACTCGCTTCATTCTCCGCCGCGCAATGGCTTGCGCCTTTCGCTCGTGTGGCTGGCACCTATTTCTACGCCAACGAATCCGGCGCGGCCGCGTTGAGCGAGTACCTCAGCCTTGAGCGCGCCGCACGTGGCACGAACCTATCGGTCGCCATGCCCAAGGACGACGCCGTGTTCATCGACAGTTGCGAACCGGCTCCGGGTTTACGATGTACGGGACTGCTCCAAACTTACTTGGACCTCTCGCGAGCGGGCGATCGGGGGCGCGAGGCCGCCGATCATCTGCGTAAAACTCGTTTGGAGCCGAAGTGGTCGACCCTTCCATAAATCAACCCCTGACCGCTCTGGATTACGAGGACCGCGGCGTACGTGCAATGCATGCCGTGCTGATCGAGATCGGTCAAATCCTGGGTCCCTATCGGGGCGCGGTGGTTGTGGTAGGCGGTGCCGTACCATATCTGCTTTTGCGCGGAGCCGATCCTCCACACGTTGGAACGCTGGACGTCGACTTGGATCTCGATCCCGAACGCCTTGCAGAAGGCGCCTACGCCGAACTCGTCGAGACACTCGAGCGTGCCGGCTATGGACGCGATGTTGAAGGTCTGAAGCCCTTTCAACTGCAACGCGCTGTCGATCTTGGAGACGGCGGCGCTCCGGTCCTGGTCTTGGTCGACCTCTTGATGCCGCGCGATGCAAAGACACGCCGTAACAGGCCGGCGCTGATCGCCGGTCTGCGCGTGCAGGGCGCCGAGGCGGGAGAGATCGCACTGAAGAATAACGTGCGCCTCTCGGTCGAAGGACAGATGCCCGATGGAAGGCCGAATCGTGTCGAACTTCTGGTCGCCTCGATTCCCGCCCTCCTCGTGATGAAAGGGTTTGCTCTCGACGGACGCGACAAACCGAAAGACGCCTACGACATCTATTATTGTGTCCGAAATTTTCCGGGCGGGCCGGTAGCGCTCGCCGAGGCTTGTAAGCCGCTGCTCAGCGAGCGCATCGCGCGCGATGGTTTCTCGAGGATCGCCGCAAAATTTGAAGCCGAGGAGGCCTTTGGGCCTCACACGGTCAGCCTTTTCCTTGGCGAGTCCGGCGGGTTCGACAACATGAGCGCGGATCAGGTTCGTGTCGATGCTTATCGGCAGGTGCGTGCATGGTTTGAGGCCCTCGGAGTGCAGCCGATGGAACAAGACGGACCGTGATTCACGTTGCACTCGATCGACGCTTCATTGCCTGGCAGGAGAAGGAAGGCAGCGCAATTCAGCGACTCAGGCAGTCCCAGCTCCCTGGAGATGACACCGCGTGGAGCGAACTGCGGAAACACCAGCGTGTCGTGATTCTCGCCGAGGCGGGTAGCGGTAAGACCGAGGAACTGCGCACGCAAGCGCGAGCACTCGCTTCAAACGGCTCGTTCAGTTTCTACACAACCGTCCAGAACGTCGCGACTCAAGGACTGGCGGAATCTCTATCAGGTGCGGAACGCGGGCAGTTGGCCGCTTGGCTCGCCTCCGACAAGCCAGCCTGGTTTTTCATTGACAGTATCGATGAAGCGAAACTCAGTCGAATTCAGTTGAGCACGGCGCTTCAACAAATCGCATATGGAATCTCTTCGGGACTCCGACGAGCATATGTGGTGCTGTCGGGTCGAATCACCGACTGGGAATTTCGAGTCGACCTTGAGCGATTCACTGAACTTTTGCCGGTCCCGGGTGATCCAGAAAAGTTGGGTCCGCCAACCTCGGAGGCTATTCTTGGCCGGGCTCTGCGGGGCGACTACCGCAACAAGGGTTACGCGGCGGTCGAGCGTACTGAACCGCCGCTCGTGGTATTGATGGCCCCGCTCGACGAGGCGCGCGTTCGCGTCTTTGCGGCTGCCTATGGCATCGCGGATTCTGACCCGTTTATTCAAGCCATCGAGGCGGCGAATCTTTGGTTCCTGGCTCGAAGGCCCCTCGATCTTCAATGGCTTGTCGCGTATTGGAAGCGGCATGGCCGATTCGGCGCTCTCGCGGCAATGATTGAAACAAGCCTCCAGGAACGACTGCGGGAGACCAATCTTCAGCACGCCCACGATGATTCTGTCGATCCGGCTCGAGCAATGCAGGCACTCGAGCGAATCGGTGCAGCCATGGTCTTCGGTCGTGTTGACAAGATCGCTGTCGAGGACTCGGGTCTCTCCTTGTCTCCTGCCCTCGATGCGCTTCGTCTTGAAGACGTGCTGCCCGATTGGGCGGCGGCACAGCGGCGGCAATTGCTGACGCGCGCGATCTTCGATCCGGCGACATATGGGTGTGTCCGACTGCATAATGACAATGAAGGAGCCGTGCGAGCCTTCCTGGCGGCACGATGGCTTCGACGTCTCCGCGACCGAGAGGGCTCTGTGCGAGCTCAGCTGGATCGTTTGTTCACGGAGACTTACGGCTACCCGCTCATACGCCCATCTCGGAGGCTAACAGGCGCTTGGCTTTCGCTCTGGGATCCGGACATTGCGAGTGAGGTAGTCGCGCGGGAACCGGATCTGCTGCTGACGGAAGGCGATCCAGGAAGCCTGTCTGCGGCGATGCGTTCCGCCGTCCTGAGTCGGGTCGTCGAAGAGATTGTTCGTACCGGCGATCGTATCGGACCCGTCAATGAGGAGACTCTGCGCCGGGTGGCCGCCCCCGATTTGAGCCCGACGGTGCGCACGCTCTGGCGCGCCCATAGGGATGACCGCGGCTGCCGATACCTTCTGTTGCGACTCATTGCGCTTGGTGCTCTTTCCGATTGCACTGATATTGCATCTGAGGGCATCTCCGGCGCATATGGCGACGGGGTCACGCGGGTGCTCGCGGGCCGCGCTTTAATGGCGTCCGCCGACGCCGCGACCATCGAGGCGTACGCCAATCGAGTACGTACCGACGCAAAGTCGCTGCCTGCGCAAGTGCTATGGGAGGCGCTGGACCAACTCGCACCCCGATACCTTTTGGTGAAGGACTTCCTCGCGATCGTTGAGGGCATGGACCAAGCAGCACGCACCGAGTGGCCGGGAGTCGACTACTTCGCACCTCGGTACGCCGAGCGTCTTCACTCTCGCGCCGATCTCGAACAACTTTTTCGTGGGCTCGCGGCGCTATTCGATAGCGGAGGCGCGTCAGACGAAGATCTCGATGCAGAGCCCGATGAGGATCACTTGAAGTTCTTGGCGAAAATTGCCTTGCGGCTGATGCAATACATGCCGCCTGCGCAAGCGCCAACGGGGGTGATCGACATCGCCATGCGAATTCGATCAGCGCACCGTCATCGCACATCCGATGAAACGTTGAAGTCTCTGATCGAGATGCTTAGTCAGACGCGCGAGCGCCGACGGGCGGTGTTTTGGTATGCGGCGCGCGCTTGGACCGACCATCGACTGTTGCAGGGCCGCCCGTTGGATTCCGTCTGGGCGATGAGCATTTTAGGGTGGCCGAAGCTGCTCCGGCTCGACGATCTCGATTGGGTACTGGCGGATACGATGGCCGTATCGACGCCGCAGGAGTCGCGCCTGGGTCTCGATGCGGCGCTCGATTTGTACATCCACAACGGGCAGCGAGAAGACATCCTGCAGCGCATACGTTCGGCAGTGGCGTCCCGTCCGGATCTGCTGCAGGCGATGGATCGCTCCTTGACGCCGCGACAGCCGTCGGCCGACGAAATCGGCACGAACTTGGAGTTGGAGCGAGTCCAAACCGAACGTCAGGATCAGGAGCGAGAGCGCGACAACTCATGGAAGACCTTTATTTCCGAATTGCGCGCACACCCCGAGCAACTTCGGCAGATCCCCCCGGCTGTGGCAGGCAGCGTGGATGCGCGTCTTTTCCATCTCTGGCTGTTGTTATCCAGTATGGACGGGCGCAATTCACGGTACGCGATCGACGACGTGCGGCCCGTGGAGGCGGTACTGGGCCCCGATCTGACGCTCGCCTTTCGCGACGCTTTGATCACGTTTTGGCGGCAGTGGAAACCGACTCTGGAGAGCACGCGCGCGGTCAATCAACGGAATGTCATTAACCAGGTTGACTGCGTGGGCATTTGTGGGGTGTCTGTGGAAGCGAAGCTGAACCCCGGCTGGCCAGCATATCTCACGTCGGATGAGGCCACTCGAGCTGCTGAATATGCGACGCTCGAGCTCAATGGCTTTCCCGCATGGACCGCTCCCTTGGCTGCTACGTGGCCCGCCGAGGTAGGACGGGTGGTGCTCGGCGAGATTGTCGCGGAGCTCGACGATTCAACGAGCGACTCTCACGTGGGGCCGCTCCAGGATATCGAGACCGGGCCACCAGAGCTATGTCGTGCGGTCGCAACTGGCTTATTCGACGCCTTGCGGACGCGAGAGCAGCTTCCGGAGAGAGAACTCTCTCAGGTGCTGACGATTCTCAGCAGAGGCCTACCGAAAGAGGAAACTGATTTTCTCACGATGGTGCTGGACCGGGCCGCCCGAGCGTCCGATCTCGACGCCAAGGCGAACTATTTGGCCGCTGCGCTTCACCGCGATCCGACCGCAGCGGTCGGCGTACTTCGGGCGATACTCGAGGCTGCGGATACGACAGACAGGCGTTCGCTCACTGAGCGATTGCTGCCGCGTCTAGCGGGTGATCATTTCGGTGGTCGCGATCAAGTACTACCTGCATTGCCTCTCACAGTGCTTGAGCAGCTTGTAGCTATCGCCTTCGCGGAAGTTCGCGTGGATGATGATGTGGAACGCAAGAACGGCGTGGTGTTCTCCCCAGGGTTACGCGATAGAGCAGAGCGCGCACGAGATGGCCTTTTCCGGCAGCTTTGTAACGTGCCGGGTCTGGCGACGATCGATGCAGTCCGGCGCATCGGCTCCATTCCCGGAATTCCGATCAGGTCCGATACCGTCGAATTGCTGTGTCGTGAAAGAGCGGCGGCAGACTCGGATGGAACTCCTCCTTGGCCGCCGGAGGCCGCGTACATGCTAGAACACGCCGCCGAGACTCCACCACGCACGGCGGCAGAATTGCAGGCCCTGGGAGCGTCTCGACTTATGGATCTCGCGCATGATCTGCGCCACGGGGACTTCACCCTGGGAACACTTCTCAAGCGTTTAGCCAACGAGAACGAAGTGCAGCGGTGGGTGGCAAACGAGCTGCGAAATCGCCAAGGACAAGCGTACTCACTCGAGCGTGAGCCCCACGTGGCAGACGAGAAGGAACCTGATATTCGGTTGCGATCGCGTGCGACAGACGTGAGCGTCCCGATCGAAATCAAGGATACGGGAAGTGATTGGAGCCTGAAGGATCTAGAGAAGGGCCTCACGGAACAGCTGTGTGGTCGGTATCTGCGCGCGCGCAATGGGCACCACGGAATCTACTTAATTGTTCACCGCAATCCAAGGCCTGTCGGGTGGATGGACACAGCTGGCAATTTCATACAGTTCGACGCTGTGGTCGCCCATTTGCAAGCGCTGGCGGATTCCATGGCGATTCAGAGCGCGGATGCTCCCAACGTTCGGGTTTGCTCTATCAATGTCTCTGACATGTGAGCGTCATGAAAGGCGTGAGATCAATGATTGACAGGGCATCGGGCGTAAGCGGGTGATGGTGGTAACGGGAGAGGTCAGCGATGTCTGCGAGTGACAAGATTCTCGATGTCTACAAAGACCGGATTACGTGCTTCATCGACATCCTCGGATTCAGTCGCGACGTCGAGAGCATTGATGCGAATCCAGCGCTCTTCTTGAGCGTAGACGCAGTTCTTCGCCACGTCAGCATGTGCAAATTAAACATAGATCACGCGAGAGCTGTACGCGGTACTTCGTATGATGCCCGCATGAGTTGCTTTTCCGATTGTCTAGTTGTTTCGTACCAGTGCGAATCGGGTGCTACCCTTCGAGCGTTATCGGATGCTGCGTTTCTAGGTCAGGTCTTTGTTCGGCCCGGATATCTTCCGCGAGGCGCTATGACCGTCGGAAAACTGTATCACGATGATGTCGTTGTCTACGGTGGCGCCCTTGTGGAGGCGGCGAAGCTGGAGAGCTTGGTCGTGTCGACCCCCCGGATTGCGATCACTGAACGATGCATGGAATTGATTAGGGCGGACCTGGAAGAAGCCGGTGCCTCAAGTCAACACGAGCACTTCGTTCAGGATGATGGCTCAGGTCCCTTTGTCCATATCTTGGGTCGCGAGTGGCCATTCCTTGAGAAGGAACGACAGCAGGAGCAAGCCGGCGAAATTCACGGTGATGGGATTCGGGACATGTTTCGAGAGATACGAAGTGCGCTTCCGCTGCGATACGCCAGCGCTCCACACGAAGGGGCGAAGCGAAAGCTAGAGTGGATGCGCGACTACGTGAACCGTTCCCTGGCTGAGCACGGTTTGCCTGAGGAGTTCAAGGTGTCTCTTCCAAATACGGTCCGTTCGGGGCGCTTGCGCCGGGTCGCAAACCGGGTCAATGCTGTAGTACGGTCGTGGTGCCGAAGGGGTTGGGGAAATTGAGTAGCGTCTGCGAATCCCACGAATGTTCGTTTCGCGCCGCGTTTTGAGCGAGCTTCGATTGCAAGGGCAGCGTGACCGACGTGTGTGACCCACGCAAAATGGTGTAGCCACTTTTGTACCAGCACAGACGGAGTTTGCCGAGCTTTTACACGTTTAAATCGTCTTCAGCGTTCGCAAGCTATTGACTAATATGGAGCGCAGGAGAGACCTCCGGATTCGTAATGCGTGGGTCAGGGGTTCGAATCCTCTTTGCGCACCAGAAAAATAAGCAAAATCATATACATACGTGCCTAGTGTGTTTTGGCGCGATGGTTCGCTGTAGCCAGTTTTGTACTCGCACAATGCGGGGGTCGGGACTGCGAATTCGCTTTGCGCACAAGGGCAGAAGCCGATGAAGCCTAATCTTGCGTCAGAGATCAGGGTGCCGTTGCTCGAACTGCTCGACCCTGAGCCGCCGTTCGCAAGTAACTGCTTTGAGGCGGGCCAAGTGAACGTGGAGAGACTCCGATGTGCCTACTCCGGCAGCTTCATCTTGCGTAGGAGCGCCTCATAGCGTGGATCGTGGAAGAATGGGACTTCTGCGCGCCTGCATTTCAGATCGGTCATGCCGTATAAGTGCAATGAGTACGCCTTGTCGAACCATTCAAATGCCTGATCCAATTCCCCGCGATACGCGTGGATCCAAGCGATGGAATCCTCGCTTTCCGTGGGCATGAGCTTCTTGAATTCGGCTAGCGAAGCGTCAGATGCCTTTCTGTGTTCGGACCCGTTAATGAGGGCCAACAACCAAAGCCGGTAGGGGGCTAAGGGCTCCTTCTGCGCTACTGACAGTGCGTCGTCCCGCCGTCCCTGCAACCACAGCGTCTGGGATAGCAGGAATAATGGACCAGCGGAATCCGGCTTGAGATCCAGCGCGCGCCGCAACTCCGCTTCGGAGCCCTGAGGCTGGCCACTGCACATGAGGGCCAGAGCGAGCTGTTGCCGCCATCCGGCACTGAGCGGGTCTCTGGCTACGGCCTGTCTCCCGATAGCAATAGCCTGGCGCCAATCCCCGAGCACGCGCGACTGTTCGAACTCCGTCTTTAGGATAGTAAATGCGGTAGGCTCGAGTGCCTTGGCCTTGGTTATCATCGCAGCGGAGCCGGACCAGTCCCAGTCGAAGGTAAGGAGTAGTTGTGCCAGCGCCATGTATCCGTCGGCGACGGACGGATCGGCGGCAATCGCGTGCTCAGCCGCATCACGCGCTGCCGCGTGCGAATTCGCAGCATTGTCAGCGTACTCATCCGACTGATCGCTCAATGCGCTGGAGAGGCTAGCCCACGCAACGGCGAACGTGGGGTCGGCATCAATCGCACTTCGGAAAGCGGCGATTGCGCGATCATTATTTTCTTTGCTGGGCTCATCTAGGATGAAGCGACCTTCGAGATATAGCCGATGTGCGGTCAAACGTCTTGGGGATGCGTCGAGCGGAATCGCTTTGTAAAGCGCAATTTGTAGTGCTTGGGCGACCGCCCGCACGATTTCGTCCTGGACTGCAAAGACATCTCGCGAATCGCGATCGTACGTTTGCGACCAGAGGTGCAGTCCATGTTCGGCCTCGATTAACTGAGTTGTAACACGCAGTCGATTACCGGATTCGCGCACGCTGCCCTCAAGCACGTATCGGACATTCAAAGATTTCGCCACCTCAGCGATCGGCACATCCTTTCCCTTGAAGGAGAACGACGACGTTCGTGCGGTTACGCGCGAGTCCGGAATACTCGCAAGTCGATCAATCAGTTCCTCAGATAAACCTTCCGCTAGATACTCCTGGCCCTTCTTCTCGCTCATGTCTACGAAGGGCAAGACGGCGATCGATTTCTCGGGAATCGCCGGGGACACTACCCGCGCAGTATCTATTGCCGGACTTCGCGATGAGGACACGACTTCTCGATGCGAGCCGACCGAGAAATAAAATGCAATGGCGGCCGCGGCCGCGGCCGCGGCCACGACCACCGCCATGGCCACACCTATCCGCCACCGCCGCGGCCTCAATGGTTCCTGCGAAAGAGCAACCTGCGGCGTCCGAGCGGTGACACCGCCAGTTGCCAGCTGGTCGAGCAGCTTGCCTACTTGAGCGACGAATTCCTGCGTCGGTATGCCCGCGGGGAGCCGAGTCCATTGCACGGCCGAGAATGAGTCCGGGACGTCTGCGTCTTTCTCTGACGTAGCATCCGCGCAGATCGGCACGAGGAACGCCCGACTGCGTCCCATGTGTTGCGTGCGCTGGTCGGCGAGGCGCCACTCCAGTCGGAAATACCCTTCCGCGCGCGCCTGCGTGCTCAGGGAGATAATCGGCAGAAACAGCGCGCAGTCGCGGATCTGCTGGCGAATTCGCTGGTCCCACGCGTCACCACCGCGCAGCTCACTCTTGTCAAACCAAACTTCGATGCTCGCGGCCCTAAGCGCCTCGCAGATACGGCCGGCCACCTCGGCGTCCTGCGAGGTATAGCTGACGAAGATGGCCTGTTTAGTGCCGTTCAACCCAGGGTGCCGTGGCCATGCTGATCATCCCCAATTACTTGCTCGTATGGTCGCGGATGCCCTGCAACATAGCAACGATGATCACTTCGGCGTCGAATGGCCGCTTCCGAGCAGTCATTTCAGGCCCGGTGTTGGGCCGCCAGCCGCCCCATGGCGCTCGTACAGCACTTACAGGGTGCTATTGATCTTCCCGAGGCGACTCTCCCGAGTTACAGCTTAACGGCATCAGAATTTCGAGCTCGTGCAAGACGTCTAACAAACTAAATAGGCTCGGCCTACCATCCCACGAGATCAAGTCTCGATCGAATATGCAGGTACTTGTATAATTATACAATTTAGTGCATATTGTTAGAATCCGATGAAACAAGTTATTTGGATGGGTACCAGCAAAGAGGATTTGAGAGCTTTTCGGGAGAGGCGCGGCGCGAGGTTGGCTATCAGCTAGAGCATGTTCAGGAGGGTGTGGACCCCGACGATTGGAAACCCATGTCGGTTGTGGGGTCAGGGGTACGCGAAATTCGCGTCCGGGAATCGTCAGGAGCTTTCCGCTGCATTTACCTGGCGACGCGGCCGGAGGGAATTTATATCTTGCACTGTTTCCAAAAGAAGACGCAGAAAACTAGTAAGCGAGATTTGGACTTGGCGCAAAGGCGATTTAAGTCAATACAGGTAAAGACATGAAAGGTAAGAAAGTGATGCGCGATGAACACGGCCCCCGTCATGTAACACCGGCCGGCCGCAGTGTGTTCTACGATCTGTTTCCGAAGGCCGAAGCCGACGAATTGGTCATGCGTTCGACGTTGCTCAGAGGACTGGAACAATGGCTGAAAGAAAGCGGCCTGACGCAGACTCAAGCGGCGAAGGCGCTAGGCATCACGCAGGCTCGGGTGTCCGATATCAAGCGCGGTAAATTCGGTCAGTTCAGTCTAGACATGCTGGTTCGACTAGCATCGAGGGCCGGACTCAAGCCAAGGCTGAAATTGGCGGCGTGAAGAAGTCGGTTGATGTCCAGCTGTAGCGACTTTTGTACCGTAAGTGCACGGTAAGTGCAGGAGTCGCAGCGGTTCTGTAGCCGACGGGACCTATAAAACGATTGTTCACTTCAAGCTCGATAATTGAGCCGAACAGGCCTCTCGCCGCGCGCTTTGCATTGACGTGATCAAGATATCGACCTTCAGCAAATTCAATGCAGGCGAAGGTGTGGCCGACTTCGTCGCTGCGCTTCACAAAAAAATCGCAACGGATTTAAAATCCAGCGTGTTAAGGCAACGATAGCTATCGCGCGCTCGTGGTCCGGGGCTATTCGCCTGGAAATAATACTGGTTTTATGGGAATATGGGCATATGAAGACGACTCTGGAACTTCCCGACGGGCTGATGCAACGCGTGAAACTTCGTGCTGTGCACCGAAATCAAAAGCTTAAGGACGCAATTGCGCAACTGCTGGAGCTTGGTATGGCCGCAGCGCCGGATGCCGAAAAACTACCGCGAGTACCCAAACCTGTGCGGCTGAAAGGCGGCCGTCTGGATATCGTAGCTATCGAAGCGGCGATTGCCGCCGGCCGCGAGTAGCGTGGTTCTCGTAGATACCAATGTTCTTGCTTATCTGATGTTGGAAGGGGATCGCACGTCCGCGGCTCAGGAGCTGTTTGAGCGGGATGCGGACTGGCGCAGCGAAGCGTTCATCATGGTGGAATTTTCGAATGTTCTGACCACCTATGTACGCACCAAGGTACTCTCGCGCGATCAGGGGTTAAAGGTTCTGGCTGGAGCAGAAAAACTCGTGCCGGTATTGACGAGCGTGCAGAATGCACGGGCACTTGAGGTTGCGACGCAATTCGGACTCTCCGCTTACGATGCGCGTTTCGTTGCTCTGGCTATCCAAATGAAAGTTAAGCTAGTAACCGAAGATGCCAAGCTTCGAGCCGCCGTTCCGTCTTGGACGGTTTCACTCGCAGACGCCGGAGCCTGAACTGGGTTCTTCACGGATTCGCCACAGGGGAACACTCGAGTAGGAATTTCGTAATGCGTGAGTCAGGGTTCGAATCCTCTTTGCGCACCATCTCGATGAATTGTGGGATGACTTCCCTTGGACGTCCTAAAGGGGGAACACGGACCGCTTCCTCGGCAAAAGGGCGGCGCCCGCGCAATCCGCATTGGGAGGGCTGTGATTCGGAGTCTTCGGAACTTGGCCATGCTCTGCCTCTTGGCGTTTACTGTTTTAGGCAGTACGCCAAGTCGCGCGGGTGAGGCAGCCTGCGCGACGGCTCCGGCCTGGACGCCGTGCCAATTATTCCCGCCCGGGCCATCGATCGCAGATCACAGCGGCAATCACGACCACGAGTTCTTCTGGATTCTTTTCAACGTTTACGCGGATGAGTGGAATCGGATGCCGCCCGCGGATCCGCATGCACCACCGACGCGGCGCCCGGAGGCCGAGGTCCCGCCGGTGCCGATGACGAGCCCGCCAATGCCGTTCACTGACTGGCCGATCGGTGCGACGCAGGTGATTGGCGGCGCGACGCCGAATTCGGTGGACAGTCCTCTCATGCAGGCACTGATCGGCGGAACGCCGATCGGCAAACCGCTCGAGAATGCACACGTCCAGATCTATGGCTGGATCGACGCCGGCGGCAACGTCAGCAGTGCAACCCACGGCCTTGGCGGCAATGCGCCGGTGGCCGACTCCTTCAATCAAAACACGATCCAACTCGATCAGGCCGTCGTCTACATCGAGCGCGTGCCCGACACGGTGCAGAAGACCAGCGTCGACTGGGGCTTCCGTTTCGCGCCCATGTACGGGGAGAACTATCGCTACACCACTGCGCTCGGCTTTTTCAGCAACCAACTTGTCAATCAAAACCGGTTCAACGGGTTCGACATGCCGATGGTCTACGGAGAAGTCTTTGTCCCGTTCGTCGCGGACGGCGTGCTATTCCGTTTCGGCCGCTACATCACCCTGCCCGATATCGAGGCCCAACTCGCGCCGAACGACTATCTCTACACGCGATCGATCACTTATTCCGTCGACAACTACAGCACGATCGGCGTCAACGCGAGCCTGAAGATCAACAGGAACTGGCTGCTGCAGGCGGGCATTGGCGGCGGCACCGAAACCGTGCCATGGAATGCGCGGTCGATCAGCATTCCCGGCTACCACGGCCCGCGAGATCCCGGCGCTCAGGCGTCCCTATCGGGCTGCGTCCAATACCAGACCGATTCAGGCCACGACGCAGTCTATCTCTGCGTCGACGACCTGAACAACGCACGATGGGGCTACA
>Ga0210406_10002543_pt1 | contig 20689 bp, 15 predicted proteins | sample IncBWC30MmetaG_FD_155454 | JGI IMG/M metagenome (GOLD analysis project Ga0210406, IMG submission 155454) | Forest soil microbial communities from Barre Woods Harvard Forest LTER site, Petersham, Massachusetts, United States - Inc-BW-C-30-M | ecosystem: Environmental > Terrestrial > Soil >... | reverse complement strand
CGCCAGATGTAGCGCTGATCGCTGAGCAAGTCGTGCACTTGATAGGGCTGCTCCGGTTCGAACTTCAGGGCACCTACGTCGAGATCGATCCAACCCGACTGCGCCTGGTGCGGATCGAGGTTGACGACGGTAAGAATGACATTGCTGCTGCCTAAGTCGATTTTAAGGTAAGCAATCAGCTGATCGTTGTCGATCTTACAGAAATGCAGCCCGGAGTCCGATTGCAGCGCAGCGTTTTCCCGGCGAATCCGGTTCATGCGCGCGATCAAAGACCACAGGCTGTCGGGCTGCTGCAAGCTCCAGTGGCGTAACTGGTACTTCTCCGAGTCGCGATACTCCTCGCTGCCCGGTTCACGCGGCGTACTCTCCATGAGTTCGTACGTCGGACCGTAAATCCCGTAGTTGGCCGAGAGAGTCGCGGCGAGAATCAGTCTCGACGCGTACATCGGCCGCAATCCCGACTGCAGCGTCTCGGGCAGGATGTCGGGCGTATTGGGCCAGATGTTGGGTCGGTAGTACTCACGGCCCGGTCCTGAGGCAAGCTCGGTGAAATAGTCGGTCAGCTCTTGCTTGGTGTTGCGCCACGTAAAATAGGTGTACGACTGCGAGAATCCGAGTTTCGCCAGTCGGTGCATGACCTTGGGCCGGGTAAAAGCCTCGGCCAGATAGATGACATCCGGGTGGTCGCGCTGGGTCGCGCCGATCAGCCACTCCCAAAAGCCGAATGCCTTGGTATGCGGGTTATCGACTCGAAAAATTCTGACGCCGTGCCCTATCCAAAAATCGACGATGCTTTTCAGTTCGTTCCACAAGCCGCGCCAGTCGCCGGTTTCAAAATCGAACGGATAGATATCCTGGTACTTTTTGGGAGGATTTTCGGCGTATTGCACACTGCCGTCGGGTCGATGCTTGAACCATTGCGGATGCTGCTTCACGTAGGGATGATCGGGAGCGCACTGAAAGGCAATGTCCATGGCGATTTCGAGACCCAGCGCGCGTGCCGCGTTCAATAACCGGTCGAAGTCATCGAATGTACCCAGCTGCGGCAAAATGTCCTTGTGTCCGCCTTCAGCCGATCCGATTGCCCAGGGGCTGCCGACATCACCGGGCTTGGCGCGCAGAGTGTTGTTCGTGCCTTTGCGATTGATGCGCCCGATCGGATGGATGGGTGGAAAATATAGAACATCGAAACCCATTTCCGCCAGGTAAGGCAGCCGGGCTTCCACGTCCTTGAAGGTTCCGTGAGATCCTTGCTCCGGGGCAGCCGATCTGGGAAATAATTCATACCAGCTGCTGAACGCTGCACGCTTGCGATCGACGGTGAGCTCGAGCGTCGTCTGGGCGGCCGAACCTCGAACCGAATAGCGGGCAATGATGGCCGCCCGGGCCGGGTCCAGCGCCAAGGCCTTCTGCGCAGCGATATCTGCCGTGGAGTCCTGGAGGCTTTCCAGCAGCTGTCCCGACCATTCCTCGAGAATGGCAGCATCGCTGCCGGCGGCTCGCGCGGCCGCCTCATCGATGAGCGCGGCGCCGGCCTGCAACGCCACGAGGATGTCGTTCTTCTCCACGCGCCGCTCAAATTCGCGCCGCCACGATTCGAAGTGATCCACCCACGCCATCACCGTGTACTGGTATCGGCCCGGTAGCGATGGCGTAAACTGCGCCACCCAGACATCGTTGGTTTGCGCCCGCATGTCGATTTCATAGTCCGCGTTGGACCCCAGCATCTTCCAGCGCAGCACCACCCGAATCTGGTCGTGGCCATCCGTGAAGCAGTGCGCTTCAACGGCGATCGGTTCGCCCGCAATGCGCTTGGCGGGAAAACGCCCGCCATCGACGATCGGTAGAACGGCATCGATGACGGCGCGCACCCTGCCCTCGGCGACAGCTGCGGTGGCGTCCGGTCGGGGCGCCGGGGCCGTGTTTTTTTTGGCCGGCGCGTTGCGCTTGGCGCGAGGAGGCGCGCTCCTAGCCACGAGGTTCCCAGCGCAGGATCATGGTCGAAAGAGGCGGCAGACTGAGATTGATCGACTCGGTGCGGCCGTGGGCACTCACGGGCGCGGATTCGACGCCGCCCAAGTTGCCCCAGCCGGAGCCGCCGTATTCCCGCGCATCCGTATTGATGATTTCGCGCCAAATGCCGCGCGCAGGCACGCCGACCAGAAAATTGGCGCGCGGCACCGGCGTGAAGTTGCACACCACGAGCAATGGCGCGCCATTCCCGGCCGACTTTCTCAGGAATGCGAGGACGCTCATTTCCGCATTACCGACATCCACCCATTCGAATCCCTCAGGCGAAAAATCGATCTGGTGCAATGCCGGTTCGCGACGATATACGCGATTCAAATCCCCGATGAGACGCTTCACGCCGCCATGCCCGGGCAACTCCGACACCCACCACTCGAGTTCGCCTTCGTGCGTCCATTCGCGGCGCTGTGCAAATTCGCCTCCCATGAAGAGCAATTTCTTGCCCGGGTGCGCCCACATGTAGCCAAAAAGCGTGCGCAAGTTGGCGAACATCTGCCAATCATCGCCCGGCATCTTGCCGATGAGGGAACCCTTGCCGTAGACGACTTCATCGTGCGACAGCGGAAGTACGAAGTTTTCGTTGAAGGCGTAGATCAGCGAGAATGTCAGTCCGCCGTGATGGTATTTGCGGTGGATCGGATCCTGCTTGAAGTACGCCAGCGTGTCGTGCATCCAGCCCATGTTCCATTTCAAGCCAAAACCGAGGCCGCCCATGTCGGGGGGCCTCGATACCATGGGCCACGCGGTGGATTCCTCCGCAATCATGGTGACGCCGGGGTAATCCCGATACACGGACTGATTCAAGATGCGCAGAAAGTCGATGGCCTCGAGATTTTCCCTGCCGCCAAACCGATTGGGAATCCACTCGCCCTCGTTTCGGGCATAGTCCAAATACAGCATGGAAGCCACCGCATCGACGCGCAGTCCGTCGATATGGTATTTCTCGAACCAGAACAGCGCCGAAGAGACCAGGAAGCTGCGAACTTCGTTGCGCCCAAAATTGAAAATCGAGGAATTCCATTCGGGGTGAAAGCCCTGGCGCGGATCGGAGTGCTCATAAAGGTGCGTGCCGTCGAAGTAGGACAATCCGTGTTGGTCCGCGGGAAAGTGCGACGGCACCCAGTCGAGAATGACGCCGATGCCACGCTGGTGCAGATGATCGACGAAATACATCAAGTCCTGGGGAGTGCCGTAGCGCGCCGTTGGCGCGAAATAGCCGGTCGTTTGATATCCCCAGGAGCCGTAGAAAGGATGCTCGGTGATGGGCATGAGTTCGACATGCGTGAAGCCAAGCTCGTCGAGATAGTCCGCCAGCGCATGCGCCAGTTCGCGATAGTTGAGAAAGTGGCCATCCTTGCGGCGCCACGACCCTGCGTGCAGCTCGTAAGTCGACATTGGCGCATCCAAGCCATTGCGCGAGGCCCGCGAACTCATCCACGCGGCATCGTTCCATGTGTAGTCCAGCGTCCATACCCGCGAGGCAGTGGCCGGCGGCAGTTCGCAGAACAGGCTGAAGGGGTCGGCCTTCTCGACCGAGTAGCCGCCGACACGTGAGGTGATCCGGTATTTGTATGGCTGTCCGTGCCGCACCCCTGGGACGACGCCTTCCCAGATGCCGGATTCATCGGACCGCGGGACCAGCCGGTCGGCTGCCGCATTCCATCCATTCCAGTCGCCGATCACCGAGACTTCGGCCGCATTGGGCGCCCAAACCGCAAAGTACACGCCGCTGCCATCTGCGCTCAAGCGCGATCCGAACTGGTCGAACAGCCGCCCGTGCGTCCCTTCGCGAAACAGATAAATGTCTTGATCGGTCAGCACGTCCGATCCACACTAGGCTCCCGCTGTTATCAATACTGTCATCGCCGGACGGCACAGCATGTAGGACTTTGCTGGCCCGGGTGCGGCGCTTCTTCTTGCTCAGTCTAGCCGCAATTCGCGCGGAGCGGGAATCAGCGGGCGTTCTGGACCAGCCGATACCCCACTGCCGTTTCGGTCAGGATGTGCCTGGGCTGCGCCGGATCGTCCTCGAGTTTTTGTCGCAAGTGGCCCATGTAAACGCGCACATAGTGTCCGTCTTCGGAATGCGCAGGACCCCATACTTCGCGCAAGATTTGCCGATGCGTGAGCACTTTGCCCACATTCGCGATCAAGAGACTGAGCAGTCGGTACTCGATGGGCGTCAGGTGAATTGCGGTGCTGCCTTTGTGCGCCGTGCGCTGGCCCAGATCGATTCTGACGTCCCCGAATGCAAACACCGCGTCCGGGTCGCCGGCGCCTTCCAGACGCCGACGCGATGTGGCGCGAACTCGCGCGAGTAGTTCCCCGACACCGAAGGGTTTGGTCAGGTAGTCGTCCGCTCCCGCGTCCAGCGCCTCGATTTTGTCCTGTTCGCTGACCCTCGCCGACAGCACGATGACAGGCACCTTTGACCAACCGCGAAGGTCGCGCAAGAACTTCACGCCGTCTCCGTCCGGCAAACCCAGGTCAAGAATGATGAGGTCGGGCCTGCGCGTTCCGGCATCCGTTAGTCCCTGGCGCATCGTCTCCGCCTCGTGGATGCTCCAACCCTCCGCCTCCAGTGCGGTGCGAACGAAGCGCCGGATTTGACGTTCATCCTCGATGAGAATCGCAACCGGCAGTGGCTCAGCCATCGGCAATCCGCGGGGGAAACCCCAAGGGCAGTGTAAAAGTGAAAATGGCGCCGCCACCATGGCGCTGAGCGGCCGTGATCGTGCCCTGATGCGCTTCGATGATGGCACGGCAAATGGCGAGTCCCAATCCCACGCCGGGAGTCGCCGACTCACGCTCGCCGCGGGTGAACTTTTGGAATACTGCCTCCTCTCTGCCCGCGGGCAGTCCCGGGCCGTTGTCGGCGACAGCCACGCTGAGCTGATCGCCGATGATCTGCGCCGACAGTGTCGCCGTGCTGCCCGGCGGCGTGTACTTCGATATATTCTCCAGCAGGTTGACCAGAACCCGCTCGATCAAGACGGCGTCCAACTTGACCAAGGGCAACTCGCGGGGAAGCTGGACCACGACGCTATGCCGCTGCAGCATGGCGCGTGCTGCCTCGAGCGCCGCGCCCACTACTTCTTCCAATGGCTGCCATTGCAAGTTCAGAGTGACTTCGCCGCTCTCGATGCGGGCCATATCCAAGAGATTGCTCACCAACGTGCTCATGCGGCGCGCCTCATCCTGGATTGCCTGCGCGGTTTCCAGTTGCACGCTCGACAATTTGGGCGCGGTGAGCGCCAAGGATTCCGCCAAACCGACCAGCACGGTCAACGGTGTGCGCAAATCGTGCGACAGCGCCGCGAGCAGCGAATTGCGCAGGCGCTCGGATTCCATCTTGAGGAGCGCGTCCTGGGCGACGCCGACGTAGTGCACCCGCTCGAGGGCAATCGCAATCAGTGCAGCGAAAGTGTCGAGCAGTTGCCGTTGCTCCGGGATGCGCAGCATGCGCCTATTGTGCGCCTTGACGGCCAGGACCCCGCGAGCCTTGGTGGGCGCACGCAGGGGAATGTAGAGCACTTCGCTGCCCGGCAAGGTATCCGTGCCGAAACCCGCCGGCTGACCTCGATCGAACGCCCACTGCGCAGTGCCGATCTCGACCGGCAACGCCGCATCGGCGCGCCTTGCATCGGCAGCGGGCGTGCACATCAGTCTTCCGCTGGGATCAGGCAGCAACAACGCTGCGCTCGCACGAAATGTGCGCTGGATGGACTCATCGCTGATTTTGACCACTTGTTCGACTTGAACGGCTCCCGACAGATCGCGTGCGATTTCATAAAGCGAGCCTGCACGTTCCTCGCGATGCGATGCGACGCGCGCTTGAAAGCGCAGGCCGGCGGTCAACTGGCCGGCAATCAAGCCCACTGCCAGCATGATGAAAAACGTCAGCAGGTATTGCACGTCGCTCACGGCAAACGAAAAACGCGGCGGCACGAAAAAAAAATCGAAGGCGCAAACGCTCAGTACCGCAGCCAGCGCGGCCGGCCCTCTTCCGAGACGCACCCCGACCAGCACGACGCTCAAGATGAATATCGCCACAATATTGGAGCGATCGAAGTGGGCCGCCAACGGCATCGATAGCAGCGTCACGCCCACGCAGGCGATGGCGGCCCACAGATAGCGCAGCCGTTTCGCGTTGCGCCGCGCGCTCGACTCCACATCGGGCAGCACCGGCGTCTGCGCGTTCTCGCGGCCGCTTTCCTTGTCGGGGATCGCGGCACGACCGATTTCGATCAGGTCGATATCGGGCGCCAGCATGGCCAGCTTCTGCCCGCTGGACCGTTGCCAGGGCCACAAGCGCCTGACGGGGTCGCGGCCAATGACCAGTTTTGACAAATTATTCTTTCGTGCATACGCAATGACGCTCTCGGCAATCTGCGGATGCGCGATGACCGCCGTGGTTGCGCCCAAGCCCTGCGCCAGATTCAAGTTCGCGAGAATTTTTTCGCGCTTTGCGGCAGCCAGGCGCTGAAGGGTCGGGGTTTCCACATAGATCGCATGCCACTCGGTATTGAGCTGGCCTGCCAGGCGTGCTGCGGCCCGGACCACCCGTTCAGCGGCCGCATCCGGACCCACGCAAGTCAAAAGCGCGGTAGCGGTCTTCCAAACGGATTCGATGGATTGATCGACGCGATAGGCCTGAACGTCACCCTCGACCCGGTCCGCGGTGCGTCGCAGGGCAAGTTCACGCAACGCCATGAGGTTGCCCTTGCGGAAAAAATGCTGGGCCGCACGCTCCGCTTGGTGCGCCACGTACACTTTTCCTGCCTTGAGTCTCGCCAACAGCTCATCCGCTGGGATATCGACCAGCACGACTTCGTCGGCCGCATCGAACACCTTGTCGGGGATGGTCTCCCAGACACGCACATTGGTTATTCCGCCCACCACGTCGTTGAGACTTTCCAGGTGCTGCACGTTGAGCGTGCTGAATACGTCGATGCCCGCCGCGAGCAGCTCATCCACATCCTGCCAGCGCTTGGGGTGGCGCATGCCCGACACATTGGAATGCGCCAGCTCGTCAATCAGAATCAGCTGCGGATGCCGCGCGAGCGCTGCGTCCAAGTCGAATTCGACCAGCGCTTTTCCCCGATAATCAATGGATTTGGGGCGCAGAATTTCCAGGCCATCGAGCAAGGCGGCGGTTTCCGCACGGCCGTGGGTTTCCACCACGCCGACCAGCACTTTGCGGCCCTCGGTCAGAAGCTTGCGCGCCCCGACCAGCATGGCGTAGGTCTTGCCCACCCCGGCCGACGAGCCGAAATAAATCCTCAGCTTGCCGCGCCGAGCCTTCAGTTCCTGCCGCTTGACTTTCGCCAGCAGCATGTCCGGATCGGGGCGTTGGTCAATCGAAGTCGGCATCCACGCTATTGTGCGCGATTGCCGCGCGCGCCGGCGAAAATCGTGCAAAATATTATGAGCCACATTGGAGATCAGAATGATAAATGGTGCGCCGACCGAGTCCATCTTAGAACCGGATCTACCCATTATCGATCCGCACCATCACTTGTGGGACTGGCCGCCGGCGGTGTTTGCCAATCGACCCGTGCCGCAGCATGGATTCGAAACGGTCGTCCGCCGCGCCACGCGGTATTTGCTGCCGGAATTCCTGGCCGACCTCAACACCGGGCATAATATTCGCGCAACCGTGTTTGTCCAATGCGGCGCCATGTATCGTGCCGACGCGCATGATGCGTTCAAGCCGGTCGGCGAAACCGAGTTCGTCAATGGCGTGGCCGCGATGTGTGAAAGCGGGACCTATGGCGCTGTCCGCGCGTGTGCGGGCATCGTGGGGCACGTTGATCTCACGGCAGGCGCGGTGGTGAGCGATGTACTGGAGGCACATCTGAAGGCAGGCGGCGATCGCTTCAGGGGCATTCGCCATAGCGCCTCGTACGATGCGGATTCCAATGTGCTGGGTCCGCTGGCTCGCGTCGGCGCCGGACTGTATGCAGCCCGGGCTTTCCGGGAAGGCTATGCTCAACTCGGAAGATTCAACCTGTCATTCGATGCGTGGCTCGTAGAGCCGCAGCTGCCGGAATTGATCGATCTGGCTGCCCGCTTTCCGAACACACCCGTCATTCTCGATCACGTCGGCACACCGCTCGGGTTGGCCAGTTATCAGGGTAGGCGCGAGGAACGGTTTCCGATATGGCGGGACAACATCCGCAAGCTCGCCGCACTTCCGAATGTCTCGGTCAAGCTCGGCGGCTTGGCGATGGCATTCTGCAATTTTCCCTCTTTTCTGCGGTCTCCCCCGGCCTCCTCGACGCAGCTCGCCGGCGAGTGGAAGCCCTACATAGAATCTTGCATCGAACTGTTCGGCGTCAATCGCTGCATGTTCGAAAGCAACTTTCCGGTCGATATGGGAAGCTGCACCTATCCTGTGCTCTGGAATGCTTTCAAAGTGCTCGCCAAGCACTACTCGGCGGATGAGAAAACCGCCTTGTTCAGCGGCACGGCCCAACGCGTCTATCGTCTGAAGATTTGAGTCTGCCATGCATGTCGTAAAATCCGATCCGAGTCTTTCCAAAGCCGCCACCTACCGCGAGGTGAATGCTCAGCTGGCGGGACTTTTTTCCGGCGAACGCAATGGCCTCGCCAATTCGGCGAACCTGTGTGCGCTCCTCTACCAGATGCTGCCCGACGTGAATTGGGTGGGATTTTATTTTCTGCATGGCGCAGAGCTGGTACTGGGACCGTTTCAAGGGAAGGTCGCATGCGTACGGATTGCCATGGGCCGCGGCGTTTGCGGCACGGCCGCCGAGCGCAGGGAAATTCTGGTGGTACCCGACGTGAATGAGTTTCCGGGCCACATCGCCTGCGACGCTGCGTCGCGTTCAGAGATCGTGCTGCCCTTGGTTCAACACGGACGCCTGCTGGGCGTGCTGGATCTCGACAGTCCCAATTTGGCCCGCTTCGACGATGAAGATCGTGACGGTCTCGCGGCCTCGGTGGAATTACTGTTGAAGTCCTCGCAGTTGAGCATGCCGGGGTGACGCACGACAGCACAACCCATTATAATCGCGCACCCGCGCTGCCAAGAATGAATAAACGGGACCTCAAAACAATGGGATGGTTCGGAGAAAATGAACATGCTTTCGCGCGTCGCGGTGCTCTCGTCGGTGGCGTTCGCCGTGTCCGGAGCCTTGGCCTCCGAACCTTTTCCCTCCACCTACCAGGTGCCTGCCGGTTCGCCGGTACTGATCCAAGGCGCAACGCTGCTCACGGGTACCGGTGAACGCATCGATGGCGCCGATATTCTAATCGCCGACGGCCGCATCCAGTCCATCGGCAAAGCACTGGTGGCGCCGGCAGGCGCGCGCATCGTCGATGCCAAGGCTAAGTGGGTAACGCCCGGCCTCATCGACATCCATTCGCACTTGGGCGTGTACGCCAGCCCGGCGGTAAAAGGCCTCGATGATGGCAACGAGGCCACCGGTCCGGTCACCTCGAATGTCTGGGCCGAACATTCCGTGTGGCCGCAGGATCCAGGATTCGAGACTGCGCTCGAAGGCGGCGTGACGACCATGCAGATTCTGCCGGGCTCGGCGAATCTCATCGGCGGCCGTTCCGTCGTGGTCAAGAACGTGCAGGGTGCGACCTACCAGGCCATGAAATTTCCCGGCGCGGCCTATGGACTGAAAATGGCTTGCGGCGAGAATCCCAAGCGCGTGTATGGCGAAAAGCATCAAGCGCCCTCCACTCGCATGGGCAATGTCGCGGGCTATCGCCAGGCGTTTGCCGATGCGCAGGACTATCAGCAGCAATGGGACAAGTACACACGCGAGTTGGCAGAGTTCAACAAGAAAAAGGCGGAGCGCGCCGACGGCGCCGCGAAAAAAACCAAGGACAAGGATGCGGCCGCGGACAAGGAGCTCACTCCTCCCAGTCCGCCCAAGCGCGATTTGAAACTAGAGACCCTCGCAGAGGTGATGAAGGGAAACATTCGAGTGCACATGCACTGCTATCGTTCCGATGAAATGGCGACGATGCTCGATGTAGCCGATGAGTTCGGCTTCAAGATCGTCGCGTTCCATCATGCCGTCGAGGCTTACAAAATCGCCGACCGCCTGGCTGACAAGGGTGTGTGTGCGGCGATGTGGGCCGATTGGTGGGGTTTCAAAATGGAAGCCTATGACGGGGTGCAGGAAAATCTGGCGATGGTGGACTTCCCGGAGCACAGCTGCGCCATCGTTCACTCGGATTCGGGCGATGGCATTCAGCGATTGAATCAGGAGGCTGCCAAAGCGATGGCGCATGGCCGGCGGGTGGGATTGAGCGTTCCCCCGGAGCGAGCGATCCGCTGGCTCACCGCCAACCCGGCCAAATCACTCGGTCTCGAGGACCGGATTGGCACTCTCGAGGCCGGCAAGGCGGCGGATGTCGTGATCTGGAACGGCAACCCCTTCAGCGTATATGCACTGGCGGAGCAAGTGTTCATCGACGGCGCGCTCAAATTCGATCGCGCGCATCCGCCGTTGACACCGAGATCCGATTTTCTATTGGGCAGGCACATCGCCGAGGCGCCGCTATGAAGTCTGCATATTTTCTCCTGTTGATGGCCGTTATGGCAGGCCGGTGCGCAACGGCGCAGGAATTCATCATCCGCGGCGCCACCGTGCACACGGCATCCGCCAAGGGCACGCTGAAAAACACCGACGTGGTCGTGCGCGGTGGAATGATCGTCGCGATCGGTTCGGACGCCGGCGCTTCGGGCGCCATGATCATCGATGCCAAGGGCAAGGAACTGACCCCCGGCCTGTTCGGCGGCCTCACGGATATCGGCCTCGAGGAAATTGCCGCGGAGAGCCAAACGGTCGACTCGACCTTGAATTTCAAGTCCCCGGAATGGGATCAGCAGTGGCGCCCCGAACTCGACGTTACGTTGGCGTATAACCCGCGCTCGGTCGTGGTGCCGATCACACGCATCGAGGGTGTGACTTGGACGGTGTTGGCGCCCAGTGCCGAAGACAGCATCATTGGCGGTCAGGGCTCGGCAGTTGCGCTCGACGGCCGATATGATGCGGCGCTGACCGGCAGCCGCTCGCTATTCGTGCAAATGGGATCTGCCGGCGCCCGCGTGGCCGGCGGAACGCGCGCCGCGGAATACATGCTGTTGGAGCAGGCGATTCGCGAGGCACGTGCGCCGGGCACGATCGGTCAAGGCGCGCTGCTGCACACCGCCGGCAAAGAAGCCATGTCCCGCTATCTCATGGGCGGCCGGGTGGTGTTTCGAGTCGATCGTGCCGCGGACATCTTGAGCGTCGTGAGGTTTGCCGAACGCAATGGCATGAAACCGGTGATTCTGGGCGGCGACGAAGCGTGGCTGGTCGCGAGGGAACTCGCGAAGTCCAATGTCCCGGTGATTCTCAATCCGCTCAACGATCTGCCGATCGATTTCGATCGGCTCGGCGCAACGCTTGAAAACGCGACGCGTCTGCAGCGGGCCGGCGTGCGCATTGCATTTTCGAGCGGGGACACGCCGCAAGCGCGGCTCGTTCGCCAACTGGCCGGCAATGCCGTCGCCCATGGCCTGCCCTGGGAGTCTGCGCTCGCCGCCATCACCTCAACCCCGGCCGATATTTTTGGACTGGGTGCGACCCACGGCCGCATCGCTGTCGGACAAAGTGCGGATTTGGTGCTGTGGAGCGGCGATCCACTCGAGGTCACGACACTGGCGGACCAGGTTTGGATCGCAGGGCGCCCGGTCGAGATGAAGTCCCGCCAGACCGAGCTGCGGGATCGATATGTCGAGAAAGTAAAAGCCCATCAAGCACGCTGATCGCTCAATGCCGGGTGCGTCCCTTACGGAGTATTCATGAAATTCATTTTCGCCGCCGCCGCCACGCTTGTTTCATTCTCGGCGCTTGCCGCACCGCCCCAAGATACGCCGGCCGGCGAGCAGCGCTTCCGCGCGCTGTACAAAGAGCTGGTCGAGACGAACACGACCTTGTCGGCCGGCAATTGCACGCTTGCCGCCGAACGGATGGCCGCGCGGTTGAAAGCGGCCGGCTTCCCCGACAGCGATCTGCACTCATTTGCGGCGCCCGATCACCCGAAGGAAGGGGGCCTCGTTGCCGTCTATCCCGGGCGCGATCCCAAGCTCAAGGCGATCCTGTTGCTCGCGCACATCGATGTGGTGGAAGCGAAGCGAGAGGATTGGACTCGCGATCCCTTCACCCTGATCGAAGAGAATGGCTCGTTCTATGCGCGCGGCGCGAGTGACGACAAGGCCGAGGCCGCGATCTGGGTGGACACGCTCATCCGTTACCGGACCGAGAACTACCGGCCGAAGCGCACCATCAAGGTGGCGCTGACCTGCGGTGAAGAGACTGCCGGCGCATTCAATGGCGCCGATTGGCTCACACGCAACCGCCGCGACCTCATCGACGCTGCATTTGCGCTCAACGAGGGCGCCGCCGGCGAACTCGACGCGAGCGGACACCGGGTTGCGCTCGAAGTCGAGGCCGGGGAGAAGTTTCCACAGAATTACCGCCTGGAAGTGACCAACAAGGGCGGCCATAGCTCGCGGCCGATGAAGGACAACGCGATCTATCGTCTCGCCGAAGCGCTTACGCGCATCAGCGCCTATGAGTTTCCTGCGCAATTCACGGACGGAAATCGTGCGTACTTCACCGGCATGGCGAAAATCTTGGCGGCCAAGGGCGACACCGAAGTTGCGAACGCCATGAACGCGTTCCTGAAAAACCCTAACGACACACGGGCGCTGGCGCTCGTCTCCGCCAAGGATCCGAGTTGGAATGCGACGCTGCGCACCACCTGCGTCGCGACCATGCTCGACGCGGGGCATGCCACGAACGCACTGCCGCAGCGCGCGCGTGCGAATATCAACTGCCGCATCTTCCCCGGCGTCACGACTGAAACGGTGCGCGCCAAGCTCGAAGAGCTGGTGGCGGACCCGATGGTCAAGATCTCCTCCCCTGAGACGCGCGGTCCCACCGCATCACCCCCGCCGCTCGCGCCTGAAGTCATGGCGCCCATCGAGAAACTCACCGCCGAGTTTTGGCCCGGCGTGCCGGTACTGCCGATCCTGCAGGCCGGCGCCACCGACGGCGAATTTACCAATGCCGCCGGCATCCCCACCTTCGGTGTGGAGCCGGTGTTCATGGGTCCTGATCTCGGCAATATCCACGGTCTCAACGAATATGTGGGCGTGAAGTCGCTGCTCGAAGGCCGCGAATTTTTGTACCGGCTGGTCAAGATCTACGCGGAGCAGAAGTAACGCATCGGCACGGGCCAAGGGGGCGGGCGACCGGCAGATCCAGCCGCCCGCGCCGATGTACTCAATTGCTGGCCAAATGAGTCGCGTTGCCGGGCCGCAGCGCACTGAGAGCCGGCGAATCGACGTCCCTGACGGCGTTATCGATTGCACGGTCGGTGCAGACTTGCACCCAATGCATGGTGCCCAAGTCCTTATACCCATCGAAGGAACATACCTGCTTCGCTGCCGCCACGATCCGGTTATAGAGCACCTTGGCACCGGCGGGCTTGGAAATGTCGAGATCGGCATAGCTGACTCTTTGCTTGGGAAGGCCCGCGTCGGCGGCCCGGGCGCTTGCCTCCAAGGCACTTAACGCCAACGCACCGCACAGAAAGAAGCTCGCCGCACCGAGTGTGTTTCGGATTGTGTTATTCATGGTCAATCTCCTGAAGTTGAAAAAATTTGAGCCGTCACCACGAGATTCGGCACCGCCGTGGCTTGGGTGCAGGTGTACGAGCCGGAGCGGCTGTTTGTCCTCAAGGCTTCCTGAGGCTTTGCTCAAGGATTTCTGATGGGCCGCCCACCGCGGTGCGGTATCGGGAGATCCCGTATAGAATCGGCCCTGGGCCACCATGACCGCGAACGCAAAGGACCAACGCATGACGGCATTTGATTTGACTCCGCCCACCGAGGCTCAGCGCCGCGAGATCAGCGCCGGACTCAATGCCGACGAGCGCCGGGTGCTGCTGCAACACGGCACCGAAGCTGCTTTTTGCGGCGTGTTTCTCGACAACAAGAAGGACGGCACATACACCTGCCGATTCTGCGGTCTGCCCCTATTTCGTTCGAATACCAAGTTCGACTCAGGCACCGGCTGGCCGAGCTTCTTCAAACCCTACGATGAATCCCACATCAAACGCATACGCGACAGCAGTCATGGAATGATTCGAGTGGAGGAGGTTTGCGCGCGCTGCGGCAGCCATCTTGGCCACGTGTTTCCGGACGGCCCGCGTCCCACGGGAGAGCGGCACTGCCTCAATTCGGTATCGCTGTCGTTTACCGAGGGCGGCAAAGCACTGCCCGATGTGCTCGAGCGAGGCGCTCCCGAAGGAGCGGTCGATTCCATCACCTGACCGCGGCGCAGTAATTCCATCCAGCAACTGATCTGACTCAACGGCGGGACTTCGATGGATACGAAACTTCGACCTTCGGTAAAACCCGTGCTGATCGCGGCTCTACGTCCGACTCAGATCACGGTGGGGCTCGGAGAAGTGGCCGAACGCCGCAGTCGCTGGCGAGAGCAACAAGGGAAGCGCGCCGCAAGATATCTCGGCAAACACATGATCCCGGTCATTTTAGGTCCGCAGGGAGATCACTATCTGATCGACAACCATCACCTTGCGCGGGCTTTGTACGATGAAGGCGTAAAGAGCGTTCTTACCTTGGTTATCGCAGATCTGCGCAAACTCGACACCGCGGCTTTTTGGTTCGTCATGGACAACCGCGGCTGGCTGCACCCCTACGATGAGCGTGGCCGACGGCGCACACATGAGGATCTTCCGAGCTCCGTCAAGGGCTTGCGCGACGATCCGTTCCGCACCCTCGCCGGTGAACTGCGGCGGTCAGGCGGGTTCGCAAAGGAGACCATACCGTTTGCCGAGTTTCTCTGGGCCGACTTCCTGCGCCGTCGCATCAAAAGAAAGCTGGTGGAGAAAAATTTTCGCCGTGCGCTCAAAGAAGCATTGAGGCTCGCCAAGACCGGCGTCGCGGATTATCTGCCGGGATGGTGCGGGCCGGCGGTGGAAGAACGTATTGCAGCCGGCAAGCGATCCCAGATCCGCGATTAGTTCAGCGCGGGCCCACGGCAGCGGTATTGATTGCCGCCTTTCCTCGCACGCACTCGCGCAGGTTTTGACGCGCATGGAACATTCTGGATTTCACGGTGCCGATCGGTGATTGCATGATCCGCGAGATTTCCTCCACTGAAAATCCGATTTGGTACGCCAGCGTTACCGTCACGCGCTGCTCCACCGGGAGCCGTGTCAACGCCGCGTCCAGGCATTCCTTCAGATCCGCGTCCGGCGTCGGATCTTGATGTTGTTCTTGCCGACTCAGTATCGACTGGCCACGCCGGTGTCTTCTCTGCCGCCTCAGCGAGCGCATTGCAACGCGGTATGCGATGCCGAAGATCCACGTCGAGACTTGTGATTCGGACCTGAAGATCCTGGCGCGCATCCATACGACCATGAAGGTGTCATTGATGATTTCTTCGGCATCTTCGCGGCCCGGTGCAAATCGACCCAGGAACCGAGCGATGCGCGGGTAGTAGCCAAGGTAGAGTTCCTCCAAGGCCAGCCGATCGCGCGCCTGGATCCGTAATATCAGATCGGTGTCACGGGCGAGATTCGCCTTGTTGTATCTCGGGTGCACTTGCTACCTCCGGCCTTCAGCCTCAATTTGGCACCCAATTCACAGCACGTCTTTCCTGGATCACTGCGAAATTGTCAAATTGCACGCTTTTCTCGGGCGACCAAGCGCTCATATCTGCTCCAAGGCAAGCCCGCGGGTCCGCGGCCCGAACAGGCCCACAGTGAGCGCTACGACGATCATTGCGCTCGAGATGAGAACGAACACACCCACACTACCGGCACGATCCAGCGTCGCAGCAATGATGTAGCTGGAAAAAATTGCGGATAGCCGGCTGAACGAATAGACGAAGCCGACCGCCCGCGCGCGCATGGGTGTGGGAAACAGCTCGCTTTGATACGTGTGATATGAGAGCGACATCAAGGAATTGCCAATCGCGACACCGGCGCCAATGACCGTGAACACGGCAAAGTTCGAGTGCTGCGTAATGCGCGACAGGAGCAAGCCGGCCGCGGCGGCCAAAAGGGCTCCTGCGGCGACCAGCCACTTTCTTTCCACCTTGTCGACGAAAGCACTGAAAACGAGCGGGGCCACCGGCGGCACCAATGCAAGCACCGCGCTGTAAGCCAGCGACTTTCCCAATTCGATGCCTTGGGACACCAACAGGGTCGGCAGCCAGTTGGCGAAACCGAAATAGCCGATGGTTTGAAACAGATGAAATGCAATGAGCATCATGGTTCGCCGCCGGTAGGGCGGCGTCCACATGGAAATCGCTTTGGCGACCGCCTGCGTTGAAATATCCGCCGGCGCGTAAACTTGAGGAACTTCAGAGCCTAGGTCGCGGGCCACGCGTCGCTCGATCTGCGAGGTGATCCGATCGGCTTCGGCCCATTGCCCATGCGTCTCGAGCCATCGCGGCGATTCCGGCAGCGCTTTGCGCACTTGCCACACCAGCAACGCGCCGACCGCGGGAACGAAGGCGAGCCACCGCCATCCATCGATGCCAAGATGCCTGCCCGGAATCAACGCCCATGCGAGCACCGAGACCAAGGGAACCGAAAGGAATTGCAGCGACGCGCTGACTGCAAAGGCGCGCCCGCGTACGGCTTTCGGCATGAGTTCCGCCAGGTAACAATCGATTGCAACCAATTCGAGACCGACGCCCATACTCGCGACGAACCGGCACAGGTCGATGGCAAGCGCGCTGCTCTGCACACCCATCACCACCGTCGCAACCGCATACCACAGGAGCGCGAATGTGAAAATAGGCCGCCGGCCCAGCCGGTCTGCCACGGTGGAGAACGCCAGTGTTCCCACATAGAGGCCCGCAAAGGTGGCGGCAGCGAAGGTCGCCTGGTCGGTGAAACCAAATAATCCCGCCGCTCCGCGGTGAAAGACGCCGGCGACAAGCAGCCCGAGACTCAATGGCGCCGTCAGGGCCAGATCGTAAATTTCAAAAAAAGCGCCGAAGGACACCAGTCCGACCAGCCACCATATGTACCGTGTCGGCGGGAGCCGATCGAGCCGCGCACCGACGTCGGGGCCGCCTTTCCCCGTCATGGAATCTCGATGTCCATCAGAGGAATGAATTGCTGGCCGCCATGCATGTCTCCATCGCCAAGATTACCCTGCACAATGGGCCGGGGGATGCTGAATTTGAACGCGCGCGCGTTATCGCACTCGAAGAATTGGACGTGCTTCTCCTCGCATCGGAATAGTTCGGCGAAGCGAGCGATGGTCAGCGCGCCCGACTTTTTCGCGCGATGATAACTGTCGTCGTCGCGGAACATGATGTCGAAGGTCAATACGAAAGGCCCGGCATTTTTGCTGCGGATCAGGCCCGCCAGTTGCGCAAGCTTCATCGTTGCGATCCTCCGAGTTGGACGAACTCGGTTCTGAACATTTCCGTCTTGGTACGCGGCACCGCAACGTGGTTCAGATTGAAACGATACACGGCGCCCCGATCGATGTGAGCCGGATTGTGCAGGCACGCGAAGCTCGTGGTCCCGCTCGTCCACTCCGGCGCACCATGGTGCAGAAACGGTTGACGCGAGAGTTGAGCAGCCTTGGTCGCTAATTCTTGTGTGGCCGCGGTTGCCTCCACGACGATCCCCACTTCGTGAGGCATTTCCGAAGCCTTGGGTTCCAGGGCACCCATCACCGCATTTCGCCCGTAGACATGAACGCTGAGGGTCCAATCGGACGGACGCAGCGCGAGAACCCGTTCTACCGATCGATAGATATACGCTTTGACCTCGGCCAGCCACTGATCCAGCCGCCGAAGGATAAAAGGATCGCGGATTCCGCCGATCATGATTGACTGGTAGCCGACCAATTGCGCACCCTCGAGCTTGACCGTGTAGTCCTCCGCGGGAATGAATTCACTTCCGGTGATGCGGACCGAAGTCTCATCGACCGCCGTGTATTTCGAATGCGTCAGGTCGAGAGTGCCGGAACATTCCTTATGCAGGTAGGGATGGGCATTTTCGTAAAGGCTGTGCGCCGCGATGCTTTGTGGAGTGCAACGCAACCCCTTGCCGACCGGCCGCAAAATCACCTCGTGTTGCCGCACGGTCGCCGTGATCACGCCGCCATGGCCGCCTTCGCAGGCCATGGTTCCACACTCGGTCACTTTGCCCGCGTGCCACGCAAGACCTGCGGGAAATCCACGCATGATCGGCAGCGCCGCGAACAGCGCAGGATCGCTGCAGCGTCCCGCCAGCACGAAGTCGGCGCCCGCGTCCAATGCCGCCTGCAGCGGCTCGACGCCCATCATTCCGACGATTCGCGCACTGCGCGCGAATATGGTCTCGTCGATGTCGGGAGCGGGATCAAGAGCGCGCACCCGCCCCTGCCTATATAGCTCCAAGAGGTAGTCGGGATTCTGTTCTGACCGGATCACCGCGGTTCGAAGGGACAGGCCGTTCTCCTCGGCAATCTCGCGGGCGATATCCAGGACCCACTCGACGTGCGGGTCGCCGCCGGCCGTGCCGGCCGAGCCGATCAGCGCCGGAATGTTGGCCTTGTTGCTCGCGACAAGAACGCGGGTGAGATCACGTTTGACCGCTTCACGAGGAAACGCCGCGGTGCCCGAGCCTAGCGCGAAGGGGCCGGCATCGGTGGTGCCGGCGTCGGAAGCAATGAAGTGTGGAGCCGAGTCGAGCGATTGGTCGAGCGCCTCGGCATCCACGCCGACCCCCAGGGCGCCGCTCGCTGCTACGTACCGAATTTCGTCCAAGCGAATACTCCTCTCAAAATGACGTGCAATTCCCTCAGAATCGTTTGGTCAAGCTGATTCCCAGGACTCTCGGATCGTTCCAGTTGTCGATCGACACGTAGCCTCCCTTGTTGTATTCACCGAAGGTATCGAAGAAATTGGACAGATCGGCATTATTGATGATCGCCCGCTTGTCGTTGAGATTCTTCCCCCAAAGGGTCACTTCGGTGTGATCGTCGTTGGACGCCCAAGTCGCATGCATGTTCAGCACGCCCTTGTATGCGCTCTTGGCCACGATAAAGCGCGGCGTATCGTTGGCATCGTCGAACTCGATCGAACTACGATAGGTAACGTCGGCGCCGATGCGGATCTTGCCCGCTCCTCCCGGTGCCCTGAAATGCGTTTCCGCGCGAAAGTTGGCCGCGTTGTGCGGCGTGAAAGGAATGGTATGGCCGGAGTTGTCGGTAGGCGGACTCGGCGGAGCGTTGGGAATCAAGTAGCTGCGGTATTTCGCGTCGGTGTACGAGTAGGAGAGTCCAAGAGTCAACCACTCGACCGGCAGCACCTCCACCTCCAGTTCGCCGCCTCGTACCCGCGCCTTTGCGGCGTTTCCAGCAATGATGTTGCCGGAAATCGGATCGAAGTTACGCGTCTGCAGGTCCTTGTATTCGGCATCGTAAACGGCCAGATTGATTTGCAGGCGCTTTTCAAGGAGTGCCGTCTTGACTCCCGTCTCATAGCTCCAGACGTACTCCGGATTGTAGGCCGAGGCAAGCGCTGCGTTCGTCGTGCCATTGGTATCGTAACCGCCGCTCTCGAAGCCCTTCGTGGCGCTCACGTACACCATTACGTCGGAAACCGGCTCGTATGACAGCAGCGCCTTCGGCGTCAGCGCCGTCCAGGTCTTCGAGTACGGCCCGGAGTTCAGCGCGGGATTCGTCACGCTGGTATCGAAGACTTCCGTATGTCCGGACTTCGATTCGCTGGAGTAACGCGCACCGACCGTCATTTTGAGACCGGGAATCATTTCAAATGTCGATTCACCGAACGCGGCCCTGCTATCGACGGCGACGTGCTGATTGGCCTGATTGACGTAAGGACTCAGAAATCGGGCAAGGCTCGGAACTCCAAACTGAGCCAGGGCGTTGAGCCGGGTACCCGGGACGGCGTCAAAGGACACTGTTTGCAGATAGGCGCGGTCCGCGTGGAGATAAAATAGACCCCCCACCCACGTAAGGCGCTGAGCTGCCGGCGAGGTCATCCGTAGCTCCTCTGAGATTTGGTTGTCGTGGATGACCGGATCGGAAATGATGCTGTTGAACGGATCGCCTGAGGTGGAGAAGTGCACGTGCTCATCGACCTTTCGATAGCCCGTGACGGAGGTCAATGTCGCAATGGGTAGCTCCCAATCGACGTGAGTCAGAAGACCGCTCACCTTTTTGTCTGTGCGCGCATTCGACCCCTGATTGGTATCGTTCGGACTGTAGCTCAAGGTCGGAAACAGACTCGGTTGAAAATTGCCGACCAGCCATTGCGTTTTTCCCGGCGAGGTGTCGTCCAAGTAGTCGCCTCCCACCAGCACACGGAGGTCCGACGTGGGCGTCCACAACATCTGGCCGCGGAACGATCCTAGGTTCTCGCCGTAGGTCTTGTCGTGTAGAGCGATGTTCGTCAGAAAATCATCGCGTCGACGAACGTCCACCGCTACTTTGCCCGCCAAGACATCCCCTACGATCGGTCCGGTGTCATAGCCCTGGACTTCCATGAGATTGTTGGATCCGTACGTGGCCGTCACGCGGCCCGACTCGGTGAAGCTCGGCGGCAAGGTGCGGATCAACACG
>Ga0210406_10002540_pt1 | contig 20694 bp, 19 predicted proteins | sample IncBWC30MmetaG_FD_155454 | JGI IMG/M metagenome (GOLD analysis project Ga0210406, IMG submission 155454) | Forest soil microbial communities from Barre Woods Harvard Forest LTER site, Petersham, Massachusetts, United States - Inc-BW-C-30-M | ecosystem: Environmental > Terrestrial > Soil >... | reverse complement strand
CGACCGTCAGTCCGCTCGCACGAAGCGCGTCACAATACCGTCCATGCTGATCAAGAGCTTTTTCGATGAAGGGTGCGCCCTCGTCGGAAGAGGTCAAGCCCTGCGCGTAAGTTTTGCGCGGGAAGGCGAGTTATCGCGTGCTTGAATCGCATTGATTCTCCATCGCAGGCCAATCGCCCCCCACAGCTTACCAGCACGCCGGCGATCACCGCGTGAGCGCGCATCGCATTCAGTCACTGCGCCAATGATCAGCTCGCTTTCGCCTCTGCGCCGTGCTCTCGGAAGGCGGCTTCTCCCGCGTCGGAGACCTCGACCCACTTCGGGTTGGGCGAGTCCTCGGCGCCGTAGTTGTCGTGCCAGTTCCACCACTTGTACGGCGGGGTCTGGGGATAGCCCTCCGGCGAGTCCTCCCAAGTCTCCTGACGGCCGAGCGGCGTGATGTCGAGGTAACTCCAGGTGGTCCCCATCGCCTCGTCGCCGCGGCCGTTGACGAGGTACGTGCGAAACACCTTGTTGCCGTCGCGGATAAATGCATTGTGGCCGTGCCACTCGTCCACGCCGAAGTCGATGTCGAAGCTGTCGGTGATGGTGTACCACGGCATCTTCCACCCCATTCGTGCCTTCAGGCGCTCGATGTCCTTCTGCGGCGCGCGCGAGGCATACGCGAGCGTGGTGTCGCGGGCGTTCAAGTGGGCCAGGTGAGCGACCTGATCGGCGCCAAGGGAGCAGCCGCGACAGGCGTGCTCGGGCCAACCGAACACCCCGGGCTCGAAGAAGGCGCGATAGACGATCAACTGACGGCGGCCCGCGAACAAATCGAGCAGGCTTACCTTGCCCTTGGGTCCGTCGAACTCGTACTTCTTGTCCACTGCCAGCCACGGCATCCGTCGGCGTTCTGCAGCCAGTGCGTCACGGGAGCGGGTCAAGGCCTTCTCCTTCACGAGGAGCTGCCGGCGCGCAGCTTCCCACTCCTGCGGCGACACGATCGGGGGTGTTTTCATTTCATTTCTCCTGTGCTTTCTGCAACAGATCGCGACGGCCCGCTCTGAAAAGGTTTCTGAACTTGCCGATGTACACCGCCAGAATTCCTCCCGTGGATCCGGCTCCGGCGACCATTGCTGCTGTGCTTGCGATACATACTGGGCACATATGTCCCTCCTTTGAAATTCGAATTCGTCCGCGTCTATTGCACCTCGCCTCGATATGACCGAGTGCATGGTGGCCATGTACAAATACTAGTGCAGGTATCGAACGGCCAGGGAGTAACAAGTGTGGCGGGCTTTTTCTTGGACGCTTTATGGCCGTCCCACTTGCAACCCACGCTCTGGGGCTGTCGGCTCCAAATAGAATGCGTATTGCGCCAGACAGGAGCGCAGGAAACTCCACGGGCTGTGCCCCGCTCGGCGCAACACGGAGCGATGCGTCACCCACACCACAGCGGCGGTAATGATGAAGAAAGTCCGATGTGCCGGTTGCGTCAAGGCCCGCAACGGAGCAGCGCGTCCGGCTCGCAGCGTGAAGAGTAACTGAGACTCGAATCCGATATGGGCGAGCTCATCGGAAACGATCGCTCGGCAGAGGACTCGTAGGCGCCTGCAATCCGTAGCGGATTCAAGCGCGCGATAATAAACGTTGCCAATCAGTTCGGCGCAGCTCAAGACGCTCAAATACAGCTGCAGACCGGCGAGTCGCCGCAGCAGACGAAAAACCCGATCGGTCCAGTCAGCTTTCTTGAGCGGTATTTGATGATGCTGCATGAAAGCCCGCAACAGCGACGCATGACGCTTCTCCTCTCGGATGAGCAATTCAAATATTCTAACCAGGTGAGGAACCTGCTTCTGCCGCGCGAAGAGCTCGGCCGCTCGCAGGAGCGTCCGTCCCTCAGAGCGTTCGCCGAGCTGAAATGTTGCGATCGAGCCCGCAATGAGCCGCCGCTCATCGGCGTTGAGAACATCGGAAAGGGCGCGCGGAATACGGCGCCGGTGCAGCGCGTGATGTTCGAAGTGATTCAACCAGATCTCGAGATCTCCAGGACCCATGCCGCCATCCTCCCGATTGCCTACTCCGAGTGTGAGAGGTCATTCGGGTATTCCTGTGGAGGAATCCGGGCGAATTGTGGCGGGGATGTCCTGTCGCCATTTAAGAGGCGGGAGCTAAAATTTGAGCGGGACTCGAGCCTTAGGCCGACGCTGCAGTCACTGAACGGGTTCGCCTCTTGCCTTGTAGAATGCAAATGAGGCGATCCACTTTCCTGCGACGCCTATTGCGACACCGACCACCGTATCGAAAAGACGGAGTAGCGGCTGCTCCCATGCATCTGCGGGATGTTGCAGAGCGACGGCCACTACGACAATCGTGGTGACCGCCGTCGTAATGATGTCCTCGCGCCGATCCAGCAGCATCATCACAAGCGTCCCCACCGCCAAGAGTATGGCCATTCCCGCGGCATTCGGCGGAATGAGCCACAAGTAAGGTAGGCATAGCGCGAAGCTGACGCATGTTGCTATGAGGCGTCCGGCGCCCGCGGACAAGCTGTGCTGTCGTGAGTCGCGAAATACGAACGCGGTCGACACCGCCGCCCACATTCCACCCACCGGATCAGCCCGTCCTTCCACCGCATCATTCAAGAACTCCGTCATCACCGCATAGGAGATCAGGCAGGCAAGCGCCATCGCGATCGAATACACAATTTCCCATGCGGTCGGCTTCTTTGGAATTCTCATGCGAAAGCGGTCCGGCGATCTATTCCTTGCCACCCCCTGGCGGGCAGATTTTGGCGCCATAGGTGATCGGTTTCAGCGCACTGATGTCCCCTGTGGGGAACGGTGTCTTGCCGTCGCCGCTCGGCTTCACGCACTCATAGGACAGCATGTAGGCCATGATCGCGGCGTAGTCAGCAGCCGGCAGAGTACCCGGTGCCGTCAGCGGCATGTTCTTGGTCACCACTGTGTGCAATTGCGCCAGGGTTGGCTTGGTGCGAGCGAAAGCGGGTCCCGCCATCGCCGGAGCGGCGACGCCTTGTAGTTGCGCGCCGTGGCAGACGGCGCAGTGCTGCGCATACACGGCGGCGCCGGCCGTGACCTGCTCGGCGGTGTAAGGTGCATCGCCGATGCTCTCGGCAACCTCACCTGCGGCGGCATTCTTGGATGTCGCGCGCGCCACCTGCCCCTCAGTGCTGTTGACCACCGGCTGGGCGGCGCCGAGCCTGAAGGCCAACACTCGGCTGGCTTGCGGCGTCGGCAGATTGGCGGTCTGCTGGTTGCCGGCCTGACCAACCACAACGTTCAGGTATTGCCGGCCGCCGACCATGTGGGTTGTGATCGGAGCGACGACGGCCGAGCCGGTATCGACATGCCACAGCTGCTCGCCGGTAGTCGTACTGAAGGCATATAGCGATCCGCCCAAATCACTGGTGAAGACCAGCCCGCTCGCCGTAATCAGCGCGCCGCCCTGGCCCGGATAAGGCAAAGGCTTGCGCCAGCGCACCGCGCCCGTGTCCATGTCGATGGCCGTCAGCACGCCGGTGCCGTTGCCGCGCTTCGGTAGTGCGCCTCCCTTGTAGGCTTGACCCGGGGCATAGACCGGCGGGTTCGGATCGAGTTTCCAGATGCCGCACTCCTCGGTACTGGGAACGAAGAACAGGTTGCTAAGCGGATCGTAGCCGCCGCCCAACCACTCGATGCCGCCGCCATGATTCGGGCAGGCGTGGGTGCCCTCCACCGTGGGCACGGTGGTGAAGAAACCCGTCTGGTCGCTGACCGCCAGCTTGTGCAGCGGCTTGCCGGTCGCGCGGTCGAGCACCACGAAGTCGCCGGCCTTATCACCGATGGCGACCAAGTCTCGCATCTTGCCCGCCACTTTGGCGGTGAACAGCACTGGGATCATCGCCGCATCGGCATCATGCGTATCGTTCTTGACCAGCTGGTAGTGCCATTTCACTTTGGGTTTCTTGCCGTTGATATCCAACGCGACCAGCGAATTGCTGTACAGATCGGGCCCTTCGCGGCCCGTCAACACCATGTCCGGCCCCGGATTGCCCGGCGCCACGAAAAGTGTGCTGTCCTTGGGATCGATGCTGACGCCGGACCACACGGCCGCACCGCCATGGTGCCAAGAGTTGCCCGGCCAGGTGTCGCGCTTGATCGTCGACCAGTCCCATAGCTGCTTGCCGTCCTTGGTGCTGAACGCCGTGACGCTGCCTTCAGTGCCGTAGTCGCCGCCGGCGTGGCCGACGATAACCGCGCCCTTGTACACGTAGGCCGCCATGGAATAGAAGCTGTTGCGCGGGTCGCTGCAGCCGGCAACATTCCACTGCTGCTTGCCGGTCTCGGCATCCAGCGCGACAACACGGCAGTCCAGCGTCGCCATGAACACCTTGCCGTCGGCAATGCCGACGCCGCGGTTCACCGAGAAGCTGATGATGTAAGAAGGATCGTACGGGAACTGCCATTTCAGTTTGCCGCTGGCAGCGTCGAGCGCCACAACGCCATTGTGCGAAGTGGCGATGAACAGCGTGCCTTTCCAGCTTAGCGCCGCCGACTCCTGCTGACCTTCGTCGGCCAGCGCCGTGCTCCAGGCGAGGCTGAGGGAGGCCACATTGTTCGGCGCGATCTGCGTGAGCCTTGAATATGGATTGCCCTCATAATTTTTCGCCGGGAGTAGCCACTCGTTGTCGTTCGCTCCGAGCAGCGCTGCGCTGTCCGGGGTCGAAGTCTTGGCCGCCTCGGCGACGTGGATAGCCAGTATCATCGCCGGGACAGCAATCCACGCACTCATTGATTTAGCGTCCATATTCGCTCCCTTGGATTCCGCTAAGTGTGCCGCGTCGCAGCGGGCAGAAAGATCATATTATGATCCGCACAGCTCGAGAGACCAGCGTATCTCGAGATCAAACTGCATGGACTGTTCGCGGATAGCTGCCTGCCCGTCCTCAGGCGAGCCACTCGGGTTTGCTCGAGCCGCGCGGGACCAGCACGCTTCGGAAGGCGCCCGGAGTCCGGGATAAAACTACCTGGTCGGTGAAGCCTTGATACGTGCCCAGCGGAGTTTCGGCCGTGAAAAGATCAGGAGCGGCGTAGGTGTGCTCGTCCGTGGAGCCGGCGGTTGCCTGCGCGTAGGCCTTGTCGAATATGCCCATCGAGAGCAGCCACAGCACGGTCCTGGTCAAGGATACGACGACGCGATAACTTCCCCCTTCGGTGGCGCGCCGCCGCAGGGCCTCAAGAACACCGGCGGTGCCAAGCCATCCCACCACGTTGTCACAAATAGGGATGATGGCCGGAGACTTGGGCTGAGTCGGTGTCCCCTCGATGGAAAACACACCCGACACGGCCGCGCCGACCTCATCAAAGCCAACCCGATTTGACCAAGGACCCTGCTCGCCATGCAGGACCACCTTGGCGTGAATCAATCCCGGCTTTTTTTGGGCGAGCTCTTCTGCGGTGAGGCCATATCTTTCCAAATAACCGGGGCGCCGATTCGAGAAGAACACGTCGGCATTCTTCAGGAGGCGATCGAACGTCGCGCGATCTTCTTTGGAACCATCCAGGAGCGTGGAACGCATGCCGACCTGCACGTCCCAGGCAAAGGCCTCAATCTCCGCATCATTGGGCCTCCAGATGTTGAGGACGTCGGCGCCGTAGTAGGCGAGGTCTCTGCCGATACCCGCTCCGGCAATCACGTGCCCCAAGCCGAGCGCACGAATGCCCTGCAATGGACTTTTTGCGCCGCGCTTGAGCGGCACCGGCTCGCTCTCGCCGATTTTTTCCAAAGTGATGAGCGGCATCCTCGAGAGCACTTCGGTGTACTGGAGCTCGTTGCGAAACTCCTCGTTGGTGCGCACCATCCCAAAGACAAGCCCGGCCTCCGCCGCGGCCGCCTCCAGCTCCCCCGCGCGCCACTGCAGGATGGCGTTGCCGATGGATTCGCTGCTGTTGCTGCATCTCAGAAAGTTGAGCGCGCGTGCCTGCAGCCCGGGGTAAATGTTGAGCGCAACCACGTGACGCCCATCGCGTGTTTTCCTGAAGAGCGGCAGCTCAAAGAATGGGTTGTCGCGAGGCAGGAGCAAGGGGCTGCGCCCGTTGAGCGTCTCCCATTTGCCTTCGAAGAAACCACAGAAGCGCCGCAGGGCTTTCCGCACATCGACATGAATGTCCTGTGCTTCGCCGGTCTGCGATTTCCACAGCGCCGCCAAGGCGACCGACCTGACGGCCAGGCCGACCGCGGCCATGGCGCCAAACTTGAAGCTGCTCGGCACGATCGGGTCCTGTCCATAGAAAGTAAGTTTGCCGCCGCTGTCCTTTGCTGTCAGGCCCACATCCGCGAGCACCTGATCCACGGCGCCATGGAAGTCAAATTCTGGTGAGGTTACGGGATTTTGCAGCCTGGTCTGAAGCAGGCTGGTCAACGACTTTGCCGGCTGAGTATCAGGGAATCGCACGCTTGCCGAACTCATTCGCATTCTCCCAAAGATGTATTTGGCTGGTAGCTACACAGGTCTGATCGCGGCTTCAGCCGGGCAACTCGACGTAGGCGATGCCCGTGAGGTTGCCCTCGGCAATGAGCAAGGTCTTCGCGTTCGACCCGTCGAGGTTGGCGCTGTAGACCGAGCCGCCGAAATCGGTGATGAACATGCGGCCGTGCTTCGGATCCAAAGCCAGGCCGATCCCTTCCATCAAGTGAGTGAAGACGATCTCGGGCGCCGGACGCTTAGCCTGAGGCAGATCGAGCGGTGCACGATTGACCGTGTTGCCGCGAGGCGGGTCTCCGCGGTCGGTCCAGTACAGCAGCCGGCTGCCGAGATCCAAATCGAGGTCGATAGGTTCGGGCAGCTTGTCGTAGAGCAGCTCGATGTCCGTGCGATTCGACGGCGTTTGACCCTTCGGTATGTCGAGGTTCGCTCGCAGGATGCTGCCTTCGCCCGCGTTGTCGCCGCCTTTCTGGGTCCAGTAAAGTTTGCCGGCGTCCGCGTCGACGGCGATGCCCACGCACCACTTGGCTGCATCCGCACCGGGACGAGGATCACCCTGACTGGTATCGATGAGCGTCTCAATCTTCGAGCCGTCGAGATTGGCGCGCATCACGCGCATGCCTTCCCGATCGCACCAGTAGAGCTTGCCGTTGGGCTTGTCGATCTGCAGTTGCTTCGGCGTGAAGGTGCAGCCCGGCGCAATGATCGTCGTCAGGTTTCCGCCGTCGAGATCCGAACGGAAGAGGGTCCCGTCATTGGCCTTCGGGTTACCCATGTTCGTCCAGTACAGGTGCCCGGCGGCGACGTCGACCGCCAGCCCGTCCGGCAGCTTTCTACCTTCGATCAGCAGAGTCTTGAGGTCCGAGCCGTCAGGGTTGGCGGAGAGGACTCGTCCCCCGCCGAGGTCGAGAAAGAAGATTCGCGCCACGACGCCGTTGCCCTTGCTTCGCGAAGTCGATGGTTTCGAAGTAGTGCTCATGTCTTAAGATCCGACGATCGCGATTCGATTGACAGGTTGATTCGAGGACATTTCGGCAGTGCTCCTTCGGTTACAGCACGCATATCCTCGGCAACTAAACGCGGAGCCGATATCCCCTCTCTGGGGGAAGGTGAACAAACTTAGAGCGCAAGACCCCTAAGAGCCCAGACCCTCGAGGTACTTGAGAGTTAGGCGGGGACTTTGTCCGCGTAGATCAGGCGGCCGGGACCAAGCCGCGCGATGATTTCGGGCAGGCTGGAGTCGGCGACGGCGAAGCAGCCCTGACTGCGACCGAGCATGCCGGAGCGGCCGATCATTTGCTCATTCACGTACCAGGCACCATGCACCACGATCGCGCGCGAGAGCGCGTTGCTGTTGGTTGAATCCAGTCCTTCGAGGCGCATCGAGCGGCCGTGGGCACCCAGATAGAGAGAACCCGTTCGATACGCTCCGGCGGAGGTCGCGTTTGAGCGGGGATCGTTGGAGAAGTGCTCGAGCCATCCGGTATGAGCGGGGTCGGAACCCCTGCCGTGGGCAACCAAGTGCGAGCGCACGTTGCCGTCGGCGAGGTTCACCAAGTGAAACCTCGGTGTGCGCGAAGGAAGGGAGAAGTCGACGACGCCGATAGAATCCCGGTAGCCAATGCTGTCCTGATGTTGCTGCAGAGCATCGAGCGCACGCCGCAGCAAACCGGGATCTATCCGGCCGTAGACACTTTCCGTCCGTCCTGTCCGTCCGAGCGCGAGCTGAGCTACCGCGGACCCAGAAGCAAGGCCGGCAAGCGCAAGATTGATAAAAAAACGGCGGGAAAGTACCAAGACATAGAACTCCAGCACCAGTATGCTTACTTGTTGACTTGATTCATTGGGGGAAGTTCACATGTCTGCCATGGGGCGAGCGATTCAATCGCTTTGTCTGGTGCTGAGTGTCATAGGTGGTCTGGTGGCGCGGGCTCCGGCGCTGGCCGATTCAGTGCCCTTTTGGGGCGCAAAAGCCTCCGTACCGATCGACACGCCGATCAATCAGCTGAAGAAAGGCGAGTTTCTGTGGATGGGCGAAGCCGTGACCACGGGTCCCGTGGTCATGGTCGTCAGCATCACAGAACAGCGAGGTTATGTTTATCGCAACGGTATCCTGATCGGGGCTACCACGGTAAGCACCGGGCGTCCGGGTCACCTGACTCCTACCGGAGTTTTCACGGTGCTGCAGAAGCAAAAAGAGCATCGATCGACGATCTACGACGGGGCGCCCATGCCCTACATGGAGCGGCTCACGTGGGGCGGCATCGCGCTGCATGCCGGGGGCTTGCCTGGCTATCCCGAATCTCACGGTTGCATTCACTTGCCAAGCGAGTTCGCGCAGCGGCTCTTCGACATTTCGCCCAACGGCATGACGGTGGTGATCGGCACCGAGCAGAGCGCGCCGGAGCAGGTCGCGCATCCGGGATATCTCGCTCCGGTGAAATTTGTCGGCGGGCAGCCGGTCGAGCCCGAGGCCGTTACGCCCGAGGAAGATGCGCGTTGGCAACCTGAGTTGTCTCCCAGCGGGCCCATCAGCCTCGTGCTCAGTCAGGGGAGTCAACTCATTGTCGTGTATCGCAACGGGATCGAGATCGGCCGCGCACGATTGACCATCACCGGCGATACGCCGCTCGTCAATCACGCACTGGTGCTCAGCGAAGGCCCGAGCAGCGTGCCCGACCCCTACGTTCCTGATCCAACCAAATTTAGTTGGTTGAGGATCGGCGTGCCCGGTCACATCGGAGAACAGGGGACTCAGGTAGATCCGAACGCTGTTGCCAGAATAAAAATGCCTGCCGATTTCGCGGCGCGTCTCAATGGAATACTGACGCCGGGGGCAACATTGTTTGTGACCAATGAACCCCTCTATCCGCAAACGAGCGGGCCCATGCTTCAAGTCGTGGACGCCGATCCGCCGGCCAAAAGACAGCCTGCCCGCTCCCGCGGATCGTAATCCCGACGGCCAAGTTGATCTGGGTCCGAGACTGCGGGCACATTCACGCTTGTTTCTGATGAGCTCGGCCCGTCTCCCGGAGCATCGATCCCACCACCAGTGCCGCAATCAGAATACCCATCCAGAAAAGACCGGCGTGCCTGAAATGCGAGGCCGCATCGATGGTTTGTGCACCCAGTGTTTTGCCGAAGCGCCCCGCAAAAATTGGCCCGATCGCCGCGGTGACGGCGAACGTCAAGAAATTGATTGCGCCGGTTGCACTTCCCTTGACCTCGTCGGGATTCACCTCCTTGATGATGGTGTACGGGATCATCGCGGCGCCGGAAGCCACTCCGAGGATGAACAACGTGAGCCAACTGGGAAGGACCGTCGGAGCGTAAATCAGTTGCACGAAGCCAAGCAGCATGATCGCTGCACCGCCTAGATACACGGGCTTGCGGCGACCGAGCCGGTCCGCAAGCCAGCCGAGAAGCGGGCAGCCGAACACCCACCCGAGCGGCACCATCGAAATGGCGAAGACGGCATCAGAAAAGGAAAATAATTTATCGGTCTCGAAAAAGCGGACGCCCCAGACCATGTCCCCGACCGTGGTCGGGACAAACAGCAATCCAGCAGCCAGGCCGCAAAGGTAGGACTGCGGATTCGAGAAGACGATTTTGTACGTTGACAGGATTCCACCACTCGCCTTTCCAGGCGGTATGTTGGGTGTTTCCTTTGGCGTGATCCACCACAAACCTGCCGCCACTACCAGCACGACGACCCCCGCGCGGCCCCAGTATTGTGGGAGTGACAGCCCGTCGCTGATCCAGTGGCCGACCACGAGCTGCCCGGCCGTGCCGCCGAGCATGCCCACGCACTGAGTGACGCCGATGGCAGTTGCCAGACGCCGCGCCGGCAAGCCGTGGGAGGCAAGATACACCGCACCCGTGAATGCAAAGGCGGAGCCTGCACCTTGCAGCAACCGACCGAGGTATCCAGCCCCTTCTTGCGGGACCATAAACAAGAGACACCCAACTCCTAGAATTGCCATCCCAATGGAGACCACGTATTTAGCCCCCAACCGGTCGAGCAAGAGCCCCGCGACGAGACTCGCGGTCGAGTAGGTGTAGTAATACGTCCCGAGGATATCGCTGACACCGAGCGTCGAGACACCGAAGCTCCTGGCCAATTGCGGAATCATCACCGCGGGGGAGGAACGCACGGCGTATTCGAGAAAATAGAATGCCAGTGAGAACACCCAGGCGACGATGAAAGCGCGCGCCGCCGTGTCAGTCTGGGTTCGCGGCAGATCAGTGGTTGCGTTCACGGAGAAGCTTCCTTAGTTGAAGTCGTAGAGCCGAATAACGGGATTGCTCAGCGGATGAGGGCTGTCTTCGCCACATCCACGATCTCGTTCGCTTGGCCATTGAGTACCGCCTTGAGCATCCATAAACTGAAACCCTTCGCTTGCTCGAGCTTGATCTCCGGTGGCATGACGAGTTCCTGCCGATCAGTTAGTACGTCGATGACGGCAGGACCCTTATGTGCAAAGGCTGTTGCGATCGCTGATTTCAGTTGCCCCGGATCCTTCACGCGCACGCCGTAAATACCCATTGATTCGGCCATGCTTGCGAAATCCGGATTGTCGAGCCGCGTGCCCGTCGGCAGAAATCCGCCGGCCTTCATCTCGATGTCGACGAAGCCTAAGAGTCCGTTGTTGAAGATGACAATTTTGATCGGCAGTTTCGACTGGCGCACGGTCAACAAATCGCCCATGAGCATCCCGAAGCCGCCATCGCCCGACATCGAAACAACCTGGCGGCCAGGCATCGCGAACTGCGCGCCGATGGCTTGGGGCATCGCGTTGGCCATGGATCCGTGCAGGAATGAGCCCAGCAGCCGGCGCTTGCCGTTCATCTTCAGATATCGTGCCGCCCACACGGTCGGCTCGCCCACGTCGCAGGTGAAAATCGCATCCTCACTGGCGAGATCGCTCACCACTTTCGCCACCAGCTGCGGGTGAATGGGCGTGTGTTTGGAATGCTCGTTAGCCAGATCATCGAGACCCTTGCGGGCTTTGGCGTAGTGGCTGACTGCGGCGCTCAAGTGTGAATCGTCGAGCCTCGCCGACACTCGTTCGGTCAGTCGCGATAAGACTTCGCGCACGTCCCCAATCACGCCGAGATCCAGCCGGCAACGCCGGCCGAGGTTCTCGCCGCGAATGTCGATCTGCGCTATTTTTGCCTTCGTCGGATAAAATTGCCGATACGGGAAATCCGTGCCGAGCATGAGCAGCGTATCGCAAGCCTCCATCGCGTGATATCCGGAGGAAAACCCGATGAGCCCCGTCATCCCCACGTCATATGGGTTGTCCCATTCGATGTGCTCCTTGCCACGCAGCGCATGCACGATGGGTGCCTTGAGTTTGGCTGCGAGGGCTACCACGGCATCGTGGGCACCTGCACAACCCGCGCCACAGAGGATCGTCGTTCTTTCACCGTTTTCCAGAAAGTCGACCAAGTCTTTGATGTCCGGCTCGGCTGCACATACGCGAGGTAATCTCGACACCGGCTTGGGAGCGGGTGCCACCGGTCCCGCCTCCTTCAAGGCTACATCACCGGAAATGACAATGACCGCGACACCCTGCTTCGCGATGGCCTCGCGAATCGCCGTTTCGACGATTCGCGGTACCTGAACCGGATCAGAGATCAGCTCGACGTAGTGGCTGCATTCTTTGAAGAGCGATTGCGGATGGGTTTCCTGAAAATAGCTGGAACCAATTTCGGTGCTGGGAATGTGCGCGGCGATGGCCACCACGGGCACGCGGCTGCGATGGCAATCAAAGAGCCCATTGATCAGGTGCAGATTGCCGGGGCCACAGCTTCCGGCACATACGGCGAGTTCGCCTGTCAGCTGCGCCTGAGCGCCGGCGGCGAACGCCGCGACTTCTTCATGCCTGACGGCGATCCACTCGATCTTGCCGCGCACGCGCAGCGACTCGGTGATGCCATTGAGCGAATCTCCCACCAATCCATAAATGCGACGCACGTTGGCGGCTTCGAGCGTCTCAACTATTCGGTCAGCAACATTGGCCATCTCAAATCTCCTATAGATGATGAAGCAGCGCTGGTCAGGAGCTTGCGACCTCGGGCATGATCACTCCCATTTCCATCGCCTGACTGGATGGAACCTCCTGAATGCCCAAGACGATCTCCTCATCGGGCGCGCCGGTCGAGGCTTGCACCAAGGACCAGAGGCGTTTGAGCATTTCCCGCTTATAGTCCGCGGAGCGCCCGGTGCGGATCAACAGTGTGAGGGACGCCGTCGGCGAAGACTTGCCTGCGCTGAACCCGCTTCCAATCGGATATTCATGAAAGACAATATGCACCCAGTTCTTGGGCACACCGGCGTACTCGGTATGAAACGCGGTGAGCTTGTCCGCCAAATCCGCTTTGACAGAATTATCTAGCACGCCTGCTTGCGTCGTAATCGTATACAAGGGCATTGAAACGTCTCCTAACGCCGCCGCCGGCCGCCTGCACGGCCTAAGGCCTCAAGCGACGTAATTCTTCAAGATACGCAGATCAGTGACCGAGTACGCCATGCCCAGCCGATAACCTCGTCCGACTCGCAACGGCGCGAGCGAATGCATGTCCTCACCGCGGACCTCTGGAATCGCGAGTTCTGCCGAGCCGGCCCACACGTCCACGATGGCCAGATTGTCGGTAAGCGACATCGTAAGCTCATCGACCGGCGGTTTCGACTGGCGCGCCGCCGCGAGCTGCGGGAAATAGCGGCGCATTACGGTCGGGCGATTGAACACCTTCGCAGGATCAATGATCTTCTCCTCGAGCTGCAGCCGTGCCGTCGCAAATCGCTCGCCATGCGCCGCAACACTGGCGCCGAAACGGCTTCCCTTCGCGAGAGGCGCGGCGGCCGCACTTGGTGCGGAGAAGCTCCGCGTTTGGTAGATGCTGCCATATTTCTTCGGAAAGCCTTGCGCCCATCCTCGGGCGATCGCCGCGTCATTGTCGACGAATATGTAGGGACAGTAATTGATGGGTGTGCGCTCGAAGACGGCCTCGATGAGTACGAAGGCTTCGCGGTATTGGTAACGGGCAGGGTCGGTGATCTCATCATTTGAAGCGGTGAACTGCCAGTCGAGAAACCAAAAGAAGGCCCGCCCCCGAGACTTCTCATCGGGCGTCACGCCGGGCGGCAGCAGCGCCGCAATAGCGGCCGGATCTGCCCAATATTCGATGGCGAGGCAGTCGCTCGAGTAATGCCAGGGAGGCGGTGAGGCCAATGCGGACTTGCCCTGCGGCGTGAGAGGAACAGAGAATCCGTGCAGCATGTTGGTGGACCCCTCCTAATAACCAATGTCACAGCTGAAGGTGCAGCCATAGTGCACCTCGCGTTAAAAGATCTTTTATCCCTCAATTGGGGGAGCTCTGGCTTGGCGGATTGCGGCGGCACGACTTGCGCCCCCTTTTGGGGGAGATAATTAGAACGGCGAGTGCCTTACGATGAAATGCCGGCGCGTCGCAAGCGCCCCTATCAGGCGACACAGCAGTGACTTCCTCTTTGTTACCGGTCTCGATTCTTGGTTTCGTCATCGTCAGCTACATTGCGCTGCGACCGTTCGCCTCGCGGGTGCGCTACTCGTTTGACTCCCTGTGCTTTGTCGGCGCGACCTTCATACTATTTCGACATCAAACTCTACCCTTGCCCGGCAACAGTGGGGCGGCCGATGCCGGCTCGCTATGGCTGCATGCGGTAGCCGGTATATGGTGGCTGCTTGGTGCGCGGTTGCTCGTTGCGCTCATGTCATTCACCCTAAACTACAACCGCCAATGGCGTGAGGCACGTCTGTTTCCTGATCTCACCGCCGCCGCGATCTACGCCGCTGCGGTATTGGTAGTCTTGATTTCCGTGCTGGCGCTGCCCATCGGTGGTCTGCTCGCGACTTCCGGTGTCCTGGCGATCGTCCTGGGTCTGGCGCTACAGAACACACTGGCGGACGTGTTTGCTGGAATCGCGTTCGGTATCGAAGCGCCCTTCAATGTGGGCGATCGCATTTCGCTCGGCGACAAAATCGAGGGCACGGTGGTGCAGATGAACTGGCGTTCGATTCGCATTCTCACCGACGGCGATGATGTCGCGATCGTCCCAAACAGTGTGGTCGCGAAATCCGACATCGTGAACCGCAGCTCCCCGACCCGCGTTCGTTCGGCATTCGTAGAACTCTCGTGTCCCGCCACCTCAAGTCCCGAGCGCGTCGTCGATGCGCTCAAGCAGGCCACATTGCTATGTCCCCCGATTCTTCCCGTGCCGCTCTCCGGTGCCGTGCTGACATGCCTGGGCTTGACGGAAAACCGCTATCGGGTGATTTTTTCGGTCGCTGATACTCAACACCTTTCAACAACCAAAGATCTACTGCTCCGGCATGCAAGGCGGCAGCTTTATTATTCCGGTCTCTACATTCCGCGCATCGCGCAAGACAGTGCAACACCCGATGAAGGTATGCCGCGTCCATTTCACCCGGTGCTGTCACTTCTCGAAGACATGGTTCTTTTCGAAGCCTTGGAGCCGGAGCAACTGACCGAACTGGCCACCCACGTAGTTCCGCGATCGCTCGAACCGGAGGAGGTGCTGTTTGCGCAAGGGGGAACCGAAGCGACACTGTTCATCGTCGTCTCTGGAATTCTTCAACTCAGCAAACATGCCGAGCCTTCGGGCCAGAAGACGCTTGGCTTTATTGGTGCCGGCGACTACGTCGGTGAAGTCAGTCTGCTCACCGGCACGCCTTATGCGGCCACGGCCACAGCTCGCACCCATTGCGCGCTTTATGGACTCGACTGCACTGTCATAAAGCGCCTGCTGGCAGCAAATTCCAATTTGTATGCCGAATTTGACCGCTCTGCGCGCCGCGGCCTCGCGGTTCTCAATCGAGTAGTGGCGATTCGCGCCACCGATGACAGCGCCGGCCAATCACTAATTCATCGCATTCGGGCATTTTTTGACTCTCCACAGTAGCGAGAGGTGGCTCTCCCCCAAAGGGGGGGCTGCTGGCGATGGACAAACCGATGAGACTACCTTCTCATGAATATCGCGATAGGTTCTGCGAAACGGAGCGGCGCGCACCACCGCTCTGCGCCGGCGGCACGGCTGTGGTGCGCGGCGCCGCTGTTGGGTTTACTGGATGGCTGCGACGGTGCGCCCTCGCGCAATATTCTAGGCTCGTACTTTCCGTCCTGGATGGTTTGCGCGCTGGTGGGTCTTGCGTTGGCGCTGGCCGCCCGCGCAATTTTCAAGGCCTTGGGAATGCTCGAGGAACTGCCCGTCCCCTTGGTCGTCTTGTTGGCGATTGGCTGTGCAGGCACTTTCGCGATGTGGCTGATATGGCTGGCTTGAACAATGCCTACGAGTGAAGGCAAGCCGCTTCGCGGCAAAGTGATTGCAACGCTGGCCATCGGACTGGCCATCGTGCTGGGCGTTCTCGTCGTCTTCGCGATCGATCGGCGCCCCCGCACGCACGATGCGCGCATCTTCGCCTACAGCTCAGCGATGGCCTCGGAAATCAGTGGACGTATCGTCCAGATCCTCGTGACCAATGATCAAGATGTTGCAAAGGGTGCGCCGCTGCTCGTCATTGACCCAGTGCCCTATGAATTGCAACTGCGCCAAGCGCGCGCTCAAGTGGCCGCTCTCAAGGCACAGATCGCTCTGACGGGACGTCAAGTCACCGCCCAGGGTTCCGGCGTCCAGGCTGCGCTGAGCCAAGTTCAGAAGGCGCGCGACCAGCTAAGGTTCGCCCAGGACACGCGCCAGCGCCTCGAGCCGCTGGTGAAACCCGGCTTCGTTACTCAACAACAGTTGGACGAAGCAAAGACCAACGAGGCGGCGGCCGAAGCATCCCTGCAAGCGCTCACCCGGACCGCCACCCAGGCCCGCCAGGCGGTGGGCGACACCTTGAGCCTCGAGGCTCAATTGGAAGGGGCGGAAGCGGCGGAGGCCAATGCCGCGCGCAACTACGATCTGACCACCCTGCGCGCTCCGTTTGCGGGGAAGGTGGTTGGATTGCAAATTGCGGAAGGCACCTTTGCCGTCGCCGGCCATCCGCTCTTCACTGTCATCAAGTCCGATGCGTGGTATGCGATCGCCGACTTTCGCGAAACCGAATTGCCGCGAATCGCGGTCGGCGATCGAGCGACGGTGTGGACCATGTCCGAGAGCAACAATGCCTTCGCAGGACGGGTGGAAAGCTTGGGCGCGGGCGTGCAATCGACTGATCAAGGCGGCCCCGGACTTCCCGTCGTCGGCCGCGACCTCAACTGGGTGGTGGTCGCGCAACGATTTCCTGTCTGGGTTCGGCTCGATGGCCCGCCCCCCTTTGCCATGCACGTGGGATTAACCGCATCCGTCAAAGTGCATCATGACGGCGCCCGCTGAGTCGCAACGATCCCGCCGCCCGCTGCTTGAAGCGCTCACGGTTGAACCCCGCCTGTTGCTTCGGCAGCGCACTGAACGCTCGACGCTCGCACCGGTCTTTTTTGCCGGCATACTCAGCGCACATCTCGCGGTCGCGCAGGCGCCGCCGAGCCCGGCGCAACCTTGGGCGATTCCGGAATCGGCCATCCGCCGCGCCGAAGCCCTCGGCGATACCCGCTTTTCGGTTCCACGGAAGCAGTACGACCTGGCGGCGTTGGTCGACCTGGCAGAAAGAGAAAATCCAAAAACGCGGGAGGCTTGGGAAGTGGCGCGTGAAGCGGCCGCGGGTATCGGCCTCGCGGAAAGCGCGTATCTTCCGCAACTCTCCTTGCAGGCGATCGGCGGCTTTCAGCACACACCGTTGCCAATGCCAAGAAATCTCGTGCCGGCAGGCTACTTTGTCTCCGACACGCGGGAAGTCATTCCCGAGCTGGCTCTGAAATGGTTGCTGTTCGACTTCGGCCGTCGCGATGCCCAATTACAAGCCGCGCGCGCAGACTCTTTTGTCGCCAATGTGGCCTTCACCGGTGCGCATCAGAAACTCATTTTCGAGGTATCGCAGGCATATTTTGACTTGGGCGCCGCGCGCGGGAAACTCCATGCCGCGCAGAAGGCCTTGAGTACTGCTCTTACCACCCAGGAAGCCGCCGTTGCCAAGCAGAATAACGGCCTCGCCACCGTGGTTGCGGTGGCGCAGGCGCAGCGACAAACGGCTCAAGCGCGCTATACGCTGGCAGCGGCCGAAGGCGCCGAGAGAACCGCGCGCGCGAATCTCATTGCGGCCTTAGGCGTGCCTGCGGCTACGGAAATCGACGTGGTGGACAGCGCAGAATTGCCGCTGCCGCCCGCTCCGGCCGACAGTGTGTCCAAGGCGGTCGATCAAGCTCTCGCGCATCGGCCGGATGTCATTGCGGCGCTCGGCAAAGTGGATGCGGCGCAGGCCGCTCTCAAGGGTGAGCGGCGATCCTACTATCCCCAGATCGAGCTCGCGGGGAAGGCATTTCAGAATATTGGGTCGTTGAACTCCGACGGCGGCCCCTATTCGAACATCAATCGGCCCGGACAAAGCATTCTCCTGTCGTTCAGCGTCCCTCTGTTTGACGGTGGCATGCGACGCAGCCGCATCTCCATGGCCGACGCCAAAGCGCGGGGAGCACAAGAGCAACTGGCGGCCGCGCGCGACTCCGCATCGCAACAGGTGGTGCGCGCCTATAATGGATTGTTGACGAGCCTGGCCGAGTACGAGGCCGCAACGGTCTTGAGTCAGGCCGCGCACACGGCCTACGAGGCGGCGCTGCGTTCGTACCGTCAAGGCGTCGGAACGTATACGGATCTTGCCACCGAAGAGAACGCCGTCGTCCAAGGCGACACGCAGGTTGAGGACGCGCGTGCGAATGCACACACCGCGGCAGCCGCACTGGCGCTTTCCATGGGAGCGATCGACATCTCTGGAGTCAATCCCTGATTGATCGATCACCGCGCTCGACAGACGCTGCAGAAGCGATACCTATGAGTCTTGCCGATCCACCACCGCGAGAAGCCTCGTATAATCGCGGCCGAGCGCAGCCGCCATGAGCTGGAATGGCGGCGGACCCGAAATGGCCCTGCGCGCATACCATAAACCGCCGAGCGCCAGCACGCCCCAACCGCAGCAAACCGCCCACGCCACCTCGGTCCGATGCACGCCGTCCCATGCCGAGACGATCACCGCGACCGACAGGAAGCACGCGAAGATGAGGCCAGCGACCGCGGAGATGCTCGCGCCCACGGACGCCTTGACGATCTCGTCGCGAAATTTGTGCAGATCATCTCTGGCGAGCGGACCGTAATGCGGTGCTCGCTCTCGCAGAAACTCAAGGATTGACCTGACTTCATGAACTCGGCGAAACATGTTCGACTCCGCAATGATGGATCTAGTGGCACGCAGCGTCGATACCGCCCGTGGGGCGGGTCAACACGGCTACGATGGCGTCGGCGAGCGCCGCGATCTCTCGTTGATACCCCTCAACCATTCCTGCGTATCCCGCGTGGATCTTCTCGTCAGCCTGAAACGTACAGGTCGTAGGCGGCGTGCCGTTGGATCGCTGGCCGGTGGTGGATGAAGTTGCACTCCAAGACGCCTCGAGAGATGCATACCGCCCGAGTTCCGCCTCGAGATGTTGCACGTCGATGTCGAGCGTCAGCTTGGTAAATGCCGGACGCAATCCGGTCATGCGGGCCAGCCGGCGCTGTAGTTCGAGGCGCAGCGCATCTTTGATTTCATCCTTCAGAGGTGATGCCCAACGCTCATTCTCGAGAAGCATCACCTCGGTCGGCCCAGTGCGCACCGTCAGCTCGGAGCGGTTGAGTTGCGACGGGGTGTGGACCACTCGCACATCGATCGCGAGGTTCGTCTCCGATGCGGGCAGGATTTTGCCGGGCGGCGGAGTCAAGGTGTAGTAACGAACCGGCGCCGACGTACAGCCGACGCCGACGCTCACGAGCCACGCGAGCGCGAACCGTAGGTAATAGCGGTTCACGGTTTAGTCTCCGAAGATAACGTCGCCGCAGGAGTCTCTGGCATCTTCTGCGGCCGCCTCCCGCGCAACAGCGCATCCGGATGACGATCGAGATAGTCGGCCAATTCGCGCACGGCCTGCAAGGTGCTGCGGGACTCCGATAAGGTCTGCGCGAGACTGTGTTGCAACGGCGATTCGACGTCCAAGGTCCGGTCGGCAGAATCGAGCGTCCTGTGCAGGGCCGACAAGGTTTCCTCGGCGTTCGGCAGCGCCCCGGTGCGGAGTTCGCTCAAGGTTTCGTGCAGGTCATTGAGGTCCGTATGCAAATCCGCCGCGATTTGCTCGAGCGGCAGATCATTCACCTTCTTCACAATCCGGGCGACACCTGCTTCCAGTTCTTGAAAAGTCCCACTCACCGTCGGCAGTTCCAGCGGGCGATTCGATGTGTCGAAGGCGACTCGAGGGCTGCCGGGCAGAAAATCGAGCGCGATATAGAGCTTTCCGGTGAGCAGGCTTGCCGACCGCGGCTGTGCGCGTAGGCCTCGACTGACCAAGGTTCCCACGAACGCCGCGATCGTCTCATCGCTGCCGGTTTTCCCCTGCGCGGCGAGTACCTCATGGGCTTGACCCATGCGGCGGGGATAGAGTTTGGCGGTCACAATGACGGGAAAGGATTTATTTTCAAAATCGTAGCCTAAATCCACGGCGACGACGGATCCAATGTTTACGCCGACAAATTCGACCGGCGCGCCCACGTCCAAGCCCCGTAGCGCTTGTGCGAACCGCATCCGGACGAATTGCGGGTCGCCGTCGGGCGGCGCCATCGCCTCGGTTTCGTTCTTGTACAGGGTGAACTCACCCGGCAGGTCGGCCGCGGCCGGCACGGCTTCGGGGGGCCCGTCGTCGAAGGCAAGGCCGCCGGCAAGCACCGCCGCCAGCGATTCGGTTTGCACGTTCAATCCATCGGCACCGAGCTTCACGTCGATTCCGCTTGCATTCCAGAAACGCGTCACGGATTTCACGAAGTTATCGTAAGGCGCCTCGACAAAAACGGTCACCCGCGTGCTGCCGTCGGACAGCAGATTCTCGTCGATCACGCGACCGACCTGGAACTGGCGAAAATAAACGGGCGCTCCGATGCCAAGGGAACCGGCGCGAGCGGCATGCAACTGCAGTTCGCGGCCGCTCGGGCCGTGTGAAAGAGCGGGTGGATTCTCCAACCCGACAAACCGCCGCTCGCCGGGCGTGCCGGCGCCGGCCTTGATGCCGATATACACCCCCGACAGCAAGGTATCGAGTCCAGA
>Ga0210406_10002539_pt1 | contig 20704 bp, 20 predicted proteins | sample IncBWC30MmetaG_FD_155454 | JGI IMG/M metagenome (GOLD analysis project Ga0210406, IMG submission 155454) | Forest soil microbial communities from Barre Woods Harvard Forest LTER site, Petersham, Massachusetts, United States - Inc-BW-C-30-M | ecosystem: Environmental > Terrestrial > Soil >... | reverse complement strand
ATCCACAGACAGTCTTTTTCGACTTCGGTTGGAACTGCAGGATTTTGAAATGATGAAATGAGCTCCTGCAAAGGCCGCAACGCGGTCGGTGTGAACGGAGCGCGTTTCGTCAGCTCCGGTCTGCGCCGGCGATTCGTCGAGATAAATTTCCAGTCGCCCCCAATTCTCCGTGCCGCCGTCACGCTCCAGAGTACGTCGAAAGAGCCGACGCCAATGCCGCGTTGATACGCGGTGACCGAAGGTCCTGCGATAATCTTCAACCCCGAGCCGCTCAAATTCCGCGCTCGTCAGATCGACATCATTCAGTCGCACGAGTGCGGGAGCGAGAGCGCGCTTTAGCAGCGAAGCGCGCTCGATCGCTTCTTCACAGACCTGGCTCAGCGGATACCGCGATCGCCAGAATGGCGGTGGCGATGCGAGCAGCTCACCAACGCTTGTTTTCCGTTGCGATGCAGCCTCCTCAAGGGCGCTCAGGATGCTTTGAGCAAGCGCGTCTTTCGACCATCCTCTCGCCTCGTTGCCGTGGACGATCCTTGTTCCGGTTGGCGTGGTCCGCCTCAGTGACTCCAGAACGCTCCGCTTCGACATTTGAAGCGCGGCGGCAATCTGTGCAGCTGTGAATACGTCTTGAGACATCGAGATGGGCACGACGAGTTCGTATTTATCACTATAGTGATATGCGGCGTCAAGATTTAGTTTTGCTATGGTCGGATCGTGCCGAAGAAGGATGCTCGAATTATCTCGCTTGAAGTAGTGCGGCTGCTCCGCGATGAACGCGAGCGTGGCGGCATGTCGATGAATCGCCTCGCTGAAAAGTCTGGCCTTTCCCAATCAATGATCAGCTATGTCGAGCGCGGCATGCGAAATCCCACGTTGGATACACTTTTGCGGATCGCGAACGCTCTCGACGTCGATTTATGGAAACTGATCAAGCGGGCGTCGGCCGTGACGGATCGCAGAGAGTAACGACGGGCAGGGTCGAGAGGGCCGACTGAGGTGGGAGACGAGGGGAGTCAAGATGTCGAGGTTGCGTTTGTCGCGCTGGAGTAACTCGCTTACTGGCTTGCGAGCGGCATACGGAATGTTTAAAACCAGTCTCGTGGCCTTTCGCTTGCTGACCCCTGCCATTTGTATTGCAGTTTTCTGGCTGAGCGGGTGCACGTCGCTTTCTCCGCTGCGGTCGAATACCGTCGCGAATCCGAAGAACTCCGTCGTTGCCGAAAACGGTTACAAGGTCGCGTTCATCGAGTTCGGCGAGCAGGGATCATATCAAGACCCTACGCAATTAAGGAATGCTCTCGATCTTATCCATAATACCGAGAAGCCGCTTGTTATTACTTACGTGCACGGCTGGCAAAACAATGTTGAATCCGGTGATGTCAATAACTTCGAGTCCTTGCTGACACGATTGGATCGAGCCCCCGCGATTCGAAACGCACGATTCAACGTTGTCGGTGTTTACCTCGGTTGGCGCGGCAAGTTAACTCCAGTTCCCGTCTTGAAGGAGCTTAGCTTCTGGAACCGCAAGGCGACGGCAGAGCGCCTCGCCAGCAATTACGATTGCTATGACGCCATTGCTTCGATTTCGGAAGAGGCGCGGAAAGATCATGGAACACGCCGGCAGTACACGGTTTTGTTAGGCCATTCATTTGGCGGATTGATCGTTGAACGTTCTGTGGCGCACGCGATCAATGCAGAGATACACGGCCACGCTGATGCCCCTCGAAGCATGCCGGCTGACCTTATGATTGTTGTAAATCCTGCCTCGGATTCGATTCTGGCGCGCCAAATGATAGCGGCTTTGTACAGTCGAAGGACTGAAGGTACCCGCCCCCTTTTCGTTTCGATCACTTCAATAGGCGATTGGGCGACGGGCGGTTTTTTCCCTATCGGCGCGGGTCTGGCGTCGGTAAGCAAAGGTTTCAACAAAGTGCCAGCTCCCGGAGCAAATGGGACCATGCGTAACGAGCGGGAATTCTACACCTCAACACCCGGCCACAATGAAATGCTCATCAACCATATTACGGTGAACAAGCATGAGACAATCAATTCACCTAACGGCCTTCCCGCGCTTGAAGAAAACTTAGAGCATAACCATGCTGGGGACGGCTTCACATTGGACGGTGCGAAAGGAGAACTCGATGTCTGGCAGATAAAGCGAGTTGGAGACGTGGACGTTCCCTATTGGGACGTGCAAGTTGATCCCAGCATTATCAAAGATCATGGCGATATATGGAACGAAAGAGCTGAAGCGATGATGGCTGCGATCTTCCGCATGGCAAACCCAATGCTAAATCCCGAGGCGAAGCCCCGCGCCACGCTCCATCGCGCGCCTGACTTCACCAGGCTTCGGTCGCCGCAACGTCAATAGTACACCTCTGTTCCGCCGGCGACGGTGTATCCTTCGTTGCGCGAATCTTCCGCCAGATCTTTCTCCATTTCCGTGGCCGCTTCGAACGGCATCGGATTAAGCCCGAAGGGTGAGTAAGCGGGAGATTACGAATCAATTGAAGCGGCGATGATGTCCGGATGGGGAAAGATAGGCGCTTCCTTTTAGAGTCACGTTAGCTTGCTCTGATTTTAATGTCATGCGACAGAAACCCATGAAAGAACCAGGACTAGATAAACGTCATCGCGATAAGGCGCCGCCAAAGTCTGGTGAGATTCAGCAGAAACGCGGCGACACGCTCAACAAGAACCTGCCAAGACCAATTCCGCAGTTTTCACCGAACGCGAGGCTCGATAAAATGCGCAAAGAAACGGGCAAAACGAGTATTGAAAGTATACGAGAGGCTGCCAAGCGGCGACGTCCATAGCTTGAAATGCAAGTGCGGCTCGCACTTCACGGTTTCTCGGCGGCGGGCTTACGGTCGAAGGAGAGGACGTTTGCCTTCACGCCTTGTGCGTGAGGATGCCGGTCGGCAGGCGGAGCAACGTATGAACGTCGGCTTGCTTGAGCAGTTCGCGACGAACTGTTTCGCCGGCGTCGCCCTCGAAGAGAACGGTTGTCGGGAAGGACAATCGCGGCGCGGCCGTGCTGCTTCAGGATGGTGAAGACGTGCTGGTCAACGTCATCGCCGTCACGGGAGTAAAGGCAAAAGTGCATTCAATTTGTTGCAAGACGGAAAAGTGTGGTTGTGTAAAAGGGAGGTCAACATCGGGTCTTTTATCACATTAGGAATTGAGCGGTTGGAGGTTGATTGGGCAAAGAATTCCTTTGGTCAAAACCATTCCCGCCTGTTCTTGCCTAGTGATTTGAAGGATGTGACGTACTATTATGCGGACGATGTTACAGAGCAAAAGCCGGGTTATAGCCGCGACTTGCGAAGCGTTCTGAAGAGATTGGAATTATTGGGATACACGCTCGAAGGATGTCAGAAGATGTACGCTGACCTGGGCAGACATCCAGAGTATGAGCAACGCCCTCCCGTTCCATTCGGAACATTGTTGCGTGGCCTGTCGTCAGTCGACGTTACTAAATTTGGCATTCCAGACGATCCGTCGTATTTCGATTTTGGTGAGTACGTGATTTCTAATATCACAGCCGACCCCGAATGCGTTAGATCAGCTCCAGATCTTGCTGCTGTCGACCGCTTGGACGGTTACTTCTTGGAGAACCTTGATCCCTACATTGTGCTTCGACTCCTCGCTGAGAACCCACGCAATCTGGACCGCGAGGTTGCATGGCGATTTAGCGATTTAGCCGAGGCCGGTTGGATCGATGACAATTCCATCTACGAAGGCTTAGCTGCGTCCGATCGCTTCTTGCTAGTTACTGAAGGTTCCTCGGACACGAATATTCTAAAGAAGTCTCTCGAATTGGTTGAGCCAGAAGTTGCTGATTTCTTCAATTTCATTGACATGGCGGAGAACTATCCGTTTACCGGCACCGGCAACCTGGTTCGATTTTGCGAAGGCCTCGCCAAGATCAGAATTCAAAACCGGGTTCTAGTCATTTTGGATAATGATACCGCAGGTAGAGCCGCAGCACAGAGACTGTGCGGTCTGGATCTGCCAGCCCAGATTCGGACAATTGTATTGCCCGATCTCGAAAAGTGTCAACGAGTTCGAACGTTGGGGCCGAATGGAGAGAGTTTGGAGAATGTGAATGGCCACGCTGTGAGCATCGAATTCTTTCTAGACTTGAACTACGGCTCGGTTCTCCCATCGACTGTTCGTTGGACATCTTATGACGAGAAGCAAGACGCGTATCAAGGCGAGCTTGTCGCAAAGGAGGACTATGTCCGGACTTTCTTTGACGCAGCCGGTAAGAAGTCTGGCTACGATACTTCATGCCTTACGTGCCTGTGGCATCATATCCTGTCGCGATGCCATGGTAAGTGGGATTAGCTACTTCGGAGTCGCCGATGGTCAGATTGTCGTCACCGTGAAGGTCGACGGGACCTTCGACAAAAGGGGCCTTCCCGATCCACTCCTGCTCAACCACCATTTCACCCTGGATGGCGGCAAGATCGCCGCGTTCAGCAGTCGGTTGGCTGGTGAAGAGCTGCAGCCCTCACGGAAAACGAAATAGTAGGGAGGGAGGCGTTATATGGAGTCGTAGAAATTGCAGCCTAGTTGCGCGGTCAGTGCAAGCCCACTGCAACGCCAAAATCACCCGCACACCTCACACCCCTCTCGTTCGCTGAATATTTGAGTCGTTTTTGGCCACAGGATGTCCAAACGCGACCGGCTTCCCTGGTAAAAACCGCGGTAGGGGTGCGAAGCCGTTTGGACACGGGAAAGACTCAAGTCCGAAGAAATGACTCAAATATTCCGTAAACGCTCGCCAGGTGCGTGATCTGTAAGTACTTGATCTTCGGGCTCATTCGACCTGTTTCAGGCTGATTCAACCTTTTCGCGAAAGTACTCAAATATTCAGCGAAGGTACAAAACGGGCCGCAGGAAATGCCAGGGAGGGGATTCGAACCCCTAAGGATTGCTCCACCAGATCCTAAGTCTGGCGCGTCTGCCAGTTTCGCCACCCTGGCTCATTCATTTCCAAGTACTTACAGATCATCGAAAATTAAATATTGCTGCTGTGCTAGAATTTGTGCTAGAGTTCCGGCGTGCATCGAAATGCACTGGTAAATAATCCTAGTCCGGCCTTCAGCAAAAATTCGCCTCGTTCTAAAACCGGCACTCATGGGGCGCAGTTTACGCCAGCCCGCGATTCACGCAATCGCCGAGTCCCTGGATTGTACCTGCGAAATGAGCGCTACTACGGGCAACTCTGGGTAGATTTGGGTAATGGCAAAAAAGGGGCCCGACGCTTCCCGCTTATCGATGGAAGTAGTGAGCCAATCCGCGGATTGCAGGCCGCAAAGGAAGCGCTCGAGATTAGGCGCCACGAGCGCCGTGAACGCAAACTGCCGATTCTCGGCCGGAAGCCTTTGTTTTCCGACTACTGTGAGACGTACTTTGGCAAAGCAACGGTACAGCGAAAACGGAGCGGCACGGTTAAGAACGAGCGTCAGGCGCTATCCCGCTGGTGTGATTATCTCGGGCACGTTCGGATCGATCAGATCTCGACGCCGCTAATCACAAGCTTCATGGACAAAAGACTGAAAGGCGGCGTGTTTCGCAAACGCAGATTGGATGGTGTCTCGGAGCGCACTGCCAACCTCGATCTGTTGATGCTGCGAAACGTTCTCAATGCAGCAGTCGACGACGGCCTTCTGCGCGAGTTGCCGAAAGCAAAGATGCTGGAAGAAGCGCCGGCGCCCAGGCGTCGGCCATTGATGCCGGTGGAGTTTGACCGCCTGATCAAAGGCGCGGTGACCGCCTGCATTAAAAATGGTCAACAACTCGCCGATTATCTTCAGTTTCTCGCATTCAGTGGGAGCCGGGAAAAGGAGGCGTTGCGTGTTCCCCTCGACGACGTCGACTTCGAACTAGCACGCGTGAAGATTGGCGGCGACGGCTTATCGAAAAATTGGGAGAGCCGGACCATCGAGTTCAATCCGAAGCTCGAGGCGCTCCTACGTGATATGTTCGCGCGTCGCCCGCCAGATTCTTCCTGGTTATTTCCGTCGCCACAGCGTGGCAACCGTGACGAACACGCTAAGAGTTTCCGGGTGAGCCTCAATATCGCGCGAAAAGCAGCAGATCTAGAATGGGTCGCGTTTCACGATCTGCGACACTATTTTTGCTCGATGTGCGTCATGGCCGGCATTGATTTCATGACAATTGCCGCATGGTTGGGCCACAAAGATGGCGGAATCCTAGTGGGGAAAGTATATGGGCATTTGCATGATGACCATCGGCGCAAAGCGGCACAGCGCGTCCAATTCGGAACACCATAAGCCCGCGATTCGCCTCACTATGGCTTCGTCATCTCCGTCTTCTTCGCCGAAAGACCCTTTAGACCAACTCGTCTATGACGCTCGGTTTCTGGTTGAACCAGTTTTTCCAAGCACCGAAGAAATCCAACTTGGGCTCGAAAGGGAAGTTCAGGATTGTGCCGAGACGTTTTACCGAGTTGGTCGCAAATCGATTCTGCCGGCTAATCAGAGTGCGACTACCCCACAAGATTTTGTCTTAGCCCGGTTTGCCGCACTCAATCGTAATACCGATGCGGAGATATCGCAGTGTAGGGCGACGGCAGAGCAGACAGCATTCAGGCGCTTCACGGAAATTACCAGAAAGTACCTACTCGGTGGTTTGATGGGCCCACCGGCGACGATCAGCGACGAAGAACGATATGTTTTCGAAACCCTCTCGCCCCGACCTGCCGAATACCTCAAACGAAAAGATATTGTCAGCTTTATTACGGCACGCTGCCTCGCGGGCGACGTTAAGTTTTTGATACGCTTTGGGCGCAAGCTCCAGAAATTGAATGACAGGAATTTTGATCCATTCCACGAAATTGACTACGCGCTACCGCGGTTTTGGACTCATCCATTGATGCCTCTTTGGATGATGACCGACGACGCTGGTTCAAAAGCTCTTTCCGCCGCAATCAGAAAAACTGTGCAAAAAGAAACGTATACGAAAGTCAGAAAGAGGCTGGGGTTGCCACGTTTTCTGAAGCACGCGATCCGTGAAGTCAAAATATTCAAAAATCGCGAGTTGGAGTACGTTTACTTTGACTGGCTGAAAACAGAGCGCAAGAAGCGGAAGACTTAGGTACCTATGTCGTAGCCCAGGTGCGGAGTCGCGAAATGCCCCTGACCGTCATGCATGGCGCGGACTGGAATAGATAACGACAGAAGCAAAGATCCCCTCACGACGCGACCAGTTGGTGACCTGACTTCATTTGATGGATGGCTAGCGTCTTTAGGCCGGTCCAAGGTCTGGGGTTGGCGCCTACGGAAGGAAGAACTAATACCCACCGTCAATCTGATGGGCAGGGTTTTCGTTTCCCGAACCGCGATAGCGGAATTCGAGCGACGCGCCTTAGCTGGTGAATTCGCGAAAACTCATTGTCCGCCGCGACAAAAGGCACCGAATGGTCCTGATAACAACGAGTCGACAACTCTTTCATGAACACTCTACCAGAGGCATATGCTTTGAGACGGTTTTATTGGCAGCTGTTTGCTACTCTTACGTTCGTGAAGCCACCGACAACACGTGCGGCTTCTTTGTCTGTGGTGTTTGCATGGTTGCGAGATATCGCGCGGATCACACGAATCTACTTCCCGCGATTGATGTGGGTACTGCGCTTCGAGGTCGGGCCGAGAGGAGGCAACGGCCATTATCATCTTTGTTTAGCAGGGATACCGCGGGCGTCACTCGACCGTCAACTCTGCCGCGCGCTAGGATCCACCTGGCGGACGTGCGGCGGCGGTTTTTCGGAAGTGGCGTTATATGACCCGGCACGCGATGGCGTGGGTTATATCCTGAAGCTGCCGCCTTTGTCACAGGAAACGCGCCTATGGCGGGAGAGCAGGTCGGAACCTGGCGGCAACGACTGCGATCCTATGCTCTCGGCCTCGCTCTTAGAAGCGATCAAACGTGGCCGAATGTGAGAGAGGGCTCCATCGCGCACTTGGTCTCGGTTACCCGAGCAGGTGAAACGGGCTGGAGTGGCCCTTGTAAGGCACCGCTATGCCGAGAGCCATAAGCGGATTTCGATAAACAACAGATGAGTCGAAGCCTCAACCGGCGGAGGCTCAGAACAGAAAGGACAGTTATGTTTGACGACCTAACAGATAAGACGGGCGACAAGAAGCTAGTCGAGCTAGAAAAAATCATCGAGGAAGGGCTTCGCACGTTTACGGATGTAGGCAGCGCCCTGCTGCAGATCCGGGACGGGAAGCTCTACCACCCGCAGTACAGTTCCTTCGAGGAGTATTGCCGGGAGAGATGGGACATGGAGCACAGCCACGCCTACCGGCTGATGGATTCAGCGAAGGTCATGGCCAACCTGAAAACTTCCCCAATTGGGGAAGTTTTGCCAACCAACGAGTCCCAAACCCGTCCTCTGACCTCACTTCCACCGCAGCAACAGGTCGCGGCCTGGAAAGAGGCTACGACAACAGCGCCCGAGGGCAAAGCGCCGACTGGCGGGCTGGTGCAAAAGATCGTCAACCGCATTCTGGGCACGCCGTCGAAGACAAAGCTGAGGACGTCCGGCTGGACGGTGGACGAGGTCAAGAAGGATGAACCCTTGTTGGCGGCGCTCACGGCGATCGCCAAGGTATTTGGGAACGAAGACACGAAGGGGATTCGCAAAGGGATCGGACTGACCAAGCCGGATATAATCGAGCTGGCCAAGCTACCGGCAGAAAAGATGCGTTTGGTTCAGGATCTTGTCATGGCCAACCACTGGACGGCAAAACATGCGCTCAAGTTCATCGAGGATAAACCCGACGAGGACAGCAAAATCAAGGACCTTAAAAACTGGTGCCTGGGCACAAAGAACAAAGTTTTCACCACAGAGCAGGGCGGATTTACCGTCATCTGCAAAGCAAACAGCAAATAACAAACCGAAAGGAAACACCATGGCAAAAAAACCCAAAAGCACAATGACAACAATAATTGGCCCGAATGAAGAGCACGAAATCAACAAGCTGTACGCCGAGCTACGAAGTCACTCGTCAGCCGCCATCTTTGCGGCGATAGAACTTGGCGAGCTCCTGACTGAAAAAAAGAAGGAGCTACCGCCCGACAAGTTGCTTTCCTGGCTACTGAACAACGTGAAATTTGACGAAGAGACGGCAGCAAATTGCATCGCTGTTAGTCCGGTCGGCCTCAAACTACCGGCAAACTTGAGTCAGAAGCAATGGCTCGACATCGGCTTGGGCCTTGGCCGATTTGAGCAAGCGGGGCAATGGTGGATAGGCGACTGGTGGGCATTCGGCGAACACAAATACGGCGACTGCGAGGCACTGATAGAAGCCCAAGATTGGAACGGGCCAAGTTGGGATGTGTGTCGTCATGCTGGTCAAGTTTGCAGCGCTTTTGAAGAAAGTGGACGGCGGCGTCCACTTCTTTCTTTTGAACATCATCGCGCGTTGATCGCCCTCAAGCTTAAGCCTGAACTGGTGGATGAGTTTTTGGTCTGGTGCGAGGCACCGCTTAAGGAGGGCGCCAAAAAGCCGCGCAGCGTCCGCGAGCTGGAAGAAGAAATCATCAAACGGCATAACAACAACCTCGATGACCGGGTGATTCGCAGCTTGGATGAAGCAATCGCGCTGCACGAGGCTAAACCGAACAAAGAGACATCCGACGATCTGAAGGCCGAAATCATCCTAGCATTAACCAATCAGGTCACGGTCTCTAACAAGGAAGGAACCAGGGTAACACAGCTAGAGCTGGAAATGCTACGGGAGAAGCTGATTGACGAGAAGCTCGCTAGCCCTACCGATGCTGTCATTTTGCTGACGCAATTTATTGGGCCAATTCGGAATCTGGTTGAACGCGACGAGGATTTCGATTTTGGCCTAATGGTGAAGGAGACGCCGGACGAATTGATCGAGGACTACGTGCGGAATTGCAACATCGTGCGCAAACAGATAGACACCTTTCTGCTGGAACATTTGATGATATTACACACGTGTCACTAGGCGTGTTTCGGTCCCCCAGTATTCAATGACCAGCAATTCAGAACTCTGGCGTGCCTGTCCTGGGCGCTGGCCACACAGTCTGTGGCGTCAGTGTTTCACAATCTAAAACCTATGAGTGAACAAGAAACTTGGAAACCGTTAGAATGTCCCGAATGTGAAAGCAAGCGAGCGAACGTCATTACTGGCGGGATAAAGGCACAGTGCGTAGATTGCGGGAGCATCTTCAAGATCGACACCATTCCTGACCCGGAAGCCAAGCAACCCAAGAAACAGCGTGTCGCCGCTCCTGGCGTGCGTCACCGCCGCGATAACGGACCGCAGGAGCTTGAAGTCACACCCGTCCCACCCCCTCCGGCCGATCAGCTCGGCTCCCTTCACCTGCATACCGAGGACATCATTTCCGGCGGGGCCGCCGATCTTCTTGCCACCCATCACAGGGCATCAAAGCTGGCCGTCAAGTTTGGCGAAGAACTGGTCGATCAATGGCGCCTAAAGACTGATTGGATGTTAAAGTTGGCAGCGACTCATCGCGGGCGCGAGCGCGCGAATTACGCGATGCGCTGGCGTCCGACGTTCTTGGCGGTCGTGGCGCTGAGTCATTCGACGATGTTGGGCTGTCGCGCGGCAAAGGTGAACCCGCAAACGGTGGTCGCGCATCGGCGGGAAGACCCGGACTTTGACGCGCAGGTGTTGGCGGCGCAGGATCATTGCATCGAGCTGCTTCATGCGGTTACGATGAGGAGCGCGATTGAGGGCGACACTGAGCCGGTGTTCTGGCAGGGCATCCAGGTCGGGCACATCAAGAAGTTCGACAATCGCTTAAGGATCGAACTGCTGCGGGCGCATCTGCCGAGTCGGTTCAAGACGCCTGGCAGCGGTCAAGCGCCGTTAATTGCGGGCGACAACAATCAGGTGATGATAATGACGCCGGAACGGCAGGACGAGCTGATCCGGATGCGGCGGGAGGCGTTGGAGGCGATGCGACCGAAGCCGACTTCCGAAAGGAGATAAGGACCGGGCGTCTTCGACAAATCTAACCTGCGTAGACCGTTCCATCTTCGACAAAGCACAGTGGATTCTTCCAAGGGTCCTCCATGTAGAAGGACCGCTCGCCCCAGGGGCGAACCGCGATGCCGCCGCTCGCGGCGTCATGGACCTCCTCACGCGAGAGACACTGTAGAACCTTGGCTCGCTCGTATGCCGCTTCCAAGTCGTTTACCGTGAAGTAAAGTGCCTTTGCCGCAGGGTGCGGCTGACGCAACGACGACACGTCGAGCACCTGCAGGGTCACAGGCCCACAATCGAAATAACACCGCGAGCCGGCCTGTTGACGTCCTTCGACGCCTAGTAGCTTCGTATAGAACGAAATCGCCGCTGTGAGATCGCCGACCTCGATGTTGAGCCTAAAGAACCGCGGAACGTCGTTCGGTTTTGTGCGTTTCGTCGCCTTCGGCTTACTTTCTTTATCCTGTTGTTTCGCTGCCATGATTGTTTCTCCTGTTTAGAGTTTCTTGAAAAGTGAGCAAGCCAGTCCCTAACCAGTTCGAGCCGTTTTCGCTGAATTCGGTAAATACGCATCCGACCTCGCTTCTCGTGAATGAGTAGGCCTGCCGCCTCGAGGACCTGAAGGTGCCGCGTCGTCGTTTGCCAAGCATGCTCGAAGATTGCCGCGATCTCACCGGCGGTCATCGAGCCGCCGTTGAAATAAATCGTGAGCAGCACGCGCCGCCTGGCGGCGTGCGCTAAGGCGGCAAACACCGATTCGTAAGCGTCGACTCGCGGCATCGGATCTCAAATACGGGCAACTGGTCAGTTTGAGGTGCGGGCGAATGCCAATGGATGCTTCGGCTGGTAGAGACCTACTTCGCCTCCGCCGGGAAGTCGGACATGAGTGATCGACCCCCACCTTGCTTCTTGCACTTCCGAACAGTGGATGCCTTTCTCTCCGAGTGCCGATATCTCGGCCTTCAGATCGTCACACATGAAATAGAGTTCGTGCCCGCCAGTCTCTTCGGCGGGATGAACCGCCACTTCCGCTGGAGGCAGCGCGAAGATCAGCCATCCGTGGCCCGCGTCCACGGATGAAAGTCCGAGGACCTCCCGAAAGAAGGCGCGATCAGCCGCCGTGTTCTTGCTGGAGATGATAACATGGGCGCCAAACATCATCCTTTGCTCCTTTCGTTACAACCAGACTTCAAACTGAGCCACCGCGCGAATACGCCATACAACTATATTAAGCCGCAAGGCGAAATATTTGTCAATAGATATTTAGCATAACGGCTTACCATTTCCCTCGCGCGACGCCTTTCTTCACTGACCTTGTGTATGAAATGTCAGTGCGCAGTCGCGCCCGCGGTACGCATTGGCGTGGCGTCCACGGTTTCTCGCGATTTTGGCGTCGTCGAAAGCGCCGATGATGGCCGCACGCGCGGCGAAGGTTCACTACAATACGGTGAGGAACAGGCGATGGCGCCCGTTAGGCCGTGAATTTCCTGTTCAGAATTGCCGCCAAGCCCGCAGCTCCGGCTGCTTCCGAATATGATTGATTCAGATGCGGCCAATCAGCGAACATCGGCTGCAGACGCACTTGGCCCTGGCTGTGAACAGCCGGTTAAGCCGTTCACTTCTATTATTTCAACCGAAGAGGGAGTGAATTATGAAAAACACAAAGCAGAACGCATCAGGCAAAGGTTCTAGGGCTGCGCGAGCGAACAAAAAGCCGAGCTCTGTTGCGAGCAGCAACTCAAAGAAAAGCAGTAGCGGCTCCAATCATCTCTCCGCAAGTCTCAAGAGTCTCCTGTCAGACCTAGAGGCTCTTTATAAGGACATTCATTCGCATCCCGAGCTGTCGATGCAGGAGACGCGCACTGCTGGAATCGCGGCGAAACGTTTGAAGGCTGCCGGTTATGAAGTCACAACCGGGGTGGGCAAAACAGGCGTAGTCGGCCTGCTGCGGAATGGCGATGGGCCAACTGTCATGCTACGCGCTGACATGGACGCACTGCCAGTGAAGGAAGAAACGGGACTTCCGTACGCGAGTACAGTTACGGTGAAGGATTCGGAAGGCAATACAGTCCCGGTGATGCACGCTTGCGGGCATGACATGCACGTGACCTGGCTGGTGGGAGCCACGACCCTCTTTGCAAAGGAGCGCGATACGTGGCACGGCACCCTCATAGCTGTCTTTCAACCCGCGGAAGAGACTGCGCAAGGCGCTCAGGCGATGATCGACGACAAGCTCTTCACCCGCTTTCCGAAACCGGACGTGGTTCTTGGCCAGCACGTGATGGTTGGACCGGCCGGCGCGATTGGCGGCCGGACCGGCGTCATCACGTCTGCCGCCGACAGTTTCCAGATTCGGATGTTCGGACGGGGCGCCCACGGTTCGATGCCGCAAGCGAGCATTGATCCAGTCGTCATGGCAGCGGCAACGGTGCTCCGCCTGCAAACCATCGTGTCTCGTGAGATCGCACCGAACGATGCCGCCGTTGTCACGATCGGTTCGCTGCAAGCAGGCACAAAGGAGAATGTAATTCCTGACGAGGCGATCATTAAGCTGAACGTGCGAACGTATGATGAAGGCGTTCGCAAACGCGTGCTCGCGGCCATAAAGCGAATCGTGAATGCAGAGGCTGAGGCATCGGGTGCCCCGAAGCCGCCGGAAATTACAGCGCTCGATCGATACTCGCTGGTCAGTAACGATGCGGAAGCGACGAAGCGAGTCGCCGATGCCTTCCGTGAACACTTTTCTCGTGAGCATGTTGTTGAGGTCAAACCCACATCAGCGAGCGAAGACTTCGGCTCCTTCGGCGCCGAGTGGGGCGCGCCGTCCGTTTTCTGGTTCGTCGGCGGCACCGATCCGAACGTCTACGCGAAGGCGAAAGCCGCTGGACGACTTCAGGAGATTCCCACGAATCATAATCCTCGCTTCGCGCCTGTGATTCATCCTACTCTGGAGACGGGCATCGAAACATTGCTCATCAGTGCGAAAGCCTGGCTTTCAACCGACGAATCGTCACGCTAAGAAACAGTCATGAAGATGCTCGTGCTGGTTCTTGATCTGGCCGGCACATTCGTGTTCGCACTCAGCGGGGCGATGGCTGCGGTCAGACACCGGCTGGACGTCTTTGGTGTTCTCGTCCTGTCGTTTGCGGCAGCGAACTTCGGCGGCATTGGACGCGATTTATTAATCGGAGCGGTGCCGCCGGCGGCGATTGCTGATTGGCGGTATGTCGCCGTTTCAGCTCTGGCCGGACTGGTTGTCTTTTATTGGACGCCCAGGAAGTTAGGCACACATTTTCTGATCTTCGACGGCGCGGGGCTTGCGTTCTTTGCGGTCTCCGGCTCTTTGAAGGCTATCCAATACGGCACTTCGCCGGCCGCCGCTATCTTGCTTGGCGCGCTCACGGGCATTGGTGGCGGCATGGCACGGGACATTCTCGTTAACGAAATTCCCACGGTGTTGCGCGCGGACCTTTACGCGGTCGCCGCTCTCGCTGGCGCCGCGGTCGTTGTGAGCGGAACAGTGCTGAAGCTTCCCTCTGGCCTCGTCACCGGCGCCGGACTCATCCTGTGTTTCGGGCTCCGCTTCATCGCTATTCGGCGTGGCTGGCATCTTCCTACTGCGCGTTGGCCTGAAGAGGCGCGGCGTTCGGTGGCCGCGCCTGATAACCACGGGGGTGAAACGCGCGCTGGGAAACTCGATGAGCCTAACGAGAACTAGCACAGTGAAAGACCGAGTGAGAGAAATTATGTTCCGAGCTCCACAAAATAGATTTGTTTTTTAGAGGAGAAAAGAAATGAACAAACGAATCACCATTCTCGGCATCGCAGGAAGCCTTCGACGCCAATCTTATAACCGAAGCGCGTTGCGCGCCGCGCAGCAGCTCGTGCCGGAGGGCGTCAAGACGATTAAGGATGTTCCACCGTGACCAATAAACGCGCGGCATTTGGTCTGACCATACTCTTAACGGCACTCGGGGATGTGGCGTTTTCGGCGGACCCGGGCAGCAAGTCATTTGCCGCCATCGCACCGGACAAAATGCCACGCATAAGCACCGTCGATGAGCGTTACCAATCGTACAACATTGAGATGCTCGAAGTGACTGGCGGAAAATTCTGGCGACCGTACGGACCGGAACTGGATGCGCTGCTCAAACAGCCGCCGCCGAGCGCTGCACCATCATCCAGGGGAGATACGCCCTCAGGAATGAACCCTGCGTTGTATGAATACCGGCCGCCGATTGACCTAACGAACAGGCGACTCCGCAAACTCGCGGCGGCATTGGGACCAGCCTATGTGCGACTGAGCGGCACTTGGGCCAACAGCACTTATTTCCCTGACAAGGACGAAGCGCCGGCGAAACCACCGGCCGGCTTCATGGGTGTGTTGACGCGGCAGCAATGGAAGGGCGTGGTTGATTTTTCCAAAGCGGCTAACGCGGGAATTGTCACATCGTTCGCCACCTCGGTAGGAACGCGCGACGATGCGGGGGTTTGGACTACTGAGCAGGCGAAACGGTTGCTCGATTATACCAAGTCGGTCGGCGGCCATATCGCCGCGGCCGAGTTCATGAATGAACCGACCTTCGCCGCAATGGGTGGCGCGCCCGCTGGCTACGATGCCGCAGCCTACGGACGCGACTTCAAGGTATTTCGCACATTCGCCAAAGAGGCCGTGCCTGGCATGCTGATCCTTGGACCTGGCTCCGTCGGCGAGACGACCGGCGAGTGGGGAGTCGCGTATGGCAACGTCCAAATGTTGAAAGCACGCGATCTGCTCGCAGCCTGTGGACCTGGAACTGTCGACGCGTTTTCTTATCACCACTACGGTGCTAGCTCGTTGCGCTGCTCCGCCGTAGGCATGCCCGGCACGACCATAAAAGATGCGCTGTCGGAGCAATGGCTTCGGCGCACCGACGAAACGCTTGCGTTCTACCGGGCGCTACGGGACAAGTTCGATCCCGGCAAACCATTCTGGAACACCGAGACGGCTGATGCGGCATGCGGCGGCAATCCGTGGGCCGCAACTTTTATCGATACGTTCCGCTATCTTGATCAGCTTGGTCGGCTCGCCAAACAGGACGTTCACGTTGTGGTTCACAATACATTAGTAGCAAGTGACTACGGACTCCTCGATGACAAGTCGCTCGCGCCAAAGCCGAATTACTGGGGCGCGCTGTTGTGGCGCAAGCTGATGGGCACCACCGTGCTGGATGCCGGTCCTTCGCGCGAAGGTCTGCATCTTTACGCCCACTCGCTGCGCGGTCATCCCGGCGGCGTCGCGCTGTTGGTGATCAATAACGACGAGACTGCGTCGCAATCACTCAACCTCGCTACGGCAGCAGAGCGTTATACATTGACGGCAAAGGGTCTCACGGACCGGGTTGTGCAATTGAACGGGAATGAACTCAATCTTGGGCCTAACGATGCGTTGCCCGAACTGAAAGGAACACCGACGAAGCCCGGGCCAATAACGTTTGCTCCCGCGAGTATCACGTTTCTAGCAGTCCGGGATGCACACAATAATAGTGCAAAATAACCGGAGGTTCCGCCGCGATCACACCAATGGCTAAGGCGATTCATCCTGACGTTCGAATAGGTCATGTTCACTTAAAGGTCGCTGATCTCGAACGCGCACTCGCCTTTTATCGCGATGTCCTCGGGTTCGAACTAACGCAGCGTTATGGCGATCAAGCGGCATTTTTATCCGCCGGCGGTTACCATCACCACATCGGCTTGAATACTTGGGAGAGTGCAGGCGGGTCCCGCCCGCCACATGGTTCGACCGGCTTGTACCATGTTGCAATTGCTTACCCAACCCGGGCGGAACTTGCGGATGCGGTTCGACGAGTTCTGCAGGCGGGCATTCCGCTCGAAGGTGCGTCCGACCACGGTGTGAGCGAAGCGATTTACCTTCGCGACCCCGATGGCAACGGCGTCGAGCTTTACCGGGATCGACCGAGGAAAGAATGGCCGCGCAAACCTGATGGAGAGCTCGCCATGGGGACGGATCCGCTCGATCTAAATCAGCTCCTGCGTGAAGGGGATCGCGAGTGAACCATCAACAATGTCGCGTCGCGAGTTGGTTGATCTGTAGACAGCTAACCGAAAAAACCTCGCTATTTCGAGCCTTGCCTGGCCATCATTGAAGTTTCCGGGGATTAACGCGGTAACAAAGAAAGAGGCCAAAATGAATCGAAGCAATATTTCCAGTAAAGCGGTAATGGCAGTTGCAGCGGTTGTGTTGGGCGCGGCGAGCCTCCTTGCGCAAACGCCCGAGGAGGATTGGCCGGTTTTCAATGGCAACTACAGCGGAGACCGATTCTCGCCGCTCACACAGATCGACACTAAGAATGTCGCCCGGCTTTGGGAAGTAGCGCGGTTCAAAATTCCTGAAACGCTTAGTTTTCAATCCGGTCCAGTCGTGATCGGCGACACAATGTTTTTCACCACAGTGAAGAGTACGTATGCCATTGATGCGCGGACCGGCGAACAGCGATGGGCGCGAACGATTGAACCCAAGAGTATGGGAATCGGAACGCCGGTGCGCGGAGTAGGTTACGCCAATGGTCGACTGTTTCGCGGCACAATGGACGGCCATATCCTTTCGCTTGACGCCAAGACCGGAGAAATCGTGTGGGACGTTGAAGGCGTGGATTACAACGCGGGCGAGTACTATACCGCGGCGCCCGTCGTGTGGAACGGATTCGTATTCGTCGGGAATTCCGGAAGCGACATGGGCGGCATCGGGCACATCCGCGCCTTGGACGCGAGCACCGGCAAACGGATTTGGAACTTCGACACCGTTCCCTCGACCGGCGAGGCGGCCAAGACGTGGCCTAACGATCCGAATAAGATCAAGGCTGGCGGCGGCATTTACTCATCCTTCGCTCTGGATCCCGATGCGGGGGTGCTTTACTCACCGGTTGGAAACCCGGGCCCGGATTTTGTCGGCGAGTACCGCAAGGGTGACAATCTATACACTTGTGGCGTCGTCGCGCTGGACGCGAAGACCGGCGAGCTCAAGGGATATCAACAGTTCGTCAAGAATGACGTACACGACTGGGACGTCGCCGCGAGTCCGATCGTGTTCACCTCAAAGACAGGGCACAAGATGGTCGCGGCGGCTTGCAAGAATGGCTATCTTTATGGCCTAAGTCGCGACCTTCACAAACTTGTCTTCAAGACGCCGGTGACACGCATTGAGAATGTCGACGCGCTTTTGACCGCAAACGGGACGCGCTTTCTTCCAGGCACGCAAGGCGGTACCAACTGGTACGGGCCTGCGTATTCGCGCCCGCTGAACATGCTCTTCGTTCCCGCCATTGATTGGGCGACGACGATCAAACTCGGCGGGCCGGAAATGCTGAAGAAGGAACCCGGCAAACCCTTTATCGGATCCGCCAACGCGTTTGGCGATCAGGATCCCAAGAGCCAGCGCTTCGGCCACATCAGCGCCGTCGACGCGGAGAGCGGCAAAGTGCGTTGGAAGTACGACACCGATGTGCCGATGGTCGCGTCGCTCACCCCGACGGCCGGAGGGGTGTTACTTACCGCTGATACAAAGGGAAATTTTCTCGCTTTCGATGCGGCAAGCGGTGCGGTGCTGCTCCAGAAAAATCTCGGTGATCCGATCGGGGGCGGTGTGGTGACATACATGTGCGACGGCAAACAATACGTGGCCGTCGCCGGCGGCATGAAGAACGGCATTGTTCAAACGGAGAGTGGGCCGGCGTGGGTGGCCATTTTTGCCTTGCCTAACGAGTCAAAGCCATAGCGGTCCTTGGGCGCTGTTCGTCGCTGGCCGGCAGGGCGTTCAAAAAACGGGGTGAAACGGTTCCGAGGCAAAGTTTTGGATTATTTGGCGTTCATAAAACATTGGTTTAATGAACAAGTTCCTTGACGTATCTTTGTGAAAGTGGTGAGATGGGCAAATTAAAGCTGCGATCTACCTTCGCGTAAGCACCGACAAACAGACCACCAGCGCCCAGCGACAGGAACTGCGCGAGATCTGTAAACGGCGAGGGTGGGGCGGTGTCGTTGAATACGAGGACGTGATTAGCGGAGCAAAGTTCACCCGAGCGGGTTTGGACAAAATGATGACTGAAGTTCGGCGAGGCCGACTGGACGTAGTGCTTTGCTATAAACTGGATCGACTAGGCCGGAGTCTGGTCAGCGTCGCTCAATTGATCGGTGAGATGCTCGCGAATAAGGTTGCTCTGGTCATTCCCGGGCAGGGTATCGACACGAGCAGCGACAATTCCGCCGCGAAATTGCAGATGAATATCTTGATGGCTGTCGCTGAATTTGAACGCGACATTATTCGAGAACGAACGCTCGCCGGGCTTGCCGCAGCGCGGGCGCGCGGAACTAAGCTAGGGCGCCCGGCATTACAACTTTCGACGAAGGCGACGAAAACGTTGAGACGCTTCGTGCAGGCACGGGAAAAGTCTCCGCGACCAAGCTACCGTTCTCTGGCGGCTGAACTGGACGTATCGGTCGGAAAAGCCCATGCATTAACCAGAGGTCTCGCCGAGCGGCGCAAAACCGGAACTGCCACGGCAGGTTGAAGGTGACATCCAAAAGGTGAGCTGAGATTGCGTCCATTGTCGGACGTTCTCGAAGTCTTGATCGGTCAAATGGCCGGCTTGTCGCGATCGTGACGGGGAGTGCCGCCCTAAAAGGAGGGTTGGGTATCATCCAATAGCGCGATCAACCCGAATTGACTGCGCCGCCGCGGGCGCCGCCACGTGATCGCCCCGGTCGATTGCGCGGGAGGGTTAAGGGTTAACGGAGTGAGGGCGGAGGGAGCGGACGGGCGGATGGCTGAAGAGATGGGCCGGATTTTTTGGCGGTATAAAATAAAGGCTTCAAATGAAGCTTTTATTTTGGATGCGGCTGTAACGGAAAAAAGCATGGAGGGCGGCTAAGCGCGGTCATGGCGAAGGCCGTGTTGATCAGAATGCAGTGCACGCGGTTAACGCCAGCCCGCGGCTGGAGCAGTCACGTGTGCACCCGGTTTCAAATGAAGCCGCTCAGCCATCAAGGCGGCAGGGCGTGGCCTACATCGGATTTGACGATCGCGACATCCGTGGCAGTGATCGTGCCACTGGCATTTACGTCTTCGCGGAAGTTCCCACTACCAACCGACTGGCCTACCTGCGATTTGGTCAGAGCAACATCGGAGGAATTGACCGTGCGGTTTCCGTTCACGTCGCCAATCAAAAAGCCCATCGGGATGTTCACATTGACAGCTGGCGCATCGCTTGCGCCGTTCACTCCGTTGATCTGAACGTTGATGACCTGCACGTCGGCAATGTTGGTCAGCGGTACGGTGACGACCGCGCCACTGACCGACACATTACCGGTGCAGGTGCCGCTGCTGCCGACGCAACCAGTGCCACTGGTTACTTGCGCCTGGGGGGAGCCAGTTACCGTGACGTTACCGGAGAAGGTAACTACCAGCGCGTAGTCACTGGTGCCACCAGTGGTGCGGCATTCAACTCCTGAGCTGCCAGTTAGCGGCATGGCGATGTCGAATGTGCCAGCGCCGCCGTGGGTCTTACGCGATACGGCGGTCTGCACTGTTGGGCTAGTCTGAAGCTGAATCAGTTCGATGCGCCCACCGCTGCCAAATTGGTTGGCGTGGACCGCTTTTGCTCCGCCGACCACGTACTGGCCGTTTGTCGTGA
>Ga0210406_10002538_pt1 | contig 20710 bp, 28 predicted proteins | sample IncBWC30MmetaG_FD_155454 | JGI IMG/M metagenome (GOLD analysis project Ga0210406, IMG submission 155454) | Forest soil microbial communities from Barre Woods Harvard Forest LTER site, Petersham, Massachusetts, United States - Inc-BW-C-30-M | ecosystem: Environmental > Terrestrial > Soil >... | reverse complement strand
TCGCGCCGCACGCGTCGGGGTCCGTACTTGGTATTCCAATCTTCGCTCATCGGGGCCTCATCTCTGATACGGCACTACCTAGGAGCCCCCATGTTGCATTGCAATATGAATTTCGCATGGCAAACCAGCTATGCGCTATAATTTCTCAAGTTTGATCGCGTCGTAGAGCTCCAGCGTCGCAGTCGCCGCGGCGACGGGCTGCAGTGCGCGCACGAATTCCCGCGACGCCGGCAGCGCGAAATGCGCCAGCAGCGCGGCTCGATCGGCCCATTGCTCGATGAACACCAGCCGCTGCGGGTTCTCGCAATCGACATGTACCGCGTGCGAGATGCAGCCGGGCTCCTTGCGTGCGCGATGCACGTGCTCGAGGCTCAGTTTGCGGATCTCGGCGAAGGAATCGTCCCGTGCAGTGACGCTGCCGGTCACGACGATCATGTTATTCCCCCATGGTCGCAGCCATCATCAAATGGAATCGCCTGTAGCGGTAAAGTCGATCGGCTGTTGCGGCCAGCGTTTCAGCGCGGCGCGTCCGGCATCGGTCAGCACGTAGATGCCGCGCTCGGCGCGATCGAACCAGCCGTAGACATTGTGCAGCAGGATCTTTGGCGCGTCCGGAATATCAGGCTTCAGGTCGCGCACCCGCTGCGGGCCCTGCGACAGCGCCGCGGCGCAGGCCAGCGCCTGCTGGCGATACGCCGTCATGATCGGTGCGCGCGTGCTGCCGCCTAACACGGGATCGCCCTTGCGGCGCTGGTGCTCGGCAACGAGGCGCGAGCGCTTCTTCGGATTGCGGCGCGGGGCCGTCGTCGGCGGTTTGACGATGACCTCGACGTCGCCGGTGTTGGTGACCGCGAGCATGCCGAAGCCGAGCCGGCGACACAGGTTGCGATAGCGGGCGTCGCTCTCGCGCCCCTTGCCGCGCGCGGACATTTTGGCGGCGAGCCAGACTTCGTCGGCAGCCGCGGCACGATCGACCGCCTGCAGGATGAGTTCGAGATTGAAGGATAATTTCAATTCGCCGATCACTACGACGGGCGGATCGCCGTCGCTCAACGCCACCAGATCGCAACCGCCGACTTCACCCTTGACGGTGAAGCCGAGTTTTTCGAGGAAGCGTTTGACAGGTAAATAAAGCGTGGTTTCCAACGGGAACTCCAGTGTCGCATCGCGCGACTCAGGGGCGAAGTCTAACCCGAATCGCCGCATTGGATTTGATCAAACGGGTCGGGGGCTATTCCTCGTCAGGGACCAGGCCGACGCGGCGCGAGCGGCCGGGGTTCGGCGGCTATGAGGCATCGGCTTTTCCGGCACCTACACCGGTGAGGGCGCGGTCGGGGAAGCTGCCGCGCTGGCCCGCAAGCGCAGCATTCGCTTCAGCGCCGTCTTGAAGAAATTGGCCGGGGCCTGACGACGCAAAGAGTTGAAAATTACACCCGTCCGTTGACCGGCAGCAGCGCGCCGGTGATGGCGCTGGCGGCGTCGCTGGCCAGGAACAGGATCACGTCGGCCAATTCCTTCGGGCTCACCCATTTGGCGAAATCCGCTGTCGGCATGCTGGCGCGATTGGCTGCGGTGTCGATCGTCGATGGCAGCACGGCGTTGACCGTGATCTTGCCCTTCCACTCGGCGGCGAGAGCTTCGGTGAGACGGTGCACGCCGGCCTTGGACGCGGCGTAAGGTCCCATGCCGGCGCCGGCCTGCTGGGCTCCCATGGCGCCGACATTGACAATGCGACCGGCGCCAGACTTGGCCAGATGCGGAAGCGCCGATTGCGACGCGTTCAGCGCAGTCAGCACGTTCATCGCATACATGCGCTGCCAGGTTTTTGCATCGCCCTCGGCGACGGCTTCGAACGCAAAGCCGCCGGCGATATTCACCAATGCATCGAGCCTGCCGAAATGCGATGCGACCGCATTGATCGCCTTCCGGGCCTGAGCCGCATCGGTCAGATCGACGCCGCCAAGCTCCATCCGGGTTGGCGTTGCCGGGACTTGCGTCGGGGCGTGATCGACCGCGGCGACGCGCGCGCCCCGCGCCAGCGCTTCCGTGGCAACGACCGCGCCAAGCGCGCCGAGGGCGCCGGTCACGACAATCACTTTTCCATCCATGACAGTCTCCACGCGCGAGGGATAACGAAACGAAGACTAGCGTCAGGACAATTTCATTTGCAATGCGGCGGAATTCCGCCTCCATTCCGGCTATACCATCGTTCCTCTCGGCAGGATGTTTCCCGTGCCCGACGCAGCGACGCCTGGCGAACCGCATCTCGGTCCGGTCGATTTCGAATATCCGTTGCCGCATTTGGCGGAGAGTCTCAAGCACGGCCGAAAAACGCGGATCGTGGCGATCGGATCGTCGTCGACCGCGGGAGCCGACGGGATTTTGCCGTTCCCACCACGGCTGGAAATGACGTTGCGTGAAAAATTCTAGATCGAATGGGCCACCAGATTTATCGCGCTGGCGTTGTCCAGAGCGATCGTCGGCGCGTCGCAAGCGGTGGCCTGGGCCCGTTGGCCGTCGCGCCCGGCGCCGGATCGCTAAAATTTGCCGGAGTTTTGTAAAGGGATATCAGAGGTCGCCGGGCTATAGCTGGATGCTGTTCAATCCAACGGCTGGGGACATCATGATGCGATATCTGCCCGATCACGGTTTGCCGCTCGTTCAGCTGAAGGAGCAACGGCGCGATCTGATCGTCGCGCTGCAAAACCGCAATGGTCCGGTCAATGGCTGGGAACTGATGCAGATTGCCACGATTCAGCAGGCGATCTCGGCATTCGAGGAGGTGATCGCCGATCTCGATGCCGAAATGGAAGCCGCGGCATAAACCGAAGTCGAACCCCCGCACGGCGTGCGCGGGACAATCATCAGGCCTCCAGGTAATGCGCCTGGAGTCGGACGCGCTCGGCGCTGCCGAGACCCAATCCGTCCGTAAAATAGTTTTGCAGATCCCCATACTCGGCGCGGATGGCATCGAAGGCGGCGGCGAGGAACGAGGCGTCCACCGATCCCAGCACCTGCCGGACATCCTCGGGCAAATCGTTGCTGGAGGAGGGATCGCGTCGAAAGTAGCGGTTGGTCAGCAGATAGTCTTCCGCAATCACATCCTCCCCGACACCAAGCGCATGCAGGATCAACGCGCAGGCGAAGCCGGTGCGGTCCTTGCCGGCGGTGCAGTGAATGACCAGCGGTGCGGGAGCCTCCAGCAGGTGCGCGAACAGGCTGCGGAAGCGCGGCGTGTTCTGCTGCACGTAGTTGCGGTAGGATTCCCGCATCACCTCCAGCCCATCGGTCGGCGATAGCGATTTGCTTGTGGCAAGGCGCGCACGCAAGGCTGCGACCACGGTCGGCTCGATCGGCAGCGAATGGACCGCGATCTCCGCGATGGCGCAGACCGCAGCGACGCGCTCCTCCGTACCCCGGAAATCGAAGGCGTGCTTTAAACCGAGGCCGCGCAGCACGCCGATATCGGATTCCGTTAGATGTCCCAGATGATTGGATCGGAAGATCTGTCGCCAGCGCACGTTTCGGCCGTCCTGACCCGGATAGCCGCCGAGGTCACGAAAATTGCTGGCGCCGACGAGGTCGAAGTGGCGGATGGGGGAATCTGACATCTGATGATCCTGGATCACCCTCCGCAGTGGAAGATGACGGGGAGGCGTGTTGCGCGGTGTCCGCCTCTATACTCGCTTCCCGATATTGGCTAGGAGCATTTTATTCCGGTGCGCCGGATTCTGCGCTGCCGAAAATAATGTTGGGAGGCAATGATGGAACGGCGCAAAGGCCAGGTTGTTTTCAGCGCGATATTTTTCGCAGGCTTCGTTGCGATGGGCGCGGCCCCGGCCGCGGCGCAGACGTTCCAAGGCTATCATTGTGCCGACGGCACCAAGTTCATCGCCGCGTTCTACCAATATGATTCACGCGCGTACCTGCAGATCGATGGCCGTGCGGTGACGTTGCCCAAGCGGCTGAACTGGTCCGGTTCGCGTTATTCCGGGGAGGGCATTACGCTCACCATCACCAAGGCGGGAGTGGCGGTCAAACACGCCAGACGGCCGACCACGGCCTGTGAGGTCGATGTCAAGCAGCCATGAAAAAGGGCCGAAACGCTTTCGTTTCGACCCTTTTTTAGTTCTCGCTATCTACTGAACTGGGGCGATAGCGGCCCGGTGAACATGCGCTTGGCATCAACGCTCCCATGCGGGTTTGGACTCGTCGATCGCTGCCTGATGATACCAGCTGCCACTGCAGTCGGCTTCGTTGACATGCGACGGGGCCAGATCGCTGGCGGCTTTGGACTCATCGTAACGGCGTCCGCCGAGAGCCGACCGGCCCCCGGCCGGGAATTGGTAGATCTTGGCAGACCCCTGATTCAAACTCGTATTCATCATCTTCTCCTTGGTCGAAATACGCACAAAGCACCGGCTTCAAGGATTCTCGCTTGATGGTGCCCCCGACTCGTTCGCGAGCGGTTACCAGTTTCGATATCGTTCTTGCCCTCCGCAGATGCAACCTGACCAAAATAAAATCATCAGATGTGCATTTTGTAGGCAGTTCTGGTTTTGCTGCGTGTGAGGCAATGAGCAGATGACTAACGCTTGAGCCAACACGAAGGTTGCCGATCGGAGCGGGTGTCGTCGACAAATGTTGCCGGCGATTGACGCAGCTTTAATCGCCGCCGCCGGTCGGCGTCGGAGTGCTGCAGAATCGGGCGTGAATCCGGGGCGAATTACATCGTTTTGTCATGTTCGGCGCTGGCTACCCGTGCGCCTTTGCCGCACGTCCTGAGGTGTGGATGGCGGACCGGCCCGAGGATTTATCGGGCTTTGCCGATCGCGGGCGGCTCTACCGCAGTGCGGCGGATTGGCACATTAAATGCTTGGTAAGCACTGGCCGATGGTGGCCGGGTATGCGTGTGGTGGCCAGTGGCTTCGGTTCCACACGTTTCGCATCGTCAATATGAGAGGCTCAATGACCAAATATAAGCTCGAGTACATCTGGCTCGACGGATACACGCCGGTACCGAACCTGCGTGGCAAAACCCAGATCAAGGAATTCAGTTCATTCCCGACGCTCGAACAGCTTCCGCTGTGGGGCTTCGACGGCAGCTCGACCATGCAGGCCGAAGGCCACAGTTCGGATTGTGTGCTGAAGCCGGTCGCCGTTTACCCGGACGCCGCCCGCGAAAACGGTGCGCTGGTGATGTGCGAAGTCATGATGCCCGATGGCAAGACCCCGCACGCCACCAACAAGCGCGCCACCATCCTCGACGACGCCGGCGCCTGGTTCGGCTTCGAGCAGGAATACTTCTTCTACAAGGATGGCCGTCCGCTCGGTTTCCCGACCTCCGGATATCCAGCGCCGCAGGGCCCTTATTACACCGGCGTCGGCTATTCGAACGTCGGCGCTGTCGCGCGTGAGATCGTTGAGAAGCATCTCAACCTCTGCCTCGCGGCGGGCATCAACCACGAAGGCATCAACGCCGAAGTGGCGAAGGGCCAGTGGGAGTTCCAGATCTTCGGCAAAGGCTCCAAGAAGGCCGCTGACGAAATGTGGATGGCTCGCTATCTGATGCTGCGCCTCACCGAGAGCTACGGCATCGACATCGAATTCCACTGCAAACCGCTTGGCGATACCGACTGGAACGGCTCCGGCATGCACGCCAACTTCTCGACCGAATACATGCGTACGGTCGGCGGCAAGGAGTACTTCGAGGCGCTGATGGCTGCCTTCGACAAGAATCTCATGGACCACATCGCGGTCTACGGCCCGGACAACGACAAGCGTCTGACCGGCAAGCATGAGACCGCGCCCTGGAACAAGTTCAGCTACGGCATCGCCGACCGCGGTGCCTCGATCCGCGTTCCGCACTCCTTCATCAACAATGGATACAAGGGCTATCTGGAAGATCGCCGCCCGAACTCTCAAGGCGACCCCTACCAGATCGCTTCGCAGATCCTCAAGACGATCGCATCCGTTCCGACCAGCGCCAAGGCGGTGGCGTAGCCGTTACAACGAATACGGGCTGGATTCCTTGAGGCGTCCAGGCCGTAGCTCCTGCTTTCGAGCGGGTAATGTGCGTCTCTCCTCCAGCGAACCCTTGACCAGCCGGCGGTGGCTTTAGCCCCGTTCAGGCTGGTCTTTTTTTGCCGTCGCTATCCGCATGAAGCCATGCGTCGCATGCTTCAAATGGTCCCGTCCCAACGTCATTTTCTGTGACTGCGGATCCGCTCTGCTCCGATATCGCGACCATCGACGCTAGGGGTAGCGCAGAAGGCGACATTTACCACTTCGTCGGCGCGCGCCGCAGATGCCCCGCGCGGTGTTTCGTTCGGTAATGACACCGATCGAAGATGAGATTATGCCCGCGATGGACGCGGTCGGTGAAGGCGGCATCATCAACGGGCTCTATTCGGTTCACATCCGGCTGCTCGACACGTCGACGGCGGCCCGACCGATGTCATGCTGATCCATGACGGTCGCATCCTCGGCGGCGATGCCTTCTTCTATTATCTCGGCACCCACACTTCCGCGAATGGACGCTGGAAAGGCCAGATACTCAATCAGGAACATACGCCCGCCAGGGGCGAGCATCCGATCTTCGGCGGCTATGAAGTCGGGATTGGTTTTTCCGGCACCTGCGACGAGCGCAACTGCACTGGCCGGCAAGCGCAGCCTGCGCTTGACCGCCGTGCTGAAGCTGATGCGCCGGGCCTAGCGTTGTCAGGCTTCGCTCGAAACGCTATGGCGCCAGCCGGGGTCCAGCGCTAAAACGCCGCGTGGGCTCGCGGCGGAAAAGGTTTTCGATGGAAAATGTGGTTCGGGTGCTTTCGACGTTGGCCCTGAAGGGCGCCGTCGGCCATCTCGCCGGCCGCTTTGAGGCGGATACGCAACTGCGCATCGATGCCGATTTCGCGCCGACCATTGGCCTGCTGGAGCGGCTGCGCGGCGGCGAGGGCGCTGATGTCCTCATCCTGACCAAGGAGGCCCTCGACGATCTCGCGGCCAAGGGGACCGTGGTGCCGGAAAGCTGCGTCGATCTGGCGCGTTCCTATGTCGGGATCGCCGTCAAGGCCGGGGCCCCCCATCCCGATATCTCGACCGAAGCGGCGCTGCGCACGACGCTGCTGGGCGCGCGCTGCGTGGCCTACTCCCGCATCGGTGCCAGCGGTATTTTCTTTGCGCAATTGATCGAGCAGATGGGGATCGCTGCCCAGATCAACGCCCGCGCGATGATCACGTCGGGCTTCATCGCCGAACGGCTCGTCAGCGACGAAGCCGATATCGCGATGCAGCAGCTCAGCGAACTCAAGCTGGTGCCGGGGATCGAACTGGTCGGGCCGCTGCCGCTGCATCTGCAAAGCAGCCCCGCGGTGTTTTCCGCCGGACGCCTGGCGGCATCGCCACGCGCCAGGCAATCCGACACCCTGTTAAAATTTCTTGCGTCGCCCGAAGTGGCGCCGGTGCTGCGCGAATCCGGGCTTGAGCCTTGAATCCGCCCGAACATCGACGCTACCCTCTGCCGGCCATGACAAAACGATTTCGCCTACTATCGCCTGCTACGTTCGGCTTCGCCGTGCTCCTGACGGCGATCGGCGCGACGTTGGCTGATCCATCTCCGGTCAGCGCGCAATCGGCCGATCTCGTGCTGTGCGATCGGCTGGCGGCCGATCCCGCCGATCCGGACAAGCCGGCCGACGTCAAGGGCACGCCGGATGTCGTACCCGCCGATATCCCCACCGCGATCAAATATTGCAAAATCGCCGGTAACTCATCGCGGCGTGCAATGTACGAACTCGGGCGCGCCTACGCCGCCAACAAGCAGATGCCGGAGGCGATGGCGGCGTGGCGCAAGGCGGCCGACAAAGGCTCAACCTCGGCGATGGTCGAACTCGGCGTGCTCTATGGCACCGGCGCTGGTGTCGCCAAGGACGAAGACCAGGCGCGCAAACTGTTCGAGCGCGCAGCACAAGCCGGCAATCCGCGCGGCGTCACCAATCTGGCGGCGCTCTCGGGTGGCGGCAGCGCGCCCGCGGATCCCGCCAAGGCGCGCGAACTGTTGGGGAAGGCGGCCGAGACCAATCCCGAAGCGCAATATCAACTCGGCCTGATGCTGGCCAACGGTACCGGTGGTACCCAGGACGATGCCGGCGCCCGAATCCTGTGCGAGAAGGCGGCCGCGCAAAATCATCCGGCCGCGCTGGAGGAGATGGGCGAGTTCACCGAAGAGGGCCGCGGCGGACCAAAGGATAAGAGCGCCGCCAAAGCCTATTATGAGCGCGCCGCCGCGCTCGGCGACGAGAACGCCAAGAAGGCATTGAAGCGGATGGAGTGTCCCTACGCCATCAAGGACAAGCGCGGGAATCTGGTGACCAATCTCTGCTTCTAGTGACCAGTCCGCCCCGGGGCGGATAAGGTTGGGAACAAGGAGGCGTCGCTCGCAATTGTCGAAGCGAGGTTCGTTCGAGCGAGGTCACGTCATGATCCGTAAATTACAATCCGGCGAATACCGGCTCTATTCCCGCAAGGTCAATCCGAAGACCGGCAAGCGCCGCAATCTCGGTACCTTCAAGTCGCGCGCGGCGGCGGAGAAGCACGAGCGTGACGTGCAATATTTCAAGCGGCATTAGCGCTAGCGGAAGCCGACAAGTCGGCTTCCAGACGACATCACAGCGATGGTGAGCACCAGCATCGCTCAGGGAACCCTGGAACGAAGGTTTTATTCCCTGATTTCCCGAGCGAACGCTTTAGTGTCTGCCTTCGATCTTAGAATCCGGTTGGGCCTACGGCGCCGATCCAGCGCTTGACCTTGGTCGGATCCTTTTCGTCCATGTAGAAGAAATGCGCCATCGTCGGTCGCACCGGCTGGACGTTGGGATCGTCGAACTTCATCGCGACTTTGCCGTGGAAGACCTTGAGCAGGGGGCTGTCCCAATATTCCACAACGTCGTGCAGCGCGGTAAATCCCTTGTCGATGAACTGGCGCAGATTGTTGCGGATCGCCTCGCGGCCGTGCCAGTCGGCGACTCCGAGATTGCAGATCGCGTCGTCGGCGAAGCAATCGAAGCCATCGCCAAAAGTCTTGTCGTCGATTTCCTTCCACATTGCGAGCAGCCATTGCGGCGGGGCGGTTTTGGTGAAGGTCATGGCGATCATTTTACTCTCCTGCAGTTATCGGTGATGACGGATCGGTATGAAGGCGTCTCTTGGGTCGTCGGGGCTTATCGAATAGGCGTCTGATGGTTGGCGGAAACGACAAATAGGCCTCGGTTTCCGCCAAACCGGATCGCGGTCAATTCGCCGCCATCGCAGAGGCTGTAATGCCAAGCCGCGTTGCCACGCGTTGCGCGGTTGCTTCGCGTTGTGCCGTGATGGCGGCGACCGATTGCCGTGCTTGCCGGAGGATGTCTGCGGGCGCGGTCTCGGGCGTGCCACAATCGAATGGCGGCTCGGGCGCATAGACCATGTACAGCTGGATTGCGCGCGCCGCATCGTCACCGCGCAATTCCGCGGCCAGGCGCAGCGCGCCGTCAATGCCGGCGGTGACACCAGCGGCAAACACCCAATTGCCATCCATCACCACGCGTTCGTTGACGGGGATGGCGCCGAACAGCGGCAGCAGATGGAACGAGGCCCAGTGCGTCGTCGCCCGGCGGCCCTTCAATAGCCCGGCCGCACCGCAAATCAGTGCGCCGGTGCAAACGGAGAAGATGCTGCGTGCGCCAGCCGCCTGCTGCGCGAGCCAGCCGAGCACTTCCTCGTCCTCCATCAGCGCTTCCTGGCCGAAGCCGCCGGGAACATGCAGCACGTCGAGTTGCGGTGCATCCGACAACGCCGCATCCGGTGTCAGTCGCAACCCCTTGATGTCGCGCACCGGCTCGGCGGTCTTGCCATAGATGCGATAGGTCGCATTCGGGATACGCGACAGCACCTCGAACGGTCCGGTCAGGTCGATCTGGTCGACGCCCTCGAACAGAAGAGAGCCGATTTCCAAGTGGGTGTCGTGCGGGATCATGGGAATCTCCGAAGGGTTAGGGCTGGACAGATCCAATCTATGCGGGCAAGCTCTGGCGCAAATGCCAAAGTCCCCTCGTTCTCCGCCAAATCTCGTTGGGGCCGTTCCCGCCGCGCGAACGGTCGAAGTGTTGGCTTACCCGTCGGTGCAATTGCTCGACGTAACCGGGCCGCTTCAGGTATTCGCGACGGCCAACGATCACATCGTGCAGGCAGGAGGTGCGGCGCCTTATGCTCTCCGCGTGATCGCGAAGGGCGGCCAGGCCGTGACGGCGTCGGCGGGACTGGCGATCGCCGCAGGCCCGTTGCCGCGGGCCAGCTCAATCGTGGATACGCTGCTGGTGGCGGGCGGGCCGGGTGTCGAGACTGCGGCCGCCGATCCAGCGCTGGTCGATTGGGTGCGCCAACATGCGGCCAAAGCGCGCCGTGTCGCATCGGTCTGCACTGGTGCCTACCTGCTGGCGGCATCCGGTATCCTGGACGGGCGCCGGGTAGCGACGCATTGGTCGGTCTGCAAGGAGCTTGCCCGGCGCTATCCTGCCGTGCAGGTCGAGCCGGATCCGATCTTCGTGCGCGACGGTGCGGTCTGGACCTCGGCCGGCGTCACCGCCGGCATCGATCTGGCGCTGGCGCTGGTCGAACAGGATCTCGGACGCACCGTGGCGTTGGCGGTGGCGCGCTATCTCGTGGTCTTTCTCAAGCGGCCGGGCGGACAGGCGCAGTTCAGCGCGGCGTTGTCGTTGCAATCGGCCGAGGATCAATTCGGTATGCTGCACGACTGGATCAACAGGCATCTCGCCGATGACATTTCGTTGCCTATGCTTGCCGATCAGGCCGGCATGAGCGAGCGCAGTTTCAGCCGGCACTATGCGGAGGCGACCGGATTGACGCCGGCTCGCGCGGTCGAACGGTTGCGGGTGGAGGCGGCGCGGCGACTATTGTCGGAGTCGCGCCTGCCGGTGAAACGCATCTCGCAGCGCTGCGGTTTTGGCTCGGAAGAGACCATGCGCCGCAGCTTCCTGCGCGTACTCTCCGCCACGCCGCAGGATTACCGCGCCCGCTTCAGTTCCTGAGTGTCACCGGGCGGTCATCTGGCGCGTATTCATGCGTTTCGATGGCTGATTTCGTGCCTTTTTGGGCTTCCGTGCGCGCGCCACATGGCCTAGAGACCGCCACAACAATCCTTCTCGAATTCAGGTTTCCATGATCCGCCTCGATAATGTCAGCAAGCAAGTCGGCCATCAGATTCTCTTCATCGAAGCCTCCGCGGCGCTCCTGAAAGGCGAGAAAATCGGCCTTGTTGGCCCCAATGGCGCCGGCAAGACCACGCTGTTCCGGATGATCGCCGGTCAGGAACTGCCCGACGAGGGCCAGGTCTCCACCGATCGCGGCATTTCGATCGGCTATTTCAGCCAGGACGTTGGCGAAATGTCGGGCCGCAGCGCGGTGGCCGAGGTGATGGACGGCGCCGGTCCGGTCAGCGTCGTCGCCGGCGAGCTCAAGGAGCTCGAGACCGCCATGGCCGATCCGGAGCAGGCGGACAATATGGACGAGATCATTGCCCGCTATGGCGAGGTCCAGGGCCGCTTCGAGGAACTCGACGGCTACGCGCTCGATGGCCGTGCGCGCGAGGCGCTGTCAGGATTGGGCTTCAGCCAGGAAATGATGGATGGCGACGTCGGCGCGCTGTCGGGCGGCTGGAAGATGCGGGTGGCGCTGGCGCGCATTCTTTTGATGCGCCCCGATGTCATGCTGCTCGACGAACCGAGCAACCATCTCGATCTGGAGAGCCTGATCTGGCTGGAGCAATTTCTGAAAGGCTACGACGGAGCGCTGTTGATGACGTCGCATGACCGCGAGTTCATGAACCGCATCGTCAACAAGATCGTCGAGATCGACGGTGGTACGCTGACGACGTTCTCCGGCAATTACGAATTCTACGAGGCACAGCGCGCGCTGAACGAGAAGCAGCAACAGGCCCAGTTCGAACGTCAGCAGGCGATGCTGGCCAAGGAGATCAAGTTCATCGAGCGATTCAAGGCGCGCGCCTCGCACGCGGCGCAGGTGCAGAGCCGAGTCAAGAAGCTGGAGAAGATCGAACGCGTCGAGCCGCCGAGGCGGCGCCAGACCGTGGCGTTCGAATTCCTGCCGGCGCCGCGCTCGGGCGAGGACGTCGTCAGCCTAAAGAACGTGCACAAGGGCTATGGCTCACGCAGCATCTATGAGGGACTGAATTTCCAGGTGCGGCGTCGCGAGCGCTGGTGCGTGATGGGCGTCAACGGTGCCGGCAAGTCGACTTTGCTGAAACTGGTGGCGGGTTCGACCGAGCCGGACGAAGGGTCGGTCGCACTCGGCGGCAGCGTCAAGATGGGCTACTTCGCGCAGCACGCGATGGATTTGCTCGACGGTGAACAGACTGTGTTCGAGTCGCTGGAGGATTCATTTCCGCAGGCGGGGCAGGGCTCGCTGCGGGCGCTTGCCGGCTGCTTCGGATTTTCCGGCGACGATGTCGAAAAGAAGTGCCGGGTGCTGTCGGGTGGCGAGAAGGCGCGCTTTGTGATGGCGAAGATGCTGTTCGATCCGCCGAATTTTCTGGTGCTGGACGAGCCGACCAACCATCTGGATATCGCGACCAAGCAGATGCTGATCACGGCGCTGTCGGAATACGAAGGCACCATGCTGTTTGTGTCCCATGACCGTCACTTTCTGGGCGCGTTGTCCAACCGGCTGCTCGAGCTGACGCCCGACGGCATCCATCAATATGGTGGCGGCTATACAGAATATGTCGCGCGCACCGGCCAGGAGGCGCCGGGGCTGCGGAGCTGAGGACGTTGCCGCTTGAATGCCGGTTGTCATACCGCAACCATTTGGGTCCGGATGTCCTGCGCGGTTCGCTTCAGCGGAACCAGAAATTTCTTCCTGGCCTGCGCCTCGCTCATCATGCCTGAAATTGTATTGATACTGATGGCCGCGATAACCCGTCCGGCCTGATCGCGCAGCGGCACCGCGATGCCGCAGATCGCCGGATCAAGCTCGCCATCGACCCAGGCGTGACCCTGGGCCTCGACGAGGTCGAGCTGCCTGTCGAGCACATCGGCGTCGGTGACGGTGCGTGGCGTCACCGGTGTCAGTTCCACGGCCTGCAGATAGGCGGAGCGCTGGTCTTTCGGCAATGAGGCCAGCATGACGCGGCCGAGCGAAACCAGATGCGCGGGCAGGCGGCTGCCAATGCCGAGATTGGCCGACAGAATGCGGCGCGCCGGAAGTCGCAGCGCATAGACGATCTCGGTTTCGTCCAGCACCGCAAGCGCGCAGGACTCGCCGATCTCGTTGCGCAGATCTTCCAGCGCGCGTTGGGCGTAGCCCCAGTAAGGCAGCGCGTTGAGATAGGATAATCCGAGGCCGAGCGCGCGCGGCCGCAGGCTGAAATAGCGGCCCTCGGCCTCGCAGTATTTCAAAGCAACCAGGGTTGCCAGCACGCGCCGCGCAGTGGCGCGATTGACCTCGGCGATCACGGCCACTTCCGAGAGCGTGTGTCGCCCAGGCTGGCGACCGAGCGCTTCGACCACCGCGAAGCCGCGGGCGATGGCACGAACAAATCCGTCGCTGTCCTTTGGCATGGCTGCTTCCCTGACTCTATTCCCGGCTTGCCAGTCCCGGCGTTGCAGGGGCATATTGTTCGTGAGGCGACGATATAGTTCGCCAGGCGAACAGTAGAGAAAGGGAGCCTATGTCGCAAGCGTCATCCTTTGAGACGGATTTTTGGAAGGACGCTAATTTACGGAAGGTGTGGGACGACATCGTCCCGGGAGAGCCGCGCAAGACGCTGCCCTACAAACTGACCAAAGAAGCGATCCAGCTCTATTGCCGCTCGGTCGGCGAGGATCATCCGCTGTATTTCGACGAGGACTACGCGAAGAAGACGCCCTATGGCGGCCTGATCGCGCCGCCGTCGATTCACATCCTCTTGATGTTCTCGTGCACGCCGACCGACGACTGGATGCGGACACCCGGCACCGTCAATGCCGGACAGTCCTGGAGCTACAACATTCCGGCGCGTCCCGGCGACACCATTACGCTGCAGGCCCGCGCGCTCGACAAGTTCATCAAGCGCGAGCGGCTGTTCGTCGTGCACGACAACGTGTTGTTCAATCAAAAAGGCGAGGTCATCTGTTCCGGCCGCGGCCAAACCATCCGGCCGATGTAACGGCATTTCAGGGAGATCAACATGACCACGACCTTCGAAAATCTCTCCACCGGTGATGCCATCGACGGGCCGAAATTCGCCGTCTCGCGGGAATCCATCCGTCTATTTTGCGATGGATCGCTCGATTACAACCCTCTGCATCTCGACGACGACTACATGAAGAACAATTTCGGCAAGACCAATTTCGGCGGCATCATCATGCACGGCATGAATAATTTTGGTCTCATCACGCGCATGCTGACCGACTGGGCCTATCCCGCCGGCGCAATCCACCGCCGGCTGGAAACCCGATGGGTCAAGCCGGTGAAGCCGGGCGACACCATTCAACCCGTCGGTATCATCAAGGCCAAGCAGACCACGCAGAAGTCGCGCTGGGTGCTGATCGATGTGCTCGTAAAAAACCAGAACGACGAGAAAGTCGCGACCGGCGAGGCGATGGTCGAGTTTCCGTTGTCGGCCAAAGCGTCATAACGCGCGACAATAAAATGAAATCGAGGGAGGATCCGACATGAAGAAGCTCGCGGTGATCGCGTGTTCGTGGCTGCTGCTGGCGGCCGGTCTCGCCCATGCCGTCCGCGCGGATGAATTCCCCGTCAAATCGATCCGCATCGTGGTGCCGTTTCCCGCAGGGGGCACCACGGACATTCTGGCGCGGTCGGTCGCCCAGGCGCTCGGCGAAAAGCTCGGCGTCACGACCTTCGTCGAGAATCGCGCCGGCGCCTCCGGCACGATCGGCTCGGAGCTGGTGGCGAAGTCGGCCGCCGACGGCAGCGTGCTGTTGTTGACGGCGACGCATCATGTCATCAACCCCAGCCTGTTCCGCAAGCTGCCCTATGACACGCAAAAGGACTTCTCGCCGATCGCGGTGGTCGCTACCGCGCCGAACGCGCTGTTCGTCAACAAGGACTTTCCGGCCAAGACCGTCGCCGAACTGGTGGCGATGGCCAAAAAAGATCCCGGTAAATTGTCGTTCGGCTCGACCGGCATCGGCGGCGCCAATCATCTGTCGGGCGAGATGTTCAAGCAGATGGCGGGCATCGATCTCGTCCATATTCCCTACAAGGGCGCTGCGCCCGCGATGAACGACCTGCTCGGCGGCCATATTCCGATCATGTTCGACACGCTGACGACGGTGTTGCCGGAAGCGGTGGCCGGAAACATCCGCGTGCTCGCGGTCACCAGCCTGACCCGCGCGGCGTCGTTGCCGGATGTGCCGACCATGGACGAAGCCGGCGTCAAAGGCTTCGAGTCGATCGCGTGGTTCGGGCTGTACATGCCTGCCGCCAACAACAATCCGGCCTACACCAAACTCGTGGCGGCGATGCAGGACATTCTGGCCTCGCCCGCGATCAAGGAAAAATTCGCGACCCAGGGCGTCGATCCCGGTAAATTATCCGGCGCGGGCTTTGTCAGCTTCGTCGACGCCGAGATCAGGAAATGGGGCGCTGTGGTGAAGGCCGCCAACGTGCAGCTGCAGGAATAACGTTCAGTTCTTCAGTTCCTGGCTGACGCGGCGGACAACGCGAGCAGACTTGGCTCGCCGGCAGGTTTCGGTGCATCGGGCGCGGCAGCCGCCGGCGTCACTTCGTTGTCGGTATCGTCGAGGAACTTGTCGAGCATACCAGCGATCTTCGACTTGACCTCATCGGGACCGCGATCGCTCATGTCGGTGTGCTGATAGCCGGTTTTGACCACAGTGATGCCGGCCCTGGCGCAGATATCGTCATCGGGCACGACCCCAGGATCGGGCTTGAACACCGGGTCCTCCGAGCGGAACGACAGGATCTTGAACTTGCCGTCGGTCACGAACGGGACGCGCAGATTGTCCAGTGTCACCACCTTCTTGATCATGTCGGGATAGCGCTTGGCGAAATACATCGAGATATCGCCGCCGTTGGAATGCCCGATCATGGTCAGGTGCTTGTAGTCGGCGTTGGGCTGGATCTTCTTCAGCTCATCGATCGCGAACATGATGTGGGCGATGCCGCGGTTGTACTGCATGCGGCGGCCGACATATTCCTCGCCGGCCTTCGTCACCATCGGCTCGTCGCTGTCGAGATCGTGCTGGATGCTGACGACCATGTAGCCGCGCGCGGCCATGATGTTGGCGAGGAACGAATACTCGGTGAATTTGACCGTGTTGCCGTGGTTGAGGATCGCCACCGGCAGCGTGATCATGTCCGCCATCGCCTGCCATTCGCGATCGCGGCGGACCGCGATGTCGACGGCGACAGTGCGATCGTTGCGCAACAAATCGTAAAACACCAGCGTGGTGTGATGGATTGCCCATTTGCTGGCGGTGAGATAGCCGGCGACGAACACCGCGCAGACCGAAACCACGATCATGAGGGCGCGCTTCACCTTACGCCGCCCGGCCCTGGGCCCGCTGGCCTCCGAGCTTCTTGAACGCCGAGGATTTTAGCCGCTCGAGATCGCGCTCTCCAGCGGCCGCTTGCGCCAAAATATGTTCGGCGATTTCAAGCGCGGAGGCCGTGCGGTTGCGATCGAAGCGAGCATCGAGCAGCACTTCGTCCAATGCCCGTCGAAGCACAGCGATCGTTGTGGGGTCATAGCTCATGCGCGGTGCTATATCCGGCCCAGTTAACAGCCACATGACCGGTCCGGCATCCGCCCGCCGGAAGGTATGATGGCACGCCCAAAGGCCGGTTTAGCGGGTGGATTCGGTGGATATCTGTCTGCCAATTTACGAGTCGTTCACCTCGGTCAGTGGGAAGGCCACACCGGGACGGTAGAGTCGCACCGGGCGGATCTCGTAGATCGCGCTGGGGTTGACGCGGCGCAGGTCGCGCGCAGCTGCGATCGCTGCATCGTGATCGGTACAGTCGATCACGTAGAAGCCGAGCAACTGCTCCTTGGATTCGGTGAACGGACCGTCGGTCACGGTGCCCTTGCCCGGACCGCGCAACACGCAGGCGCCTTTGGTGGCGCCGAGTCTTGCTGCGGGTCCGAGGCGTTTTTCCGCGGTCAACCGGTCGTGGATCTTGTTGAGCTCGAGCATCAGCGCGGCGTCTTCGTCCGCGCTCCAGGAAGCGACTTCGTCTTCCCTGTGATAGGCCAGAATGGCGTAGAGCATGTTTTCCTCTCTGTTGTTCGCGCGGATACTCCAAGGACGTTTCGCGGCTTGCAACTCCGACATCCGGATGTCGTTTATTCCACGTCGCTTCCAGCATGGGAGCCGGGCAAAAACGCGCGGGATAGGACGACGCGCGGCTGGGGATCCTGTGCTAGACAGCTCCCAAGCATGGCACAGGAAGCGCTTGAGACGGCCCGCCCGCGGCCGGAATCCTCCACGGGAGGGATGATCCGGATCGTCCCGTTTCTGTTCGTTCTGCTGTGGAGTTCCTCCTTCATCACCGCCAAGGTCGGCTTACGGCATCTGTCGCCGCTGTTGTTCGTCGCGATCCGGCTGGTCGGCTGCGCCGTTGTGCTGACGATCGCGATGCTGGCATTGCGCCGGTCGTGGCGGTGCTTGGAAATGGGCGCTGGCTTCATTGCGCTGTGGCCGGCGCGTTGCTCAATGGCGTCGGCTTGATGGCGCCGCACATCGCACTGGTCGAAACGCCGGCCGCGCAGATTGCGCTGGTGCAATCGCTGACGCCGCTGCTGACCGCCGCATTCGGCGTGCTGTTGCTCAGCGAGCGGCTGCGCGGAGCGCAGTGGCTCGGTTTGGTGCTGGGCCTGCTGGGCGTCGGCCTCGTGGTTGGTGAAGCGGCGCTGGAAAGTGCGGCGCGGCTGCAGGGCCTGATCCTCGCACTCATCGGTGTGACCGGGCTCGTCGCCGGCACTCTGTATTTCGGCCGTTTCTGTCGCGGCGTGCCGGTGCTGGAAGGCGCCACGGTCCAGTTCATCAGCGGCGGCGATCGTCTCGTCGCTTGGCGTAGTATTTCTGGAAACGCAGCATCTGGAATTGACCGACGCCACCATCGTCGCCGTGGTCTGGAACACGCTGATGGTGTCGCTCGGCGGCATGGTGCTGTACTCCGTGATGCTGGTGCGCGGCTCGGTCGCCCGCGCCAGCGCCAATTTTTATCTCGTCCCCGTCACCGTGGCACTGCTGGCCTGGGCGATGCTCGGCGAGCAACCGGGCCTGCATGTCATTGTCGGATTAGTGATGGCGTCGGCCGGATGCTGGCTGGTGAACGCGGCGGCCTCGCCGGTGTTGGGCGATGAGGTCAGCCAGTAGGCAGCCTCATTGACGCAAGCGCAACACGGCAGTCTCGTATCGCAACCTGGAGGTCCATCATGAGCCTGTTCGACACTCCCTTCGATCCCGCGCGCGAGGCAGCACTTGTCACCGGCGCGGGCAATGGCATTGGGCGCGCGATCGCGCAGGCGCTGGTCGGCGAGGGCGTGCGCACGGTGTTCGCCGATCTGCGCGAGGATACCGTCAAGGCTGCGGTGGCAGCGTCGCCGCAGCCGGATCTTGCGGTGCCCTGGGTCGGCGATCTCGGCCAGCATGACGCCTGCGATGCGTTGCTGGCCGATGCGCGCAAGGCGGTGGGGCAGGTGACGCATTTCGTGCACAGCGCGTCACCGCCGCGGCGCGAGGCCGATCATGCGTTGGCGGTGAGCCGGGAGACCTGGCGGCAGATGCATGCGGTCAATCTCGACGCCGGGTTTGATCTGTCGCGCGAACTGGCACGCCAGCTCATCGCGGCCAAGGCGCCGGGTTCATTCCTGCTGCTGACCTCGCTGCACGCGGGCACGCCGCGCAATTTGCCGCATTACTCGACGGCGAAAGCGGGCATGGCGATGCTGGTGCGGGAACTGGCAAAGACCTACGGCCGCTTCGGCATTCGCATCAACGCGCTGGTGCCCGGCGCCATCGCCGCCGGAGGTTTTGTCGCCGATCCCTCGCTGGCAAAACACATTCCGCTTGGACGCATCGGCCGCAGCGAAGACCTCGCCCCGATGGCGCTGGCGGTGCTGTCGAACCAGGTGTCGGGCTATGTCACGGGCGCTGCGATCGTGGTCGATGGCGGGCTGTCGCTGACGAACTGGTTCGAGCCGCCGGAGCTCGGCGAGATGTGAAAGGCGGGCGCCGGCAACACGCCCCAACTGCGGCACCAAATGGTCATGGTCCGGGCACACTGCGGCCCGAGCCTCTTGCAAAAACGCCTCGAGCGAATGGCGTACGCAGGGGGCAATAATTGGCTTACAGGATGGTCGCAGAGCGCGACGGTTCAACCGTGAGTGTTGAAAGAGAAAGTCTGCTGATCATGGTCGCGAAAGCGCGGATCTGGGCGAGTGAGGGATGGCAGGTCGTCATCACCGATGCGGACGGAAAGTCTTACGAGGCGGCAGAGTTTGAGAGCCTGTTGGCGGCGTGATTGACGTGCGCTGATGCGCACGGAGCCAGCTACCGTCATTCCGGGCCTGCGCCAAGCGGCGCATCCCCAGCGGCAAACGCTTCGCGTTTGTGCGGGGAATGACGAGTTGAGATGTTCGTGCGCAGCGTTAAAGCGTACAAACCTTACCTTACCGGCATCGGCGGGCGCACGACGGGATCTCCGTCGGCCTGATCGACCGCTTGCGCGCGCGGCTCATACTGCACCGGCGGGCGCGCGGGTTGTGGCGGTGCTGTGATCGCCGACGGCAATGCTGCGGAGGCTTGCGGCGCGGATGCCGGCCGTGGCTTGCGTGGCGGGGGCGCGGCTGATCGCGGCGAAAACGCGGCGGTGACCTTGGCGCGCAGGCTCTGCTCAAGAGAAACGGGTGGTGCAGGTTTCGCCTGCGACGTTCGGGCGACGGGTGTCTTGGCCACCTCGCGCGACATTTGCTGCGCCATTTGATCCTGGCTGGCTTTGAGCTGCTCGATACTCGCCTTGAGCGCCGCGATCTGTTGTCCCATCGAGGCAACATCCTGCGCCATCGATTGCAGCGACTGCGCCTGGTCCGGTGCGGCGGCGGTTGACGCAGTAACGGTCGAGGCTGCGCCTTGGGGGGCCGGATCTTGTAATGCCGACCCTTGCGATGTTGTGTCTTGCACGGGCTGTGCCGCAGGCGCCGGCTGCGCAGGTGCTTGCGATGTCGTGTCTTGCGCAGGCTGCGCCGCAGGCGCTGGCTCTGCAGAGGCCTGATCCACGGCGGCGGCGGGTGCGGCCGGTTGCGCGGCGGTGCTGGTTGCGGCGGTTCGCTGAGCCGCCAGCGTGAACGGCGTCCAGTTCGCGACAACAGCCTTGACCGTATCCCCGGCCGTATCACCGTAATGATTCCAGCCCTCGGCAGCAGCCGCGCTACCGAGCGCGAAAAGGAATCCGATGGTGACGCGGCCCGCCCATTTACCCCGCGGCGGCCGTTGGCCTGCCACATGGATGTCGCGCGGGATCTGGATATCGTTGTTGGTCGGCGCGCGAGACGCCGTATCGACCGGCGGTACTGGCGGCGGTGCCGGTCGTGCAGCGAGCTCAGGCGCCGGTCGTGCGGCGAGCTCGGGCGCCGGTCGTGCGGCGAGCTCGGGCGCTGGTCGTG
>Ga0210406_10002537_pt1 | contig 20717 bp, 21 predicted proteins | sample IncBWC30MmetaG_FD_155454 | JGI IMG/M metagenome (GOLD analysis project Ga0210406, IMG submission 155454) | Forest soil microbial communities from Barre Woods Harvard Forest LTER site, Petersham, Massachusetts, United States - Inc-BW-C-30-M | ecosystem: Environmental > Terrestrial > Soil >... | reverse complement strand
CGTCGAACCCATAGCTTCAGGGTTTTTGCGGCTTCATTGATCTCATGGCGATAGACCCGATACCCCGGCCATCCCAGAACTTTGGTCCAATCGGTCTCCCTCATCTGCCGAGTGTAACCAGAGTTCCCGAAAATCAAAAACCCTGATTTAATGTGGGTGCGTTACAGATTCCTGTTCAGAGCCGTGTTTACAAACGCTTGCGCGATTTGCGGGTGTCGTTCTGCGAGGTTCTGTGAGTGTTTGTTGAGAGCCAATGGGCAGAGTTTGGGCAAAATTTCTTGTGCAGTCTGTCTCAGTCAGGAGCAATTTCCCCAGCAAGCTTTCTGACGTACTCACGAGCTTTGTCCCACTTCCCGCGATAGGGAAGGCCAAGAATCGGATCGATATAATATCAAGCTCCTCCTTCGCTAGCCGCTCAAAGAGTTCGGCCACTTCTGGCCTCATCTCCACGGCAGCCGGTTGTGGTGTCCAAACTGCGCGTAGGTCAAGGCGCGCTACATCGACTAACCGCCTGGATCAAGCGTGGCGCCGACCTGAACCGAATGATTCCAGCTCTTTCGGCCTATATAGGACAACTCCGCAGTCGCTGGCGCTCCGACTCCGGTCGGAATGACAGAACGGTGAGTTGTCGCGAACTCGCCTACACTCTATCTCGCTTCAAATCTTCTGCTTTTTCCATTTGCCTTGTTTGAACAAGATTGCGCTAGCGGCGGCCATTGAGGTTTCGGCTATGGCGATGGCGTAGAAAGCTCCGTTGGACCGCATGTGCAACGGAATCGCCAGCCAGTACGCGAGCGGAATTTCGAACAGCCAGAAGCCGAAGAAATTCACGATGGTGGGAGTGATCGTATCCCCAGCGCCATTGAAGGCCTGCATCATCACCATGAAGTAGGCGTACCCGAGGTTGCCGTAGCTGATGATGCGCAGGCAGGCTGCTCCCAGTGGCACCACGGCTGGATCGCTCGTGAATAGGCGGACAATGGGCTCTGGAAAGAGAATGAAAACGACTCCGACCAAGCCCAGGAAGATCACGTTGTAAAGCCCCGTGCGCCAAACCGCTTTTTCGGCCCGTTCGGGGTGCCCGGCGCCCAGGTTTTGCCCCACAAGAGTTGCCGCGGCATTGCTCAGGCCCCACGAAGGCAGAATTATGAAGATAACGATACGGATGGCAATCGTGTATCCGGCGAGGGCGGCGGCGCCGAAGATGCTGACGATGCGGACCAGGCCGATCCAACTGGTGTGTGCGATGGCGAACTGCAGGATGCCGGTCAACGACACGCGCATCAGTCGCAGCAGCACACCCCACTGCAGGCGCACCTGGCTGCGGAGGATGCGAAGCCGCTCGGTCCCGCGCAGGAGACGATAGAACTGGTAGAGAACGCCGATGCTGCGCCCCATCAGCGTCGCCAAAGCCGCGCCGGTCACGCCTAGGCGAGGGAACGGTCCCCAGCCAAAGATCAGGCAGGGATCGAGTATCAGATTGATGATGTTCGAGACCCAGAGCAGACGCATGGCGATGGCTGCATCTCCCGCGCCACGGAAGATCGCGTTGTTTAGAAAGAGCAAGAGCACGGCAAAACTTCCGCCCAGACAAATTCTGGTATAGCCGCTGCCGACAGCGACGATCTCAGGCGATGCTCCCATCAAACGCAGCAGGTTGGGCGCCCACACGCCGCACGGGAGGCCGATTGCGAGCGAAACCATCAGGCCGAGAGCGATGGCCTGCACTCCGGCGACTGCGGCGCCTTCGGGATCTTTTTCTCCGATACGACGTGCCACCATGGCGGTGGTCGAGAGGCTGAGGCCCATGGCTACGGAGAAGACGAGGCTGAGCATCGACTCCGTGAGTCCCACCGTAGCCGTAGCGTTCGCTCCCAGCCGTCCTACCCAGAATATGTCGACCACGGCGAACAGCGATTCCAGCACCATCTCCAGCACCATGGGCACGGCCAGCAGCAGGATGGCGCGGTTCAGACTGCCGGTGGTGTAGTCCTGGTGAGAGCCGCGAACGGCTTCCACCAATGAGGCCCACAACGTGTGCTGCTTCTCGGCAGCGGAGGCCACGGCTTCCATAAAAACCTGCGAGCTTTCTACGCAGTCGCCGGGAAAAACAGGCGAATGCGCCGATCAAGTTACCGGTGACAAAAAGAGACGTCCGATTTGGCGGACTCAGGAGGATGGCGAACTAACGAGGGCTAATTGTCGTTTCCATGACGCGCAACTTGTGACGGAAATGAGAGACTCACAAAGGAATCTCCGGGATTGTATCGCGAAGCGGCGGCATCGGACAAATCGTATTTTATAAAGGCTTGTTTCTTTTGCAGCAGCGTTACCCGCGCGGTCGCGGCCATATTCTGCACCATTTCTCCCACGACCACGGGTCCGATCGGTGTGTCTAGAATGCCGCGGCTCTCCGCCCGAGGATGGGGCGTGCCCTGGATGATGGTCTCCCATCGGTTGTGATGCAGGTCGTAGGCAAAACTGAACGTGCATGCTTCCGCAGACTGGCCGTCATAGGCGACGCCTTTGTAATCGTGAGGGGTGGAGGTGCCACCGGAAAAGAAAATCCCGTAATGACGGAGCCGCCGCCGTCGATGCCGAAGCGCGCCGGTCGGGATGCGCTGGCAGTTTGGTCCATTCAATCGGTAGGGATCCTCTTATCGATCTTGCCCAGCCAGCATTCGTCGGAAGCTACATAACGCGGACCGCCCGCCGGACCCGGCTTGGCGCCATCGCCGATCACTAGTGCGAAAAATCTTTGCTGACTTCGGTCAGACGGTAGCGATAGACGTGCCGCGATCTCTTGGCTGCGTGACTGGGAGGCCAGCGTTAGGGCTTCGGAAACGAACAGGGCAAGTGGAAGAATTTGACCTATTTTTTACCCATTCTCTCAAACTCCACCTAATCAGACCAAAAAGAGACAACAATAAAATCAATGACATATGGGCGTTCGGCTGCGCTGAAAACGATTGAGAATCTTCCGTCCTAACCTTAGACGATAGCGCCATCAATGACTTGCGGGTACTGCGAGCAGGCGTGTCGTGAAAACCCGAAGTCCCGCCACTACGAGCAATTCCTAGCTTGTCGAGAACGGGATAAAGCACATCCTTGGGGAGAACGTCAGGATGCAAAGGAGAGCCATCCTCTTGGAGAACACAAAGTCGTCTGGCTCGCGACGCACCGCATACTGAAAGTGCCCAGTTAATGTATTTGCGAGTGCATGCCCGAAGTAGATCGTCCGCACGCTAAATCCATGTAAAGAAGGTTTTACTCCGATTTAAATGGGTTTATGCCCGTCCCCCAGTTCGCCAACTACACATGTGGGGTAGTAGAAAAGACTTGTTCGAATTGCTCAAGACTTCGTCCGCGGCTTCCGGGTTGGTTGCTGCATGAATGACCTCACGCTAAAACGACTTGCGCTCCAGCATCCAGACGGTCATTCCCAGTATCGCCAGGGTGAACAGACCCGTCGACCATATCGGCCAGGACGACACAATCACCCCTCGTTCCACAAACGACATGCACAAGTCCTCAAGCTCGGAGCACTTGGGCAAAATCCGGTAGGCCCAGTCGATGATCCCGCGAGCGATATGCGAGGAGAAGATCCTGTAGAAAGTCTCCTGCCGCATTGCGAGTGACGGCGACAGCAGCCAGATCGCAGCCGATGCGATGAGCGGAAGCGCCACGCCCTTCTGCGGTAGCGTCACCAGCGCCGTCACCGCAAGTAGCGCAGCGAAGCTGAACGTCTGAATCAGCAGCGCCACACCCACGCGCCACGTCGCAACGCCGGTCGTCCACCACAGTCGCAGCGCGAGCGGCAGAGTGGCCAGCACGAATGTCAACGAATACAGCGTCAGCCCTCCCAGAAATCGCCCCAGAAAAATTCTCCACCGCGCGGTCCCTTTCGAAAACACTAATTCGAGCCAACCGTTTTCGAGCGTAGCTGTCAACAGAGGTGCCGCCGCGAAAAGCGCCAGTAGGAGCCACAAAGAACCCGTTGCGCGCAAGTCCGATTGGAGCAGGCTTGGCACGCCCGTTAATGGAGGCATCGGCGTCTGCGTACCGACAAAGATCATCATTTCGCCATTGGCGAGTGCTCGGACATGTACCACCGAATTGAAAGCGACTGCGACCAGAATTGCAACGCCAAAAAGGACGAGAGCGACGCGGCGGCTCATGCTCTCGCGGAGCGAGTTGACAAATGTTGCGAACATTACGGTTCCTCTCCGCCCACGACTTGCAGGAAAAAGTCCTCAAGCGAAAGCCTCACGGGCTCGATCGACTCGATCTCCACAGGCACGCCGCGCAGCCGGTCCACCAAGCAATTGAGCTGCGCCCGATCGTGCGGCGCGAATCGCAGTGTGTTCTGTGTCCATTCCGCCGAGCCATCTCCGACGACCACCGCAGCGGCTGCCCGTACTGCGTCGTCTACGGCCGCCACGCGGACCAAGTATTCGCCCGTCCCGCGCGTAAATTCATCGGGCGTTGCCTCGCGCGCCACCTTGCCCTTATTCAGGATGACGATCCGGTCGCACACGAGTTCGACTTCCGAAAGCAGGTGCGAGTTTAGGAAAATCGTTCTACCTTCGGCCCGAAGTTGGACTAACAGCTCCCTCACGTCCTTGCGCCCCAAAGGATCGAGCCCGTCGGTCGGTTCGTCGAGAAAGAGCACTTCGGGATTGTTGACCAAAGCCTGCGCGAGCCCGAGGCGTTGCCGCATGCCTTTCGAAAATGTCTTCACCGGGTTTCGCGCGTCCGCCAGTCCCACGCGTTCGAGAAGAGCCGGAATGCGCCGCTCCATCGCGGCGCGGTCCACGCGGTTCAGCCGCCCCATATACAGCAGAAAGTTCTTCGCCTGAAAATAGTCCGGCAAGCGCATCTGTTCTGGTAAATAGCCAACGCGCCGTCGCGCTGCGGCATCTCGGGGAGAGTTGCCCAGCAGTTGCGCCTCGCCGGTCGTAGGCGTTCCGAGCCCAAGCAGGATCTTAATCAGAGTTGTTTTTCCTGCACCGTTTTGCCCAATCAGTCCGAAGATCGTACCGGTCTCGACGTACAGCGAGACGTTGTTCAATGCGCTCACCGTCTTTCCGCGAAACGTGCGGTACGTTTTGGTGAGGTCACGCACTTCAACAGCCTGACTTGTCATGGTCTCGTCGAGCGCGGCGACATCGCGCTCGAACTCCGTAAATTGCCAATGACTAGAAACGGGAGCGAACCGAGCAGCAGCCCCATCATGGCGGGCGCGACCCAAACCAACCCGCCCAACACAACGTAAATCGGACGTTGGATCACACGCGTGTTTCTCTCGATAGCTGCTGTCGCGGGAATGAATATGCACCAGCAGGCGAGCATGACGATCGACGGAAACAGGCCCGCGCCGATCCAGTTAGCTGGCCCTCCCCCGGCTCGGAACGAGAGCCACGCCCCCAGCGCGCCGACAAAGGGCTGCGCCACGAGGCAAGGCAGATAAGCGCCAACCCCGGAAACCACGCGCTCGATAACTCAGCGACTTCCCGTGGACGTAGGCTCATATAGGACAAGAGCATCAGCAGGAGGTTAGCTGCCGTTAGGCTCGCTAGTCCAGGAAGCCACAGTTGCGGCGTCCGCTCGTTCATTGCTGACGGGTTGCGCTTCGCGTGCCGGATTCTGCGCGCCAGCGCGCTCCAATCCGTCACCTCGCTCAGCGCGCCCTCGATGGCCTCCGACTCGGCAGCGCCTTCGGCGCGCAGCTCATCGTAGCGATCCTCGAGATGCCCGGCTAGCTCCGCCACGATTTCGTCATGCTGTGTAAGTCCCACGTCCCCTTTCAATTGTTCACGTACCAGCAGATTCCAGTCAGGCATGTGTCACCCCGCCAAGCGATCGAGCGCCTGGAAAACAATCGCCACTCCCGGCGCAGCGGCTTCAGTTTCTTCCGCCCCACCGCTGTGAGGCGGTAGTAACGCCGATCGCGCCCTGCGGCTCGAAACGTGTCATCGTCGGACGCTTCGATTCTTGAACCTGCATTACCGCGCGGTCTATCGCATCTTGCACCGGGCTGAGGCCATCGTGAGCGCCGTCGAGGCGATAAGCTACCTTGCCTGGCAGATTTGTTAAATCAGTGTCGCGGACGAATTCCTTGATTTCGATGTCCTTGAGGGGTAGGTTCTTGAGCCACGTATCGATCCGCTCGGAGGCGCGGTCCTTTTTCCACGTGCGAATACCCATAGTTGAACCAATCCTGTTCTGGTTCCAGGCATGTCGTGTGAAGTCCAGCCTGTGACAGGTTGGTCTACCCTTCGAGCTCACGTCGACCGCTACTAATGGAGGACCGCAGGAGCAAACTACTACAACTGGAGCCTAAATGACAAACATGCTAGCTCAGCTTGACTAGAATGTCAAGCTGAGCTAAGGTGTTATATGGCTTATGGCTAGCAATGGCAACGATCCCACCTTTTGATGCGGATGGCCTACTTCCGCCCAGCGATTATGAACTGTCCCTCGACGAACTCAGGCAGTCGATTCTCGTCTCGGGTCCGGGGAACCCGGCTGTATACCCATCATGGGATCAGCCGTGGCGCGAGCGACTGGTCAACAACCTTGAGATTCTGACGCGGCAGCTTTGGCAGGCTGGCATCCGCGAAATCTTTGCCGATGGTTCTTTCGCGGAAGACAAGGAGCATCCGAACGACATCGACGGATATTTTGAGTGCAATCTTATGGAACTAATGACGGGGGAATTGGAAAGGAAGCTCAACCTTCTCGATCCTTCGAAGGTCTGGACCTGGGACCCGGCCTCGCGAAAGCCGTACCGGGGCTATCCCAAGAAGCAGCTCCCCATGTGGCACAAATATCGCGTGGAGTTCTATCCGCATGTGCCGGGCTTAGGTATCGGCAGCGGCATTCTAGATAAATACGGTAATCAACTGGAGTTTCCCTCGGCTTTTCGTCAGTGCCGCCGCAACGGCAAGCCGAGAGGCATCGTCAAAATCAAATATGGAGGTCAGCCATGATTCGCAACGAAGCTGAATATCAAGAAGCATCAGCTCGTCTCACCAGCGAGCGCAATAGGCTCGCTGAACATCGGGCGAGGCTGAAAGAAACCGGCCTCAGCGATGAGGAGATCAAGCGGGTCATCGATCCCATGGAATCGTTCCACCTTCAGCTGAAGGAGGAAGTCGAGAGCTACGAGCGTCTGAAACGGGGCGAATTCGAGGAGCTTGAGAACCTTCACGGGCTGGGGCACCTGCTGATTTCGTTGCGCATCGCTCAGGGAATGTCGCAGCGAGAATTGGCTAGGCGGCTCGACGTACACGAGTCCCAGGTTTCCCGAGACGAGCGAAATGAATATTTTGGAATCACTCTTGAGCGCGCCATTAAAATCTTGGACGCGCTCAGTGCACGACTGCACACCAAGGTGGAACTTGAACCGCCACGGGAAATGGTTCTCGCTTAGTGTTCATTCGAATTTTCGATTGTTAGCCTGCATAAGAAGGCTTCAGCCACCCCGAGGAGCGGTAAATCGTCGTCGTTCCGTACGGGTTTACATTGGCCAGGAGCGTTGTTTCCACATTGCAGGCTCCATTGAAAGACTTAGCGCGCTTGCAGTACGTAAAGATTCCGATTTCCACGACGGCGGCGATTAGTATCGCCCCGAGACTCGACACCGGCCAGTTCGTCGCCCAAGGCCGAGGTTCACCGCGACCCAACACTTGGTTCATCACCGACTGCCCCTACTCTTTTTACGGAACCCGAAACCACGAAAACGATCAGGATTTTTCTTTCCGTTACCTTTCCAACTTGCGCTTGTCAAGTGCCGCTCCCGCGCCCTCCTCAACTTGTCCGAGTCGGCCCTCTCAACGAGGCGTTGTATCTCCTCGGCTGTCAGCCGTTCTCCATTGGACTGTCTGAACAGCGCCCGGGCGCCTGCTACAGCGGTGTCAGCCGCGCCCCCGTTCGCGCTGTTCAGCATCACCTCCCGGCAGCGCTCAGCTAATGTCTTGGAGGCCTTCTGGGCTACCCGCTCCAGGAGGGCGTATTCCTCCTTCGCTAACCCTTGTCCTTATGGGCTTGGTACGAAGATTCGGTTTGACTATAGGCTCTTCTTCCCAAGCGCCGGGAAAGACGCAGTCTCTGTGTTCCTCAAATAGTTCACGCTCGTTAACGAAAAGTTACCCCGCAGCAGCCATTCTGGGGTGACGTTTCCATCCCATCCTTCAGCCGCTGCGAAGCAGCGTTTCTCAAAACCCAAACCAAACCTGACCCGCAAGGGCTCAACTCGGTACAATTCTGAGAGGCAGGTCCGGTTTCTTGCCTCTCCGTTACTTCCCCTTTTCCACCGCTTCTACGATCACCAGTAATGACAACACCGCTCCATAGTTCTTTAATCCTACGGATTGTTCCCAGATCTGGGCTCCTTCTCGCAAGCCTTTTTCATACAGCCAAGCCGAGGCTGGAACTGGTGCCAGTTGGTCGGGCACGCTTTGTTTCCGATAACACTGGGCGGCAAAGCTGTTCTCTCTCACTTCACCTTTCCGTATCCAACGCACAAATCCCTCGGATAGCTTCGACCATAGGATCTTGTGGTCCTGGGACCACACCACGGCAGCGCGATGTGGCGTGAGGGTAATGAGCCGTACGGCGGAAGCCGTCAAGGACGTGCCGCAAAGCTTTGCGATCGAGCGAATCGACTCTAATGAAGGCCCCGAGTGACAAAACTCGGCCATGATTCCCCGGGGCATCAGAATCTCGGCGGCGAAGCGGTTGGCTTCGAGTTCGGGACGATAGAGATCCGCGTCCCAGTTTTCAATCTTTTGCTGCTTGCAAGGGGCGGATACTTCCTGCTGCCCTGGTAGAACGTAGTGTCCAATTTCGTGGGCCAAAGTGAAGCGTCTGCGGGATTCCTCACGAATCCGGGAGTTGATGACAATATATCCGCGCCGGGCGTCGCGGATGCGCAAGAGAGCGCCGTCAAAGCTTTCCGCTGGTCGATAAAGGACCTCGATGCCAACTTCTTCAGCGATTTCTGCCAGCCGTTCGCGGCTATCGAGGCCGAAGCGACGGAGGAACGCGTCGCTCACCAGGGTCACCAAGTCCAAGTCCGGACTTGGTCGCGTCTCACTTACTCTCTCCTTAAGCTCGAATTCCAGTTGGTCGAGTTCCTGCTGATCGGATTTCGAAAGCTGGCTGTTCTTGCGGTAGGCGCGGGCGGTTTCGAGATTGGACGGAAATCGGAGAGGCGACAAGAGCCGGTCGAGCCAATGATCGGCGATCCTGAGAGCGGTGTCGGACTGGTCTTCAGCTTGGTTTTCGGAGCTGTCTGCAGGTCGCGTCGCTTCGATCGCTTGCTGGAGAACGGCAGGCACAGAGCGGCGTGCCACTTGTTCCCGTTTCGCGATTCGGGTGGCGGAGCGATGAAAACGTGCCCTCAGCGCATCCGGATCGATACCCGACTCCTGTAGTTGATGGCGCAGTTCATCGTCGTTCGTGGCGTTGTCGTCCGCGAGAGAATCCGCGAGGCGCAGGATGTCTTCGGCGAGTGGCTCGTTGTTAGGCTTAGACATGTACTGCCTCTTCGATTAGACGAGCGTCGGCTAACTTCCTCAATCTGCGTATGACTCGTCTCCTCCGGTTCTCGATTTCAACCACGGTTGTGCTCAGCCTCGTGGCCAGTTCTTGGCTCGAAAAGGCATTGTAGCCCGCCGGCTCTAGCTGCAACCTAAGGATCTCGAGGAGCTCGGGGTCATCTTTGAACTGCTCGACTAGCCAGACTAGCCGCTCGCTCTGGAGATGTTCGTCTTCAGGGTTTCCATAGCTGGCGACCCGTTGATCGATGGTGGATCCCGACAGATCGTGACCATCTGCTCTCTCGTCATCCGTGTAAACGCTCGTCGTCGAGCGTTTCGATCGAACCAGATCGAGAAAGTCGCGTCTGAGTACCTCGCGCAAATACGCCAGAATCCCCGCGGTAGTGGGTGGTCCTTTGGTCGGAGACCAAGTGACGGAGGTGTCGAGAGGGTCGAGGAGTTTCAGCAACGTGGCGCTGGCCAGGTCGGCGGCGCTATCTCCACCGGGCAAGACCAATTGGGCGCGCCTCAAGCATGCCGCGGCGGTGAACAAACTTTGAGCGTGCAGCGCCAGGCGATAGAGCACTTGTTCGAAATCGACTTCGGTACGGAAAGCCTCCGTAGTATTCCTCTCCCCGGGGCGCGCATACCTTAGATTCTCTCCCGCCCATCAGGAGATTTCCACAGAAAAATTTGGGCGGTGCGTAAAAATCAGCCCATCTCAATCGCAATGAGTGCAGAAGCAACAGACACAAATTAGGAGCACATGCTTTCAGAACGGCCAGAACGCGAATGGTTAGACCTAAGAGCGTTGAGACAACATGCCTGCGTCTCAGAACGCACGATTCGGGATTGGATCCACAGGCCAATTGACTCGCTACCAGCAGTCCGAGTAGGGTCTAAGATCCTGGTTCGGCGCAGCGAGTTCGATCGCTGGCTGGAAGCTCACCAGGTAAAGCATATTGACGTAGGTTGTATTGTGGATGAATTGGTCGCAGGCGTAAAGGGGATGGACTGATGGGTGTGAAGATCCGCAAGAAAGGCGACAAGTGGTACGTGCTGGTGAATTACCACGGACGCCGTAAGGCGAAATGCATCGGAAGCCGAGAGGCTGCAGAGCAGGTTCGGCGACAAGTTGAAGCGAAGCTTTCGCTCGGAGACCTCAGCATCCTCGATGCTGCGGACGATGAAAAGCCGAGCTTTGACAAATATGCGGACGGCTGGCTGAGGGACTATGCCCGAATCGAGTGCAAGACTTCAACCGCCGAAGGTTACGAAGGGGTTCTCGAACAATACTTGCGCCCGCGACTTGGGAAAAAGGTACTCAATGAGATCAGGCGGGATGACATCAAGGCGTTGATCAATCATCTAATCAGCAAAGATCTCTCGCGCAACACCATTCGCAACGCACTGTGCGTCATCCGCGGCTTGTTCAACTACGCCATCGAGGAAGGGCAGGTCGAGTCCAACCCAGCGGCCCGTTTGGGACGCTTCACGCGCTCGGCAAAGACTGCCGATAGCAAAGGCATCGCCCTCACCACCCTGGAGGTGCAGCAGTTCCTGAAGGCAGCTCAGGAGATTTGCCCGGACTACTATCCCCTGTTCCTGATGGCGGTGCGCGCCGGGTTGCGCCGCGGGGAACTCGTAGCCGTGCAGTGGGGAGACATCCAACTCGGTTGCGATGACCGGGATTCCAATCGGTTCATCCTGGTGCAGCACAACTATGTGCGCCGCGAGCACACGACGACCAAGAGCAAGAAATCGAGGCGGGTGGACCTGTCCCGTGAACTCCGGAAAGTCCTCGTCGAACTGCGAGACAAACGTCTGTTGGAGGCGTACCTAAAAGGCAAGAACGACATCTCCGAAGAGCTCGTCTTTCGGTCACCTGAGGGAACAATTCTCGACCCGGATAACCTCTACCATCGGGTATTCCTTCCCGTCCTGGCCAAGGCCGGCATTCGCAGGATCCGCCTGCACGATCTCCGTCATACCTTCGGGTCGCTCCTGCTCCAAAACGGAGCGTCGATTGTCTACGTGAAAGAGCAGATGGGACACAGCTCGATCCAGGTGACCGTGGATACCTACGGGCACCTGATTCCCGGCGCCAACGTGTGTTTCGTAGATCGGCTGGACGAGGTCCCTGTCGAGAAGGCGAAAAGAAGTCCGCAACAATCCGCAACCCCCGCGCAACCAAGCGAAATGGAGGTTCCGCCCGATCTCGCGCAAGTTGTTGATAAGATTGGTGGCGGCGGTAGGACTCGAACCTACGACCTACGGATTATGAGACCGTCGCTCTAACCACCTGAGCTACGCCGCCGTATTTTATAATCAACAGCTTACCGGTGCCAGCACCTTCGTTCCATCTGCTTTTTGCATGGGCAAACGGGGAAGCGGTCGCGTCCACAAGAAGTCTGGTGCATGGCACCTGTCATTTTATCAAAGCGAGAATCGCGACGGTGCGTTAGTTAAGGCCCGCGAAAGAGCTTTGCGAGGCGAAGGGTGTCACGCCAAAAACATGTGAACAGCCTCGCGGCGGCTGAGATGGGCAAGATTGAATCACGCACCATCACCAGCGATGACATGCTGGTCACCGAATTTTGGGAAAAGAGCTACAGCATTGATCGCGCGACGCAATTGCCCGGAGCGTTATCCGGCGTTCAATTCGATGTTCAATTCATTCGATGTTCAAGTCTAAGAGCGGCGGCCGAATAGGTCGAACACCGGCGCATCAAGCCGGATATACTCTGCAGCATGTCTCGCGATCGAACGCACGAGCGCGTTAACGAAACGGCAAGATCCTGAACGTCCATGAAAGCGATCGCTGTCATCCCCGCCCGCCTGGCTTCCACGCGTCTGCCACGGAAAATGCTGCGTGAGATCGCGGGCAAACCGCTGATCGGGGTGGTGTATGAAGCCGTGCATTCTTCGCCGCTGCTGGCGGAGGTCTTGGTCGCCACCGACTCGGAAGAGATCATGGATGTCTGCCGCCAGCACGGTTGGAAAGCGCGGATGACTTCGCCTGCGCATCACAGTGGCACCGAGCGAGTGCACGAAGTCTCCGGCCGCGAAACGGCCGACGTCTACATCAATGTGCAGGGCGATGAGCCCCTCATCCGCCCCGAGCACATCGCCGCATTACTCCACGTCATGGAAAATCCTGCCGCCGAAGTTGGAACGCTGATGACTCCCGCGGCCGAGGTCGACATCCCCAACCCGAACGCCGTGAAAGTGGTTACCGATCTCAGGGGACGCGCGCTGTATTTCTCCCGCGCCCCCATCCCTTTCGATCGCGACGGGGCACGGCCGCCTTACTTCAAGCACCTCGGCCTCTATGCCTATCGCAAAGCCGCGCTGGACCGCTTTATGAAATTGCCCGAGTCATCGCTGGAAAAAAGCGAGCGCTTGGAGCAACTGCGGTTTCTGGAAAATGGCACCCCGATTTTCGTGCGCGAGACTCCGCACGACAGCGTCGGGGTCGACACTGAAGAAGACCTGCAGCGCGTGATCAATATCCTGGAGAAACGCTGATCTGCGCTGCGTTCCGAGCTAGGGAGTCAGATCCTGCTTTCGCCCCCACTCTTTCGCGGCCGCCAGCCGTCGTGAGATAGCAGGATGCGAATGAAAAAACCATTCCACCCACTTCGAAGGGGTTCGCTCGGCAAGATTCTGTTCCGCCAATTTATTCATCGAAGTGATGAACGGTTCCACGCTCGAAATAGACTCGAAGGCATAGCGGTCCGCCTGCCTCTCGTTGAAGCGGGAATACGCATTCAGTGCGGGCATAAGCAGGAATGACAGCACCACGGAAACCAGCGCCAGCAAGGGCATGTCGGCGAAGTCCGACAGTTCCTCGAACATCTGCTGGTCCACTGCGTAATGAAGCACCCAATTCGCCGCCCAGAAACCGAAGAGCGCGATCGCAGCCTGCACGAAAATACTCTTCAGGATGTGACGATGTACGTGGTGCCCGAGCTCGTGGGCCAGCACCGCTTCGATCTCTTCTGCCGTGTAGTTGTCGAGCAGCGTATCGGCCAGAATAATGCGGCGGGTCGCGCCCAGTCCGGTAAGAGCCGCATTCGCCTTCTTGCTTTTTTCAGAAAGTTTCCAGCGGTATACGCCGCGCACCTGCGTCCCAGCGCGCTCGCTCAGCACCACCAGGCGCCGGCGCAGGTCCTCATTATCGAGCGGCTCGAATTTATAGAAGATGGGAAAAAGAACGATCGGCGCCAGCTGAGCCAGAAGGATGAACAAGGCCATGAACAAGGCCCAAGCCAGCATCCACCAATGCTGCGGCCACTGCCGGATGGTGAGGTACAACACTTCCACCACCACTGTTCCCAATACGAGTCCGACCAGAAAACCCTTCAGTTCATCGCCTGCCCAGGAGCTAAATCTCTGCGTCGAGAGTTTGAATCTCCCCTCCAGCAAAAAGCCGTAATAGTCGAGACCAATGCCCAGAGCCTTACTGATCACCAGCAGGAGGAGGAGGTATATGAAGAGGGAGAACGAATAATTCTGAAATCCCAGACGATAAGCCAGGTCGCGAAGCCAGTTCGACCACCCCGTCATCAACAAAACAATCAGAAACAAGAACCCGACCACAAAATCGGCAATGCCTAGCCACCGCCGGATGCGATTGTAGCGGCGCGCCTCAGGCGAGTCGGGGGGAACCGAATTGGAATCGTCAGCCATGGTTGAGTTATCGATCCCTATCTATGTACCGCACCTTCAGTCTTCGGTGAGGTGGTGACCGGTGCTGGCAGTGGACGATATCTCATAAATGTGTTGGGAAGGGCGCGGCTTTCATTCGTGCCGCTAGGCGTCTCAATTCACGCGGGGGCTTAGGCCCCTGAGGGAACTCGCGGTTTACTTCCTCAATTCATTGTGAGGTCATTCCCCGCTCGGAACCACCATTCCTTAATTCCTCACAAAACTCTCGCCCGCAACCAGCAACTCGCTCACCAACTCCGGCGAGGAAGCCTCGGTGTAAAGCCGCAACAGTGGCTCCGTTCCGGAAGCGCGAAACAATACCCACGCTTCCGCCCCCTTCCCATGGGTCGGCGCATCCAGGAAGAACTTTACTCCATCGAGATGCTCTTTCTTGAGCACGCGGTAGCGGCCAAGAGCCTGCGCGCCCTCGGCGCGAGCCCGCTGAATCGCGCTCTGCTTCATATCTTCCGGAATGTGCAGATCCCGTCGCCCGTAATAATGCTGGCCAAACTCCCGCTGCAGGTCCGCCACCAGTTGCCCCAGCGGTTTGCCTTCCTCCGCCATCACATTCGCGAGCAACAGGCAATTCAGCACACCATCGCGTTCCGGCAGAAATCGTGAATAACCGATGCCGCCCGACTCTTCTCCCCCAATCAGGATTTCGCCGGCCATCATCAGATCGGCAATGTATTTAAATCCGATGGAAGTTTCGTGCAGTGTGCGCCCATATTTCGCCGCGATGCGGTCAAGCATGCGCGTGGTGTTGAACGCGCGCACCACGTCCCCCGCCCACTTCTTGCGTTCTAAGAGCCAGCGCAACAACACGCAGAAGATCTTATGCGAGTCTACAAAGCTGCCGTCTTCAGCAACCGCGCCGATCCGATCCGCGTCCCCGTCAGTGGCCAGGCCGGCGTCGCACTTCTCGCGCACCACAGTCTGCTGCAGCATCGCCGTATGCGGCTCAATCGGCTCCGGGTTGATCCCGGGGAACAGCGGGTTCAGTTCCTGGCGAATCGCCACATACTGCACGCCGTGCTCGGCAAATATTCCCGTCAGCACGCCGCGTCCAGAGCCATACATGGCATCTACTGCAAACTTGAATTTCGTTTTCGCGACGAGATCCATATCAGCAAAACTGCAAACGGCGGCGATGTAGGATTTCTTAAGATCAACTTCCTCGATGACGGCCTTGCTCCCTTTGGGTGCGGCATCCAGAGCAAGTTCTTCCTCGATCTTCTTCATGATCGCGGGCGTAGCCGAGCCGCCAAATTTGCCCTTGAACTTTATCCCGTTCCAGTTCCACGGATTGTGACTCGAAGTGACCATCACCCCGCCCGCCGCACCGGCATGTTTCACCGCATAGGAAACCGCGGGAGTGGGCGTGTAATCGTTGGCCAGCTTTACCGGAATTCCGGCGGCGGCAATTACTTCGGCCACGATCTGCGCCGCCCGAGGCGAGGCGAAGCGCGCGTCGTAGCCAACGAACACTCCACGTTCCGCCTCCTCATATTTCAGCACATAGGAAGCAATCGCTCCCGCCACCCGCCGCACGTTCTCAAAGGTGAAGTCGTCGGCAATGATGCCACGCCAGCCATCGGTTCCGAATTTGATCTCCCGTGTCATGGGTGCGCGGTGGTTCGCCCCTTACAAGTTCTCGCCGAAATGGTTTGGAGGGGCACGGCCTCAGCCAAGCCGCTGCTAGCCGCAAACGAAATGGACTTCAGCCCCTGTACGATGCCGCAGTTTACTCCTTCGGTTCATTGTGAAATGGCTTCTCCTGGCTGGAGAAGACAATTCGCGATCGAACTTCCCCCCCCAATCGCCAGCCACTTTCCTAAGTCAACCTATACAGCTTCTTCTCATCGAGATACTTCACTACCTTACCCACGTCCTGCGCGTGTTGCCGGGTCGTAATCAGCAGTGCATCCGGAGTTTCCACTACGATCAGATCGCTTACCCCTATCGCCGCAACAAATTTGCCCGGTGCGTGAATATAATTCTCTCGCGCATTCAGCAGAAACACATGGGGTGCCACCACCAAATTACCTTCAGGCGGCGTATTCTTCGCCGTATGGTGCTCGTGCAGCGCCGTCCATGAGCCTAGATCATTCCATCCGAAATCGGCCGGCAGGCAATAGATATTCCCCCCTTCCTCGCCTTTTGCCGAACGCGGCTCCAGCACCGCATAATCCACGCTAATATTTTCGCATTCCGGGTAGAGCCGCGCGAAAGTGGTCGCGAATTTGCGCGTTCCGTAACTCTCTGCGATTTTTTCCAGCAACGACGCCGTCTTGGGTAAGTGTTCCATCAGGGCTTCGACAAGAGTCTGCGCACTCCATAAGAACATTCCGCTGTTCCAGAAGTAACTGCCGGCCGCGACAAACTCAGCGGCTCGTTCAGCATTCGGCTTTTCCGTGAACCGGCGCACATGCAGTGCGTCGCCGTGAAACAGTCCTCCCGTCTCAATGTAGCCGTATCCCGTCTCCGCCCGATTTGGACGGACGCCCAGCACCGCTATGTTCGCGCCGGCTGCGGCAACTTCAATCCCACGCTCCAGCGTCTCGCGAAATCGTTTCTCATCGGCAATCACGTGATCGGAAGGAAACAATCCGATGACCGCGCTGGGATCCTGGCGCAACAATAAAAACGCGGCCAGTCCGATCGCCGGCGCCGTGTTTCGTCCGATGGGCTCAGCCAGTATTTGTGCCTTGGGCAGGTTCGGAAGCTGCCTTGCAATGGCGGGTCGCAGATCTTCGTTGGCAATGACCCAGAACTTTTTCGCGGGCGCCATCGGCAAAAGGCGCGCCACGGTCTGCTGAATCATCGTCCGCTTGCCATCGAGCGCCAGCAATTGCTTCGCCCGCTTCTTGCGGCTGAGGGGCCAGAAACGCGTGCCGCGGCCGCCGGCCAGGATGACGGGATAGAAATTGAAATTCTTCGCCAAGGGTTTTCTCAGAAGCTTCTGTCCATCGTTAAAAACTTCGGGTGCAGCTACATTCTCGTTTCCGGCTCAGGCAGCGGCTTGCCCGGCACATATGCCTTCAGAAATTCCAGCGCCCACTGCGGCCGTACGCCGAATTCATCTACACCGGCGGGAACAATTACGGCGTCACCTTTTGCCAGCGTAACCGGATCCCTGCCCGCCACCTCAATTACTCCGCATCCTTCAAGGGCAACCAGAATCTGCACCGAACTCCGTCCCGAATCGTCGTCGGTCCCGAGCTCTAGTGGTTCCTTCGCCTCGAACATCTCCACCACGAAATAAGGCGCTCCGACCAGCAGCGCACGCCGATTTTTGCTGCCGACAACCGGCTGCGGCGCCGGGCGCAATACCTTCCCCGACTTCACCTTTTCTCTTACCGCCGCCATGCCGTCTTTCAGATGCAACTCCCGCGGACGCCCGTAATCGTACAGACGGTACGTCGTATCCGACTGCTGCTGCGTCTCCACCACCACCGATCCTGGCCCCAACGTGTGCACCGTGCCGCCGGCAACATAAATCATGTCCCCCGCATAAACATTGATCCAGTTTAGAACCTCCTCGGCACGCTTCTGATGAATCGATTCTTCGAGTTGCCGCGTGGTAACGCCGGGCTTCAATCCCAACGCAATCTGTGCCCCCGGTTTCGCATGAGCGATATACCAGCACTCGGTTTTCCCCCACGGTTGGCCGACGCGCAGGGCTTGCTCGTCGTCGGGGTGAACTTGCACGGAGAGCTTCTCGTGCGGGAAAAGAAACTTGAGCAACAGTGGAAACCGTTCGGCGTCGCGCGCCGCCTCGCCCACCAGGTCGCGTTGATATTCCTCGCTCAACTGGGCAAGCGTTCTCCCCGCCAGCGGCCCGTTCGCCACTTTGCAATCGTCCCCGCTCAGCCAGGCCTCCCCAATTTTCTCCTCGAACCTGTGATTGGGATAGATCGGCGATAGATCCTGCGTACCCCACGGACGAGGATCAAATCCCGGAAGCATCAACAGTGGATAAAGATTTCCCATACAAATCTTTGATCACAAACTTATGGTCATAAAAAAGACCGCTCGAAAACAGAACGGCCTTTGCTGAGCTCTATGATTCAAATCCCGCGCTCACTCGCCTACAGCGCGCCGAAAAACTTCCGCATACGTTCCAGTCCACGATCCAGTTCAGCCTTCGAAGTGGCATAGGAGACGCGAATGTGATCGCCCGTGCCGAAACCTTCGCCGGGAACGGTAGCGACGTGAGCCTCTCGCAGCAAGCGCCCCGCCACATCTGATGCAGATTTCAGACCCCCGCGCCCAAGAAAAGAAGAAATATTCGGATAGGCGTAGAACGCGCCCTCCGGCAGCGTACACGCCACCCCCGGAATCGAGCGCAGACCCTTCACCACATGGTCGCGCAACTGGATATATTCGCGGCGCATCTGTTCCACACACTCCTGCGGCCCCTCGAGCGCGCCCACCGCTGCCTTCTGCACGATCGAAGTCGGGTTCGACGTCGACTGACTCTGCAGCTTCGCCATCGCGCTTACCACCGGCGCCGGCGCCAGGGCGTATCCCAGCCGCCAGCCGGTCATCGCGTAAGTCTTCGAGAGCGAGCCCAGAACCACCATCCGTTCTTTATATTCGCGCAGCGATCCGACAGAAAAATTCTTGCCGGTGTAATTCAGATACACATAGCACTCATCCGACAGCACCCAAATCCCGCGCTGGTGCGCCAGACGAATGACCTCGGTCATATCCTCCGAACTCATCACCGCTCCCGAAGGATTCGAAGGCGAATTCAGAATGATGACTCTCGTGCGCGGCGTGATCAGTTGGGCCACCATCTCCGCAGTCACGCGGAATCCCTGCGCCTCGTCCGATTCCAGCAGAACGCATTTCCCGCCCGCATAGCGCACAATATCTTTGAAAGAAACCCAGTAGGGAACCGGCAGAACTACTTCGTCGCCGTGATCCACCAAGACCTGGATCGCATTGAACAACGCGTGCTTACCGCCCGTCGAGGCAATCGCTTCCTCGCGCCGGTAGTCGGAATCGAAGTCCGCCGCATGGCGATGGACGATGGCATCGCGCAGCTCGGCAGTCCCGGCCACGGCCGTGTATTTTGTGAAGTTTCCCTGAATCGCGGCTATCGCTGCGTCCTTAATATGCTGCGGGGTCGCGAAATGCGGCTCGCCCGCGCCAAAATCCACTACGTCGATTCCCTGCGAGCGCAGCTTGTCTGCCTCGGCCACCACCGCCATGGTGGCGGAGGGCTCGATGCGATTGATTCTTTCCGTGAGTCGTTGAGCTTCTGTCGTTGCCGTGGTCATGACTTCTTCTTCCTTTTCTTCCGGACTTTCATCACGTGCGGATCTCGAAGTTTGTACGCGGGCTCCAGTCTTTCGCGCAGCTTTCGCTCCACCACGTCCGGCACGAGCCCTCCCACCGGGCCGCCCGCCTGGGCCACTTCGCGCACCAGCCGCGAACTCACGTACGAATACTTGTCGGCCGGCATCATAAACACTGTTTCCAGCGTCGGCTCCAGTTTGCGATTCATCAGCGCCATCTGTAGTTCATATTCGTAGTCGCTGATCGCGCGAATGCCCCGTAACACGCATTTCGCGTCGATGGATTTGGCAAATTCCACCATTAGACCGTCGAAAGTATCCAGGCGAACATTTTTCAGACCGGCCGTAAGTTCTCGCAGCATCTCCAGTCGCTCCGCCACCGTAAACATCGGCGTCTTCTCCGAGTTCCGCAGAATCGCCACCACCAGTTCCTCAAAAATCTTGCTGCCTCGTTCAATCAGATCGAGGTGCCCATTCGTAGGCGGATCAAACGAACCGGGATAAACAGCGATACCCTTATTCAATCGTCCTCACAGAAAGGCTGCCGGTTGAGCACTGGAACAAACAATCTGAGCAACGGCGGAGCAATAGAAGATTTTATGCGGGCGAGAGCAACAATGGCAATCGGGGATCGGCTTTGTAGGGTTCAATCCTGACTTTCGATCCAGACGTTCGATCCAGACTTCGTGAAGCTCGTCCGCAAAAGTTGTTGAACTTGTCATACCAAGCGCAGCGAGGGACCTGGGTTTCTGTCTGCAGCGGCAGCACCGTCGCCACAAGCCACAACCCAGGTCCCTCGCGTCGCTCGAGATGACAATCCCAATTACAGTTTCAGCGCTTGGCTGCCACCGGCACCTTCACCGCCTCCGGCGGCACGCTCGGCATCGTAGTGACGCGGCTCATCGCACCATTCGTCGGGCCGGAAGCCGACGACTGGGGTGCGCTCTGGGTCAATCCCAGCGCCTTCCGCACTTCGGAATCCAGCTTTGCCATCACGTCCTTATTGTCTTTCAAGAACTGGCGCGCATTCTCGCGTCCCTGGCCAATGCGCTCGCCCTTATAGCTGAACCATGACCCGGACTTTTCCAGAATATTGTTATTCACGGCAATGTCGAGCAGGTCGCCTTCCCGCGAAATGCCTTCTCCGTAGAGAATG
>Ga0210406_10002536_pt1 | contig 20721 bp, 15 predicted proteins | sample IncBWC30MmetaG_FD_155454 | JGI IMG/M metagenome (GOLD analysis project Ga0210406, IMG submission 155454) | Forest soil microbial communities from Barre Woods Harvard Forest LTER site, Petersham, Massachusetts, United States - Inc-BW-C-30-M | ecosystem: Environmental > Terrestrial > Soil >... | reverse complement strand
GAAATTTTGCTCTGCGTAGAGTTCTTCCGAATAACGCGCCAGCCCGTCGCTGATCCACACATCGCCCATGGTCGCCGGCAACACCTGGTTGCCCCACCACTGCGTGGCCACCAGCCGGCTCAGCGTCCGGTCGCTGTACTTCGGATCCCACAGCCGGTGGCTCAGCATCACCACGCCTGGCCCGGAAAAATCCCGCAACGTTCCGTCCGGCAGCTCGATCACCGTCATGTCTGGTTCCGGCAGCGCCCCGAACATGTCCGAAAAAAGGACCACCTGGTGCGCCACGATGTTCGCGAACTCCTGCACCTTTGCCGAATCCGCCCGTGGCGCGTACACCGCCACGCTGATCCCCTCCGCTTGTTTCGGGCTTAATTGCAGCGGCCCCGCGACGAACGAGCCGTTCGGCTCGCGTCGCTCGCAGTGAAACGTATACATCAGCCGCTTGCCCTCGGCTGCCGATCGCGGCGCCAATGGCTGCGGCGCCTCGGCTTTTCCCGTGCCCGCCACCGCCATCGTATCCGGCACGTTCAGCTTGAACGTCCCCGTATACCGGTTGGCCGGATAATTCGTCAGCGGAAACCACCGCGCCGGCAGCAGCAGGTACGCCCACTCTTTCCCGATGGAAGCCACCCTCACGTTCGGCACTGGACTGTTCTCTTCATTCGCCAGCAGCCCGCCGTAGGCAAACGTCAGCGCAATCGTTTTCCCCGTCGCCACCGGAGTCGGCAGGGTCACGGACAGATACATCGGATTTTCCGGCTCCCGCTGGAACGAGAGCGGTTTTCCGTCTGGCCCCTTCACTTCTCTGACTTCCAGATTTTCGTGCAATTCCACGCGAACAATCTGCGAAACATCCTGCGCGCGAAACTCCACCTTCACGATCGAATTGATCGTCTGGCCTGCCGTGTCCAGATAAGCGGAGAGTTCGTAATTTTCAGCGAGGAAGTTCGGGCCGCGCGATTCCTGCGCCGCCAGCGGAGAACCGAAAATCGCAACAAGAAATGCCAAACCCAGCCAGCACGCACCCCTGACATTTTCCCGCCGCGTCATCGAGTTCCTTTCCGTTTGCCATTTGTAGGGGCGGGGCTTGCCCCGCCCTCTTGGGCTACTCATGCCTTTGTAGCGGCCGCTTTCCGAAGCGGGCGCCTTCCCGCGCCACCTGCAGCCATCCACCGTCAATACTCTCCACTATGTCCCGATAAGCACCAAAAGACGGTAAGAAATTCTGGCCAGCGACGATGTATATAGGATAACAATCCCCTATAAAGCGTTGCCAGCCTTCCCTTGTAACAAGCTTGCAATTTCATCTGCCGCGCGCTCCACGGCCCCCGGCGGGCCCAGCCGCTTCCGGACCTCTTCCAGGCCCCGCCGCTGCGCCTCCCGCGCGTTCGGCTCCTGCAGCAACAGCAGCGTCTCCTGCGCCACGCGCTCCGGCGTAAACTCATCCTGCACCAGCTCCGGCACCACCTTTTTGTCCGCAATCAGGTTGACCATCGCAAAATACGGCGTCCGCACCAGGGGTTTCGCCAGCGCCGCCGTCAGGGGCGACACCCTGTAAATCACCACCATCGGCACGTTCAGTAGCGCCGTCTCCACGGTCGCCGTCCCGCTCGAGACGATGGCCGCGTTCGCTGCCGCCAGCGCGTTGTACGTCTCTCCCTCCACCACGCGCGCCACAATCCCGGTCGGCCAGCCCGCTTTCAATTGCTCCACATCCTGCGCGTGCGCCGCGGCAATCACAAATTGCGCTGGAACCTTTCCATTGATCTGCAGGCACGCTTCCCGCAGTACCGGCAAATGGTGCGCCAATTCTCCCGTGCGGCTCCCCGGCAGCAGCGTCACAATCGAGCGGCTCGCATCCAGATTCTGCTCTTCGCAGAATTGCTTCCGGTCCTTCGTCGCCTGCACCGTTCCCACCAGCGGATGCCCGATAAATTTCGTTGACACCCCCGCATCCGAAAAAAACTTCTCTTCAAAGGGGAAGATGCACAACGCCTTCGCAAACCGCCGCCGTACCAGGTTCGCGCGCCACGGCCGCCAAGCCCAGAATTGCGGGCAAATATAGTAAACGTTTCGAATGCCCTTGGGTTTCAACTTCCGCGCCAGCCGCAGATGAAAGCCGGGAAAGTCCGTCAGGATCGCCAGCGCCGGCCGCCGCTTCTCCGCCTCCGCGACCAGCCGCTCCATCGCGCGCAGCAGCGAAGGCAGGTGCTTCACAATCTCCGTAATCCCCACCACCGCCACTTCCGAATAATCCGTAACAATCTCAACGCCGGCAGCCCGCATCTGCGGTCCGCCCATCCCAAACAATTCCACGTCCAGCCGCTCGCGCAGCGCCGCAGCCAGCCGCGCGGCATACATATCCCCGGAAGCCTCTCCGGCCGAAAGCAATAATGGTGTGGGGGGCATCAGCCTGAATATCTCACAAGAAGCCGCTGGTCTCGGGTAGCGTTAGCGACCGCATCGCCAATGTAGCACAGCCATTCCTGGCTGTGCTCCTCGATCGCAAATGTTTCATCATTATTTCTTGATTTTGTAGGGGTCGGGCTTGTTTACCCTGAGCCCGCCGAAGGGCCCGGCCCTCTTGGGTTTCTCTTGTCTTTGTAGCGGCCGCCTTCTGAGGCGGGCGCTTTTCTCACGCCCAAATCAAAACTCCGCTCAATCACTCGCCGGCGTAGGCGCCGGCAACACCGCCGTCCCCGCAATGCCATTCGCTTCCGGCAATTCCTGCTCTTTGTACTGCAACTGATACAACCGGTAATAAATTCCACGCAACGCCAGCAACTCCTGATGCGCGCCCTCTTCGCGCAAACGGCCTTTATGAAACACCAGGATGCGGTCCGCGTGCTGAATGGTGCTCAACCGGTGCGCAATCACCAGCGCAGTCCGCCCGCTCAACAACCGGTCCAGCGCCTCGCGAATCAAAAGCTCCGTCTTGGTGTCCACACTAGAAGTCGCTTCATCCAAAATCAAAAACCGCGGATTATGCGCCAAGGCCCGCGCGAAACTGATCAATTGCCGCTGCCCAACCGAGAGCGTCGACCCGCGCTCGTTCACTTCCGTCTCCACGCCCTGCGGCAGCGAGCGGATAAACTCTCCCAGCCCGATCTCATCCAGCGCCTGCTCGACATCCTTCCGCGAGATTCCCGGCGTTCCCAGCCGGACGTTCGATTCAATCGTCCCCGTGAACAAAAACGGATCCTGCAGCACGATCCCGAACTGTTTCCGCAGCTCCTGCAAATCCAACAGCCGGATGTCCACGCCATCCAGCAGAATCTGCCCGCGCTGAATATCGTAAAAACGCAGCAGCAGCGAAATCAGCGTCGTCTTCCCGGCTCCCGTATGCCCCACAATCGCAAATGTCTGTCCTGATTGCACGCGGAACGACACATCGCGCAGCACCCAATCTTCTTCGGCCGGCTCTTCCACGTTCCGGTAGCTGAACCACACGTTCCGGAATTCAATTTCACCGCGCGGCGAAGTGATGTGCTTCGCATCCGCCCGCGATTCGATGGTGATCGGCTCGTCCAGCAGCTTGAAAATACGCTCCGAAGCCGCCATCGCCGACTGCAAAATATTAAATTTCTCGCTCAAATCCTGAATCGGCCGGAAAAACCGCTGCGCATACATCGTGAAGGCAATCAGCACCCCGATTTTCAGCGATCCGCCCAGCACGCGGTTTCCACCCGCCCAATAAATCAACGCAATCGTCGAAAAGCTCAAGAATTCCACGGCCGGATAGAACACCGCGTAAGCCAGAATCGCATCCCGCCACGCCAGCATGTTGTCCTTATTCCGCCTGGAAAACTCTTCCCGCGCTTTCTTCTCGCGGTTGAAGAGCTGCACCACCGACATCCCGGAAATATATTCCTGCAGAAACGCGTTGATCCTCGCGATCGCCGTGCGAATCTTGCGGTTCGCGTCCCGCACGTATATCCGGAAAATCAGCGTCACCACCAGAATTCCCGGCAGAACCGCCAGCGTAGCCAGCGCCAGCCGTACGTCGATCTTGAAAAGCAGTCCGGCCATCACCACCAGCAGGAAAAAGTCGTTGATCATCGTCACGACGCCGGCCGCGAACAGATCGTTCAGTGCGTCCACGTCCGTCGTAACGCGCGTCATCAGCCGGCCCACCGGGTTCCGGTCAAAATAAGACATTGGCAGCCGCTGCAATCGGCCGAAAATTTCCGTCCGCATGTCGTACATCGTCTGCTGCCCTACGCGCTGCATGATGCGGATCTGGATGTACTGCGCCAGGAAGTCGAAGATCAGCACGCCCAGATACGCCAAGCTGATCAGCAACACTCCGTTCCACGCCCTGGCCATCGGCAGGCTTCCCGAAAAGCCAGGAACCAGGTAATCATCAATCGTCTTTCTGAAAAAAAGTGGTGGCGCCAGCTCCAGCGGCGTCACAATCGCCACCAGCGCCAGCGCGATGATTACACGCCACCGGTACGGCCGCATGTAATCCAGCAAGCGCTTCATCAGGCGCGAATCGTACGCCTTGCCTAGCGCCTCTTCTTCGTGAATGTTGCTCATGCCCGTTCGAGCTCTTCTTCCAGCAACTGCTTCTGATAAAGATCCGCGTAGTAACCGCCACTCGCCATCAATTCCTCATGCGTCCCGCGCTCCACGATTCCGCCGTCCTTGATCACCACGATCTGGTCCGCATCCCGCACTGTCGAAGTCCGGTGAGCGATCAGCACGGTTGTCCTGCCGCGCATTACGCCGCGAAGTTGCCCCAGAATCTTCTCCTCCGTCTGCGTGTCCACGGCAGAAAGGGAATCGTCCAGAATCAGAATCCGCGGATCGCGAATCACCGCCCGCGCAATCGCCGTCCGCTGTCTCTGCCCGCCAGAAAGTGTGACTCCCCGCTCGCCCACCATCGTCTGATACTGTCCGGTAAAGTCCTGCACTTCGGCATCCAGGCTCGCGATTGCCGCCGCCTCCCGCACCTGCGGCTCCTCGAATTTCTCCAATCCAAACGCGATATTTTCGCCCACGCTGTCGCTAAAGAGGTAGGTATCCTGCGGCACATAACCGATCGCCCGCCGCAATGTCTCCACCGGCCACTCTCGTATCGGCCGCCCATCGATCAGAATCGTCCCCTCCGGCGCGTCCCACAACCGCGCAATCAGCGCCGCCAGAGTGGTTTTCCCGCTGCCCGTCGGCCCAATAATGGCTACCGTTGATCCCGCCGGAATCGTCAGGTCAATATTCTTCAACACCGCTGTCGATCCGCGGCCATGCCCATTTACGCCGTTCTTTCCGGCATTCAAGTCCGCGGTCGGGTACGCAAAATTCAGACTCCGGAATTCAATCGTTCCTTCAACGCGCGTCTCCGGGCTGATCTTCGCCGCCCGGTCATCAATCTGCGGCTTGGCTGTCAGAATGTAGTTCAGCCGTCCCATCGACGCCGCGCCGCGCTGGAAAATATTCGTCACCCACCCCAGCGCAATCATCGGCCACACCAGAAGTCCAAGATAAGTATTGAACGTAATCAGCGCGCCCAGTGACATCTGTCCGTGCAGATAACGGTACCCGCCCTGCCACAGCACGATCAGAAACGTCGTCCCGATCAGCGCCGTCAGCGACGGCATGAACATGCTCCACGTCTTGATCAACAGCATGTTCTTCGCGACGTACTCGCGGTTCGGATCGTCGAATCCGCGAATCTCCGCCTCTTCCTGCGCGTATGCGCGAATCACCCGCACGCCAGACAAATTCTCCTGCACCTTCGCCGACAAAGTCGCCAGCGATGCCTGAATCTTTTCGTAAAGTTCGTGAATAACTTTTCCGAAATGCCGCACCGCAAACGCCACCACCGGCACTGGCAACAACACCCACAGCGTCAGTGACGGCGAAATGATCGTCAGAATGAAGATGGAAAGAACCATCGTAATCACCGTGGTTCCCGTGTACATAATTCCCGGGCCAAGCACCATGCGCACTGCGTTCAAATCGTTCGTCGCGCGCGACATCAGCTCGCCCGTCCGGTTGCGCACGTAAAACTCCGGCTCCATCACCAGCAGCCGGTCCAGCAAGTCGCTGCGGATATCGAACTCGATGTCCCGCGATACCCCGATCAGCACCCAGCGCGTCAGGAACGACATCAGCCCTTTCAGCCCGATGCATGCCACGATGATCAGACAATAGAAACTCAGTGTTCCCCGGCTGCTCGGCTGATAATGCGGTATCAGATTGCTCAACCGATTCAGCGCTCCAAGGTCCGTGGCCCCATGCGCCACCTGCTCAAACGGACGCGCACTGCCCGCAACCGTGTCGGTAATGATGCCCGTGGCCAGCGGCACAATCACGCCGATCAGCCCCATGATTGCCAGCGCCACCATCCCCAGCGCAATGGTTCCCGTGTACCGCCCCAGATACGGCCACAGCCCGCGCAGATTCTCCCAGGTGGACACCCCGGGCTTCCTCGGCCCGCCCGCGCGCAGCACTGCCGCCGATGTGCTCATCGCAGCGTCGACCTCGGATTTTCCAGCGAAGCCACCTCGCCCAGAAAATGTTGGTAAGAAAGGTCCATCGATTGGTACCGCTTTGCGGCCGGATTCCACGCCACCGCAATCGGCAGCGTCCGCTCGTTGCTTCCCGTTTTCACCGGAGTGAAGTAAACCGTCATCCCTTTTTCCGCGCTCTGCTCATACTGCAGCTTCCATCCCGTCACCGCCACCAGCGGCGTCTGCCCCAGGTAGCCTTTTACATTCTTCAAGTGCTCGTCGGCGCGCATCAACTCCACCCACTTGCCGTCTTCCTGCTTTTCCGCGATCACCGCTCGCGTCACCACGGTTCCTGCCACCACGCTCTTCGGTGTGTTCGGCACCACGTTCGCCGCCAGCACTTCCTGTTTCCCGGTCTTTGCCAAATCTCCAAACAGCAGCACTTGCGCTTCGCTTCCCAGCAAGGCGTGCGCCGCGTCTTGCACTTCTTCGGGAACTGCCGGCTCTGCCGCTTTCTTCTCCGCTTCCGCCGCCGGTTTTGCGCCTTCCGAGCCGCATCCAAACAGCACTACGCTTGCCGCGATCACAAGGATTAGGGGACGCTGCATTCCGGTCCTTTCTAGAGTAGACGTTCCTTCAACCGATGCGTAATCAAAGCCTTCTGGAAAAACCCTGCTGTTACACTCGCTATCGGCCAGGCCGCTATACCACAATTCTAGCGGCTGCCCGTCCTCCGGGCCAGCACTCCCCGCTACCTCTGTCCCAAAATCGCATCCAGCCTCGCCTCGAAATTCTCCTCGCCCTCGCTCTGCAACACACTTCGCTCCACGGGCAATGCGGCCTGCACCGCCTCCAGCCAGCCCATTAATTTTTGGATGTTTTCCCTCGTCCGCTGGTGATATTGCTTCAGGTTCTCCCCGCTCCCCATCCACGCCCGAAACCTCTTCTCCACCGGATGGTCCGAACTCTCAAACGGATTCGTCGCCGCCCCCGGCGCCAGCAATCCCGCATGCCCGGTGAACAAGTGCTCAAATCCCAGGTCCGCGATGAAATGCCCCTCAACCGCTCCCGCGCCATCTTCAAAAGCGGTTCCCTGGCAAATCAGCGTCAGCGGCTGCGGCCCGTTCGCCCACTTCAGCGTCTCAATATCGAAATTCCACAATTCCCATTTCGAGTCCACGATAAACGCCGTATCCGTGTTCAAATCCTGGATCGCCAGAGCCGCAATCTCTGCCGGCCCGTACTTCGCGTCCCGCAAATCCCATTCCACCTCGGCCGGTATCGTATAGTCCACCGGCTGCACCGTCAGCATCTGGAATCCATTCGGCCGTTCCGACACGGGTGCGGTCGTCAAAAAACGCGCAAACTCTGCAATCATCGTTTGTTCGGAAAAATCGCGTGTCCACACGCGTAGATAAGCCCGGTTGGCCATGGTCAGTCCCAAATTATACAGGTTCTTGGAGTTTCTTGCGGGTGCGCGGCCCACCGCGCCTACTTTTGAGTGCGAGAGCGAAGCTCTCGCTTTTGAGGAGTAATCCCTACTACCAAATCAAGATTCGTCCACACCTTAAAGCTTCCTGATCGCCGCTAGCTGCTCGCTTCTATTTTCTAATTTCTATTTTCCATTTTCTAATTCAGATCGCGTCCACACAGCGACAAACCAACCCTACCCTCCCGCCTTCGCCCCCTGCCCCTTCTCAAATCCCGCCGCAATCTGCTGCAGCCGTTCCCGCAACGTATCCCCAAACTTCGCGAACACTTCCGCCGACGCCTCGCGCAGCCTCTCCTCCGCCGTCGCCGCAATCTGCGCAATCACGTCCTTCGATTGATGATTCAGTGTCGTCACGGTCGCCACCATCCACGAATTCGAAATATTCTGCAGCCGCCCGAGAAATTCCGTTACCGCCTCATCGCTCATCTTGTGCAACCCGCTGCGAATTTCCGCCTGCTGCTCCGCGCTCATCTTCCGCCACGATTCCCACAGCTCCTCAAACTCCGCCCGCACCTTCTCTTGCGACTCCTTCAATTTCTGGTCCACCGTGTCGTTCATACTCGCCTGGAATCGCCGCAAAAACTCATCCTGCTCCCCCGTCAGCTTGTGGGTCATCTCCGCTCGCGCCGCGTCCAGCCGTTCCCGCGACTCCTCCACCGTTTTCTGCATCAATTCCATGAACCCTTCCAGCTCATGCCTGCCATTCCGCTGGATCTCATCCGTAAACGCCGCCGAGGTCGTGTCCGCGGCCTCCGCCGACAAAATCCGGATCCGTTCGAACGACTCGCGCACCGACTCTTCCATCTGCCGGTGGCTCTGTTCGACGTAACTCCGGCTGCCGTGATTCAATTCGCTCGCAAACAGGCTGGAAACTTCCCCCGCCTTTTCCCGCAGTTGCGTTCCCGCATGCTCCACCAGTCTCTCCGTGGAATTCTGCAGTTGCGTCTGCGCCTTCTTCTCGTACCATTCCGCGGACTTAAACATCTCTTCCATCGTGGTGTGCTTCAGGTCCACCGCTTTGCCTTCGAGTTCTTCCAGGTGCTTTCCCGTAATCCCTTGCGCCGATTCACTCAGCACCTGTTCCACCGTTCCCAAATTCTCCCGGAACCTCGCCAGCGATTCCGCAAACGCCTCGTCCGCCGAATTCCGGATCCGGTCCTGCTGCATCGTCATCGCCGCATCCAGCAGCGAACGCCCGCCCGCCAACCGGTGCACCGCCTCCTCCGTCCGCGTGATGTGCGGCTGCACCATCGATTCCACGTGCTGTTCGAACTTCTCCAGCGCCTCGGTGTTCGCCGCCTCAAAGCTGCTGCGAATGCGCGCGTGAATCTCTTCGACCAAAGCGTCCGACTGCCGGTGCAGTTCATTCCGGTGCAAACTCAGTACGTCGTCCAGTTGCGCCTGGAACCCGCCGATCGCCTGCTGCTGCACTCCGTCAATCCGCGCCGCGAACTGTTCCAGCCGCTCCGTCGCCTGATTTGCCCGCGCCAGCACTTCTTCCAGTTGCTTCGCGTGCTCGCCAAGCGATCCCGCTACCGACGCTCCCTGCGCCGCGCTCTCCTGCTTCAACTCGTCGCGCAGTCGGTTCGCGTGCTCCTGCAACGCCACCGTCGTCTGTTGCTCCGCAAAGCCCATTTCCTGCGCCAACTGCTCGCGCATCACACTCTGCGCCTCTGCAAAGGTCGCGCTCACCTTCTCCTGGATCTCGTTTAACACCGCGCCAAGCGCATCTTTATGCGCGCCTGCCAATTCTTCCCTGCGCCGAGCCTCTTCCTCCGCCTGCTGTCTCGCCGCTTCCAGTCGCGCCGACGCCTCGGACTCCACCTGCTCCGCGCGCGTCCGCAGCTTTGCCGCCGCCTCTTCCGCCTGCGTGCACATGGTCTGCAGAGTTTCCTGCGCCGTCGCCAATTGTTTTTCGTGCTGGTCCCGCTGCAGCGCGCCTTCTCTCGCTAGGTGGGCCATCAATTCATGCGTCAACTGTTCCAGTTGCGGCGCCAGCCATCGCGGCAATTCTTCTTTCAGCGAATCCGCCGCCGCAGCCTGTGCCGTTCGCGCCCGCACTTCGGTCTCTTCCTGGATCGTTCCGATCGCGTGCGCCGTTTCCTTCGCTACCTCTTCCCGGAAACCCGCGTATTTCCGCTCCCACTCTTCTGTGCTCTGTTGGCGTTCCGCTTCCACCGCGTGCGTGGCCGCTTCTTTCGCCGCGCTCTGAATCTGTTGCTTTGCTTCCGAAAGCAATCTGGCCAATTGCCGCGCCAGTTGCAGCGACGCATCCGTCGCGCTCGCCGGGGCAGGGAACACCCGCAAATTATCCGGCGTCGCCACGCCCGGTTCCGCCTCCACGATCGGCAGCGGTGCCTCTCCGTGCCCAGGCATCCCGATGCTCGGCGGCAAATCCATCGCCGAAGCCGGATTCGACAAAATTTTATTTTCTTCCGGAAACCCGAACCAGTCGTCCGGAGGAAACGCGATCCCCCACGCATTCCCTGGCGCTTCCAGCTCCAGTGCCACTTGGAAAAGCTGCCGCACCGTCCGCGGCCGCTGGATCCACGCTACTTTTCCGCGCACGCGCCGCGGCGGATGGCCCTGCTCCGGATGCGGAACCTCCAGGTTCACCCACATGTTTTTCAGCACGTAATGTTTCGATTGGTAGCGGCACCCGTGGCAATTGATGATCAGCGTCGAAGTCCGCTCCGCAAACGGCCGCCCCAGCGCGTCCACACCCGTAACCTGCAGCGGCACCGCCTGCACGATACGCGTGCTCCGCCGCTTCCTTAATTCTTCGGTTGTGTTTGCTGCGCCCTCTATCGGCATTTCGGTTGTTTCGTCCGTCAGTTCAGGGCCGCCTGGTTCGTCGTGCATGGTCGCCGTAAACTCTCTTGGCTCGTCTTGTTACCGAATCTCTTTTATCGAAATAACTAGGGCTTCTTCGGCTCGGCTGCGTTCTGCTCGCTGTGCGAACCGGTCACGGTATCCCAGATTTCTTTCGCGACCCAGATTGGCCCAACCAGCAGGTACACCGGTCCCTGGAAAAATGCGGGCTTGTTGCCCTCAATCCGGTGGCCCAGGAATAACAGCACCCATCCGCCCACGAAGCACCCAACTCCCCAGCGCCACCGCAGCAGCACCAGCAGAATCAGGCCCGCAAAAATCAGCGGAATTCCAATTCCGTGTAATATCTTGTTCCACGTTGAATGGTGTTCGTGGTCGTACTGTGCCATGTAGTGCTCGAGACCAGCCATCTGAGCACCTCCTACCCCGGTTCCGTCCGGAACCAGCGCGATTGGCGGGGACTTCCCACCGCAGGCCTGAACTCTATCCTGATTCGTTCCCCCTGCCTAGAGGACGTTCATTCTGTACGTACTAGCCTCCGGGTCCCACTCGTTTTGGAGCCCCAGTTGGTATGCCCTGTCATTCAGGTGTGCGCGCTGTCATTCTGAGGGCATCCGACGAGGATGCCCGAAGAACCTCAACTTCAGGCTTACCACCAATGTATTGTTCGCCCACCTCCTCCCAACAAAAAATCCCCGGAAAACCTCTCCGGGGATCCAGCAATCTCCTCGCTAAATCTTTCCCCCTACAACTCTCTCCGCCCCTCCATCGCCTTCATCATCGTCACCTCATCCGCGTACTCCAAATCCGCTCCCACCGGAATCCCCACGCCAATCCGCGTCACCTTCACTCCCAGCGGCTTCAGCAGCTTCGACACATAAATCGCCGTAGCCTCTCCCTCCGCCGTGGGATTCGTGGCCACAATAATCTCCTCCACGCCACCGCCCTTCAGCCGCTCGATCAGACTTTTGATATGCAGCTGATCCGGCCCGCGCCCCTGCAAAGGCGACAGCGACCCGCCCAGCACGTGATACATCCCGCTGAACGTCCGCGTCTTCTCAATCGCCATAATGTTGTGCGCCTCTTCCACCACGCAAATCGTCCGCTTGTTGCGGTTCGCCCCCGTGCAATAAAGGCAAGGATCCGCATCCGTAATGTTGTGGCAAACCGAGCACGTCCGAATCTTCTCTTTCGCGTCGCGAATCGCGTCCGCCAGCCCCAACGCATCCTCCGCCGGAATCCGCAACAGGTAAAAAGCCAGCCTCTGGGCAGTTTTCTGTCCAATCCCCGGCAGGTGTTTCAGTTCATCGATCAGTCGTTCCACAGGAGCGGCAAAATCAGGCATGTTCCTTAGTTAACACAAGCCGCCCCTCTCCGCAAATTCCCGCGCAGCCTCTGTGTTCGGTGCTTGCACATTTACTGATGTTTAGTGCCCCAGAATAACTTGCCTTCCCGTATGCCTTCGCTCTTCACGCCGTGTCTTGATAGGAGGGCATTTACCCATTTTGCGGGCGCCGCCAGCACGATCCCCGACATATCGAAGCTACTGCCACTCCAAACCTGTTGGCCACCAACCGCCAATGGAGCGGGGACGATGGACAAAATGACGCCAACTACGCGACCCGAACGCAGGTCGATTACTGGTCCTCCGCTATTTCCGTGGTTCGCACTAACAGATATTTGAAGGAGCTCGAAAGTGTCTTTTGGAAGGCGGGCTATTGGTGCGTCGGGGTACATTGTTTCCGTGGCCGATAACAGGCCAATTTGAATTGCTGGTGTCCACGAGCCGAGGGGAAAGCCGCTAACAAGAATGAAACGACCGGCCTGGGGTGCCCTTTGGTCAATAGCCAGACTCGCAAATGGCTGGGAGATTTCCTCCGCCGTCAAGCCCCCAGGCTGTTCTGGGTGAGCAATCTTTTGCACTCCACTCTCGGCGAATGTCACGCCGCGAGTGCCGTCAATGTGACACAAGGCAAGGTCATGGTCTTGGTCTATCTCGACAACCTTGAACGAAACTCCGGATATTCCTGCCTTCTTTTGTCGAAGCCCTACAGTCAATCGAACTTTTAGCTTGTTGGTACCACTGCCGACTTCTGTAGTAGATGCAACATGTGCTGCTGTTATGAAGTCACCTTGATTGTTCACAACGAATCCTGTCCCGATAACGGCTGACCCGAACTTTCCTTCTTGGCCCGGAACGCTGTTGTCAACCCACGCGGAGACTGGCAGCGCAGCATAGAAGGCAGTCGGAGTTTCATCCAAGATTAGTTGTTGAATATCCTTGCCTGTTTGGGCAGGAGTTAGGCTGCCCAAGAAGGAGCACAATGCAAGAACCGCTACCAATTTTTCCATGTTGCGACCCTCTTCTAGATAGAACGATACCGACCCGAAAACTTGCGTCCGGTGGCACCTCTTGGTGTTTTATTGTATTGCAGTCCATCTCCGGCATCCCCTAACACCGGGCAACTAGCATCGCCCCTGATAGCTGTGGAACACAACAATTGGTTCGCCGCTGTCTTCTCCTTGCGGCTGATTACCCGCATCCTTCAGGTTCTGCCTAAGTCGCGGTAAAGCACTGGGGGAAAAAGTGCCAGCTATGTGATTGAGACTACTGAACTCGACGTTGGTGGATAGGTGGCTCAAGAACTGGAGGGCCAGTCCGAAGGCGGAAACGCGACGCGCCAGAAGCTTGGAGCTGGCTTTGTGAATTCCACGGCAACCGTTGGTGGGCCCGTCATGTCCTTATTCACAGAGACCACGCGGCACTCTTCCTGTTGCCCGCTGGTTGTGTTCTGCAGGAGCAGTCTTTGCCTGGGAGCAACCATGCCCTTCAAGGCCACCAGCGCTCCATGTGCGCTGACCACCAGGGTCTTCGTGTTTTCGTAAAATTGCGGCCCTTCGCCCGACGCCCTGTGAACGAGGACGGAAACGCTCAGGTCAATCCTCCGGCTGCGCCGGCTTTTCAGCCACAGCGGTATTTTGCTAGCTTTTTGATCGTCCATACATAATCAGGATAAGGCGCTCTGCCCCATCCAGCGCCAAATGTCCCCCAGCCCGTTTCCAATCAGCCACAACTGGCCATGTGTTCAGGTACAGGCGAGCATCGCTACGTCCTGTTTCGCACCGGCGGCAAATTCACCGCCATCATCTCCTGCTTCTTGGCCACCCGTTCAGCGCTTCGGCGAAATGAGTTTGACCACGTCGATGATTTGAGGATCTTGAACCGCCACGGGCGTATTGAAGAAACGGTTTCCCCTGATGACGTTTCCAGAGGACCCGGCCTCTTTCAGGACGCCGATTGAGGCCTCGGTGATCACATTGTCTGTAACGACGTTGTTGTTGCCAGAGAGAAAGATGCCGGACTCGGCGCCGTTGAAAACATCGTTATGACGGACCCGGGACTGGTCGCCCTGCAACCGAATGCCATCGAACACCACGGAGGCGAAGGTTTCGTTGCGCTCGATCTCAGCATTGTTGCCGTGAACGAAGATGTTGACCTGGCTGATGCCAGCGGTGTTGCCGGAGACCTCCACACCGTCGGATTGCGTGACCAGAATGTTCGTGGCAACCGCGGTGCAGGTGGCGACGGCGGTACACGGCGCCCAGACGTTGTTGGTCACGACGTTGTCGAGAATCGACCCCGTCGCCCCAAAGCCTATTTGAACGCCGTTCTGCGCCGCACTGGTGGTTGGGCCGACGCCTGTGACAACATTCCTGCGAATGATGGTGACGGTGCCTATTTCGTCGGCGGTTATGCCGTTCTTTTGAAAGTCGTGAACAGTGCAATGCTCAATTTCGACTTTCGAGACGCCGCCATTACCACTCTGCACAAAGATGCCAGTGCCGCTCTGGCACCCATTCAGTGACGCAGTTAGCTTGAAATTGCGGACAGCAACGCGTTCCAGCTCTCCGGAAGCATTTTGGAAGGTAATGCCGATGAGGTCTGGCGCGCATTGAGAGATGCCGCTGTTGACGCCATCGACGGTTAGCCCGGAAATGGAAACGCCGGTTGCGTCCGCGACCAGCAGCGCGGTGGCGATCGGAGCAGCGTCGAAGAGACTGGTAGTATTCGCCTGCATGGCGGACGGCATGAGGATCGCGCCGTTGTCGGCATCGATTGTCAAAGACTTGTGGATCGCAACTTGCTCGACGTAGATACCTTTGCAAATGTGAATCTCATCGCCCGGAGAGGCGGCGTCGACAGCGTCCTGGATATGAGTGAACCCCGCATTCGGACACCCAACCTTGTCGTCATCGACTACCAACTGGGCGCCTCGTGGCGGCACGGCTGCGCTCGGCCAAACCAGAACCGAGAGGAGAATCACAGCCAGCGCTGCTGTTTTGGGAAGGTTGCTTTTCATGGCGATTTACCTCGCTTTATGAGCCTGCGAACAAGAAACCGCGTGAGGATGCAACGGCTGGAGGTTGCTTCCAAAGACTCGACCCCGATATTAAACCACTCGCAAGACCACGAATTTGGGCTGGAATGCCCGGAATATAGCAAGCCGCTCCAGTCGGGGCAATAGACCGAGCGGTCAGTGTCCGATTCCTTAATCGCCACTCGACGCATCACGAGCTTCCGCCAACGTCTCCCAACCACTCTCCTTCCTGTCCTCTTGTCCGGGTACTATTTAGAGTCAATCCTCTCTGCAATCCCTAGCCCTGCCGCGCCCAAGATTTATGATGGAAGCAGGAATTTCCCCCTAAAGTCTTTAGTGAGGTTCAAAATGACAAAACACCTTTGGATCTTGCCCTGCGCCTTACTCGCGATTCCCGTGCTGTGTGCTGGTCAGAACGTACAGCCCAAACCTGTTTCCAAGAAGAGTTCCACCTCCTCCGCAAAGTCCGCGAACACCGTGCCTAAGCCGGCCGACCCATCCGCCAAAATTGTCTACGCTGAACTGACTATCACTGAGTTGATTGCCGAGGACGCCAATCGCTGGTCCGACAAAATGTCTGCCCATGCCGCCGTCAGCGGGTTCATCACTCAGGTAGCAAAAGGAAGCGACGGCGACACGGATGTCCGCATCTGCGAAAACCCCAAAATAGAGGGCATGGACCGCACGCGCTGCATTGTGGCCAAATGCATTTCCAGGCTGCCTTGCGATTTGCCGCCGGTTGGCAAGCCCGTTACCGTGAAAGGAATCACCCGCTACGACGCCAAAGTCGGCACGCACTGGTGGGAAATTCATCCCGTCGAAGAAATAGAAAAGTAGCCCAGGGCAGGGACGGGAAGCCGCTTCGCTGCCAGGACTCCCGTCCTCCTCGACGCTCACCAGACCACTCCATGGCCGCGTCCTACTTCGCACCGCCATTGCTCAACCGCAGATTCACCGCCACCATCTCTTGCCGCTTCGCCATCTGCTGCTCCTCTCGCGTTTCCAGCAGCTCACGGCCTTTCTCTTGTCCCGACGCCCAGATCTCCACCAGGAAATACCGCCCCTGATAGTTGTGGAACACCACATGCGACTTCGCCACCGTCTTCTCTCCTCGGCTGACCACCGGCATCGTCAACGCGTGCGCCGCGCCCTTCCCATCTTTCCTCTGGATTTGCAACCACCCGCCCTGCACCAGCACCGTATATTCCCCGGCGGGCAGCTTGTTGTTTTCCACCTCAAACGCAAACGGCGCCTCAAACTTCACCACTCGGTCCGCCTGCTGCGCCCGAACTCCAGCGCCCATTCCAACCATCACCAACCCTGCCAGCGCCACGTTCCTCAGAATGTTTTTCATTTCCATTCTCCTCGTTTGAAATTGGATCAACCTGTGGCACAGCCATTCCTGGCTGTGCGCATTTGCTCGTTCCCACTTTCAGGAACGCGCCCAATTTCACAGAACCCGGCCCACCCCACAATGCCCGCCGGGTAAGCCCCTGGAAAAAGGAATCTCCCCGTCCAAAATACAGAAAATACAAGCCTTAACCATCTTTCTCAACTGCGATTGATAAGCGCTCCATCAAACTTTTTGTGCTACAGTTCCGTCTTTACCAGCAGGAGATGTTTCGTGACCACCTCGCCCCAGCTTCCCTCCATCGTCCGCTTCGGCGCCTATGAAGCCGACCTGCTCTCCGGTGAACTCCGCAAATCCGGCATCCGCCTGAAGCTCCAGGATCGCCCCTTCCAAATCCTAGCCATCCTTTTGGAACAGCCCGGCATAGTCGTCACCCGCGAGCAGCTCCAGAAACGCCTCTGGCCCGAAGACACCTTCGTCGATTTCGAACACGGCCTCAACACCGCCATCAACAAACTCCGCGACGCCCTCTCTGACCAAGCTGACAATCCCCGCTTCATCGAAACTCTTCCGAAGCGTGGCTACCGTTTCGTCGCTCCCGTCTCCGTCAGCTCGGCTCCGCGCGCCCACCTTCATGCTGTCGCACCTGCAAACGCTCCAACTCCTTTTCCATCTCCAATCCCTCCCGCAGAAAATCCCTCCGCAGTTTCCTCCTCTGGCGCGAGCGCCGCGACTCCCAAACCTCGTTTGTCCACCTATCTCGCCGGCTCCGCGATGCTTCTCCTGTGCGTCGCTCTTCTCGCTGCCGGGTATTTTTTCTCCCGCTCTCGCGGCGCTTCCGAACCCTCCGAAATTCGCATCGCGCCGCTAAACGGCCTTCCCCGCGAAAGCGACGCCTCCTTCTCCCCCGATGGCAATCAAGTTGCCTTCGTCTGGGCCGGTGAAAAAGGCGGCTACGCTCACATCTATGTCTCGCAAATTGGCGCCACGGATTCCCCCCGCCAGATCACCACCAGCGGCGAAGGCACCTTCGAATTCGCCCCAGCGTGGTCCCCCGACGGCCGCTACCTCGCCTTCTTCCGCTTCACCGAAAAAGAAAAAGAGCTCTCCATCTTCGTCACCGCCGCGCTCGGTGGCTCGGAACGCCGTCTATATAAGGTGAACTCGTACCGCAAGGTAGACGCGCTCGATTGGTCCGTCGACGGCAAATATCTGGCCTTCTCCGATAGTGCTTCGCCCAGCGAAGCCTCTCGCATCTTTCTTCTCTCGCTCGACACCCTCGAAGTTCACCCGATCACTTCTCCGCCGACCGGTAATCTGGGAGACACCACCCCCGCCTTCTCTCCCGACGGAAAATCCCTGGCCTTCGTTCGCGACACCCTCGATGTTCGCGAAATCTACCTTCTCTCTCTTTCCGGCGGTTCCCCTCAACAAATCACCTTCGATCACGCGGATATTCAGGGCATCACCTGGACCCCGCAAAGCGACAAACTGATTTTTGCTTCCTCGCGGCAGGGGCAAGTCAGTCTCTGGAGTATTTCGGCCAAAGGCGGACCTCCGCAACGCCTTCCCATTGCCGGTGCCGGCTGGGCCATGCGCCCTGCCCTGAACAGGAAAGGGAATCGCCTCGCTTATACCAGCGTCGTCTACTCTTCGTCCATTTGGCGAGCTTCGCTCACTCCGGATCACAAAATAATTCGTCCGTTGGAGAAGTTCATTTCTTCCACGGGACTCGAGGAGGGCCCGCAGTATTCTCCCGACGGTAAACACATCGTCTTTCAATCCACCCGCACGGGCTACCACGAAATCTGGCGCGCCGATGCCGATGGCTCCAATCCCATTCAGTTGACCCACTTCGCAAAAAATCTCACCGGCACTCCGCGTTGGTCGCCGGATTCCCATTGGATCACCTTCGACTCGCGCCCCGAAGGTCACTCCCATGTGTTCGTCATCAATGCCGAGGGTGGCCAGCCTCGCCAGGTCACCCAGGGAGATTCGGAAAATGGCGTCGCCAGTTGGTCGCTGGACAGCAAGTGGATCTATTTCGCTTCCAATCGCAGCGGCACCTGGGAAGTCTGGAAAGTTACACCCGAAGGAACTTCCGCCACGCAAATCACGCGCCGCGGGGGCTTCACAGCCCTTCCTTCTCTGGATGGAAAGTATTTGTACTATGCGAAGGGCCGCGATGTGCCTGGACTCTGGCGCGTGCCCGTCGAGGGCGGGGAAGAAGTCAAAATGTTCGATGCGCCGCCCGTTGGTGGCTGGGGATATTTTGCCGTCACCGCCGACGGCATCTATTACCCGGAAGTTGCCGCTCCCGGCAAAGGCGGACTCTTCTTTTACTCGTTTGCCAGCCTATCAAGCTCGTTGGCTTGGTCCGCGGATAAAGAGCAGCCGGACAACGGCGCGCCCGCTCTCGGCATTTCTCCCGACGGCCGCACCATGGTCATGTGTCTCCTCGACCAACCCCTCGTCTACATCATGCTCGTCGAAAATTTCCACCCGTAACTATGCACACCTCCACGTGATGCGCGTGTCATCCTGAACGCATCCGACAAGGATGCGTGAAGGATCTCAACGTAAGCTTCAAGCACAAAATGAGCGCTGGAACCCCAACGATCCGTTCGGGGTCCATTCACAATTACGCCAATTTTTTTGATGTGTTGGTTTTGAAAGGACTTCTCTGAGGTCTAAAACAATCCCGGAATCTTCAATCCCGCCATGCCGGGGATTCCGCCCGCCAGGCTCTTCATCTGGTCCGCCAGTTCATCATCCACGCGCCGCGACGCTTCATTCACCGCCGCCCGCACCAGGTCCTGCAGCATTTCCTGATCCTTGCCCGCAAACACTTCCGGCTCGATCCTCACTTCCAGCACTTGTTTCTGGCCGTTCATCTTTACGGTCACCATGCCACCGCCGGCCGACGCCTCCACCGAAACCGAATTCACCTGCCGCTGCAAATCCTCCTGGACCTGCCGCATCCGTGAAAGCATTTGTTGTAGGGCGTTCACTTCCATATTCATGTCAGCCTCACTTTGCCGTGTGGCTTACTCTTCGCCTTGCCGCCGCACTTCGGAAATTCTCCCGCCGAACCGCTGCAACATCGATTTCACCATCGGGTCGTTTTCGAACTGCGCTCGAATTTCCTGCGCGCTGCTTGCGGCTCGCGATGCATTCGCATCCTTTGCCGCACCAGTTTCCAGCTTAGCACAGACGCGCACCGCCCGCCCTAGTACCTTGCCCGAAGCGTTACGGATTTTCTCCAGCGTGTCTCGCCCCTCGATCAATCCCGCGAACGTGCTCTTCTCCGACGGAAAATAAATCCGCAATTCCATTCCGTCCAGCTCCCACCGCGATGAATGTTCCAGCAACTCCCCGATAAATTTCTGCTGCGCCTGTATCGCCGCCTTAATCTCCGCTACCTGCCCCGCATCCATCCCGCTCGCCGCCACCTCCGCTATCTTCTTTTGTGGCACAGGCATTCCTGCCTGTGCGCTTTTCCCATCCAATATCGACTCTTCGGCCATGGCACTCTCGCCAACCGAAGCCACGATTGTTTCTTTCGTCTCCAATGCGGGCGCCACCGCCGCCCCGGGTCCGCCAACCCCAAACGCACTTGCGTTCGTTGTCATTCTTTCTTCGCTTTTGTAGCGGCCGCTTTCTGAAGCGGGCGCCTTTTGTCCAATCACGTTTGCCGCGCCAGAAAAACTCGCTGCCCCCGCCGTAGCCGATCGCGAAGGCAAGGACGGCGCCACCGCTCCCGAACCCGCCGTTCTCGGCGCAGATCCTCCACCCGGCCCGTTGCCACTCGCGCTCTTCGCCTCCGCCAACAATTCCTCCAGCGGAGCCAGCCTCGCCGCATTCACCAGCCGCAGCAATCCCATCTCCAAATGCACCCGTGGATCCATCGCCCGCCGCAACGAATCATCCGTCTGCAGCAAAATCTGAAAATATCGCGTCAGATCCTCTTCGCTGAAAAGCGCCGCCGCCTTCGCCAGTCCCGGCCGCTGGTCCGGCGTCGCCGCCAGCAAATCCGAATCCGCCCCACAAACCCGCGCGATCAAAAGATTCCGCATGTGCCGGATCGCCTCGCGGCAAAAATGCTGCAGGTTCCGCCCTTCTTTCTGGAACCGGTGCACCAGCCCCAGCGCCCGCTCCGCCGACTGCTCCGCAATCGCCTGCACCAATTCATTCAGCTCATCTTCCGGCACC
>Ga0210406_10002535_pt1 | contig 20734 bp, 22 predicted proteins | sample IncBWC30MmetaG_FD_155454 | JGI IMG/M metagenome (GOLD analysis project Ga0210406, IMG submission 155454) | Forest soil microbial communities from Barre Woods Harvard Forest LTER site, Petersham, Massachusetts, United States - Inc-BW-C-30-M | ecosystem: Environmental > Terrestrial > Soil >... | reverse complement strand
CCAGCCGAAGGTCACCAATCAGCAAAGGTTCGAACAGCCGAGCCATGGATTCCTCCTCGGTTCTTCCTATGCGGTCGTGGCCAATTCCGTCATCGACCGGAATAACAGCGCCGCAGACGAAGCCGCTGGCGCGCGACCTACCAACTGATCTTCCCGATCGACACAGTGGCGGTGCGCCCGGCGAACGGCAAGCCGAGAGCCGAGAACGTGCGGCTCGTTTAAAGCCCGTCGCGGGCGCGGCAGCGGGACACGCTTTGCTGGCCTCCCGATCCAGCAGGGATTTTGAATCAGAAACCTAATCCGTTGGGAATCCCGATTCTGTCGAAAAGATACGTGCTCTAGGTGGCATTGGACGCCTACGTGCCTTCGGCCAACCGATCGTCCAGAACCGAGGTCGCAGCTTGAAAGCTGTTTCAGGACGGGTCGGCGATGTGGATCAGCACTTTGCCGAAATTCCGGCCTTCCAGCATCCCCATGAAAGCGGTTGGCGCTTGCGCCAGCCCCTCGGTGATATCCTCGCGATATCTTATCTTCCCGCTCTTGATACCCGCCGACACCATCTCCAAGAACGCGGGCTGATGCTCCGGGACAAACTCGTAATTGATGAAGCCCCGCAACGTCAGGCTCTTGCTCAGAATCTGCCGCATGGTCGCGGGAAGCAAATTCGGGCCTGGAGCCGCTCCTGTCGCGTTGTATTGCGCGATGAGCCCGCACACGGGCACGCGCGCAAAGGTGTTGAGCAACGGCAGCACCGCTTGCCATATGGCGCCGCCGACATTCTCAAAGTAAACGTCGATGCCGTCCGGGCACGCAGCCGCCAACTGTTGCGCGAAGTCCGGCGCGCGATGATCGATTGCGGCGTCAAATCGTAAGTCGTCGGTGACGTAACGGCACTTGTCCGCTCCGCCTGCGATGCCGACCGCGCGCGCTCCGACCATCTTTGCGAGTTGACCCACGAGTGAGCCCACGGGGCCGCTCGCCGCGGCGACCACGACGGTCTCACCGGGCTTTGGCTTGCCGAGGACCATGAGGCCGGCATAGGCCGTGAATCCCGGCATGCCGAGCACACCAAGGCCGGTCGTGATCGGCGCGAGCTTGGAATCAAGCTTGCGCATCGGCGCCGATCCCTGAACGGCGGCGTGAGTCCGCCACCCTGTCTGCGCCAAGACGATATCGCCGACGGCGTAGCCTTGCCGACTGGACGCGATAATTTCGCAAAGGCTCTCGCCCCCCATGACCTCACCGAGGCCAACCGGCGCCGCATAGGACTTAGCGTCGCTCATACGGCCGCGCATATAAGGATCGAGGGACAGATAAAGGACACGCACAAGGACGCCGCCGGCCGGCAGAGTCGGCATCGCTACTTTTTCCAAGCGGAAATTCTCCGGCGTCGGCGCTCGGTTCGTGACGCCAACACGATCTGCTCTGCCTGTCGCTCGCTCATGACGCTCTCTCCTTCTGCTTTTGCTGTCTGCCGCACTCGCGCCCTATCACGTCGATCAGTCCAAATTGTTCGCGATTGAACGGCTTGGGAGTTCTCCCCTTGTGGACGCGACGCGGATTGCGAAGGCAATTGAACTGACACGCTTCCCCGCAAGCAGCGATCAAACCATCGCGACAGTCGGACTCGAACCGAAATTGGCACAAGCCGCCGATTTGATCGGGCAGCTGGGCGATCCAATCTATCCCAAGAAAGCAAATGCGCTTTCTTAGTTTGAAGAAATCGGACTGAACCGCCAGCTGGGATATTCGTCGCCCGCGGATCTTATCGACAAATATCCTGCCTTCTTTTGGAACTCCGTCTCGATGCATATTGGGGACGGCATAAAGCTCTTGAATCTTACGGTTTCGGGCCGACAGTGGGTCGCAAACCTGCATCATCATGTCCTTTGCGCTGAAAAACTCAGCCGCATGATGGGCCCACAGCGATAGTTATGCGTTCTTAAACCCAAGCTATACCTATCGTGCTCGTGCAGGTCATTGATCCGATTGGCGGTGGTTTCGCGGCAAGCCTAGCGCACTCGGGCGGCTATGTGACCGGGCGCACTATTCGAATATGGCATCAGCGCGAAATGGCTGGAGCTGCTCAACGAGATCGCGCCCCGCATCACCCGAGTGGCGGTCACTCGCAACCCCAGCTCGATCGCGCAGGTCGGCATGTTGTGCGCAATCCAATCGGCGGCGGCGTCGGTCAGGGTGGAGGTGCGCCCCATCGAGGCAGGCGGCGCCACCGAGATTGAACGCGCCATTACTGCATTCGCGCGCTCCGGCAATGGCCGCGGACAGCGGACGGACCAACCTAATCTCAACGGGTCGCAGTCGAAGAAAGATCGATGGCTCAGCCGCACACTAACGCCAAGGCGTTGATCCGGTCTTTGATTTTGAGTCTGTGCAGAAAATTCCGAACTAAGATTCCCGCCTCACCTCGGCGATAGGCGAGGGCAAGCTCGGCATGAGGCAAGGGTTCCTCGCGATATCGCAATAGGCCACCCCTTAACCTGTAAACGCCAAAACCGGACGCACGAGTCTCAAAAGGTGGCAGAAATGGCCTTTGATCGCGGTATGAGGCTCCTATTGTATGCGGGGCTTAGGGGACCGCCATGTAGGTGGAGATGAGACGAAGACACCCGTGCAAGATGATTGTGTCGGGGGACGCCGCAGACATGTCAGATAGCGTGATCCCTGCGCCGTCGAATGCTGCGCTTGCAGGACTTCGGATTCGTGGCTTGGGCGGAACATTTTGGCTGGCCCGCATCGTGTTCAATGTGTGAACCAAGAGAGGTGTCGATGACGTCAAGGGGGAAACGAATAGCCTGGGTGACCGGCGGCGGCAGTGGCATCGGGTTCGCCGGCGCGGAGGCCCTGGCCGCGGACAGCTGGACGGTGGTTATTTCCGGCCGGCGCCTCGATGCTCTGGCTGACGCCGCGAAGCGCATCGGCGAGAGGAATTCCGGACAGGTCGACATCTTTCCGGTCGATGTGGCACGGGCGGACGACGTGCATGCGCGCAGCGCGATCTATTCTGAAAAAGCACGGGCAGATCGATCTGTTCGTAAACAGTGCCGGTCTCAACGTGCCCAAGCGGAGTTAGAACGAGCTCGAGATTTGCGGCTGGGACCAGATCGTCGAGGTCAATCTGAGTGGCGTTTTGTACGCGATCCACGCCGTGTTACCTGCGATGCGAGACCGCAAGTCTGGCAGCATCATTAACATCGCATCATGGGCCGGTCGTATCGTATCCCAAATGACCGGGCCGGCTTATACCGCCACCAAGCACGCGATTCTTGCTCTCACGCTTCGTTCAATATGGACGAGTGCCGCAATGGCCTCAGGGCATGTTGCCTTTCGCCTGGCGAAGTGGCGACTCCCATTATGAGGACGCGCCCGGTGCCGCCCTCGGAAGAAATCATGTCGAAGATGCTCCAGCCGGAAGACCTCGGGCGTACGATCGCGCGTGGCGAACCTGCCTCCCCATGTTTGCTTCAACGAGATCCTAATCAGCCCCGTGGCGAATCGTATCTTCCTGGGTATCTAGTCGAGCGCCGGTTCGGGTTCGTTGGGATCTCCGTGAAGAGTTTCGTTGGCTGGCCGCTACCGCTCAACATGATTTGCAAATCATTGAGCTGGTTCTTCTTTCTGGTCGGGGTGCCTTCCTGGTCGGGGTTCACCTTAGATGTCTGGACGATGAATCGTCGCTGTCATTGAGCAATCGGGGACCCATGAAGATTGCGGTTGCCAGGGAAACCGAGCGAACGCAATAATCAGACCCGACGGTGGAGGTCACGAAGCTCGGCTTTTAGTGCCCGGCAAGTCGTGAGAACGTGTGGCGAGTAAGCGTCATGTCAATCCTCCCGGGGAAGCATTGCTGTCCTTCTATGGATGTACCGCACCTTCCTCGATCTAGAAGCGCGGCGGGCGGATCGCTCTTTGACGGCAGCTATTGGCCCGAAGCCGAACAAGCCCGTGACAGTTGCCACGTCAGCACCTGGCGGTGAACGGGACTCCTTTCTGGTCGTGACTTACTGGCTTACTCGTTTGCTGCTAACGATCGATTGCGGGGCTTAGACTGGTTCCTGAAATGATCTCAACTGACGTCCAACGGAGGCTCATGATGCCCGCTACAGCTGAAATGAAGGATCATGTTTATAAGATCTTAGAACTCGTGGGATCTTCGGAAAAAGGCGTCGACGATGCCATTCAGAATGCCATATCCCGCGCATCAAAGACCATTCGCGAGATGAAATGGTTCGAAGTCGTGCAAACCAGAGGTCATATCGAGAAGGGGTCTGTTGGCCATTACCAGGTCACGTTGCGAGTCGGATTTACACTAGAGGAGTAATTCTCAGGCTCTCGCCGGCGGGTGACGAATTACGGAGGGATGCAGGGCAGGGCCTATGCCACTCGCAGCAAGAACTCGGGCAAATCGTGTCGGGGGAACGTAGGTAGCGCTCCCCTGACTCGAACCCCCGACGGTTCACACGTGGCTCATTCACCTTAAGTGGTGAGGCTCGGACGGCGAAGAGCGAGCATAGCCAAGCGCACTCAAAGATCGAACGCTTGGCTTCTAGTCCGGATCGAGGCCAAGCTCTTCGAACTGTTGGCTCCAATCGGCGTGGGGATCACGCAAACGTTCGATATTGATGCCGCGCGGCAAGCGTCCTTCGACCGCTGCCTTGACCAGTCGAGGAGCAAGGAACGCGAGCGAGAGTGTCATGTTGACTTGGCGGACAGTGCATCGCTCGCGTTTTGCCAAATGTTCGGCGCCGGTGATTGAACCAGTCACGATTTCATCGCCCGCGCGCGATGGCGCTGACAAGACGAGCGCGTCGTTCGGCGCGCTGAGGCCTCAAGTTGTCTCGGGGCGTCCCGTGCGGCAGGAGGATTTTGCGGGCTCGCTTTGAAGGATTTGCCAGGGGATTGCTAGGACCTCTGGCTCGATGGTGTCGTTCGTTTGGTTTTACGGAGATGACCAGTTGATTTCTCTAGACCGCAATGCGCCGGGGACGTCGACGGCCGTGCAAGTCGACAAAGAAGAAAAGTCGCCTTCTTAGTTCAGGAATCCATGCCTCCCTTTGCATGTGCGGGCGAAGATGGTTGCGCGCCGGGACCAGGGTGCACATGGACCTGCTTGGCGGTCAGGGGCTCGCCGCATTCCGAGCAGACCATAATCGGATCGAACATTTTTCCGCAGGTCTTGTGCTCATGTAGCATTGGTCGGCCACGTGAATCGACCATGTGGACGTTACCCCGGTGCATGATGGACATGATGATCGGATAGAGGTCGAGGCCCTTCTGCGTCAGGATGTATTCGTAACGTTTCGGAGCTTCGTGATAGGGGATCCGGCGCAGCACGCCGAAGCGCATCGGCTTTTTGAGCCGGTCGGCGAGCAAATGCCGCGTAATTCCTAGCGATGATTGGAATTCATCGAACTTGCGGACGCGAAGAAAACAATCTCGCAGGATGAGCAAACTCCAGCGGTCACCGATCACGGCCACGGTGCGAGCCAGCGAGCACGGTTCGTCTTCGAGTGCATCCCATTTCATCAATGTCTCCCGTCACTTGTAGTCACTAAGCAAAATAATTCTAAATAGGAACTGATGATAGTTGCATGCAACTGCTTCATTCAACGAAAGATTGGCAAAAATAAATATTGACAGTTCTAAAATAGAACCTTATGCGTTATGCACGATCAACATCGCGACGGGCGGCCGCCGCAACGTGGGAAGGGACGCGCATCCGATGGCTAATCCACTCAAGGTTGAGTTTCACTTCGATTTCGGTAGTCCAAACGCCTATCTCGCCGAGCTCGTGCTGCCGGAGATCGAGAAGCGCACGGGCGTCAAGTTCGACTATGTTCCTGTGCTCCTCGGTGGCGTCTACAAGGCGACGGGCAACATGTCGCCCGCCGAGTCCCTGCACGGGATCAAGAACAAAGCTGAATACAACGCGCTCGAAACGGAGCGCTTCCTTCGACGCCACAACATCACAAAGTTCAAGATCAATCAGTACTTCCCCGTGAACACGTTGACACTGATGCGGGGCGTTGTTGCCGCCGGGTTCGAGGGCCTGTTCGAGCCCTATTTCCGCGCCGCCTACCATCACATGTGGGTCGAGCCCAAGAAGATGGACGACGCGCAGGTCTTCCGCGAGGCATTCTTGTCCTCCGGCCTCGACATTGACCGCATCATCGCGCGCGCACAGCAGGATGACGTCAAGAAGAAGCTGATCGAGAACACCAGCAACGCTGTGGCGCGAGGCTCGTTCGGATCGCCGACCTTCTACGTCGGTGACGAGATCTTCTTTGGCAAGGATCGGTTACGCGAGGTCGAGGAAGAGATCGTCGCGCAATTGGCAGCGAAGCGGCGCAAGACTGCTTGATCAGGGAACACGTCAGAAAAAGGGTCGTTGCAGGGAGGCTTCAGTAGTGGCGTCGACGCAAATGGCGGTAGGAAGTGTGCAAGGCTTGCCGAACCGTATCCACGAGGTGATAGACCGGTACGTCGCCGCGACGCCAGATCGGCTGGCGCTCGTCGACGAAAAGACGGGGCTGACCTATCGCGAGCTCGATCGGGCCGTGGGTGGTGTCGCTGAGGCGCTACGCGGGCTCGGCATCCGTGCTGGTGACCGCGTGATGATCGTCAGCGAGAACTCGGTTCCGCTCGCTTGTATGCTCTTGGCCGCGAGCCGGCTCGATGCCTGGGCCATTGTCGTCAATCCGCGACTGTCGCCACGCGAGATCGATCAGATCCGGGATCACAGTGGCGCTCGCCGCGCCTTCTTCACCACTGATGTGTCGCAGGAAGCCGCCGCCCACGCGACGCGCTATGGCGCGCCCCTTCAGGATGTCGGTCTGCTGCGCGGCATCGGCGTGACCGCTCTGAACGAGGATACTTCAGCTGAGCCAGTCGAGACCGATGGCGCGCTGCAAGTTGCAGTTCTCATTTACACGTCGGGGACCACGGGCACGCCGAAGGGCGTTATGCTGACCCACCGCAATCTCCTGTTCAGCGCCAAAGGCACTGCCGCCTGGCGCAAGATGAGTTCGGCCGACGTGCAGTATTGCGTACTGCCGATCTCGCACATCGTCGGCATTTCGCTGCTCACGATGACGTTGATGGTCGGTGCCACCGTACGTTTGGTCGCAAAGTACGATCCCGCCGCACTCGTGAAGGCGATGGCGGAAGAGGGTATCACCATCCTCAATGGTGTGCCCGCGACCTACCAGCGTCTGCTAGAATACCAGCGCAATGCAGGCCTACCCAAACTCAACCGCGGAGGGCTTCGCCTGATCGCGGTGGCCGGCGCGCCGCTCGATCTCGAGCTCAAATCGCGCGTCGAGCAGGAGCTCGGTCTGCCGCTCCTCAACGGTTATGGTATCACCGAATGCTCGCCCGGGATTTCAGGCGTTCGGCCCGACACCCCCAGGTTCGACCATGCGGTCGGCGCGATCCTGCCAGGCCTGGAGGCACGCATCGTTCGGAAGGACGGCACTATCGTCGCAAATCGCGAGATCGGCGAACTGCACGTCCGTGGCCCGAATGTGATGCGTGGTTACTACCGCGCGCCCGATCTCACTGCGAAGGCGATCGACCCAGACGGTTGGTTCAATACCGGCGACCTCGCCCGGTTCGAGGAGGACGTTCTCTTCATCGTTGGCCGCACCAAAGAGATGATCATCCGTTCCGGCTTCAATGTCTATCCCGCCGAGATCGAGGCTGTCATCAGCACCCATCCCGCCGTTGTGCAGACTGCTGTGGTCGGGCGGCCCGTGGAGGGCAATGAGGAGGTTGTTGCTTTCGTCCAATTGCTGAAGGGCTCAAATGTCACGGTACAGGATCTGATGGCCCATGTCGCGCCGCAGCTCACTTCCTACAAGCGGCCGTCCGAGATCATTCTGACGGACGCTCTGCCTGCGACGTCAACGGGCAAATTACTGAAGCACAAACTGGCGGAATCTTTGCGCCGCTGACGCGTAAGCGATTTTCGCACAATCCCCTTCCAAACGGCGGAGGAGATCCTTTGCAGAAGAGAAACAAGACCGTAGCGGTGATAGGCGCCGGCGACTACATCGGCGGCGAGATTGCCAAGAAGTTCGCATCCGAAGGCTTCACCATTTTTGCCGGACGCCGGAACGGAGCCAAGCTTGAGCCCATGGTCAAGGAGATTGAGACGGCCGGCGGCGAGATCCACGCTCGCTCCCTGGATGCTCGGAAAGAGGAGGAAATCATCTCCTTCCTCAACGACGCCGACAAGCACGCGCCGTTGGAGGTCTGCATCTTCAACATCGGCGCCAACGTCAATTTCCCAATCCTCGACACCACGGAACGCGTATTCCGCAAGGTCTGGGAGATGGCCTGCTATTCCGGCTTCCTCGCTGGCCGCGAGGCGGCGCGGCTGATGATGCCGCGCGGGGAGGGTAATATTTTCTTCACCGGTGCGACCGCGTCGCTCCGCGGCGGCTCCGGCTATGCCGCGTTCGCCAGTGCTAAGTTCGGTCTGCGTGGAGTCGCGCAGGCGATGGCGCGCGAATTGGGACCTAAGAACATCCATGTCGCGCACCTCATCATTGACTCCGGCGTCGACACGGAATGGGTGCGGCAGCGTCGCCTTGAGGCGTCGGGTCCAAATGCGCTCGACAATCCCGATCTGTTGATGCCACCAGCATCGGTCGCGGCATCCTACTGGCAACTCTACCAGCAGCCGAAGAGCGCCTGGACGTTCGAGCTGGAAATCCGCCCCTTTGGCGAAAAGTGGTAGGGAGCTCTCAAATGGAGCTGACGCTATCTCCCGACGACGCGACGTTTCGTGACGAGGTGCGCGCCTTCATCGCGGAGAACTATCCGGCCGAGATGCGTGTTCCCAATCCGGAGACCGACCTGACCAAGGAGCAGATGCTGCTCTGGCACCGCATCCTGCACAAGAAGGGCTGGATCGCGCCGCTGTGGCCGAAGGAATATGGCGGACCCGGATGGTCGATCACCCGCCGCTTCATCTTTGAGCAGGAGACCACCCGCGCGGGCACGCTACCGCCACTGGCGTTCAGCATCACCATGGTCGGTCCCGTCATCTACACATTCGGCAACGAGGCACAGAAAAGAAGGTTTCTGCCGCGCATTCTTTCGGGCGAGGACTGGTGGTGTCAGGGCTATTCCGAGCCGGGTTCGGGCTCCGATCTCGCCACCGTCCGCACCAAAGCGGTGCGTGAGGGCGACGATTACATCGTCAACGGCCACAAGACCTGGACCACGCTGGCCCAACACGCCGACTGGATCTTCTGCCTGGTCCGCACTGATCCCAGAGCCAAGCCGCAGTCCGGCATCTCCTTCCTCTTGATCGACATGAAGTCGCCGGGCGTCACCGTGCGCCCGATCATCACCATCGACGGCTCCCACGAGGTCAACGACGTCTTCCTTGAAAACGTCCGCGTTCCCGTCGAGAATCTGATCGGCGAGGAAAACAAAGGCTGGACCTACGCTAAATTTCTGCTCGGCAACGAGCGCACCAGCATGGCGGGCATCGGTCGGTCGACGCGCACCATCGAGAAGCTGAAGAAGATCGTGAAGGCGGAGATCCCGGAGGACGATCCGGCGCATCTCGAATTCATCCGTGACATCGCCCGCATCGAGCTCGATGTATTGGCGCTGGAAGCAACTGAGCTTCGCGTTGTGGCGCAGATGGCGCGCGGCATCGATCCGGGGCCTGTGGCATCGCTGTTCAAGATTCGCGGCACCGAGATCTTCCAGAACATCACCGAGCTGATGCATAGCGCGATCGGCAGCTACGGCCTGGCGATCCGCGAGCATCCGGTCAGCGCCAACCATTTCATGCCGGGCCCCGACTACGGCCACACCGCATCGGAGAAATATCTCAATTCGCGCAAGCTCAGCATCTACGGCGGATCCAACGAGATCCAGCGCAACATCATTGCCAAAGCTGTGCTCGGTCTCTAGCCGCTGTCACGAGAGGATCGGATGGATATCAAATTCACGGAAGAGCAGGAGCTACTGCGATCCAGCGTCCAGCGCTTGCTGCGAGACCAGTATGATTTCGACGCGCGCCGCAAGATCGTCGCGAGCGAGGACGGTTTCAGCCGCAAGCGTTGGGAGGCCTTCGCCGAGCTTGGCCTGTTGGCCGCGCCGTTTTCCGAAGAGGTCGGCGGGCTTGGCGGCGGATCCCTCTTGACGATGATCATCATGCAGGAATTCGGCCGTCATCTGGTCGTCGAGCCGTTCGTCGAGACGATTGTAGTTGCAGGCAGCCTGATCGAGCGGACGGGATCAGAGAAACAAAAGCGTGCGTTCCTCGCCGACATCATCGCGGGCAAAAAGATCTGGGCGCTGGCCTGGACGGAGAAGGCCTCGCGCTTCGATCTCGCCAAGGTCACGACCACGGCGCGACGCGAGGGCAAGGAATACGTCCTGACCGGCGAGAAGACCGCCGTCATCGCCGCACCCTGGGCGGACTACCTCATCGTCTCCGCCCGGACCTCGGGCCATCGCCATGATCGCGGCGGCGTCAGCCTGTTTGTGGTCGATCGGCGCGCCGCTAACCTTCATCTGCGGAGCTTCAAGACGATCGATGGCCGCCGCGCCGCCGAGGTCAGCCTGCGCGAAGTCAAGGGCCTCTTGCTCGGCAAGGAAGGAGAGGGCGTGCTGGCGCTGGAAGCCTGCCGCGATCGGGCCATCGGCGCACTCTGCGCCGAGGCGGTCGGCACGTTGGGGGAACTGAACGCCGCGACACTGGAGTATTCCAAAACCCGAAAGCAATTCGGCGTCACGCTCGGCTCGTTCCAGGTGCTGCAGCACCGGATGGTCGACATGTTCATCGCGCATCAGGAAGCGCTCTCCTTGATGCAGCACCTCAATCTCAGCCTCAGCGCGAATGAGGCCGGCCTTTCGCGCCTTGCGTCCGGTGCCAAGTCGAAAATCGGCTATGCCGGCAAATTCATCGCCGACCAAGCCGTGCAACTTCACGGCGGCCTGGGCATGACCGACGAATTGAATGTCGGCCATTACTTCAAGCGGATTTCCTCCATCAACATCCAGTTCGGCGATCCCGCCTACCATGTGTTGCGCTACGCGCAGCTCGACGCGGCGGCTTAAACAAAGAGGCAAGCATGACGACTGAAGCAGTAATCATTTCCACCGCCCGCACCGGCGTCGGAAAGGCCTATCGCGGTGCACTCAACAACACCGACGGGCCGACCATGGCGGGCCATGTGATCGCCGAAGCCGTGAAGCGCGCCGGTATCGCGCCCAGCGAGGTCGAGGACGTGGTGCTGGGCTGCGCCATGCAGCAGGGTACCATGGTGATGAACGTGGCCCGCAAGGGCGCCATCCGCGCCGGACTGCCGGTCACGGTTGCTGGCACGACCATCGACCGGCAATGCGCCTCCGGGCTGCAGGCGATCGCGGTGGCCGCGCGCTCGGTGATGCTCGATGGCGTCGAGATCGCGATCGGTGGCGGCATCGAGTCGATCAGCCTGGTGCAGAACGAGCACATGAACAAGTTCCATGCCGTCGACGACGAGCTGATGGCGATGAAGCCCGAGATGTACATGTCAATGCTGGAGACAGCCGAGGTCGTAGCCGAGCGCTACAAGATCGGTCGCGATAAGCAGGACGAATACAGCCTCGAATGCCAGCGCCGGGTCGGCGCCGCGCTGCAGGGCGGCCGCTTCACCGACGAGATCGTCCCGATCACGACCAAAATGACCGTGGTCAACAAGGACACCAAGGAGATCAGCTATCAGCAGGTGACGCTGACCAATGACGAAGGCCCGCGTCCGGACACCACCGCCGAAGGCCTAGCAAAGATCAAGCCGGTGTTCGAGGGCAAGACTATCAGCGCCGGCAATGCCAGCCAGCTCTCCGATGGCGCGTCGGCCTGCGTGATCATGAGCGACAAGATCGCGGCAAAGAGGGGCCTGAAGCCGCTTGGTATCTTCCGAGGCTTCGTCGCCGCCGGTGTCGAGCCGGACGAGATGGGCGTCGGCCCGGTCGCCGCGATTCCGCGGCTTCTGAAGCGGCACAATTTGAAGATCGACGACATCGATCTCTGGGAGCTCAACGAGGCTTATGCGGTCCAGGTGATCTATTGCCGCGACAAGCTCGGCATCGACCCGGAGAAGCTGAACGTCAACGGCGGCTCGATCGCGATCGGGCATCCTTATGGCATGACAGGATCGCGCCTGACCGGACATCTCCTGATCGAGGGTCGTCGGCGCAAGGCGAAATACGGCGTCGTGACCATGTGCATCGGTGGCGGCATGGGCGCGGCGGGCCTGTTCGAAATCGTCAACTGATCGGAAGGCGGAGATCACACGTGAAGACAGCAATCACTGAATTGTTCGGCATCCAGCATCCGATCACACAGGGCGGCATGCATTATGTCGGCTTCGCCGAGCTTGCCGCTGCGGTGTCGAACGCCGGCGGTCTCGGCATCATTACCGGCTTGACCCAGAAGACGCCCGAGCTGCTGGCGAAGGAAATTGCGCGCTGCCGCGACATGACCAACAAGCCGTTCGGCGTGAACTTGACCTTCCTGCCGAGCTTCACCGCGCCGCCCTATCCAGAATATATCGCGGCGATCAAGGAAGGTGGCGTCAAGGCGGTGGAAACTGCCGGGCGTAGTCCAGAACAGTACATGCCGGCGCTAAAGGCGGCCGGCATCAAGGTGATCCACAAATGCACCTCGGTGCGGCATTCGCTCAAGGCCGAGAAGATTGGTTGCGATGCGGTTAGCGTCGACGGTTTCGAATGCGGCGGCCATCCCGGCGAAGACGATATCCCGAACATGATCCTGCTACCGCGCGCGGCTGATGAATTGAAGATTCCGTTCGTGGCCTCCGGCGGAATGGCAGATGCACGTAGCCTGGTCGCCGCGCTCGCGATGGGTGCTGCGGGCATGAACATGGGCACCCGCTTCATTGCCACCAAGGAAGCGCCGGTTCATCCCAACGTGAAGAAGGCTCTGGTCGAAGCGACCGAGCTCGACACACGACTTGTGATGCGTGCACTGCGCAACACCGAGCGCGTGCTCAAGAATAAGGGCGTCGAAGAGGTGCTCGAGATCGAGCGCGAGAAAGGCGGCACGTTGAAGATAGAGGACATTCACGACCAAGTGGCAGGCGTCTATCCCAAGGTAATGATCGAAGGCGACATGGACGCTGGGGCCTGGAGCTGCGGCATGGTGGTCGGCCTGATCAACGACGTCCCGACGGTCAAGGAGCTCATTGATCGTATCATGGCGGATGCGGAGGCAATCATTCGGCAGCGACTGACCGGTTTCCTCGATGGCGTCGAGGTACAGCCCGCCCGCGCAGTGGCCTGATGGAGAGAGCCATGACTGAGCACGTCAAAATCGAATTCGCTGACGGCGTCATGACGCTGACGCTGCGACGCCCGGAGAAGAAGAACGCGCTGACCGGCTCCATGTATGACGCCTTATCGAATGCACTCAAGCAGGCGGAGGCGGAGACGTCCGTCCGCGTGGTCCTGTTCCAGGGCGACGGCGACAGCTTTACCGCAGGCAATGATCTGGCGGATTTCGCAAGCCAGGCTCGCGGAGAAAGTGCCGTGGACAGCCCTGCCCATCGCTTCATCGAGACCATCAGCAAGGCCAGCAAGCCGTTAGTTGCCGCCGTACAAGGCAATGCTGTCGGTGTGGGTACGACTATGCTCTTGCACTGTGATCTGGTGTATCTCGCCGACAACGCGCGGCTGATCACGCCCTTCGTCAATCTCGCGCTGGTTCCTGAAGCTGCGTCGAGCTGGCTATTGCCCTTGCGGATTGGACATAGCCGAGCATACGCCATGTTTGCGCTGGGGGAGCCAATGGAGGCGACTGCCGCACTGGCGTGTGGTCTCGCAAATGCCGTGGTGCCGCAGGCAGAGTTGCGCAAGCGGGCGCGTGACGCAGCTGTAACGCTGACCAAGCGCCCCGCGGGCGCGCTGAGCGCGACTAAGAAGCTGATGCGCGATTCCCAGCGGATCGCGACGCAAATCGCCGAGGAAGGGCAGTTGTTCAAAGAACGCCTGAAGACGCCGGAGGCACGCGAGGTGTTTGCCGCATTCGCCGAACGCAGATCGCCTGATTTCACAAAGGTCGCCTAAAACTCGTGGACACCAATCGAGGTTGTTCAGGCGCGTCCTGCTAGGAGCGATCGAAGATGACCGCCTTACGGATATTCTCTTATCTGCCCAACCCACGCGTCTGGAAGGCAACCATCGCTGCCCGGTTCTGCGAGGTGGACGTCGAGGTGAGGGGTGCGTCCGGCAAGGAATTGCGGGACTGGCTATGGGATTATGACGCACGTCCCCTCGCTCAGGGCGAACGTGACTCCCTCTCATCCCTTGCGCGAACCGGGCGCATCGGGCTGACAGGCGCGCAGCTCGTCAAGACCGATGCCTTCCTGGAAGCGCAGCCGTTCAGCAACGTGCCCGCTGCGTTCGGGCCTGACGGAAAGATCGGCATTTTCGAGTCGAACAGCATCATGCGCGCGGTGGCGCGCCTTGGTGAAGCGACATTTCCGCTTTACGGACACGATGCCTATGAAGCCTCCAGGATCGACAGCTTTCTGGATGTCAGCCTAGTCTTTGCCCGGGACTCGCAAATCTACCTCCTTACCTTGTCGGACGGCACGATCGATGCGGCGATCCACACGCGCGCCAAACAGGCGTTCGCGATCTATGCTTCTGGGCTTGAACAGGCGTTGTCTTCGCAGCAGGACACGCTCGTAGGGAACGGCATCACGCTTGCAGACATTTGCTTTGCCGCCGAACTTGCGCTCTTCATGAACGAGCATGCGCGGGCTGAACGGTTGAATGAGCGTGGGTTGGACAGAATCCTGCACCCGGCGGTCCGAGACGAGTACCCGCTGACGTTCGCTCTCTTTGATCGGTTGGTAGAGCACGAGCACTTCAGGCCGGAACTCAAGCCGTACGTCGAAAAATTGTTGTCGAAGGTCGCGGCCTGAACTTGCCGGCGACAACAGGGAGGAGTTGATCGCATGACCGCGCCTGTTTGCATGATATCCGGTGTTGGACCCGGCACGGGTTCGGCACTCGCCAGACGATTTGCCGAGGGCGGATATCGCCTCGCCCTTTTGGCAAGGAACGAGGAGCGTCTGGCCGCGCTGGAGAAGGAGTTGCCGAACGCTAGGGGATATCGATGCGATGTGTCGGATTCCGAGCAAGTCGAAGCGGTGGCGTCCGCCGTCGAGCGCGATCTTGGCAATCCTGCCGTCGTCATTCATAACGCCGTTGGCGGTGCATTCGGCACGTTCCGCGAGATCGATCCGGCAATTCTCTATCGCAACTTTCAGGTCAACACGATGGGGCTGTTGTATCTGGCGAGGCGATTTGCCCCGGTAATGGTCGGCGCCGGGAAGGGCGCCATCGTTGCCACCGGCAATACGTCTGCTTTGCGGGGCAAGCCCGGTTTTGCCGGCTTCGCGCCGACCAAGGCGGCGCAGCGGATTTTAGCTGAGGCCATGGCCCGCGAGCTGGGCCCACAAGGCGTGCACGTGGCGTATGTTATTGTTGACGCTGTGATCGACCTGGAGTGGACAAGAAAGCGCTGGCCGGAGCGGCCGGACGACTTCTTTATCAAGCCGCGAGCGATCGCGGACGAGATCTGGCATGTCGTTCACCAGGATCGCAGCGCGTGGTCATTCAATGTCGAGTTGCGACCATTTGGAGAGAACTGGTAGCCGCGCCGCGATAGTGGTGAGAACCGGTCAATTCATAGGAGCTCAGGGGAAGAGCTTAAGGCTGTTACGCAAACTTCGATAAATAACACCGAAGGAGTGAAACGCATCTGGATCGCGGGCAGCTATCAATACCCGACCATGGAATCCGTGATCTATGGCAAGTCGGCCGCTGAGGCGCTGCGTGAGGAGGCCGAACGGCTGAACGCGAAGCGCATCTACCTGATCGTCAGCCGGACGCTGAATACGAAGACCGACGAGATCGACAAGATCCGCAAAGCGCTCGGCGACCGCCATGCCGAGACCTTCGATGGCATCCCACAGCATACGACGCGCGAGGTTGTGGTGAAGACCGCGAAGCGGGCCAAGGAATCGAAGGCCGACCTGGTCGTCGCGATCGGGGGCGGCTCGGTGGTGGACGCGGCGAAGATCGTGCTGATGTGCATGGAGCACGAGATTTTCGAGCAAGACGGGCTTGACGGCTTCGAGACCACGCCGGAGCGCCGCTTTGGCCATTTCCGGACTCCGAAGGTTCGAATGATCGCCATTCAAGCACGCTGTCCGGCGGCGAATACAATTCCGGCACGCTGGTCACCGACACCCGCCGCAAGCTAAAGCAGATCTTCAATCATCCCATGATGATGCCAAGCAGCATCATTCTCGATCCCGCTATAACTAAATATACGCCGGAGAAGCTCTGGCTGGGCTCCGGCACGCGGGCCATGGATCATGGCATCGAGGCCATCTGCTCCAGTCGTCCCAACGTGCTGGTCGACACTGTGTGCCAACAGGGATTGCGCTATTTGCATGTGATGCCGAGCGTGCTGCGCTACAACCGCCCGGCCACCGAAGCCGCCCAGAAATCGATCGCGGCAAGACACGTTCCGATTGGCTCGCCATCGGCCTTAGCGACCAGCGCTACGCCGTGGCTCTGATCGGAGGCAAATAGTTCCAGCGACCTTAATTCTTCCTGGAAGGATGCATGGAGCACCGGAAAAGCATTGGCGCGCCATTGCGCGCAGATAGCCAACTCCGGCGTGCCGGGCTCCACGATGAACGTCTGAATGCTGGTCATCGAGACCTCTACGCCGCAACCCGATCTTCTTTTTCCTCGCCGCGCATCACGATCCTTAGCACACGGCCGAGCCATGAGCGGACGACCGCGCATGGTCCCAGCCCGACCGGGAGCCCGGTTCACGAACCACTACAGTTTGAGACTGCTGGGCGGGGGCACTAGCACTACTTTGGCAGATTGTTGGATTTGGGCATTTTATTAGGATTCCCGAATCGATTTTTCAATGATTCATGGGTGGTCGGCTCTTGGAGGGCTGACCATGGCGGAATGGGAAGACGAACTCGAACGGTGGCTGAAGCCGTTCCTGGATCGGTTGGGTCATAAGACCCGACAGCGGATGTGTCCGCTGTATGTTGCGGGACTAATCGGTCCGGGCGATCGCAAGAGCGTTCAACCGATGGCGGAGCGCGTTGCATCGGGCAACTACGATCAACTGCACCATTTCATCGCTGATGGCGTCTGGGACGCGACACCGCTGGAATCTGAACTGTTGAATCAGGCCGACCGGCTTGTCGGCGGCAAGGATGCCGTGCTCGTTATTGACGACACGGCAATGCCGAAGAAGGGCCAACGCTCGGTTGGTGTCGCAACTCAATATGCGTCCTCTCTTGGCAAAACGGCAAATTGCCAAACGCTGGTGTCGCTGACACTCGCGCGCGGCGAAGTGCCCGTGATGGTCGCATTGCGTCTCTTTCTGCCCGAGAGTTGGACAGGAGATGTGTCTCGTTTGAAGCGTGCTCGCGTGCCGATCGAATACCGGGCGGCACGATCCAAGCCGGAAATTGCTTTGGCCGAGGTTGACCGAGCGATGGCAGCCAACGTGCGCTTTGGATGTGTGCTGGCGGATGCAGGATACGGGCTCAGCGCACCGTTTCGACAAGGGCTAACAGAACGCGGGCTGGCCTGGGCCGTCGGCATCCCTCGGCACCTCAAGGTGTATCCGGTTGATGTACAGCTCATTTGGCCGATCACCAAAGTCCGCGGGAAACCACGGAAGCACCACGTGCCGGATATCTTATCGATTGCGGCAGAACAAATGCTGGCCAGCGCCAAATGGAAAACCGTGAGTTGGCGCAGTGGGACGAAAGGTCGGCTGAAAGCCCGATTTGCTGCTCTGCGTGTCCGCACCGCCGACGGCGCTCCGCAGCGGATATGGGATAAGGGGCAGCAGCATCTCCCGGGCGACGAAGCTTGGCTCATTGGCGAGCAACGCGCCTCAGGGGAAAAGAAATACTATCTCGCCAATTTGCCCGCGGTGACGGATCTACGCACACTGGCTGCCACCATTAAGGCACGATGGATTTGCGAGCAGGCGCATCAGCAGTTGAAGGAGGAGCTTGGGCTCGATCACTTCGAAGGGCGATCATGGCAAGGTCTTCACCGTCACGCCCTGATGACTATGATTGCCTACGCCTTCCTGCAACACCGTCGCCTCACACACGCGGGGCGGAAAAAAAAGAATCAACGGGCCTCCACCTCAACCAACCATGCCCGCCGTACGTCACGCCATCGTCGATCTCATCCTTCGGGGGCCGCCTCAGCGGTGTCCGTACTGCCGAAAACAAATCCTTGAAAAACAGTGGCGCAAACACATTCTGCCAAAGTAGTGCTAGGCCGCGTACTCATAAATTTTCGTCAACGTCCGCTTCGCTCCGATACCGACCGCCCTTGTGCGACCGCAGCAAATGTCGCGATGGGCAAATAGGCGACATCTCGATCAGAAGTGTGTCACTCAGACATCTCCGATTGTGGCCGGATTGTCTTCAACTCCTTGAAAAGTAGTGATTTCGGCCTACATCCTCATCGTCATACTCACGAGCGACAGAAAGGCCAACCGCCGAGAGCCGCCGCCGGTACTCCTCGGCTCCAAGGGAACGTGTTTCCAGTCCTGTCATCACATCATTCCCAAACCCTATTTCCGCTGGGGATGTAAATAGTAGCCTGCCGCCTGGCACCAGTATGTCAGCAATCCTTTGGATCAGGCGCCGCTGATCCTCGGGCGAAAGCAAAAACATGAGTCCCCATGCCAAGACACCATCGAAAGTTCGATCAAAAAATTTCGAATCTTGGACGGCTTCGCAAGCAATAGGTGTGTTTGGAAGATTGCGTCGGAATGCTTGGACGAAAGATGGTGCGGCATCCACGCCATAGACTCTAAGTCCTTCGGCCACCAGAACCTCAGTAATGGGAAAGCCGGGCCCACAGCCGAGATCAACAACAGCGGCCCCGCGTGGCAGCGCTTTTGCCCAGTCGCGGACCCTCTTTACCCCGATAGTAGTCGATCGAGTGCTTACAAACTCGGCAGCGATGCCTTCATATCCGTTCGATCGATCTACCATATCGTCACCATATCAAAGCGAGTTCGCGCCATGCATGCAGCGGCCCTGCTGTATTAAGTCAGCTTTGGTCTATTTTTGACCGATTTAGCGAGGGTTGTCGGCACTTTGATGTCCGCTTCTGCCCGTAAGCGCCGAACCGAGGCCGGCCAGGAGCGTTGCGTTTGGCCGAACTCCTGTGATTCAAACTCCCAAGCTGGGGGCTCGAATCATGCGCTACGAACTCACCGATCATGAATGGGTTTCCATCAAGCCGATGCTGCCGAACAAGCCGCGTGGCGTTCCTCGGGTGAACGACCGACGTGTCCTCAATGGCATTTTCTGGGTCTTGCGATCAGGAGCACCCTGGCGTGATCTGCCGGCGGCATTCGGTCCTTACACCACTTGCTACAACCGCTTTGTTCGCTGGCGGCGGGCTGGTGTCTGGGGCCGCATCATAGACGCACTTGCCGCTGCCCATGATGCCGCTGTCCAGATGATCGACACCTCCATTATCCGCGTGCATCAGCATGGAGCCTGTATCACAAGGAACCAGCGCCAATCGATGGGAAGGTCACGCGGCGGCTTGACGAGCAAAATTCATGCATTGGTCGATACTAATGGTTTGCCGGTACGGCTGGCGTTGAGCCCTGGCGAGGCACACGACGTTCGACTCGCCGGAAAACTACTGTCTCGTCTGAAATCCGGGTCATTGCTGCTTGCCGACCGTGGCTATGACGCCGACTGGATCAGAGAGCTTGCCATGAAGAAGGGCGCGTGGGCCAACATCCCGCCCAAAAGCAATCGCAGCGATCCGATCTGCTTCAGCCCGTGTCTCTACCGCGCTCGCAACCGGGTGGAGCGGTTCTTCAACAGGATCAAACAATGTCGTCGTGTGGCGACGCGCTACGACAGGCTCGCCGCTAACTACCTTGCCTTCGTTCAACTCGCGTCAATCAGGCTATGGCTGCGCCTTTCCGCGTCCTAGATGATGAGCACCGGGAGATGATGCGCGCGTGCAGCACCAGAGACGAGGCCATGGCGAAGATCGCCGAGCTATTCCCGCACGCAGGCGAAGGGGGCAGGACGATCGCGTTCAGATGGCTTTGGCGGTTCGCATGGTTGGACGCGGCTTTGACCGTGCTATCCTCCGCGCATGTCGAACCATGAGCTTGTGAGACAGCACTACCAGCGCAAAGCAAGGCGCCTCATCGCAATGGATCACCCATGGAACGCTGAACAGCGCGCGTTCCTGAATGCCCTCGCGCACCGCCCGCCGAACTCACCTCATCCATCGTCCCGCGAGGGACATCATTCCACCGCTCGGTGGAGCTCGGGTTACCTCCTATCGCGTTTGATCCAGCACGGTCCTCACGCTGCTGTAACTTCTCGGGTCCACCGGAATTCGGTGCGGTCAACCCAGATGCGGTGCAGGATCACCTCCAACCGCCGCGCCAGCGCCACGATCGCCTTCTTCATCCCGCGGTGCCTGGCGATCTTCATGGCCCAGGCCTTGAGCCAGGACCACCTCGTCGAACGCACCAGCATGATCTGAGCTGCTTCGTAGAGCATCACCGGTATCATCTCATCCCCGCATTTTGAGATCGCGCCGGTTCGGTTGATCTCGCCCGATT